>Ga0213876_10000197_pt1 | contig 61855 bp, 46 predicted proteins | sample BarmaccomBMRX_R9_FD_160113 | JGI IMG/M metagenome (GOLD analysis project Ga0213876, IMG submission 160113) | Root-associated microbial communities from Barbacenia macrantha in rupestrian grasslands, the National Park of Serra do Cipo, Brazil - RX_R9 | ecosystem: Host-associated > Plants > Roots...
CAGACTGTAATCCCGAGGTTGCGGTAGAGCGAAAGGTGGGAAGCGTGCCGGGGCACGCTTTGGCGGGCAGGGATGCCCGCGCTCCCAGCTTGAGGAGCCTTATTCTATTTCGCAAGTTGGTATCAGTAGACAGGGAGGGGCCGCGTGCGTGCCCTTCGACACGCGGCCCCGCGCGGTGAGGCCGGGGCCGCGGCACAGTCTTGCCCAGAGACGTGCCGGTACTAATCGCCCACTAAAATGCTCATGTGTTATCCTCCTCCGCGTTCGTGTCTTTGAAAATAAGGCAACGGCCGGATGCGTAGCTCACCATCAGCCTCAGAAAGCTAAATGATGGGCGTCGCCGTTGAGCATGAGAGGTCTCTACTCACGGCGAATCAATCACGCAGGGACATTCTATTAACAACTGTTAATAGAGTCAAGACTTTTCTTGTCGCTGATTACTTATCGGGAGGTCGCTCCTGATGGGCAACGCGCGTCCGAGACCGGAACGCCTCGGCGAGAAGCTACGCCAGATTCGCCTCTCACTCGGCCTCTCACAGACCGAACTGCTCCGGCGTCTCGACGCCGAAGACCTCATCGCCTACAGCCAGATATCCGGATACGAGACTGGACAGCGCGAGCCGTCCTTGCAGATTCTCCTGCGCTACGCCCGCCTCGCAGGCGTGCCGACCGAAGTCCTCATCGACGACGACCTAGACCTCCCTGACAAACTCCCCGGCCTGACTAACCACGAAGAGATTAAACGCAAGTTCTCCCCACGTAGGAAGCGAACTTAACCCAGATTAAAAGCCACCGTCCGCCGTATCAAGGAGACAGCCCCCGGCGCGGGCCTTTCCGGCGACGCGGCGCGTCATTCTGAACGAGCGGGTGGGTGTTTCGGCCTCGCTTCGGGCCTCCCCGAGGTTAAACCTTTCATTTTCAAGGTCGAGCGGACTTACGCGGAGGCGACAAAAACGCGTGCAGGCATGACGAAAACGTGTTCAGAGGCCGCAAAAGTTCGTTGAGACGCCATGAAAACGCGTTGAGCTGCCACGAAAACCCGTTGAGGCATGACAAAAACGCGTTGAGGAGCCATAAAAGTCCGTTGAGCTGCCATGAAAACCCGTTGAGGTGCCGCAAAAGTCCGTTGAGGTGCCATGAAACCGCGTTGAGATGGGACAAAAATCCGTTGAGTCAAGACGAAAACGCGTTAAGTTGAGATGAAAACGCGTTGAGATGGCTCGGGAACGCTTGAAGTCGAGGCGGGAGCGCGTGCGGACGGCGCGGGAAGTCTTGCGGTTGAGGCGGGCGAAAAAATTTTGTTGAGTTCGGCGCGTTCGGGGATATAATGCGCGCCCGTCCAGGCGGACAAAGCTTGCCCCGGCGGTAAACCTCATCACCTTCGACTCACCGGGAGGACTCACACTCGCATCTTCCTCCCTTCACCTGAAAGGAAACAAGAGATGAATGACAGGCAGCGCAGACTCTACGAGCGCGGTCAACGCGTGGACGTGTACATGGACGCGGCGGCCGAGGACTTCCCCGCCGGTAAGGCGGGCATCCAGGCCGCGCGTCTGAAGGAGTTGCTGACGCAGTTGAGCGGGCTCGACTCGGAGCGAGAGACCGGCGAGGGCAAGCGCCGGCAGGGCACTATGGGGCGCGCGACGGTACGTACAGCCCTGCGCAAGTTGATGAAGAAAGTCTGGGACACCTCCCAGACCATCGCCATCGACCACCCGGACATCAAAGGGCTCTTCAAGTCGCCGACTAAATTTACTAACGACCTGGCTCTCGCCGCAGCCGGGCGCGCGTACGCCGACGCCGCGGCCCCGCTCATCGGACTCTTCGAGGAGTACCACCTGGAGGCGACCGTCCTTAACGACCTGCGGTCGAAGGCCGACAGCCTCCAATCCTTCGCCACGCTCCAGAACGAGGGGAACACCGCGGGCCTGGGCACGACCGCGTCCGTCGAGACGACGCTGCGGGAGATGGACGTGGTGATCGAACGCCTCGACACGCACGTCACCAACAAGTACCCGGAGGGCTCGCCCAAGCTCGTCGCGTGGCGGGGCGCGAGCCGCGTCGAGAGCGCGCCCCGCCGCAAACCCGAAGACGACGGGGGCGCGCCGCCCGCACCGCCGGACAACGGCTGATTATGCACGCCGGGAGCGCGGGCACCCTACAGCCCGCCACGAGCGCGCCAGCGCGAATGCGAAGAAGCGCCATCACTCAACGCTTGAGTGATGGCGCTTCTTCCGCGAGCCGACGCTCTACAACTAGGGGTAAGGCGAGGCGGGGCGGCGCGTAGAGCGTTCCGCGATAAACGCCGTGACGGCAACGGCCGGCTTAGCACGCCGTCCGTCAAGCCAACTCCACTTCACGGAATAGAGATAGAGATAAGGCCAGCCGTGTAATTCCACAGAAGGACGTTTCCGTGGAATAGTGCCATGCCTCAATAATGGTTGTGTTTTGCTCTGGGTAGCGGTAAAACTCGCCCGCCGCGGTGAAGTCCGTTTAGTCAGGGGGGAATCGATTGTGCGCCGAACTTTGCTGATACTTGTATGCGCCCTGGGAGCGTCAGGACTGGCGGGCGGCATCGCCGTGACGCGCAAGCCCGGGGCCGAGCCGGAGCAGGCGAACAGGCCCAAGACATCAGACCGGCAACAAGCGGAGGTCACGCAGGTCGGTGTCTGGCAGCCGCCTTCGGGACTAAAACAGACTCCGATCTGGCCGAACGGCGCGCCGGACATGGCGGATGTCTCTCAACCGGCCGAGAGGGTTGAGGTCACGAAAGCCCCGGATGTCGTCGCGGGGCGCCCATACACAGCAGCCTATGACGTAACCTCTCCGACCATGACGGTCTTCCCGCCCGCGGGTAAGAATACCGGCGCGTCGATGGTGGTCTTCCCCGGCGGCGGATTCCAGCTTCTGGCGATGGATCTCGAAGGGACTGAAATATGTGACTGGATGACGGCCAAAGGCATCACGTGCGTCCTGCTCAAGTATCGCGTCCCCAAAAGCAATCACCACTGGGACAAGGATTGCAATTGCGCCGTCACGCCCAAGGTGCCCCGCGCACTCCAGGACGCGCAAAGAACAATCAGGCTCGTTCGCGCCGGGGCGAAGGATTTGAACCTCGACCCTAACAAGGTCGGGGTGATCGGCTTCTCGGCGGGCGGCTACCTGGTCGCGCAGACCAGCAACATCTTCGAGCCCACCTACAAGCCGGTCGATGCGGCCGACAAGCTAAGCAGCCGCCCTGACTTCGCCGTCGCGCTTTACCCGGGCCACCTGTGCCGCGAGGGTGCCACCCTCGACCCCGGCATACACGTCACAAAGCAGACGCCGCCGACGTTCCTCTTGCAGGCGTGGGATGACCCCGTGGACGACATCTGCAACAGCACGGTTTACGCGCGCGCCCTCGACGACGCGGGCGTCCCGGCGGAGGTGCATCTCTTCGCCAAGGGCGGGCACGCCTTCGGTCTGAGGCGCACGGAACATCCGGTGACGATGTGGCCTTCGCTCGTGGAGAACTGGCTCAGGGAGATCGGGATTCTTTAGTCTTAGCCACACTTAAAAAAAGCCGCGGGCTAACAACGCCGAGTCTCACCAATCAGTCTTGAGGGGCGAGCCGATGATGAGGCGGTAGGCGACCGGCGCGACGGCGAGCAGCATGCTGAGCCAGGTCGCGGGGTACTTGTAGTCTTCGACGAGGAAGAGGAGGCGCGGCGGGAGGTAGAAGAGCAGAATCACCGGGCTGACGAGGACGAAGCCGAGCGCGCGCGAGAACAGGTCGCCCACGCTCGCCGCGCGCACGTTCGACCCGGCCGTCAACGTGTTCCAGATGGCGAGGTTCACGAGCATGTACGCGAAGAGGCAGAGGTCGGCGGCGGTCTCGGCCCAGCGCGAGTCGCGCCAGTCGGGCGCGGGCGGCTTTTTGTACGGCGTCAACGCGCGCCAGACGAGCGCCGTCGGGATGAGGCTCAGGCAGACGACGAGCACCGTGACGCCGCCCGACGACCCGGACGAGAGCAGCGCGACGATCCCCGCGGAGGTGACGAGCGTCAGGGCTAAATGGAGGATCAGGACACAGCCGATGACGGGAGTGCCGCCGCCGCCCTCGTGTCGCGCGAGCAGCCTCGCCTGGAGCGGCCTGCGTTTGAGGGCCGCGCCGACGAGCTGCGCGGCGAACGCCGCGGAGATGATGACGAGAAGGGTGCGGGCCGCCTGCGGGTCGTCTTTCAGGAAGGTCAGCGACAGTAAACGCCCGACGTGCCGCGTCAGCAGCCGGACGAGGAAGACGTTGCAGACGAAGACCGCCAGGTCGAACAGCAGCCCGCGGTAGTTGACCGGCGTGAACCGGCGCCGGCCCTTTTTTTGGCTTCGGTCTGGCAAAAGGGAGCCTCCGAGACGTTTTTCGCCCCGCGCCTCCTTCGAAGGCACACGACATATAAAATAGTCGGAGCGCTTTTATGACAAACGGCGTGCGCGAGTCAACGACTAAAAGTCTCGGCGTCTTGAAAGACACCTCTTGTCGTGCCGGCGGATGACGATTTTAAATCTCCTTATCACTGCCCGGAGGCGCGCGGGGGCCGGCTCGCCCCGGGATGAGGATTGAGTTTTTTGGCCGGTTCAGGTAGAAGGCTTTCAAACGAAGAGGCTCAAGGCGGCGCAACGGGCGTACAATCGGGCGGCTTGTGGTACGTCTAACTGTAGTTAGATCGCTTATTCTGCGGCAGCTTAAGAGAGGCATTTCTTGGGAGCAGGAAAGAATATGAAGGAAGAGGATTCCTATCTTTGCCTAGAATGCAACAATGAACAGGATTCGATGGCGCGCACCTGCGACAACTGCGGTTCTAGTCGCGTTCACAGCTATCATGTGTGGGGGATGAATAGCGCCCTGAAAGAATCTCTAAACGCCCTCGACGAATCCGCATGTATCTCACTGTTACGTGAGGCTATCGGGCATGCCACCCTCGAATTCGAGCGGTTGGCAAAGAAAGCGCAATCTTAACGTCGGGCGCGATCTAACAACCGCCTGCGCCCGACGCGCGACCCGCTGAATGCACGTCCGAGAGGAGACTGAACCCTTGCCCGCCTCGCCGAGACTTCTTGCAAAGCTCATGTTGTGCGTCGCGTCTCTGTGGGCCGCCATCTCCCCGGCGGCCTTCGCGCAGGACGCGGGCCGGCCGGCGCAGGAGGAGGCCGAGGACGTACTGCGCATCAGCACGAATCTGGTGCAGACGGACGTCACGGTCTTCGACCGCGGCGGGCACTTTGTCGAGAACCTGGGGCGCGAGCAGTTCGAGCTGAAAGTTGACGGCAGGGAGCAGCCCGTCCTCTTCTTCGAGCGCGCCGCCGCGGGCAGCACCGCCGAGGCCGCGCGCATCCGCGCCGCGCGCGGCGAGGCCGCGGAGGCCGACCAGAGTTCAGCCGCGCCGCCCGCCGAGCGCGGGCGCTCCGTGCTCTTCTTCATCGACGACGTGCACCTCTCGCCCGAAGGCGTGGCGCGGGTGCGAGCCCTCCTCTCCCGCTTCATTGACGAAGAGGTGACGCCCTCGATGCAGGTACTCATCGCTTCGGCGAGCGGGCAGATAGGGTTCTTGCAGCAGTTCACTAACGACAAGGCCGTGCTGCGCGCCGCCGTCAAGCGGATTTCATACCAGTCGCGCACGGCCCTCGATACGGAACGGCCGCTGATGTCCGCGAACCAGGCGCTTCTGATCGACCGCGGCGACCCGGAGATGTTCGAATACCTTGTGCAGCAGACGATCAGCGAAAACAGTTTCCTCGGTGCGCCGTACCCGCGCAGCCTCGCGGAAGTAACTGTCAAAAACCGCGCGCGGCGCATCCGCCGCCAGGCCGCCCTGCTGAGCGAAGCCATCCTCTCCGCCCTTGAGCAGGTCTCGTCAGCGCGCAGCAGTACACAAGGGCGCCGAATCCTATTCTTCATCTCTGACGGCTTCCCGCTAGACCCGCAGGAGGCCAACGCCACTAACAAGCTGCAACGCGTCGCGGACGTTGCGGCGCGCACCGGGACGGTAATCTACTCGGTCGCCGCGTACGGCCTTGCCGTCCCTATGCTCGACGCGAGCAGCGGCATCAGCCCCGACCTCGCCTCTTCGGAGGGGCGTCCTTTCGCGGCCACCAGCCAGAGCGCAGAAGAGCTTGCGACGCAAGAGGTGTTACGCGCTCTCGCCGCCGACACGGGCGGGCGCGCGCTGCTCAACACCAACGCGCTCGAAAAAGCGGTCACGAAGGCGCTCGACGAAACTTCCGAATACTACCTGCTCGGCTGGCGGCCGGAGAGCGTCGAGCCCGAAAGCGGCGGGCCGAAATTCCGCAAGATCGAGGTGAGCGTCAGAGGGCGCCCCGACCTCACCGTGCGCGTGCGGCGCGGCTTTTTCGACAACGCGGCGGGGCGCGCGGCTGCGTCGAAAGCCGCCCCGGCCGCCGCGACCTCCGCGACTTCCGCCGCCGCGCTGAACAACGCCCTCAACTCATCGGCCGTCCGCCGCGACCTGCCCGTCGATCTGTACGCCGTCTTTACGAGCAACGGGCGGGCGGGCGCCGCGCTGAATGCCGCCGTCCAACTGGAAGGCGAACAGGTGCAACGCGACGCGGGCGGCGCGGCGCGGCGGCCGGATATCGATGTCTCGTATGTCGTGTTTGACGAAAAGGGCAAGGTCGTCGGCAGCGCGGGGCGGAGCCTCACCCTCGACGCCGGCGGCGCGGCGGGTCAAAAGCGCCTACAGATTGTCACGACCTTCACGGTGCCGGTCGGCGGGCCGGGGCTGTACCAGTTCCGCGTCGCCGCGCGCGACGGCCGTACAGGGCTTCTCGGCAGCGCGTCCCAGTGGGTTGAAGTGCCGGAGTTGAAAGCGGCCCGCCTCGCTCTGAGCGGCCTGCTGCTCTCCGAAGAGGGTACCGCGCAGGCGTCGGGCGCTCCCACGCTCATCCCGAAAGTTGCCCGCCGCTTTCAGCGCGCCGCACACCTGCTCCTGCGCCTCATGATCTACAACGCCGCCGGCAGCGCGCCCGACGTGAGCCTGGAGATTAAAGTTCGGCGCAACAACCAGACCGTCATGGGCGCGCCGCCGCATACGGTGTCAATCGTCAACGGGAGCGATGCGGCAGGCATTCCGTACGCGGCGCAGATTCCGCTTCAGAGCTTAACCCCGGGCGTCTATCTGCTCGAAGTGACCGCGACGGACAACGTCTCGAAGGTGACCGCGACGCGCCAGATAGATTTTACAATCGAGTAGCGTTGACGCCGCCGGGTCTCAGCCAGCCACGTTGATGCCGGGCGTTAGGCCGCCGACTGCGTGACAATATCGATGCTTCTCTACACCCTTATAATGATAGCCATGATGATACGCGCCCGCAGATTCCGCACGTCAGCCGTGCTGTTGCCCCTCGTCCTGGCGGTCGCCCTCAGCGGTTGGGCCGCCTCCGGCCAGACCCCGCGCCGCGGGAGTCTCAAGCGTCCGGTCATCGACAGCGCGATGACCGAGAAGGAGGCTTTCGACGGCCTCGACCCGAAATGCCCGGCCGAGATTCGCAAGCGGCAGAGGCTGATCGACGTCAAGTACTACTCGACGGACGGGCAGGTTCACCAGGGGCAGCTGGTTCTCGACTTCGAACTCGTGGACGACGTGAAGAAGGTCTTTGCGCTGGCGCTGAAGGATAGATTCCCGATTCGCTCCGTCATCCCCATCTCGGACGGGCGCTTCCGCAAGGACGGGCGCTGGGACGACGAGCTTTCGATGGAGGCCGACAACACCTCCTCGTTCAACTACAGGGAGATTACGGGCGGGGGCCGCCTCTCGTACCACGCCTACGGCCGGGCGGTGGACATCAACACGTTCGAGAACCCTTACATTAAAGGCGGCACAGTCCTCCCGCACGGCGCGACGTACGACCCGAAGGTCGCCGGGACTTTCAACGCGGAGAGCCCCATCGTGCGCGAGTTCCTCCGACTCGGCTGGGCGTGGGGCGGCAACTGGACAGATCGCAAGGACTACCAGCACTTCGAAAAGCCGCCGAAGAAGTAACGCCTCGTCACCCGGCCGGCGCTGCACGCTGTCAGGTCGGGTAAAAGTCATCACGTATTTCTGAGAAGTGAACGGCCCCGGCAGGTAATTAACCTGCCGGGGCCGTTCACTGATTAAAAGGGGGCTCCGGTTTAGCGCCGGAGCCCGTCCGGCGGTGTTTACCTCACCGAGAATTTCACCGAGTGCGGGACGGGGTCGCCGCCGACGGTGAAGTTGAGGAGGTACGTGCCGGACGCGTACCCCTTGGTGCTCAGGTTGAAGATGTACGCCCCCGGCGTGCCGGCGGTGTAGCGGAAGTTGAAGTCGGGGTTCGCGTTGCCCGAGTCGTTGAGCTGCGCCGGGACGTTGGTCGAGACCTGCATCACGCCCGTCGCGTGCACGACGACCGAGGCCGCAGAGACATCCGACGACGCGGCGTTGCACAGTTGCAGCTTGACGGGAATCGTGCTGCCGCTGTTCGCGGCCTTCTCCTGGTCGTACAGCGCGCAGACGCCGTAGGTGACGGTGAGCGTGCCGTTCGCGTAGGTGATCGCGTAGTTGTTCGAGGTCAGGCCGCCGGGCGTGACCGTGTAGTTGCCGACCGGGCTCGCGGCCGTGGCCGGCGTCGTGAAGGCGAGCGTGCCGCCGAGCGCCGACGGGTTCTGCCCGAGGACGAAGCCCGCGTAGCTGGCGGTGAACGCGGGGTTGGCCGCGCCGAGAATCTTCACGGCGTTGTTGGCCGTCACGGTCAGCGGCGCCTTGTCAATCGTCAGGTTGCCCGCGACGAAGTTGATGGCGTAGTTGGCCGAGGTCAGGCCCGAAGGCGTCACGGGGTAGACGCCCGCGTTGCTGTTCGTGTTCGCGGCGGTCGTGTACGCGAGCGCGCCGCCGAGCGTGGCCGGCCCGTCGCCGTTCAGGAAGCCCGAGTAGGTCACGTTGAAGGCCGGGTTCGGCTGGCCGTAGACCTTCGATGCGTCCACGGTCTTGACCGTGAGCGTGGCGCGGACGACGTTGATCGTCACATCCTTCGACGCGTTCGTGTAGTTGGCGGCGTCGGCCGGCGTGAAGTCAACGTGGAGCGTCTGGTTGTTGCCCACGTTGAGCACGGTGCCGACCGCGGGGTTGTAGTTGAAGCCGCCGCCGACGGCGGGGCCGCCCGCGCCGAGCGTCGCCGCCGCGTTCAACTGCGACGCGCCGAGCGGCGTGCCGTAGACGATGGCCGAAGGGTTGGCCCAGTTGATGACAGGCGTCGCCCTGTTGACCTTCACGGTCGCGGGCGCACTCGCGCCGGCGAGGTGGTTGGCCGTCTCCGGGATGGAGGCGACGACCGTGTAGTCGCCCGCGTTGACCGGAGCGCTGCCGCCCGGCGTGTAGGTGAGCGTGACCGCGCCGAGGTCTACGCCGTCAACGCCCTTCGCGGTGCCGCCGGCCTCGCAGGGCGAGCCGCTGTAGGTGCAGGTGACGCCGCTGGCCGTGACGACGGGCGCGACCTTGTTGATGACGAGCGTGGCCGTCGCGTTCTCGGCCTGGTAGTTGTCGTTCGTCAGCGTGGCGACGACCGCGTAGCTGCCCGCGTTCTTCGGGGCCGTGGTCGAGCCGTCGTAGGTGACGGCCACGCCGGAGAGCCCGGCCGGCGAGGTGGAAGCGTCCACGGCCTTCTGCGAGCCGTCGTAGTTCTGGTTCAGGTTCGCGAGCGAGATGGTCGCCGGCGCCTTGAGGACGTTGATGAAGACCTCCGTCAAGACCTCGTTGTAGTTCGTCGTGTCCGCCGGGGTGAACTGCGCCGAGAGCTTCTGGTTGTCGCCGGCGTTGAGCACGGTGCCCGCGGCCGGGGTGTAGACGAAGGCGCCCGGCACGTTGGCGGCCGCGTTGAGCTGCGCGGCGTCGAGTGCCGTGCCGTAGGTGATCGCCGCCGGGGTGTTCCAGGTGACGGCGGGCGTCGCCTTCTCGACGGTCAGGCCGTTCGAGCCGGCGGTGCCCGCGTAGGACGAATCCGAAGCGAACCTCGCCGAGACGTAGTTCGCGTAGGTGCCCGCGTTCAGGCCCGAGAGGCTGATGTTCTCGATCTTCGCGACGCCGTCCGCGCCGGTCGTCGCCGCGTTGCCGGCGAAGTTGGCGCCGTTGAGCTTGAAGGTGACGGTCTTGCCCGCCAGCGGGGTGCCGCCCGCGGTGAGCGTCGCCGTGAGCGTCGTCGTCCCGCCGTAGGTGCCGGTCGAGGGCGCGATGTTCAGGCTCGTCGCCGGCAGCGGGTTGTTGCTGCTGCAAATCGTCACGTCGTTCAGCACGGGCGTCACGGACGTGTTGGACGTGCTCAGGTACGCCTTGTACTTGAGGTAGCGGAGGCCGTTGAACTGCGAGAGCGAAGCGCCGCTCGTCGTGAAGTAGGTCGCGGCCGTCCCGTCAGGCCCGACGAAGTTGAAACCGGAGCCCGCGCTGTTGCTCGCGGCCACCTGGAACTTGACGCTGGTGCCCGCGGGCGTCGCCGCCGTCCAGGAGAGCGTGCCCCAGCCGGCGGTCGAGCCGTCGGGCTGGTTGGCGTCCTTCGGCGCGGAGACCAGGTAGCCGTCGGGGAAGACGTTGGTCGCGCTGACGTAGGCGCGGAAGGCGAGGTCGAGCGTCGTCGTGCCCGAGACGAGCTGAGACCAGCTCGTGCCGCTGTTCGACGACTGGAGCCACGAGCCGCCCGCGTAGGCGTCGGTCGAGGTGCGCACGCCGCGGTAGGGGCCGCCCGTGCCGGCGCGCAGAACGATGGCGTACTGCGTGCCCGCGCTGACGTTGGCCGGGCTGGCGAAGTTCACCGAGTACCACGCGTTGCCGGTGCTCAGGACGCTCGTCAGGTTCGCGGTCGCGAGCACGGTGTTGCCCGGCGCGCCGGCGGCGGCGTTGCGGATTTCGACGACAATCGTCCCCGGCACGGAGGTCGTGGCCGAGAGCGCGAGCTGTACGTCAACCTGTTTGAGCAGGCCCGTGGCGGACGGCGTGAAGGTCTGCGCCTGCCACGTCGTCGTGGTGAACGAGTTGGAGAAGAACTCGAGCGTCGTCTGCTCCTCGGTGGACGACGGCAGGAGCGAGAGCTTCGCGTCGCCCGGCGTGGTCGTCAGGTCGAGGTTGCTCGCGAGGCCCGTCAGGAAGTCCGACTGGTTCGTGTCGGACGGGCAGGCGGAGAGCGCCGTGCCGCCGAGCGCGAAGTTCTTCGTCGTGACCGAGCCGTTCGTGGCCGCGACGCCCGAGGCCGCGGCGGCGTTGTAGCCGAGGGCCGTGACCGTCATCGAGTAGTTGCCGGCCGGGATGGATGAAAACTCGTAGACGCCCGCGTCGTTGGTCGTCGTCGTGTTGCTGCCGGCGGTGACGGTCGCGCCGACGACGGGCTCGTTCGTGGCCGAGTCGGTGACCGTGCCGCGGATGACGGCCGGCGTCGAGGCGACGGACAGCTCCCACATGCCGCGGCCGTGCGTGGCGATGCGCAGCGTACGGGCCACGTTCTGGATCGCCATGTCGAAGACCGCGACGCGCGGCAGCCCCGTGCTGAAGGGCGACCAGTTGGCGCCGCCGTCGGTCGAGCGGTAGACGCCGATGTCGGTGCCCGCGTAGAGCGTGTTCGAGTCGTTCGGGTCAACGACGAAGGCGTTGACCGGCACGTCGGGAATCTGGCCGCCGTCGATGCCCGTCCAGGTCGGAGTCGCGCTGCCGAGGTTGGTCGTCTTGTAGATGTGCGAGGTCGCCGCGCCGAAGTAGGTGGCGAGCGTGACGTAGGCCGTGTTCTGGTTGTTCGGGTCGATGACGACGCGCGCGACGTAGCGGGCGGGGATCGTGCCCGTCACGTCGGTCATCGCGGCCGAGGTCGCGCCGCCCGTCACGGTGCGGTAGACCTTGCCGCTGCGGAGGCCGACGATGCGCACCGCGTCGTTCTGCGGCGAGACGGCGATGGCCGAGACGTAGACGCCGGAGACGAACATCGGGGCGACGACCGTCATCGTCGAACCCTGGTTCGTCGAGCGGTAGAGGCGGTCGGTGCCGAAGTAGAGCGTGTTGGGCGTGCCCGGCCCGAGCGCCATCGGCGCGTAGAAGGCGACCGCCGTGTCGTTACAGCTCAGGCCGTTGGCGGTGCCGCCGCAGCCGAGCGCCGTCCAGTTCTCGAAGGCCGTCGAGCTGGTCGTGGTGGCGAGGGCGACGAGTCCGCCCGAGCCGACCTGGTTGAAGTAGGTGTGGTACTGGCGGACGTTCGTCGTGCCCGTCGCGCTCTGGTCGATGAGCGCGTAGCCGCCATCGCCGAAGTCGGTGCGCGTCCAGGTGCCGTCGGGGAGCATCCGCTCGGTGCCGTTGTCCTGCGTGCCGCCGATGGTGTAGTTCGGGTCGGTCGGGTGCAGGGCGATGGACTGGAACTGCGTGGCGTTGAAGCCGGTCTTGTTGAGGCTCGTCCATGTCGCCGCCGCGTTGGTGGACTTCCAGACGCCGCCGTCGCTGCCGAACCAGACGGTGTTGTTGTTCGAGGGGTCGATCTCGATGACGTGGCTGTCGGAGTGGAGGCCCGTCTGCACCTTGGCGAAGGTCGGGGTCGCCGCCAGCGCGTTGGTGGACTTCTTGAGGATGGCCGAGGAGGTGCCGTCGGCGTTGCCGCCGACGTAGAGCACGTTGGCGTTAATCGGGTCAACGGCGAGCGGCATGTCGTAGGTGCACTGCGTGCCGCAGAAGCCCGTCGCGTTGGCGAGCGCCGCCGACCAGGTCTGGCCGCCGTCCGTCGAGCGCTTGAGCGTCCCGTTCGAGTCGCTCGAAGCGGCGTAGACGGTGAAGACGCCGCCGGCCCGGCTGACGGCCAGCTCGAAGCGCGCGGCCGTCGTCGTCGTCGCGGCGGCGAGCGTCCGGGTGAAGGTCGGGGTGGCGGCGAGCGCGTTGGTCGAGCGGTAGACGCCGCCGTCGCCCGCGGTGCTGAAGCCGTAGACGGTGGCGAGCATCATGTCGGGGTGAGCCGGGTCGATGAACTCGATGTCCATCACGGCGCGGTTGGCCGTCGCGGTCGCGGTCGTCAGCCGCTGGAAGGTCGCGTTCGAAGAGGTCGCGTTCGTCGAGCGGTAGAGGCCGCGGTTCAGAGTGGCCGTGCCGGCGTCGCAGCCGATGCCGCCGATGCCGCTGCTGGTGCCGAGGAAGATGGTGCCCGGGTCGGTCGGGTGGACGAGAATCTTCGAGATGGCGCGCCCCGTGAGCACGTCGCTGTTGGTCGAGGTCTCCTTGTTGAAGGGGCCGGTGAGCGCGGGGCTCGCCGAGTCGGCGTTGTCGATGCGGTAGACGCCGACGCCGAAGTAGGAGTCGCAGCTCAGGTTCGGCTCGCCCGTCCCGACGTAGATGGTCGAGGGCTGCGAGGGGGCGATGGCGATGGCGCCGACGGCCATCGTCTGCGCGTTGTCGAAGATGGGCGTCCAGCTCTGGCCGCCGTCGAGCGTGCGGTAGACGCCGCCCTGCGCCGTGCCGACGTAGGCGATGTCGGGGTTCGTGGGGTGGACGGCGACGGACGTGACGCGGCCGCTGACGGCCTGCGAGACGCCGAAGGTCTGCCCGTTCGGCAGGGGGGCCGGGCCGACCGCCGTCCACGTCGGGACGCCGGTCGCGGCCATGCTCGCGGCGAGCGAGCCCGCGCCGCCCGCGGACGACTCGGCGCCGGCCGCCGCCGCGGCGGTGCCCGTGACGTTCGCGCCCTTCAGCTTGCCGCCGTGGGCCTTCCCGTTGTTGCCCTCCTGGCGCTCCATCTGCCCGATGGCCCTGCCGCGCGCGCCCGCGTCGAAGGACTTGCCGCGCTCGACGCCGCGCAGGCGGTTGATGTGCTCCTCGCGCCGCGAGAGGTAGTCTTCCTTGCTGATCTTGCCGATCATGAAGCCCGGGAGGTCTGCGTCGTCGTCGCCCTCCGCCTCGGTGCGCTTCTCCTGCTTGAAGCGCGTCCGCGCGGACGCGCCCGAGCCCGCGCCGCTCGCCGTGACGTTGTAGGTGACCTCCTCGTCCTTGTCGCGCCCCTCGGCTTCGGGGAGCGAGGCGGTGACGACGAAGGAGCCCTTCTCGTCGGCCGTCGCCTGAACCGTGGCGGCCTCGCCGCCCTCGCCCCGCGCCTTGACGGAGATGTTGACGGTCTCGCCCGGCGCCCAGTTGGTGCCGGTGAAGGTGACGCTCTCGTCGGGCTGGTAGACGCCCTTGTCGGTGGTGACGGACGCCTTCTCGTCGGCGAGGGTCGCGGGGGCGGCCGCGGCGCGCGCGCCGGAGGCGCCGACGATGCGGTCGAAGATTTTCGCGGAGGAGGGGACGGAGGCGACCGCGGCCGTCGCCAACGCCAACAGGGCGACGACGGCGACGAGCCTGACGATCCGCCCCTTCGCGGCGAGCGTGCGGAGGTGGGCAGCGGCAGAACGAGCTTCACTCATCTGGAGAACAGTTCCTTTCGTAGAGGCGAATGAATTACTAGTAAAGGTAGTAGGGCTCAACCCAGCAGAGCCGCACAGACCCTCGCGGGAGCGGTGCGGCCAAGACGTCTTACAGGAAGCGGTGGTGCGTGACGGAGACGGTTGTGCGGTGGCTGCCGTCCGCCTGGGGCTCGGCGCGCAGGACGTTGCCGTGCAGCGCGACCGTGGCCTCGTGTATGTCCGCGACGACGAGGAGCCGACAGCCCGCCTCGACGCGGGGCGTCAGCCGCAGCTCGAACTCCGTCGCGCCGAAGTTGTCGATGAGAGTCTGGGTGTGGAAGGTCGCGCCGTGCGAGTCCACGCCGCGCACCTGCGCGGGGAAGAGCCCCTGGATGCGCGGCTCCGTCGGCGCGGGCGCCTGCGCGTCCGTCGTGCTCGGGTCGGCCTGTTCCACGTGCTGCTCCATCTCGGGACGGTCTCCTTGCCAGTTAGACCGGCACAGGATACAGGCCCGGGGCGCGGCGCACATCTACCGCATGTCCCTTTCTGCGAGTACAAAATTCTCTAATTCGGGCGGGGCGGGCGGTACATTTGTACCGGCGGGGGAGGGGCGGCGGGGTCAGGAGGAGGGCTTGACCAGCCCGTGCTGGTAGGCGTAGACGAGGAGCGCGAGGCGGCCGCCTTTGACTTCGAGCTTGTCGTAGATTCTCGTCAGGTTGTTGCGCACGGTGGACTCGGCGACGTGCATCTGCTGGGCGATCTGACGGTTGTCCAGACCTTTGCCGAGGTGTTCGATCATCGCGCGCTCGGTCGGCGTGAGGCCGGCGATCTTGGCGGCCTCGGGGTCTGTGCGCTCGGCGCCGCCCCGCCGGCTCTCCATGAGCCGCTTGGCGGCGCCGGGCTCGAACCAGTAGTCGCCCGTGCGGTGGACTTTCTCGATGGCGTTGAGCAGCTCGGCCACGCCGTTCTCCTTGAGCACGACGCCCTTCGCGCCCAGCTCCATCGCGCGGTCGCGCTTCGAAGGGTCGCGCATGCCCGTCAGGATGATGACGCTCGCGGCCGGCGCCGCCCGGAGGATTTCCGGCAGGAGGTCGAGCCCGCTCACGCCGCCGAGGTCGAGGTCGAGCACGACCACGTCCGGCCGCTCGCGCCCGATCGTCTCGACGGCGCCCTCGCGGTCGCCCGCGTCGCCGACGACCAGCATCCCCGGCCGGCTCTCGATAAACTCGCGCAGGCCGTCCCGGATAATCTGGTGGTCGTCGATCAAAACGATGCGGATGGGTGGAGTCTCGGTCGCTGCCATGTGCCTCCCATTCTACCCGGCTAGAGCGGAATCTCAACCGTGACGGCCGTCCGCCCGTCGCCCGCCGGCTCGACGCGGACGCGCCCGCCCAGCTCGCGCGCGCGTTCGGTCAGAGACCTCGGCGTGAAGGCGTGCGGCGACTCGGAGCCTAGCGCCGCGCCGTCGTTCTCGATGCGGATGAAGCAGTCGCGCTCGCCGCAGCCCAGCGTGAGCGTGACCCGCGTCGCGCTCGTGTGCTTCCGGACGTTGCTCAAGCCCTCGTGTACGAAGCGGATGACCTCCGCGGCGAGGCGTTCGTTGACGTTCAGCCTCCCGCCGACCTCGACGCGCACGTCGAGGTCGTAGTCCGCCCCGAACTGCGCGGCGAAGCGGCGCACGGCGGCGGCGAGGTCGGCCCGGCGCCCGTCCGAGTCCTTCAGCCCGCGCACGAAGCCGCGCAGGCCGCTGATCTCCGCGACCGTGCTCTCGAAGAGGCGCTCCAACTCTTCCGAGACGTCGGCGGCCCCGGCCGCGAGCCTGTTGCGGATGGCGGCGAGCCTGTATTGAAGGCCGAGGTAGGGCTGGATGACGCTGTCGTGGATGTCGCGCGCGAGCCTTTGGCGCTCCTGCTCGGCGGCGCTGAACGCGAGCCGCTCCAGCAGGCGGATGTTGTCGAGCACGGGCGCGACCTGCATCACGAGCTGCTCCAGAAATTCAACGTCCTGGTCGGAGAAGTCCCCGCGCCGTCCCGTCAGGTAGAGACGCCCCACGATGTTGTTGCGAAAGTAGGCCGGGACGGTGATGAAGGACTTCGCTTCGAGGCGTGCGGCCAGCGCCTCGACCTCCGCGCGCGCGCCCCGCGACGAGTCGGAAGTGAAGGGAACAGTCCCGCGTAAACGCCTGCTGAAGTACCGCGCGTTTCGCCTGCCTTTGTAGACGACCGACACGTCTTCGGGCAGCGAACGCAGCAGGCCCGCAAGCTCGGCCGGGATGCGCTCGACGTGTGCCGACTCCCCTTCGGCGCCGCGCGCGCTCGTCAGCAGGTAGTGCCCCGCCGCGGCCGTCTCCGCCCAGACGAGCAGACAGCTCTCCGCGTCGTAGAAGGCGCGCAGCCTGCGCATGACGGAGTCGAGCGTGTGGGTCAGCCCGAAGCGCGGGTTCGCGAGCCCGGACAACTCCCTGAGCAGGTTCAGCTCGTGCTTGAGCTTCAGCTCGCGGCCGCCCCAGTAGGCCATCATGTAGCCCAGCACGAAGAGGGAGACCGGCCGCAGGAGGAAGCGGTTCCACTCGAAACGCGGCTCGGGCGGGGCCGTGTAGAAGCCCACGAGCGTGAACAAGGCCGCGGAGACGACGGCCAGGCTCAACCCGGCGCGGAACCCCTGCCGGAAGGAGGCGACCAGGACGGCGAAGAAGAAGAAGAGGAAGAAGAGGCTGTTCGTCCCGCTGCTCAGGGAGACGAGGACGAGGTACCAGGCCACGTCGATCCAGGGGGCGGCCCTCTCCCAGACCGGCGCGTCGCGGAGCGAGGCGAGCAGGTAGAGCGACGCGCTGTAGAGAAGGTAGAGGGCGAGCGCCGCGTACGTGGCCGCGACGAGGCGGTCGGGCTCCGAAGGGTCTACGTAGATGATGGCGAGCGCGGAGAGTGAGAGCACCAGCCGCATCAGGCAGACCAACCGGCCGTCCACGGACTCGGGCGTCGAATGCTTTTCGTCTGGCGCGTGCGGGCTACACAATCCTGCCGTCATCGTTTATGTTTGTGCCAACATTCACGGTCGAAGGGGACGAAGGACATGGGTGTAACGGCAGCCATTGTACTCATTACCGCAACGCTCTGTGTAGGCGGGAACGGCGCCGCGGCCGGCCCCCGTGCGGACGCGGCAGCCGCGCCCGACGGTGTGCCCCGCGCGGCGCAGGCGCAACGTGTACGTCGCCGCCACGCCCGGACACGCCGCGCGGCGAAGAGGCAACGAAGCGCCGACCCTTCGAGTCAGCCGGCACACATGGCCCCTCAACCCGAAGACGTTCCCCCCGTCAAACTGCCCGCGACCGTCCCCCCCAAGGCGGATAAGCGGAACCCCGTCTAGGCACGTCCTTCACGCCAGCCGACGAAGTGATACGCACGTTCCCTATTGCTTCCCAATACGGGATGTGCTATATACCTATGCCTATCCCATAGGAGGGGCGGCGGGTGGACGACAAGACGATCTGGCAGGGGACGCTCTCCCTGATGATCCTCAAGACGCTGGAGGCGTTGGGGCCGCAGCACGGCTACGGCATCGCCCGGCGGATCGAGCAGACCAGCGGGGACACACTCTCGGTCAACTACGGGACGCTCTACCCGGCGCTGCTGAAGCTGGAGCAGGAGGGCTCCGTCTCGTCGGAGTGGGGGCTCTCGGACAACAACCGCCGGGCCAAGTATTACAAGCTGACCCGCGCGGGGCGCAGGCAGCTCGCCGCAGAGTCGCGCGAGTGGGAGCGGACGACCGTCATCATGGCGCGGTTCTTCGCGCCGGCGGAGGAGTCCTGATGCATTTTGGACGAATGCGCTCCGCGCTCGCGCGCCTGGCCGGGCTCTTCGGCCGGGACGAGCGCGACCGCGAGCTGGCGGAGGAGCTTGAGGCACACCTCCAGATGCAGGTCGAGGAGAACCTGCGGGCCGGGATGAGCCCGAGCGAGGCGCGGCGGCAGGCGCTCGTCAAGCTGGGCGGCCCGACGCAGGCCGTAGAGGAGTGCCGCAGACGGAGGGGGGTGCCCGTGCTGGAAGACTTGTGGCAAGACCTGCGCTACGGGGTCAGGACGTTACGGAAGCAGCCCGGCTTCACCCTCGTCGCCGTGCTGACGCTCGCCCTCGGCATCGGCGCGAGCACCACCATCTTCAGCGCGGTGAACCCGATCCTGTTCGAGCCTCTGCCGTACCCGCAGGCCGAACGGCTCGTGTCGATCTCGGAGACGTTCGACAACGGCGCGCGCAACCCCGGGACGTTCGGCATGTATCGCGGCCTGGCCGAGCGCAGTCGCTCGTTCGACGCGCTCGCCGTCTACAAAACCTGGCTGCCGGCCATGAACGGGGCGGATCACCCCGAACGCTTCGAAGGGCAGCGCGTGAGTTTCGAATACTTCCGCGTGCTCGGCATAAGCCCGGCGCTGGGGCGGGACTTCCAGGCCGCAGACGACCGGACGGGCGGCCCCGGAGTCGTCATCATCGGCGACGCGCTGTGGCGGCGTCGCTTCGGCGGCGACCCTGCAATCGTCGGACGCTCGGTCACGCTCGACGACAGCCCTTTCACGATCATCGGCGTGATGCCGGGCGGGTTCGACAACGTGCTCGCGCCCAACGCGGAGGTGTGGGCGCCGCTCCAGTACGACATGTCTTTGGGGAGCGCCTGGGGCCACCACCTGCGCACGTTGGGGCGGCTGCGTGCGGGCGTGAGCGCGGGGCAGGCGACGCGTGAGACGGACGCGCTCGGCCACGCCGTGCTCGAAGAGCAACGACCGGAGACCTACGACCCCCGAGTCAAATTCGTCGTCTCTTCACTTCAGGAGGAAGTCACGGGGGGCGTCAGGCCGGCGCTGCTCGCAGTCCTCAGCGCGGTGCTCCTGCTGCTGCTGATCGCCTGCGTGAACGTGACAAACCTGCTGCTGGCGCGCGGGGCGCAGCGTCGCGGCGAATTCGCGATGCGGGCCGCGCTGGGTGCGGCGCGGGGGCGGCTGGTTCGGCAAATGCTCACGGAGAGCCTGCTGCTCGCTCTGTTGGGCGGCGCGCTCGGGCTCCTGGCGGCGCAGTTCGGGGCGGGCCTGTTGGTCGCTCTCAGCCCGCCGGAGTTGCCGAGGGCCGGCGCCATCCGCGTTGACGCCGCCGCGTTCGCCTTCGCGTTCGGCGGCGCCGCGCTCGTCGGCCTGCTGGTCGGGCTCATCCCGGCGCTGCACGCGACGCACGGCGACCTGCGCGAAGCGGTGCAGCAAAGCTCAAGGCGCACGGCCGGCGGCCAACAGTTGACGCGCCGCGTGCTCGTCGTCGCGGAGGTGGCGCTCGCCCTCGTGCTGCTCGTGGGCGCGGGGCTTCTGCTGCGCAGCATGGAGCGCCTGTTCGCGGTTGACCCGGGGTTCGACGCCTCGCACCTGCTCACCATGCAGGTGCAGACCTCAAGGCGTTTCGACAAGGAGGCCACCGAACGCTTCTTCGCCGGGGCGCTCGAAGCAGTCCGCCGTGTGCCCGGCGTCACTGCTGCGGCCTTCACCAATCAGTTGCCGCTCAGCGGCGACGACGACGAGTACGGCGCACACTTCGAGGGCGACGACCCCGCGACGGCTTACAACGTGTTCCGCTACGGGGTGAGTCCGGGCTATTTGGAGACGACCGGCATCCCCCTGCGCCGCGGGCGCACGCTCGACGAGCACGACGTGGCGGGCGCGCCGCCGTCGATTCTCATCAGCGAGTCGCTCGCGCGGCGCAGGTTCCCCGACCAAGACCCCGTCGGGCGTCGCGTTCAAATCGGCCCCGCCAACGGCCCCTGGTTCAATATCGTCGGCGTGGTCGGCGACGTGAAGCAGGTCTCTCTGGTGTCGAGCCAGCCCGACGCGGTTTACATCACGACGGCGCAGTGGCTGTTCGTTGACAGGACGTTGTCGCTGGTGGTTCGCGCGCGCGGCGACGCGGCGGCGCTCGCCCCGGCCGTCAGGCAGGCGGTCTGGTCTGTGGACAAGGGGCAGCCGATTGTCCGGGTCGCCACGATGGATGAGCTGCTCGCCGCGTCGGCGGCCGAGCGCCGCTTTGCGTTAATCCTGTTCGAGGCGTTCGGCCTCGCGGCGCTCGTGCTCGCGGCCGTCGGAATCTACGGCGTGCTTTCGGGGAGCGTCAACGAGCGCACGCGCGAGATCGGGGTGCGGCTGGCGCTCGGCGCTTCGCGCGGACACATCCTGGCGCTCGTCCTTCGGCAGGGAATGAAGCTCACCGGCATCGGCGTCGCGGCGGGGCTGTGCGGGGCGGCGGCGGCGAGCAGCGCCCTCGTCTCACTCCTGTTCGGGGTCTCGCGCCTCGACCCCGCCGCGTACCTCGGCGTCGTCGCCTTGTTGGCGGCCGTCTCCGCCGCCGCCTGCTGGGTTCCGGCCTGGCGCGCGGCGCGCGTAGACCCGTCGATCACTTTGAGGGCGGAGTAGCTTCGTCTCTCACGGCGTCGTTTCAAAAGTCTCGGGCGGGGGCGCGATCTCCATTTCGCGCCCCCGCCCGACAAACGACTCCGGGTTTAAAGCTTTGCGGCGTCGAGAACCATCTGCGCGGCCTGCTCGACGACGGGCGTGATGATGTCTTCGCCCGCAGACTTGGCCTTCGATTTGAACTGACGGTCGGCGGCCGGCGAGGCGCTCCCGGGCGTCTGCACGCGCACGTCGAGCGTCAATTCGTCCTTCTGCTTGACGTTGGCGGACATCGTGCCGGCGCTGACGATGGCGTTGGTGGCGACCTGGCCGGCGACGTTCCCGGCCGTGCTGCCCGTGTGGCCGATGCCCACCTGGCCGACCGCCGGGGCCATGACCTTGCCGAACATCCCGCCGAAGCCGCCGCCCCCGCCGCCCTTCTTGTGCGAGACGTTCGCGTAGACGACGAAGTCGCACTCCTTCTGCCTCGCCTCGGCGTCAACCTGCGAAGGCAATTTCGCTTCGAGCTGAACGAGTTCGACGGAGGGACTCTTCAGGTACTCGGCCAGCGTATTCTGCACGGCCGCCGCGAGGTCGGCCGCGCTCAAGCCCTCGCCGACGCTCCCGGTCTTGACCGACGCGAGTCCGAGCCGAACCACGCCCGGCCTCTTCGCGCCGAGTTCGGCCGTGGGCTGTGCCGCCGGCGAGTTCGCCATGCTCTTCACGCTCGCGCTCACGCCGGACTCTGCGTTGTGCGGAGTGGCCGCGTCGCCGTCGCCCGCCGCCGCCATCAACGCCGCGCCGGAGAAGTCTTTGACCTCGCGGTAGTCCGCGGGCACCTCGAAGAGCGAGGCGTCGAGCGTCGCCTGCGAAAGCTCGACGACCTCGTTGACCATCGAGAAGCTCTCTTTGCCGTCTTTATCGAAGCTCGTCATCTTCTCCCACAGGGCGTAGCCGCGCCGGGCCGCGCCGACCGTCTTCGTCTCGTACCTGTCCTGGCAGCCAGACCTCTGTTGCGGCACGCTGTACGCGCCCGCGCGCTCGATGTCGCAGTCGAGCGCGAAGGCCGCGTCGATGTACCAGCCGTCGGTCTCCATCTTGCTGTCCAACGGCGTGCAGGCGTCGGGCGACGACTTCGTCTCGATGGTCGTGATGAGGTGTCGCGCCGTGTAGCCGAACATCTGCTTACGCTCGCCGGTGTCGCGCGTCGTGACGGTCGAAGTGACGACGCCGCCCTTCGTCACGTTGCCGGGCCGCGCGGCCGCGGCCGTCGTTGTGGCCGTTGTCTCGGCCGTGTCGTAGGGGCGGATCGTGTACGCCTTCGCCTGCGGCATCATCTGTATGTCGCGGCGCAGGTCGCACTCCTGAATCGTAATCATCTGGCCGCCCGACATCTCCGTGCGCGAGCGCTTGCCCTTGATGTAGGTGGCGTTCTCCGTGCTCTGACCCTGCGAGGTCTGGCGCGTCTTTATCTTCACGTCGGCGCGCGCGACCGCGGCCGACGCGGCGGCGCAGAGCAGCACGAGCGCGACGCGCCCCGCGAGCATGATTCTTCCGTTGGCTTTCATCCCCGTTCCCTCCTGTGGCTCGAAAAAGATTTAGGTCGAGAGCGGGACTCGGCCCCTTCGCTCGACTTGCTCGAACGCTAACGCGCGCTGCGTTGGAAAAAAGTATCAGGCGAAAATCGCCGCCGCGCTTTCGTCCCTGTGAGCAAATTTTTTGATACGTCGAGGCCGCGCACTGCGCGTTAGAGACTGAAGCCGACCGTCCGGCAACTCTTCCGCGAAGGTGACAGACATGAAGACGCGCGCCCGTTTGATGAAAAATGTGAGACAGCTCTGCGGCCTCGTCCTGCTCCTGGCGACGGCCGGCCACACCCTCCCGGTCGCGGCCCAGACGAGGCGCGCACCCGCGGGCGCGAGGACTCAGACCGCGGCTGCGCCTGCGAAGAAAGCACCGACCTGTTCGGCCGCGTGGACGGGCCGCGTCACCTACGCGCGCACGCAGAGCGACTCGCACAGCAAGACCGTGCCGCGCGTCTCCGGGAGGGGCGAGGACAAGACCGACTTCCAGATGAGCTACAACTACCGCGCGACGGTCGCCGTCCTCGAAAGCCCGGCGAAGGACGGTTCGAGCGTGGGCCGCGCGAGCATCAACCACACGCTCACCTCAAGCGAGACGGTCGTCGCCAAAGAGAGCAACTCGTGCGACAGGGGCAAGACGTGGCAGGAGATGTCGGGCACGTCCACCTCGCGGACGCAGACGCAGGGCAGCGCCGGGGGCGTCGAGGCGAACGTCTCGGTCGGCGTGAACACCGACGGGACGTACACGGTCGGCGTCGGGCTGCCCCAGATCAAGGGGAAGATAACGGGGTCGCAGACCTCAAGCTTCAGTGGGCAGTGCACGCCGAAGGAGGGCAAGAACCTCGCGCTGCCGGCCACGGAGACCAGCATCGACGGGAACTCTCTGACCAGTGACGGCGGCAACCGCGTCAACCCAGACGACCCGAACCGCCTGAGCGGGAGTTACTCGAAGACGTGGCAGAACGTGACCGAGACCATCAGTTGGAGCTTGCAGAAGTGCGGCGCGCCGCTGCGCCTCGTGGAGATGAAGTTCGAGCAGCCGAAGTTCCCGAACTTCGACGACTGGCAGGAGGTCACGGAGCAGGTCGGCACCATCGACGGCAACATGGTGAAGATCAAGGCGACGGTCTTGAACGCGTCGGGCGAGACGAAGTACGCGGACGTGAAGTTCAAAGAGACCTACAAGGGCGACAAGTGGGACGGCGCGCGACCCGACGCGCCGCTCGGGGACAGCGTCGTCTCGGTTCGTTTGGAGCCGGGCGAGGAGCGCGAGGTCGAGATGGTCTGGGACTCCTCGGGCTACGCGTGGTTCGACGACGGCAGGCCGCGGCTCGTGCAGCGCATCAAGGCAGAGCTTGAGGAGAACGGCAGGAAGACGGACGAGCTGACGAAGAATCTGAAGGTCGCGCCGAAGCCGCTCATCTTAGTCCACGGCCTCTGGAGCAACTGGCGCGCGTGGGAGACTTGGCAGAACATTCTGACCACCACGCACAGCTACGACTGGAAGGCTTTCCCCGTCGGCGAGCACCCGGAGAAGGGCTTGATGAACACGGGCGGCGAGTTCCTCTCGACCAGCCCGACGAACGGCATCTTCGAGAACTCGCAGCAGGTCGGCAAGTACATACGCTACGCGCAGGAGGACAGGAACGCCTGGCACGTCGATGTCGTCGCGCACTCGATGGGCGGGCTCATCGCGCGCCACTACATCCACGCCTTCATGCCGCCCTCGCCCGACGGCCGGCCGCAAATTTCCCACCTCGTCATGCTCGGCACGCCCAACATGGGCAGCCCCTGCGCCGACGTGATGAACTTCACCTTCGAGATGCTCGGCAAATCGGTCGAGGCCGTGCGCCAGCTCAAGCCTTCGGTCGTCGAAGAGTTCAACCGCGTGACGACGAACCGCAAGGGGGTCAAGTTCTCTGTGCTGGCGGGCAATCCTCTGCCCGTGATGTGCAAGACCGTGACGCCGAACGACGGCGTCGTCCCCGTCGAGTCGGCCTTCTGGAAGATAAAGGATCGCGCCCTCTCGAAGAACGTCCACACGGAGCTGACGGGGACGGCCGACTTTTCGAGCTTCGTCAAGCCGCGGCTCGCCGTCGGCCCGAAGGGGAACCACGACCCGGAGGCGCCGGAGTCGTCGCGGCTCACGAACCGGAGCGAACGGCTGTCTGACGCGCCCGGCGCGACGGCCTACCTCGACGCAGCCTACACGCCGCTCGAGTTCCTCGCTCCCGGCGCGGCCGCGGACGACTCGCGGCCGGACTTTGCGAAGGAGCTGGCGCTCGCGGCGGGGCAGGCGGCCGAGATAGAGCTTCCCGTCCCGGCGGCCGAGAGCTTCGGCATAACTTTCATGGCGAGCGCTCTGGTCTCGGCCACGCTGTTTGACGAGAAGGGTGCTGTCAGGGGCAAGAGCGCCGCCGGCTCGCCCGAGGCCGCGGGCTTCTTCCGAACGATCTACGTGGACAGGGGCGTGGCGGCGGGCACCTGGAAGTTGAGACTGGAGAATACGGGGAAGGTGCAGGCGCCGGCGATCATCGCCGCCTGGAGCACCGCGCCGGCTAAGAAGTTTTGATGAGGCATGTGTGGGACGACCCGCCGGCGTGACAGACGGCGGGTGACAATCGTCGCCGGCCATTTGGGTCATCTGTCTCGTGAACGCAGCCACGGCGGGCTCGTCGCTCGCCGCGGCTGCGTTCATTGGCGAACAGCCACCGGCCCCCGCACCCGCCAATTCCGGCGTCCGGCCCGCAGTGAGCTTCCGCGTTTGCTATTGACTTCCCGCCGAATCTAAAATAGCTTCGCAACCTCCGCAGTGATTTACGTCCGCAGTTGAATGACGATACGAGTGGCGCCGGCTTAAGTGTCTCACCCCGGATGTTAAAGTCTCGGGCCTGCTCAAGAATTTTCGAACTCTCGTAGTGCTATGACCACCTCGCTCGCGGTCTTAGTCCTTCTCGCCGTCGTGTCCGCGCCCGCGGCCAGGGCGGCGGGCGCGCGCGCCCAGCAGGGGGAGGATCAGAAAATCGGCCCGGAGGCCGCGCGCCAGATCGCCGAAATCGCCGCGGCCAAAAGGGCACGCACCCCCGCCCAGCGGAAGCTCGACACACAACTACTCTACGCCCTGAAGCAGAAGCGCGGTGAGACCCGCGGGATTCCCTCCGGGCCGATTGAACTCGACCTCGACGAGCGCGGGCGCGCCCTCGTTGACATCACCGCGGTCGTGACGCCCGGTCTGGTTTCGAGGGTCGCGAAGCTCGGGGCCGAAGTCCTCTCGACCTCCGAGAAGTACCACACCATCCGCGCACGGCTCGCACTCGAAAGGCTGGAGGCGGTGGCGGGGCTGAAGGATGTGAGGTACATCTCGCCGGCCGCGAAGGCCATGACAAACGCTCCCGGCGCTCTCAAACAGTGATTTGACGCGGCACGGCCCCGCGTGAGGGCCGCCGCCGCCCGTGCCCGACTTCGGCCGAGTCCGGACTCCGGCCCTACTTTCGCCCGTGAGACGGCGACGCCTTGTTACGAGGCGGCCCGCACACTTCACCACTTTTCGAGGAGGCTACATGAAGGAACGTCGAAGAACTAAGATCGCCCCCGGCCGCCCGAAGCACCGCGGCTTCCGGCCCTTGCCCTTCTTTGCGCTGGCGCTGGCACTCGCCGGCGTCGCGGCCGCCGCGGCCGCAGGCGCGTTCACACCGAGAGCCGCCGCGCGCGCGGCGCAGGACGAGGCGGCCGACGGCCAGATCAGCGCCGCGGCGTTGAAGCAGATACAGGCGCTCGTCCTCGACAAGATGTCGCGCACGCCCGCCCAGCGGAAGATAGACTCGCAGCTCCTCTACGCAACCAAGATGAGCCGCGGCGAGTCAATCGCGCCCGGCGTGCAGTCGGTCGCCCTCGCGGTCGATGAGGTCAGCGCGGGGCGCGTCGTGGTGGACATCACGGCCAAGCTCGACGACGCCTTCTTCGAGACGCTGAGTGCTAACGGCGCGAGAGTCCTGGTGGCCGTGCCCGGCTACGACAGCGCGCGCGTGGAGGTGGGGCTCGACCGCCTGGAGGCCATCGCCGCCCTGCCGCAGGTGCGCTACATCCAGTCGAAGCAGGAGGCCTACACGACGCGCCCCGCCGCGCCGGCCCCGGCCCCGGAGACCCTGGACGTTCCGCTCGCGGCGTCAAGGCGGCCGGGCGGCTTCGAGTCGCGCGCCGCGCGCGTGCGCGCCAACCTGAGCAGTGCGCTCGCCGCGCTGGGCTCCGCCGGGTCGGCCAAGCCCCCCGCGGACGCGAGCGTCGGCGCGCGCACGTCGCAGGGCGACGTGACGCACCGCGCCAACGTCGCGCGCTCGCGCTACGGCGTGGACGGCACGGGGATTAAGATCGGCGTCCTCTCCGACGGCGTCGTCAACATGGCCTCGGCCGTCGGCACGGGCGACCTGCCGCCGGACGTGACGGTGCTCCCCGGCCAGGTCGGCAGCGGCGACGAGGGCACGGCGATGCTCGAGATCGTCCATGACCTCGCCCCCGGCGCGAAGCTCTACTTCGCCACCGCCTTCTCCAGCATCACCTCGTTCGCCGACAACATCCACAAGCTCCGCGCCGCCGGGTGCGACATCATCGTGGACGACATCTTCTACTACACCGAGGCGGTCTTCCAGGACGGGCAGGCGACGTCCATCGTCTCGAACACCAACGGCGGCGTCGTGACCCAGGCCGTCAACGACGTGACGACCGGCGGCGCGCTCTACTTCTCCTCGGCCGGCAACGAGGGCAACAAGAACGACGGCACGGCCGGCGTCTTCGAGGGCGACTTCGCCGACGGCGGCACGCTCGCCGCCATCGGCGGCGCGGGCGCGGGGCACGTCCATGACTTCGACACCTCGGCCGCGGTCTCGCAGTTCGACCGCATCACGTTCGGCTCCGGCAACCCGATCTCGTGCACCTGGGCCGACCCGCTCGGCGGCTCCAGCAACGACTACGACCTCTACGTCCTGAACTCCGCGGGCACGAGCGTCGTCGCCCTCTCGACCAACACGCAGGACGGCACGCAGGATCCGATAGAGCTCGTCGGCGGCGGGGCGAACGTGACGAACAACCGCATCGTCGTCGCCAAGTTCTCGGGCGCCGACCGCTACCTGCACGTCAACTCCTTCCGCGGCACGCTCCAGTTCAGCACGCCCGGCCAGACGCACGGCCACGCCAGCGCGGCCCTGGCCTACGCGGTCGCGGCGACGCCCTCGTCCGGCCCGTTCACCACGGCCTCGGGCGTCACCGGGACGACCGGCCCCTACCCCGGGCCGCACAACTCCAGCAACCAGGTCGAGCCGTTCGAGTCCGACGGCCCGCGCCGCCTCTTCTTCAACGCGAACGGCGCGCCCTACACGGCGGGGAACTTCTCCTCGACGGGCGGCGTCGTTCGCCAGAAGCCGGACATCACGGCCTCGGACGGCGGCGTCGTCTCGGGCGCGGGCGGCTTCTCCAGCCCGTTCTACGGCACCTCGGCCGCCGCGCCGCACGCCGCCGCCATCGCGGCGCTCGTGCTCAGCGGCAAGCCCGGCATCACGCCCACGCAGGTGCGCGCGGCGCTCGTCGCCTCGGCCATCGACATCGAGGCGCCGGGCGTTGACCGCGACTCGGGCGCCGGCATCATCATGGCCGACACGGCGCTGGCCGCGGCCGGCGCGCAGCCCGTCGAGGTGGAACTCGGCACGGTGACGGCCACCGAGTCGGCCGGCAACGGCAACGGCTTCGTCGAGCCGGGCGAGCGCGGCTCGCTCACCGTCGAGCTGCGTAACAACACCGGCGCGACGCTCACGGGCGTCAACGCGACTCTGACGAGCAGCACGCCGGGCGTCACCATCGTCCCGCCGGGCACCTCCGCCTACCCGAACATCGCCGCGGGCGGCACGGCGACCAACACGACGCCGTTCCAGTTCATCGTGAGCCACACCGTCCAGTCGCCCTCGACCATCAGCTTCACGCTCACGGTCAACTACTCGGGCGGCACGATGAGCCCGCGCGTCTTGAACTTCACCCTCGACCTCCGCCGCACGGCGACCATCAGCACCACGCTCGACACGACGGCGCCCCCGGGCGGCGAGGGCTTCACGGGGACGACCGGCCTCCAGTCGGGCCGCATCGCGCGCACCGGCTTCGGCACCAATTCGAGCTGCGGCATCAACAAGCCGCAGCCCGGCGTCAACGCGGCCGACCAGGGCGTGGCGCACCGCTACGACGCCTACACGTTCCAGAACAACAGCAACCAGACCATCTGCGTGACCATCACGCTGACCACCTCCTCGGCCGACGCGCTCAAGCTCCAGTCGGTGGCCTACGCGCCGACGTTCAACCCGGCGGCGGTCACCGACAACTACCTCGGCGACATCGCCAACAACTCGGCGGGCGTCACCTCGCGCACCTACTCGGTGAACGTCCCGGCGAACACCTCGTTCGTCGTCGTCGTCAACGAGGTCACCGGCGGCGCGGGCGTCGGCACGGCCTACACGCTGACCGTGGACGGGCTGCCCGTCTTCACCGCCGTGCCCTCGCTCGTCTCGCTCCAGTTCCAGCAGGCGACCACGCAGGTGCAGGAGGATTGCACGGGCTTCGACGTGACGGTGACGCGCACGGGCGACACCTCGTTCCCCGTCACGGTGGACTACACGACCGTGGACGGCACAGCCTCTTCGCGCTCCGACTACACGAAGGCGATTGGCACGATCACCTTCGCGGCGGGCCAGACCTCCGCGACCATTCCCGTCCTCATCAGTGAGGACTCGTACGTGGAGGGCACCGAGGCGTTCACCATCGCGCTCTCGAACCCGCAGGGGCTCGAGGTCGGCGTCGGCACGACGGGGGTCACGACCGTCCAGATTCTCGACGACGCGACCGAGCCGGCCGCGAACCCCATCGACGACTCGGACATCTTCGTCCGGCAGCACTACCACGACTTCCTCAACCGCGAGGCCGACGCTTCGGGCCTCGCCTTCTGGAAGTCGCAGATCGACGCGTGCGGCGGCGCCGCCGCGTGCGTGGCCGACCGGCGCGTGCAGGTCTCGGCGGCCTTCTTCCTCTCGATAGAGTTCCAGCAGACGGGCTACCTCGTCCACAGGTTCTATCAGGAGGCGTACGGCCGGCGCATCGGCAGCACCGTCCCGCTCACCTTAGACGAGTTCCTGCGCGACACGCAGCGGATCGGCCGCGGGGTGATCGTGGGGCAGGGCGCGTGGCAGGCGGCGCTCGAAACGAACAAGCAGGCGTACGCGCTGGAGTTCGTCCAGCGGCCCGAGTTCCTGGCCGCCTACCCGAGAAGCATGAACGCCGCGCAGTTCGTGGACACGCTCAACACCAACACCGGCGGCGCGCTCTCCACGGCCGAGCGCAACGCCCTGGTCGCGCAGCTGGCGGCCGACAACACCGACAACGGCCGCGCGAGCGTCCTGCGGCAGGTGGCCGACGACGCCGACTTCGTCAGCAGCGAGTTCAACCGCGCGTTCGTCCTCGCGGAATACTTCGGGTACCTGAGAAGGAACCCGAACGACCCGCCCGACGGCAACTTCAACGGCTACAACTTCTGGCTGAATAAGCTCAACTCCTTCAACGGCGACTTCAACAAGGCGGAGATGGTCAAGGCGTTCATCACCTCGACCGAGTACCGCCAGCGTTTCGGCAGCAACTAGGGAGCTGGCCCCCGCGGTGGGGCCGTGACTTTAAACCTCGGGGGGCGTGACTGACAGTCACGCCCCCCGATTGTTTTGTCCTACTCGGCCGGTACTTATAATACCGACTTGCAAATCGAAATCGGGGACGGCGCCGGGAGGTGGCACAGTAATGAATGGTGATTCGCGGATGGAAAGTGCCTTTACCATCGAGAAGATTCGGAAGGACGACCCCAGGCTCAGGCGCATGTTGGAAGTCCCGGAGCGGGAGAAGCAGCCCTCCTTCCACGCGACCATCCAACTCCTGCCCGGCACGGATGAGCTTCAGGTGGAGGAGTCTTTTCGCTGGCGTCATTGCCGCCTGACGGACGATGCCTTCAACCGCCTGCGCGCGGTCGGGCTGAGGGGCCGGCTCCTCGTGACCGGCTGTGGTTACTTAGGTCGCGGCCCGTATCAGGCCCGGACTCTGATCGTGGCGCAGCGGCAGCTCAGGGAGGCGGTTGACCTGCCGCAGCCGGACGGCTGCGAGGTAATCTACTACCAGGTCGGCGACGAGTGGCGGATGGAGCCGCCTGACGCCCCGGTCTTGCAGAAGAGGTTTCGTCTCAGCATCGACCCGGCGAATCAGAGGCAGACGTTGCTGTGGGCGGAGGCTTACTACGGGTCGGAGGCGGGGGGCGGGGGCGGCGCTTTTACGTGGGAGGCCGCAACCTGACAACGGCGCGCACCCGACCGCCGGCAATCATCGGTCGGGGCGGTAGGCTGCTCGTGAGGTGTAATTCATGAGGGAAGTAGAAGTCGTCCCCCACGACCCGCGTTGGCGGGATGCGTTCGAGGCGGAAGCGAAGCAGGTCGCCGCCGCGCTGGCGAGAACGTGTTGGCCGTCCACCACGTCGGCAGCACGGCCATCCCCGGCATCTACGCGAAGCCCATCCTCGATCTGCTGGTCGAGGTCAGGGGCGTTGCCGAGGTGGACGGCCGGAGTTCGTCGATGGAGTCGCTCGGTTACCAGGTGATGGGCGAGTACGGCATCCCCGGCCGCCGTTACTTCCGTAAAGACGACCGGGAAGGAATCAGGACGCATCACGTTCACGCGTTCGAGGCCGGCTCGGCGGAGGCGGAGCGTCACCTGGCTTTCCGCGACTACATGCTCGCCCACCCCGCGGACGCGCAAAGGTACAGCGAGCTGAAGCGGAGGTTGGCGGAGGAGCACGCGCAGAGCGCGGACGGGTATATGGACGGCAAGGACGGATTCATCAAAGAGATGGATCGGCGGGCCGCACGTTGGCGCGATTCACGCACACGCTTCGAGTGAGGGCTACTGTTTCGGCCTCTTCGCGCGCTGGTACCTGGCGTATTTGACGCGCTGTTCGAGGTTCTCTTTGGCGGAGGGGTTGAGCTGGAGATACTTGTCGAAGTCCTTCTGGGCCTCCGCGTCCCGGTTGCGCGCGAGGAGGATGAGGCCGCGGCTGGCGTAGGCTTCGGCGTACTGCGGGTCAACCTCAATCGCTTTGGAGAAGTCGGCGAGGGCGGCCTCCGGGTCGCCTTTGGTTTCGAGGGCGCGGCCGCGGCTGTAGAAGGCGTCGGCGCTCTGCGGGTTGAGCGCGATGAATCTGGTGAAGTCTTCGACGGCGCCGGCCGTGTCGCCGGAGGCGGAGCGGGCGACGCCGCGGTTGTAGTAAGCCTCGGCCAACTGCGGGTTGAGCGCGAGGGCCGACGTGTAGTCGGCGATGGCCGGGCCGGTCTCCTTCCTGTCCATGAGGAGGGTTCCGCGGCTGTGGTACGCCTCGGCGAGCCTGGGGTTGTTCTCGACGGCCTTCGTGTAGTCGGCGATGGCGCCGTCGGCGTCGCCCTTCGCCTTCTTCGCGTCGCCGCGGTTGTTGTAGACGATGGCGAGGTTGGGCTGTAGCTCAAGCGCGCGGTCGAAGTCCTGGATGGCGCCGTCGTAGTCCCGCCTCTCCATCCGCATGAAGCCGCGCGTGTAGAGGGCGATGACGTTCTTCGGGTTCAGCTCGACCGCCTTGCTGAAGTCGGCGAACGCGCCTTCGAGGTCGCCTTTGGCCTTCCTGACCTGGGCGCGGGCGCTGTAGGCGGCGTCCAATTTGGGGGAGAGCTTGATGGCCTTTTCGAGGTCTACGAGGGCGCCGTCGGCATCGCCCCGCTCGAAACGCGCCAGCGCGCGTTCGACGTACTCCTCGGGCTTGTTCTGCGCGCGGGCCGGGGAGGCTGTGGCGTAGAGCGCGAGGGCGGCGAAGAGTAAGGTCAAGAGTCTTTCCATAAACTTCCTCGGGGAAGGTCAGGGGAGTTGCCTTTGATGTACGAACCGCGCCGCCGGGTGCTCGGGGCCGCGCGGGCTTTGAGCCGGAACCCCGCGCGTTGATAATAAACGAACTCCGCCCCGGGCGAGACGTGAAACGCCCCCGGCCCCGCACGCTCAGTTAAAGAGGAGTTCCGCCGATGACGACCCCCTTCAGACTCCTGCCGGCCGCGCTCTGCATCCCGACGCTGCTCTGCGTTCTCTGCCGCGCGCAGACGAACACGACCCCGCTGCCGAAAGACGCGGCGGGCGCCCCGGTCTCGGCCGACCCCGTGGCGAACGAGATCGCGCTCCTGCGCAAGTCCATCCAGACCTTGAACGCGCGGCTGCGCGAGATCACCGAGAAGGTCTTCTCGCCCGACGCCGTGCAGGCGGAGGCCGCGCCCGCCGGCCGGCAGAACCCGCTCGCGCAGAGCCTCGACATCCTGAGCCGCGCCGAGCAGCGCGCCGAGGCCATGCGCCGCCAGCTCCTCGACCTGACCGAGAAGGAGACCGCCTACCGCACGCGCATGATGCAGCTCGACGACGACATGCGCCCCGAGAGCATCGACCGCGCGCTCGCGGGCGTCGGCACGACCCGCACCCCCGAGCTGCGCGATCTGCGGCGGCGCCAGCTCGAGAACGAGCGTCGGGGCGTCGAGCTTATTCTCAACCAGACCTCCGCCGCCCGCGCCCGCCTCGAAGACGACGTGAAGCAGGCCGACGCCCTCGTCGCGCGCATCCGCCAGCGCCTCCTCCCCCTCATCGAGAAGGAGATCGACAAGCTCAACCCGAACCCCTGACGCCTTCACGCCGCGCCCGAGCCGCGCCGAAACGCGCCCCTCCGCCAGAGCAGCACCAGGAGGAACGGCGGCGCGAACAGCAGGAACTCGACGGCGAGCGACTTCAGGACTTCCGCGGGCGGGAGCGTCGAAGGTATCTCGGAGAGCCCCCACCAGCGCAACGCGAACCTGTCCGCCGAGAAGGGCCAGAACAGCTCAAGGCCGCCGCCCGCCCTGGTCGTGGCGAAGTCGAGGAGCGCGTGCGAGGTGTAGGCCAGTCCGAAAGCCACGGCCTCGCGCGCCCGCCGCCTGCCGAGCGCGAGCAGCAGGCAGAGGAAGACGGCGAGCGCGAAGAAGAGCGAGTGCGTGAACCCGCGGTGCCACGCCCGCGAGCGGAAGAAGAAGACCAGCAGGAAGTCGAGGTCGGCCGCGTTGGCGAGCGCCGCGCCCGCCAGGAGCAGCAGCCGACGACGCCCCGCCCGCGGCAGCGCCGCGGCCACGAGGCCCGCCCCGACCAGACCGTGCGCGACGGGCATGGGCATAGAGTTAGGCGCTTAGCGGAGGGGGAATCAGACCGTCGCGCGCAAAGATTGGGCGATGAGGGGGACGACGCGGCGGGGGACGGCGATGGCCTCCTTGATGTGGCGCGAGTTGGTGAAGTGGCCGGCGACGTAGAGGCCGGGGACGTTGGTCTCGTAGGTGTCGGGGTCGTAGACGGGGACTTCCGTCAGCCCCGCGCGCTCGGTGCGGACGCCCGCGTCGCGCAGCAGTGTGAGGTCGGCGTCGCTGCCGATGAGGACGAAGACGGCGTCGTTCGGGAGCGCGTGCGTGCGGCCCTGTTCGTCCTTGATGACGACCTCGCGCTCCTTAATCTCCGAGACCTCCGAGAAGAGGAAGAGGCGCAGGCGCCCCTCCGCGATCTCGCGCTCCAGAGGCCCGCGCACCCAGTGCTTGATGCAGCCCTGCTTGGGGTCGCGGTTCTCCCAGTCCGCGGGCCAGATGGCGAAGGTCGCGCGCGCGCCGCCCTCGGCGAGGAAGAGCGCGGCCTCGGCCGCCGAGTTCCCGCCGCCGACGACCATCGCGTCCTTGCGCACGTAGGGGAAGGGCTCGACGAAGCGGTGGCGGACTTTCGGGAGGTCTTCGCCGGGGACGCCCAGGCGGCGCGGGCGCGCCATCCCGCCGATGCAGACGAGCACGCGCGCCGCCTCGTACGTGGCGCGCGAGGTGGTGACGCGGAAGCCCTCGGGGTCGAGCGGCTCGACCCTCGTCACCTCCTCCTCGGTGTTGATGCGTAGGGAGTGTTCGAGGGCGAAGCGGACGTAGTAAGAGAGCAGCTCCTCGCGCGTCGGCTTCTCGCGGCAGGGGCGCAAGCTCCCCTCCTCCAGCTCCAGCTCGTTCGTGGTCGAGAAGACCGTCAGCCCGACGGGGTAGTGGTAGACCGTGTCGGCGATGAGCCCCTTCTCCACGCAGAGGTAGGAGAGCCCTTCGCGCGCGGCCGCGTCCGCCGCCGAGAGCCCCGCCGGCCCCGCGCCGATGATGAGTAGGTCGAGTCGTCCTTCGTTCATAGTGATTCGTTGGCGACTCAATCCTCGCACGCGCGCGCACATCTTTCAACCCGACCGCGCGAAAAGAGAGCCCCGCCGGAGGGCGTCCGGCGGGGCTTTATTCTTGCGGCAGTCGGCGGCGGGTCTCAGGGGCGGGCGCCGCCGTTCGCGCCGATGGCCTCGGCGATGAACTCGCGCACCTCCTCGCGCAGGTCTCGGGCGGGCGCCTGCCTGACGCGCCGCTCGACCGACGCGCGCAGCTCTTGGAAGTCCGTGTCGGAGCCCGAGTCGCCGCCGCACAGCTCGTTGACCGTGTAGGAGCCGAGCGCGCGGTAGCTCTCGAACTGCGCCTCGCTGAACCACTGGTCAACGATGACCTGCTGCGGGAAGGAGGGGTTCTCGCTGTGGTAGTTGATGACGTCGCGCGGCTCGTCGCCCGTGAGCGTCGGCTTGAGGTAGATGACCGTGCCGTCGGGCGCGCCCTCGTCAACGCACGAGTAGCGGATACGGCCGACGGCGTAGGCCACCCCGCCTTTGCCGTCCGCCGCGCCCGACACGGAGAACTTCTTGAAGTCGATGGGGACGCCGAGGTCAACGCGAATCTGCCGGACGGCCATGCCGAGCGAGCCGAAGGTGTAGGCGTCGTCGGTGCTGGCGTCGCTGACGACGATGTGACGGCAGCGGCGCATCACCATCTCGTAGAGCCCCAGGTTCTCGAAGTGGCCGCCGTCCGAGAGGTAGACGTAGGAGGCCGTGTCGTCGGTCAGGCCGAACGCCTCCTGCGTGATCGGGATGACGGAGAGGCTGGGCCGGTCGTACTTGTAGGTGTTGAACTTCGGGTTGCCGAGCCACCACCCGAAGCGGACGTTGAAGAGCGTCATCAGGAACCGCACCACGGGCGAGGTCATCATGTAGCCCATGTTGGGGCTGACGAAGGCGCCCGAGATGGCGACCGACGTGCCGAGCGAGATGCCGTTCGCGCCGCCGTACTCCTCCGCCGGGCGGTAGCCGAGCGCGCCGCGCGCCGTGCGCGTGTCGGCCGGCTGGAAGCTGCCGCAGTGGAGCGGCGAGACCGTGAAGGACTCGGCCTTGCGGTTCTGCCAGTCGAGGCGGCTCCCGCCCGCGAGGTTGAGCGCGAAGTTGAGGACGGGGAAGAGCTTCGTCTTCTTCTCGGGAGGCTGCCCCTCGCCGCCCTCCCCCCGTTGCGGCTCGCTGTAGCGGAGCTTGTGCATGGGGAGGTTGTCGGCGCTGTCGAAGCCCGTGAAGCGGTTGGGCGCGCGGCGCTCGTTCGAGGCGCCGAGGTAGCCGCGGACGATGCGGTTGCGCCACATGTAGTGGAGCGAGAAGCGGTTGGTGCTGATGAGCCACCCCGCCGCGCAGCCGAGGGCGGCGAGCAGCAGCAGGAGCAGCAGCAGCATCGAGAGCGGCGTGGCGCCGACGATGTCACCGTGGGCGGTCGCCGCCAGCTTCGTCACCTCGTTGAACCCCAACCCCGTCCAAGCCTCCACACTGTCCCACATGTCCTTCCGCGTCAGCAGCCAGTTCACCGCGAACGAGAGGAACGCGACGATGAAGCCGAGGAAGATCGGGCCGAGGAGTCCCGTCGCGACGCCGAGGAGCTTGCTCGCGCCGCCGGCCTTCTGCGCCTCCTTCTCGTTGGCCGGCGTCTTCGCGCTGAAGCCGCCGAAGAGCGTGATGGCGCCGGAGACGACGCCCGAGACGATGCCGACCCCTTTGCCGATCTCATCCCAGTGCTCACCCCAGTGCCACGTCCGGGAGTTCCAATCCACCTTCCAGAGCGGCGTGAACAGCTCGGGGCCGTAGAGGACGAGCGCGTTGAAGACGGCCCACGAGACCATCACGATGAGCATCCACGCGCCGGAGCGCGCCCACCACTCCTGATCCTCGTCGCTGAGCCCGTTGAAATTGCTCGTCAGCCCGGCCAGCAGCGTCCCGCCCAGCAGCAGCAACGAGGTAAGCGCCGGCACGACGAGGCAGGCGTAGAGTCGCGGGTGTTCGAGCGGGGCGCCGAAAGGCCACGCCTTGGCGACGGTGTGACTCAGGTATCCGGTCAGCAGCAGCCCCGCCCCGATGGCTAGCGTGGCCGGGACGAGGAGCAGCCCGGCGCGCCGCTTGTTCTTGGCGTGTTCGACCTCGCGGTACGCGGTGATGATCCAGGGGACGACGGCCATCGCCGCCGCGAAGAGCGCGAAGTCCCAGCCGCCGGGCGTCTCCCCCCCCGGGTTGGCGGCGCGGTTGCGCGCCCAGAAGGTCGCGAGCGACATCGCCGAGACGACCAGCGGCAGCAGGTGCCCGAGGAGGTAGCTGCGCTGCCCGCCGCCCTTGCCGTCGTCCTTCCCGACGGCCGGGTGCGTGCTGGGGAGGTTGAAAGCGATGTAGGTGAGGAACCAGACGCCCGTCAGGAGGCCCACGCCCAGGCTGAGGTACTGCGACCACCCGCCGAAGGTGGGCCGCGAGAAGAACGCGACCCACATGCGCGGCAAGAGCAGCGCGGCCACGAGCCACGGGACGAAGACGAGCCAGTTGAGCAGAAGGTTGCGCAGCACCATCGCGATCAGCGTCCACGAGTCCGCGTTGAGCAGGCCGAGGCGCGGCGACAGGTAGTTGCTGTAGGTGCGCAGCCAGGAGAGCGGCCGCGGGTCGGGCTCCAGCGGCCGCGCGGGCGGCTGCTTCAACTCGCCGACGACGCCCTTGAGCCCGCCGGGGTGCCTGTGAATCCAGGCCGTCAGCCACCCGCCGACGAAGCCGCCGCCCGAGACGGTCGAGAGGTAGTCGAACCTTTCGAGCAGGCCGTGGCGCGCGAGCCCCTGAAGTATCCCGAGGTTGAAGGTGGCGCTGCGGATGCCCCCCCCCGAAAGGCAGAGCGCCGAGTGCCCCTCGTGGTGGATGACCCTCAGCAGGTCGCTCAGCTCCGGCGCCTTGCCCTTCAACGCGATCTCCCCGACCGCGCCCGGCGCGATGGCGTTGAGCAGGCGCGCGTTGACGGACATCAATATCTCTTCCGGGAGCTGGTTCGTGTCGGGTAGCTGCGGCGCGGGCTGCCACCCTGAGGCCACGAGCGCCGCGCGGAGCCGGCCCGCGTCGCCCTGGCAGAGGTCTGGGTCGCGCAGGACGCGGTAGAGCTCGCGCGCCAGCTCCTTGCGCAGCCGCTCGCTCGGGGAGGCGTGGTTCCACTCGTTCGTCAGCTCCGCCCTCGCCTTGTCCGACAGGAGCCCCCTGACGTGGACGGAGATTCTGTCGCTGGCGAGGTGGAGGGCGCCCGCCAGCGCCTTCGCGTCTTTCAGAAACAGCCTCGGGAGGGCGCCGTGGAAGTGCTCGTACTCTTCCAGGAGCACCTGCGCGACGCCGAGCGGGGGAGTGGACATACGCTGCTCCTTGTGCGTGGAGCCCGGCCCTTGCCGGCGCCGGGCTCCACGCGGGATGAGGGGCCTGGGGACGTGTGCGGCGTTGCACGGCCGCCGGGGCGGGGGCCGCGACGTGCCCCCCGCCCGAAAGAGTTTTAAGGTTTAGGCGCGTCCGGGTTCGAGCCGTTTTCGGAAGATTTCTGGGTATCCGAGTGCGTCGGCGGCATCGCCTTGTCGAGTGCGTCGAACTCCTGCACGGCCTTGAGCTTCTGGAGCAGTTTACCAACGTCGAAGCGCATGCCGAAGCCGAAGCGCACGTCGTCCTTCCCCTCGCCGAAGTTGCCGTCGAAGCCGACGAGGAACGGGCTGCCCGGTATCTTGAGCCGCCCCTCGGCCTGGTAGCGCCAGGGGCGGCGCGATATGGTGACGATGTGGCCGGGCGCGTCCATGACGTTGGTCATCACCTGGAAGTTCTCCCAGCGGCCCGTCGTGAGGTCGAGCCAGCTGATCAGCTCGGGCGCGTAGTCCCAGGGCTCTTCGCAGTCCCGCGTGTCGTCGTAGTCCCAGTCGTCCCACTTCTCGCGGTGATGCGTGCCGGGAGTGTCGGGGCCGTTACGCGCTTCGCGCCTCGCCTTGGCGCGATCCTCCCTCTCCGTCACGTAGCTATCATAGTTGGCCTTGATGCACCGCTTGTCCCTCGGCGGCCTGGGGTAGCGGTAGTGGCCGAAGCGGAAGCCGACGGAGAAGAAGTTGAACACGTCGTCGTTGCCGAAGAGCTTGGCCTCGTTCGTGTCGGCCTCGCCGACGATGGTCTGGATGCCGCCCTTGGCGAGGGGGGCGACGAAGATCGAGTTCATGCCCCCGTCGTGCATCCAGTGATTCACGTTGATGGGGGCGTAGACGCCGACCTGCGCCAGTCCCGCCTTGCGCGAGGTGATGAAGCTGTCGATCTCGCCCGGCTGCGCTTCGTCCTGGGCGGCGGCGGCGTTGCGCCGGGCGTTGGCCGTGGTGGCGCCCTCCGCGGGCGTCGGCGTCGGTGACGCCGCCGCGACCGGCACCGCCGTCAGGCGCGCCTCGAAGAAGGTGTTGAGGTTCCAGCGGCGGCTGCGGATGTAGTTCTTGTCGAGGACGAAGGAGAGCGCGACGTCGGACTTGGAGAAGTTGTCGTTCTCCTTCGAGAAGACGACGCCGCCGGTGAAGTAGCCGCGGACGCGGCCCCAGTCGTACTCGCCGGACTCGTCGCGCAACACCTTGAGGAGCGTAGCGTCCTTCGCGGCCGCCTCGTCCTCCGCCTTTTTCTTGGCGGCGTCCTCGTCATCGGCGTCATCATGTTTGAGGGCGCGCGCCGCGCGCGGGGCGGCGCCGAGGGCCGACACCTCGGGCGGCTGGAAGGTGATGTTGCGCTCGGCCTTGACCTCGCCGCGCTTGAGGTCGCTCACCTCGACGCGGTTGTCGCCCCGCGAGAGCGCGACGACGACCGACTTCGAGCCGTGGTCGCTGCGCTTGACGTTGAGCACGCGCGCCGTCTTCGGCTTCTCGCTGGCCGGGGTGTAGACGGCGACCATGAGGTCGTCAATCGCGTCGTCCCTGACGTTGACCTCCAGCTCGACCTCGCCCGTGTGGACGACGCGGTCGCGCTCGGGCGAGACGATCTCGATGGGCGCGGCGGCTTTAGTCGATGTCGGGGCCGCGGGCTCTGACGCCGCGGGCTCCGCGGGCGTGGGTTCGGCGGCGGCCGGCGCCGTGGCGTCGAAGGAGGCTTCGACGGCGGGCGCGGGCTGTGCGGCGGCGCGCGCGGGACGGCGCGTGCGGCGCGCGCCGTTCGAGGACGCGGGCACGGCCTCGGGCAGCAGCGCCCGTAGCTCCGCGGAGAGGCGCGCGGTGGAGTCGTCGATGGTGCGCCTCTCGGCGTCGCTGAGCGTGGCCGCGACGGCGGCGCGGTACTTGTCGAGCGCGCCGATCCGGTTGCGGATGGCCGCGGCGAGCTGCGCGCGCCGCTCTTCGAGGAAGGTGCGGTTCAGCTCGCGCACCTCGGGCGGGGTGGCGACGTTGCGCTCGACGGCGAGCAGCTGTTCGTACTGCCGGCGGAGCGTGTCGAGGTTGCCGAACGAGGCGACCTCCTGCGCGCGCGCGGGCAGGGCGCCGAGCGCGCCGAACCCGGAGCAGCAGAAGACGAGGGAGAGCGTCAGACTGAGGAGCCTTCTCATGTGTGTCTCCTTGAGATAAGGAATTTGGACGACCCCCGCCGGCCGGGGCAGGCCCCGCGGGGGCGAAATGGAACAACATCCGCTCAATAACGCACCGTCCGGCGGGCGATCCTCTCATCCAAACCTTCCTGTTTGCGCGGGCTCTGAGGCGGTCGGTATAATGCCCCGGCCGCCAGAAGTTCTGTCCGAGAAGAGAGCCGCGTGCGAGGAGCCGAGAAGCGTGTGACCACGTCCGAACCTGCATGTCACGGCACGCCCGAGGGTGCGGCCCTGCGCGTCGAGCGGCTGCCCTTCCGCCGCGTCCCGCACCAGTCGCGCCTCTTCCTCGAATACCTCGAAGACCCCGCGTCGCTCCGCCGCTTCTACCCGGAGGCCGTGCGCTTCCACTACGAACTCTCCGCGCGCCGTGCGCGCGTGCTCGCATCCCACAAGGCCGACCGCGTGGCGGTGGCCGACGCGCTCGCCGAGTCGAACAGGCGCTGGGGCGCCTCCGGGCAGACGTTCGCGAACATCGAACGCCTCCGCTCGAATGATTCGGTCGCGGTCGTGACGGGGCAGCAGACGGGGCTCTTCACGGGGCCGCTCTACACGCTCTACAAGGCGCTCTCGGCCGTGAAGCTGGCCGCGTGTCTGACGGCGCGCGGCACCGACGCCGTGCCCGTCTTCTGGATGGCGACCGAGGATCACGACTGGGAGGAGGTGCAGACGGCCGAGGTCATCGCGTGCGACGGGCGGCTCGCCTCGGTCGAAGTTCCCGGCGGACTTCATGAAGAAGGGCAGCAGGTGGGCGGCGTCACGCTCGACGCGAGCGCGGAGGAGGCCGCGAAGCGCCTCTTCGAGCTGATGCCTTCGAGCGAGTTTTTGCCCGACCTCGAAGGGCTCGTGCGCGACGCGTACGCGCCGGGCCGCCGCTTCGGCGAGGCGTTCGCGCGGATGCTCGCCGCGCTGACGGGCAAGTACGGGCTGGTCTTACTCGACCCCTTGGACGCCGCGATTAAACGCCTGGCCGCGCCGCTCTACTCGGAGGCCGCGCGCCTCGGCGCGGAGATCGCCGCGGCGACGGACGCGCGCTCGCGCGAGCTTGAGCAAGCGGGCTACCACGCGCAGGTGCACACCTCGCCCGACTCCTTCCCGCTCTTCCTCATCGACGACGGCGCGCGCCGCGCGCTCACACGAAATAAAGAGGGCCGCTACCGCGCGAAGGGCACGGCGCACGAGTGGACGGCCGAAGAATTGTCCGCGCTCACCCTCGAACAGCCCGAGCGCTTCAGCCCGAACGTCACTTTGCGCGCGGTCGTGCAGGACTACCTCCTGCCGACCATCGCCTACTTCGGCGGCGCGGCCGAGGTCGCCTACTTCGCGCAGACGGCCGAGAGCTACCGCGTGCTCGGTCGCCCCGCCACGCCCATTCTCCACCGCGCGAGCCTCACCATCGTCGAGCGCCGCACGGGCCGCACGCTCGAACGTTACGGTTTGAAGCTGGAAGACTTCTTCAACGGCTTAGACCCCGTCATCGCGCGCGTCGTCGAAGGGCACCTCGGCGCGTCGGTGGCCGGCGCGTTCGACGAGACGGACGCGAACGTCGCGCGCGCCCTCGACGAGTTGCAGGCCAGGCTCCGCGACTTCGACCCGACGCTCGCCGACGCGCTCGACGGCGGCCGCCGCAAGATCGCGCACCAGCTCGAAGGCTTGCGCGCGCGCTTCCACCGCGCGCAGATGGGGCGCGACCGCGCGGTGCTGCGTCAACTTGAACGCGCCTCGACCGCCCTCTACCCCGAGAAGAGCTTGCAGGAGCGGCACGTCAACGTCACCTCCTTGCTCGCGCGCCACGGCCGCTACCTCGTCGAGTGGATTCACGACGCCATCGACCTCTCGACCAACGACCACCAGATCGTCTACCTCTGAGCCGAACCGCGCCGCCGCGCCCTCCGTATAACTTCTCGACACGCGCGAGAGGAGTCGCCCCACATGCTCTGCCCGAACTGCGGAACGAAGACGACCACCGACCACAAGTTCTGTCGCAACTGCGGCATGAACCTGGAGCCCGTCTCGCGCGCGCTGGCCGCGCACCTCGCGCACGGCGGCGCGGCGGCGGCGCGGCTCGCGCGCGAGGCCGACCGGCGCAACGTGAAGAGGTTGACGGGCGGTCTGCTGGCGGGCGTCTTAGTCGTTCTCTTCGGCATGTTGCTGATGCTCCTCCCGGGCAAAGGATTCCAACTGCTGGGCCTGATCGCCGCCATCCTCGGCCTCGTCTACTCGCTCGCCTCCATCACCTCGACGCTGCGCCGGATGGGCGACGCGAGCGCCGAAGCCCTGCCGCCCGCGCTCGACCACACGGCGCCGGGCATCGGCCGCCTCCTCCACGAGCAGACCTTCGAACAAGTCCCGACCAGCGTCACCGACCACACGACCGAACTCCTCAACGTCGAAGTCAAAGGCCGCGCGCCGCGCGACTGACCCCAACGCTTTTGCCTTATCCGCCGCCGAGTCGTTACACTTCAAACCCGAGCCGTCCGAAGGCGAGAAGCCAACAGCCAAAGGCTAAAAGCTAACAGCTATCCCATGTCCAAGATTCGCGTCCTCTCCGACCACGTCGCCAACCAGATCGCCGCGGGCGAGGTGGTCGAGCGCCCGGCCTCCGTCGCCAAGGAACTCGTCGAGAACTCCATCGACGCCGGCGCCCGCCGCGTCGAGGTTGACGTGGAGGCGGGCGGCCGCCGCCTCCTGCGCGTCTCGGACGACGGCGAGGGCATGACGCGCGACGACGCCGTGCTCGCCTTCGAGCGCCACGCCACCTCGAAGATCACTTCGGCCGAAGACCTCGAACGCGTCTCGACGCTCGGCTTTCGCGGCGAGGCGCTCGCCTCCATCGCCTCGGTCGCGCGCGTCGAGCTGGTCACGCAGCGGGAGGGTGAGACGGAAGGCACGCGCGTCCTCGTCGAAGGCGGGCGCATGCGCGACGTGGCGCCCGCCGCGCGGCCGAGGGGCACGACCATCGCCGTCCGTGACCTCTTCTTCAACGTGCCCGCGCGCCGCAAGTTCCTCCGCTCCGAGGCGACCGAGAGCTTCCACCTGACGAACCTCGTCACGCACTACGCGCTCGCGCACCCCGAGATAAGTTTTGCACTCACGAACAACGGGCGCGAGGTCTTGCGCGCCGCGCCGGCCGCAGACCTGCGCGAGCGCGCCTACCAGATGTTCGGCGACGACTTTATCGAGAGCCTGCTCGCGGTCGCGGGCGGGGACGCGGCGGTCGGGCGCGTCTCGGGTTTCGTCTCGGCCCCGCGTGCGCGGCGCACGACGCGCGACGCGCAGTACCTCTTCGTCAACGGCCGCTACGTGCGCGACCGCCTCGTCGCGCGCGCGCTGACCGAAGGCTACCGCACGGTGCTCCCGCACGGCGTCTACCCCTCGGCGCTGCTCTTCCTCGAAGTCCCGCCCGAGGAGGTGGACGTGAACGTCCACCCCGCGAAGACCGAGGTGCGTTTCCGCCGCGCCTCCGCGGTCGCCGAAGCCGTGCGCGAGTCCGTCCGCGCCGCGCTCTACGCCGGCGGCTATCTCCGCGACGACGCGAGCTTCGCCGTTGACACGAACGGGAACGATTTCGCCCCCGAAGGCTTCAGAGGAGCCGAAGCCTCAGGCCCGAACGTCAACGATTACGCGCCGGCCTCGTCCTTCCTGAGCGACACGGCTTCCGACGCGCGCCTCGACGTTGCGGAACCGGCGGCCAAGCAGGAGCCAATCGAGTTCGGCTGGACGCCCGCGCCCGAAGAGTCGCCCTGGAAGCGTGAAGCGTCCGACGAACGGCCGCGCCCGCGGGTTGAGGATGAGAGTGCCGCGGTACTTCGTCAGGAGGACGACGGCAGACCGCGTCCTCTTCGTCAGGAGGCGAGGGAAGAGCGCGCGACGTCTCTGCCGCCGCTCAACTCCGCGGCCGGCATCGTGCGCGGGGTCGCGCCCGAACAGCTCACGCCCGACATCCGCCCGCTCGGCCAGCTCGAAGAGAGCTACATCCTCGCGACCGACGCCGAGGGACTGCTTCTCATCGACCAGCACGCCGCGCACGAGCGCGTCCTCTTCGACAAGTACCGCCGCCTCGAAGACGCGCGCCGCCCCGAGTCGCAGTCGCTCCTCGTCCCCGAGACCTTCGACCTTACACCAGCGCAGGCCGCCGCCTTCGACGAAGTCTCCGGGGAGCTGGAAGGCATCGGCTTCTCGCTCACGCGCCTCTCGGGGCGCACGGTGGCTGTGCGCGCCGTGCCCGCCGACCTCCCGCCCGCCGGGGCGCGCAACCTGCTCGCCGAAATCCTCGACACGGTCGATGCCGAGAAGCGCGGCCGCGCCCGCGAGACCCTGCGCGACGAGGTCGCGGCCTCGCTCGCCTGCCACGCCGCCATCAAGGTCAACATGCCGCTCACGCACGAGAAGATGCGCTGGCTCATCGACCGCCTGCTGCTCACCTCCTCGCCCACCACCTGCCCCCACGGCCGCCCCGCCATCCTCCGCCTCACCAAACGCGACATCGAACGCGGCTTCCACCGCCCCTGATAAAAACCGTTATGAGGGAAGGGCACACGCGAACAAGGTCGGCCGCCGCGCGGGCGTTTTTGCACACGCGCCGGGCCGCGGCCGTCTTCGGCAATTCGATCTGTTTGTACCGCGTGAAGGACTGAAGGCGGGTTATTTGAAGAACGATCCGAGGAGCCGCCCGACATCGTCTGTGACGCTGCCGTCCTGGTTCGAATCCAGCATGGAGTTGAGCGTCCCCGCCAGCCCCGGGGCCGACGCTTCGGCCTGCTGCTGCTGGGTGTTCAGGAAGTCGGAGAGGTCGCCCGGGTCGAGGTTGTTCTGCCGCTGCGTCTGACCGACGGCGCCCATCACGAGCGGCGCGACCATCTCTAAAAGACTCCCGGCCGTGTTCTGGTCGAGCCCCGCCGCCTGCGCCAGGTTGTTCTGAACCGTGTCCTGTTGCCCCCCGAAGACGTGCCCCAGAATCCCCGCCCCGTTCGCGTCCTGCGGGTTGCCGAGGTAGCCCGACAGGTTGTCGAAGATGCTCCCGTCGTGGTCGTTGGTCACGGCCTGGTGGAGGTCTTCCGCGCCGCCGGGCTGGGAGGCGTTACGCGCCAGCGCCGCGACGATGAGCGGGATTGCTATCTGCACGCCCCTCTGGGCCGTCGCCTCGCTGACGCCGAGCCGCTGCGCGATGGCACGCGCCGCATAGCCCGCGACCTGCTGTGTGATCATCTGCGTGATGAAGTTCATGACCTGCTCTCCTTCGCTGAGCTGACCAATCCGGCGCGGGAGCCGGTCGGGGAAATGTCTGTGGAGCTTGGCGAGGGCGTTGTATCCCAGGCATCAGAGAAAGTCAACGGACGGCCCGTCCCGCGCGGCTCAGAGCGCGGCGAGGGTGCGGAGCAGGAGTTCGGTGTCGGCGAGGTCGGGGAGGACGGCGTCGGGGGAGTGTCGGAGGAGGTCGGCGGGCGTGTGGCTGCGCCCCGTGGCGACGGCGACGGCGCGCGCGCCGAAGTGTCGGGCGCAGGCGATGTCGTTGGGCGTGTCGCCGATGACGACGAGCTGTTCCGGGTTGAGGTCGCGGCCCAGGTGGCGGCTGATGCGCTCGCGCGCGACGGCCGGGAGGTCGCGCCGGTCGTGCGAGAGTTCGCCGAAGGCGCCGGGCAGGCGGAAGAAGTCTTCGAGCCCCACCAGCCGCAGCTTCAAGCGCGCCGCGGGCTCGACGTTCCCCGTGAGCAGCGAGTTGAGGTAGCGCGGCTCGCGCTCCAAAGCTTCGAGCGACTCGCGCGCGCCCGGCAGCGCCTGGAACAACTCCCCCTCGTCAGCCATCCGCCTCATGCCCCCGAGGAAGAGTTCAATTAGCTCCGGCAAGCGCTCTCGAACCTGCTCCGCCGTGAAGCCCTCTCCGTGCAGCGCCTCGGTGAAGATTTGCAGGTCGGTCATCCCCGAGACGACCATCTCGTCCAGCCGCCCCGCCGTGCCGAAGACACGCACCAGCGCCGGCGCCATGTACTCCTTGAACGCGCCGTGCCGCCGCGAGTGCAGCAGCGTCCCGTCGATGTCCCACAACACCACGCGCAGCCCCGCCGCGCCCGTCCCGCCTTCGACCATTTGAGCCCACCCGCCCCGCGCAGGAAACGTTTCCCGCCGCCAGGGCCATTACCGCCAGAGACCTTTTAAGCCCTCGCCCTCGTCACGCCTGATAGGAATTGTAACGTGCCGGGGCGTTACTCTGCGGGTGCATTCCGGCCCGGTTGAAAAAACTACTTACGCCTTACAGACCGGCCGCCTCCGCGCGGCCCGAGGAGAACGTATGACAGAGATACCGGGCGCCATCGTGCCCACCAGCAGCAGCGTCGATGCCCTGCCTTACCCCGGGCGGATCGTCAAACAGGGAGAGAAGAACAGGGGGATTGTCAACGCCTTGCAGCTCCGCCTCAACGAAGTCGGCTGCGGCCCCATCGACGTGGACGGCGACTTCGGTGACCAGACGGACGGTGCGGTGCGGCTCTTCCAACTGCGCCACCCGGACGCCGACGGCCAGCCGCTCGTGGTTGACGGCGAGGTCGGCGCGCTGACGTGGGCGCGCCTGTTCGGCACGCGCACCGTCCCGCAGGTCGTCATCGCGGAGGGGCTGGCGGCGGCCGTGCTCGACGTGGCGCGTTCGCAACTCGACGTGCGCGAGAGCCCGCTCGGCTCGAACCGCGGCCCGGAGGTGGACGAGTACGTGCGCCTCACGGGGCTGGAGCCGTCGGGACAGTTCCCCTGGTGCGTCTGCTTCGTCTTCTTCTGCTTCAACACGGCGGCGAAGAAGCTCGGGAAGTCGAACCCGATGATTAAGACGGCGGGCGTGCTCGACCTCTGGAACAAGGCGGGCCAGCAGGGCGTCACGCGCGTGACGCTGGTCAAGGCCAAGAACAACCCCTCGCTCGTCAAGCCGGGCCACATCTTCGTGATCGACACGGGGGTGCCGGGCGGCGCCGGCCACGCGGGCCTCGTCGAGCAGGTCGCGGGCGGCAAGCTCGTGACCATCGAGGGGAACACCAACAACGGCGGCAGCCGCGAGGGCATCGGCGTCTTCCGCCGCACGCAGCGCAAGATCGCGGACATCAACAAAGGGTTCGTGGACTTTGTTAGCTGAGCCTACTCGACGACAACGAGCACGTCGCCGGAGTTGACGGTGGCGCCGGGCTCCGCGCGCAGCTCGGCGACCGTGCCTGACTTCGGCGACTTCAGCTCGTTCTGCATCTTCATCGCCTCGACGACGACGAGGCCCTGGCCCGACTCGACCGCCTGCCCCGCCTCGACCATCACGCGCACGACCTTGCCGGGCATCGGCGCCTTGACCTGCGCGCGCCCGCCCTGCTCGGCCCCGCCCCCGACCGCGCCGCGCAGGCGCTTCGGGTCGGTCAGCCGCACGCCGTACTCCCGCGCGCCCACCGACACGCGCAACGCCCCGCGCCCCTCCGCCCCCGGCTCCGCCCCGACGCGGCACTCGTACACGCGCCCGCCGTGAATCAGAAGGTACTCGCCCGCGCCCACCTCCCGCGCCTCCAACTCGTAAAGGCGCCCCCCGACCTCCCCGAACACGCGCCCGCCCTCGCGCCTGACTTCGAGCGCGACCTTCTCCCCGTCTATCTCTACGTTCAGTCTCATTTGTCTAAAGAGCCTCAAATCCGCGAACGGTGCAGGGCGTCGCGCCCGGAGAGCTTCCAGCGGCTCGGGGGGGCCAGGGGCGCGTGCGGTTGGGAGCCGTTGCGTGCGGGCTCGGAGTAGCGGAGCGCGGCGGCGATGGCCGCGATGTCGCGGCGGGCGGTCTCTTCGTCCGAAGGGGGCGCGGCGTTCGAAGTCGCGTCGGCGCGGCGCTCGTTGAAGCGCGCGATGAAGGCGGTGTCGAGGCGGCCCGCGACGAACTCCGCGTCGCGCATCACCTCGCGGAAGAAGGGGAGCGTGGTCTTGATGCCGCCGACCGTGTACTCGTCGAGCGCGCGCCGCATGCGCTCGATTGCCTCATCTCGGGTTCGACCCCAGGTGGCGAGCTTCGAGATCATCGGGTCGTAGTAGATGGAGACCTCCGCGCCCTCGTAGACGCCGCCGTCGTCGCGCACGCAGGGGCCGGCGGGGACGCGCAGGTGCGTGATGCGGCCGGGGCTCGGCATGAAATTCTGCCCGGGGTCTTCGGCGTAGACGCGGCACTCGACGGCGTGGCCGTTCAGGCGCACCTCCTCCTGCGTGAAGGAGAGCGGCAGCCCGGCGGCGACGCCTATCTGCTCGCGCACGAGGTCGAGTCCCGTCACGAGTTCCGTCACCGGGTGCTCGACCTGGAGGCGCGTGTTCATCTCAAGGAAGTAGAAGTCGCGCGTCACGTCCGAGACGAGAAACTCCACGGTGCCCGCGCCGACGTAAGCGGCCGCGCGCGCGATACGGACGGCGGCCGCGCCCATCGCCGCGCGCAGGTCGGGGTCGTTGATGGGCGAGGGGCACTCCTCGATGACCTTCTGGTGTCTTCTCTGAATCGAGCACTCGCGCTCGCCGAGGTGGACGGTCTGCCCGTGCGTGTCTGCGAAGACTTGAATCTCGATGTGGCGCGGGCGCTCGACCGCCTTCTCGATGTAGACCGAGGGGTCGCCGAAGGCCGAGGCCGCCTCGGAGCGCGCCGTGTCGAAGGCCGAGGGCAGTTCCGACTCGTTTGCAACTAAGCGCATGCCCTTGCCGCCGCCGCCGGCCGCGGCCTTGAGCATGACGGGGTAGCCGACGCGCGCGGCCGTCTCGCGCGCCTCGTCCAGAGATTCGAGCGCGTCGTTGGTGCCGGGGACGACGGGCGCGCCCGCCGCCTCGGCCGCGCGCCGCGCGCTCGTCTTCGAGCCCATCAGCTCCATCGACTCAGGAGAAGGGCCGATGAAGACCAGCCCGGCCGCACGCACCGCGCGGGCGAAGGCGGCGTTCTCGGACAGGAAGCCGTAGCCGGGGTGGATGGCCTCGGCGCCGCTACGCAGCGCGCTGTCGATGACGCGGTCGATCCGCAAATAACTCTCGGCCGAAGGCGCAGGCCCCAGCAGGTACGCCTCGTCGGCGAGCCGCACGTGCAAAGCCGCCGCGTCCGCCTCCGAATAGACCGCGACCGGCGAGATGTCCAACTCCCTGCACGCGCGCAGCACGCGCACCGCGATCTCGCCCCTGTTCGCAATGAGAATTTTTTTGAACATTAAGCCCTTGGGAGACGGAAGTCTTGAACTATTTCGTCGGACATCCTTTGACGCCCCGGCCGCGATACGAAAGGTGAGCGGGCGCGCGGTCTCACCTCCTCGCACTCGCGGCAGCGCGAAGTAATATAACTTTTCTAACTCTCGCAAACACCTTGGAAAGCTGGTACAGTAGCAAAAAAGTAACGTCGCTTTCAAAAGGAGATACGGCCGTGTCATCCGCACAAGACCCGCCAATTGTTATTTCGGGCGGCTCAGTCACCATCGAGTTTAATGTAGATGATTTCCAGCAGGAGGGAGGGTCTAAATTCAAGAACCCACACAAGCGCATCAGGAGCGTAGTGGTCGAAGGTGAGGGCATCGCCCCCGTCGTCATAAACGTTCAAAACGGGAAGTGCACCGTGATGGTCAATTACTCCTACGATTAAGGCGCGGACAAGGCTTAGCGCAGCGCCGCCTCGAATAGTTGTCGCCCGCCGCAGAGCCTTAGCGATGCTCCTAAATGCGCACTACGAGCCTTGCAACTCCTTGGCTTTCGACTCGGCGGGGTTAATGATTCTCTCCTGAACGGACGCGACCGCGTCCGCGACGCTATCGTACCTGTACGTCTTCAGCACCCAGGGGTATCGCTTAAAGTGCTCGAACATTGCGTACTCCTCGGCGGAAGAGAGGAGTAGCGGCTGAACGGGCACCGAAGGCAGGTTCGGGACGATGGCCTGTAGCTCCTGCGGGACGCTTTTAGGGTCGGTGATGTCGGCTATGATGAAGCGGGCCATGTGGGCGAGCGTGGTGACGGTCTCGGTAAGGTCGCGGTTCGACGGCTGCCGGAAGTCGAAGATGACGGGCAGGTAGTCTAGCTGACGCAATCTTTCGCGAATCCGATCCAGAACCTCTTTCCGCTCAGGGGCAAAGCGCCCCAAAATCAGTACGACTTTGGACGAGAGGCTGTTGAGGATTGTCCTTACATCCTCGTTGTTGAGGAGGAGGTAGACGAACTGGGCGACGGCGAGGTTATCAACCGTCACCCTGTACTCGTACGGGTCTGTGATGGTGAGGTTGGATTGACGAGCCCCCTCCAGGTTTACGCTCCACGCCGTGATGCCGTGGACGGTGCAGTCGGCGACCTGCGCCCGGCTGAGGTCGGTATGGTGAAAGCGTGAATGAGAAAGGTTGGCCTCGACGATGGTCGCCTGGCTGAGGTTTGCGCGTGCGAAGTTGACGTGAGTGAGGTTGGCCCTGGTCAGGTTTGCCCCGCTCAAGTCGGCCCAACTGAAATTCGCCTCGTACAGCGCGGCCCCGTTGAAATTTACCCCGTTCAATTTCGCACCCGCGAAATTGGCACCCTGTAAGTGAGCCTCGGCCAACCCCACCCCGCCGCCGCTCAAGTCGGCGTAAGTTAAATCTGGCCGAATAACCTCGGGCTTATTCCTCCGCCAGTCATTCCAATAGTCCCCGCCCCGCATTAACACGTCCAGTTGCTCTGGGTTTGCCATGTGCGCTCCCTTCGGCCGCCCTCCCCGTCGGGCTTAGACGACGACGGAGTTGCCGGGCTGGCGCGGGTTGAAGCGGACGGTGACGCGGGCGCCGGGGAAGTAGTCGCCCGAGCGTTGCTGCTGGCCGGCGTCGAGCAGTTGGGACGACTCGTACTCGACGCCGTTGATCTCGTAGTTGTAGAAGACGTGCGTGATGGCGCCGGCCTCGTCGGTGATGACGTCGAAGATGGAGCCCTCGGTGATGCGGCCGGCGCGGAGCAGCGCCTGGCGGCGCTCGCCCTCGTCGTCCGTCTTACTGCGTTTGAAGAAGTCGCGGATGCCCATGAGCCTTGTCGGGGAGAAGCGCCGCCGCTCAATTCGAGCGCGCGCGTACAGGGGTCGGCGTGGCGGCCACGGCCTTGACGAACGTCGCCGCCGGAGCCTCTTCGCGGATGCGGCCGTCGCTGATGTGCAGGTCGTCGGCGGTGCCGAGGAGGCGGTCGCGCCCCGGCAGCGTCAGCCCGTAGTTGGTCAGCACGATGCCCGCGTCCGAAGTGTCGGCGGTGCCCGCGCGGCGTCTGCCCCGGGGCCGCCCGCGCCCGGCGGCGAGCGAGGCGAGGTCGGTCTCGGCCTTGTACTCGCCGGGCGCGATGACCGTGAGCAGGCGCGCGATGGAGCCGTCGGGGTCTTCGAGCCGGCGCAGGTCTGTGAGCGCGGCCGGGTACGTGCCGAAGCGCTTGCGGTAGCGCGCGAGCGCGAGGTCTGTCTCGTAGAGCACGGCGTTCTCGGCCGCGCGCAGCGCCAGCTCCCTCATGCGCAGGCGCTCGGGGACGGTGATGCCGACGAGTACGGCGAGCGCGACGGCCGTCCCGGCGGTCGTCATCAAACCGAGGCGCGCGTGCCTGTGCCCGACGAAGCGCGCGGGCTCGCGCCGCATGCGCCGGTAAGCCCAGGCGCACAGGCCCGTGAGCAAGAAGCCCGCCGGCAGCCCCGTCCACTTCAATCGCCACGCGGCCGTCTCCGCCGCGCGGAGCAGCGTCTTCGCGTCGAGCGAGAACGCCTCGAACTCAAGGAGCGAGCCGACCGTCGCGCCGAGGGCCGCGGCCAGCAGCAAGAGAGCCGCCGCGCAGACCGCGAGCGCGTGCCCGTAAGAGGGCAGCACGCGCTCGGGCAAAGCCAGCGGCGGCCCCACGCGCCGCGCGCCGCACGACGCGCAAGCCTCCTCCGGCTCGCCCGCCAAACCCTCGCCGCAGCATGGACACATGTTCAAGGCGTTCTCACCTCAGAAGAAAGTGATGAATGATGAATGATGAACGATGAATGAAGGGCAACTTGCTCCTTATTCATCATTCATCACTCATCATTCATCGCTCAAACTCACTCCCCCTTGGTCAGCGCGGGGCGCGGGTCGGGACGCCGCGCGCGCAGGGGCCGGCCCGCGTCGGTGTTGGATGCAGCCGCGGCCTTCGCGGGTGTGCCGGTCGCGCCCGCTTCGTCGGCCGTCGAGGCTTCGAACTGCTGCGCCGCGGTCGGCTCGGCCGCGCGGTTCAGCTCCTTCCAGGTGTGGTAGACCCTGTAGGCGAAAGTCCAGAACGAGCCGACGCACAGAATCCAGAGCACGGCCGGCATGCGGTTGGCGAAGACGCTCTCGGAGCCGGGGTGCGTCGAGAGCGCGCCGATGATGAGCAGCACCACGCGCTCGGGCCGTCGCAGGAAGCCCACGTCGCACTTCGGGATGAGGCTCTCGGCGCGCGCCGAGGCGTAGGAGACGAGCACGGAGCCGACCAGCGCGAGCCCGGCGAGCAGGACGTTGAGGGTCGAGTGCAGCTCGGTGTCGCGCGCGTAGAAGGTCATCAGGCCGACGAAGGCGGCCATGTCCGAGACGCGGTCGAGGGTGGAGTCGAGGAAGCCGCCGAAGCGCGTGACCTGCCCCGTCCGGCGCGCGACCTGCCCGTCGAGCATGTCGAAGAGGTTGGCGACGATGAGGATGACGCCGGCCCAGAAGAAGTGGCCGAGCCCGAAGAGGAGCCCCGAGACAACGTTGATCGAGACGCCGATGACCGTCAGCACGTTCGGGTTGATGCGGCGGCGCGCGAGCCCCCGCACCATCGCCCCGATGATCCGGCTCGCGCCGCGTCCGATGCTCGCCCCGAACAACTTCTTACAGACCCCTCTTACCGCGTTAATCTTTAAGAAGACGAGCAACGACGCGCGCCTTAAATGAATGACGATTCATCATAGGAACGCGCCGGAACTATTGTCAAGGTAGCCCTCAAGCGCGGGATGGTTTTAACCACAGAGGCACAGAGACACAGCTAAAAGACAATGGTCAAGAAGCTGTGTCTCTGTGCCTCTGCGGTTAATTCTAACGCTTACTCTTCGGCGCCCGCCGCGGCCTCGTCGTGGAGCGTGGTCAGTTTTTTGATCTCGAAGTTGCGGGCGCCGGCGGGCGTCACGACGCGAACCTCGTCGCCCTCCTCGCGCCCCATGAGGCTGCGGCCGACGGGCGAGGTGGTCGAGATGAGGCCGGCGTTGGGGTCGCTCTCCTCGGGGGTGACCAGGCGGTAGGTGACCTCCTCCTCGCGCTCGGCGTCGTAGAGGACGAGCGTCGAGCCGTAGGCCGCCTTGTCGTGCGGCACCTTCGAGATGTCGATGGAGGAGACCTCGCTCAGGCGCTGCCGGAGCTGCTGGATGCGCGCCTGCACGAACTGCTGGCGCGCGAGCGCGGCGTGGTACTCGGCGTTCTCGCGCAGGTCGCCCCACTCCTTCGCCGTCTTGATCTGCTTCGGCAGCTCGACCCGCAGCTCCTGATCCAGCTCGTCAAGCTCCTGTTGAAGTTTACGCTTTACCGCGTCCGTCACGTACGTTTCCCTCCAAGTCTGTGTTCGCCGCGATTATACCCGAAGTGATAAGTGATGAGTGATAAGTGATAAGAAAAAGAGAACGCCCGTCTTCCTCTCATCACTCATCACACATCACTCGCCTTTTGCTCTCACCCTCGGCGGCTCGTACTGCTCGCCGTAGTCGGGGTATTCGCGCGTGACGAACTGGCCGGGGCGCGTGTTCTCGGTGAGAAGCCGGAGCGCGTCGCGCAGCACCTGCCGTTGCAGCTCGCGCAGGCCGGGCCGTCCGAGGCTGTTGCCGACGCCGAAGCCCTTCGGGTAGAGCGCGCGCGGCGGGCGCATCTGCGCCGAGACCTCGGGGCTGACCGTGATGAGCACGGTGGGGATGCCGCGCATCTCTATCTCACGCTGTACCGCGACGACCGTGCGGTGGCAGACGTTCGGTCAACCGCCCGTCAGCACGACCACGTCGGCGCGCGAGCCGCGGTCGATCTCGTTGGCGATCTCGGGCGCCGTCCCCTCGTACATCGCCTTGAGCTGCATCGTGTAGCCCATGTAGCCGACGTGCTTGCGCGCGACCTCCCTGATGAACCCCTCCTCCTTCAAATCGCGCAGCACGTCGAGCGGGAAGACGACGTTGATGTCGGAGTCGGCGTCCGCGTGGTCGTAGTGGTGGTGCGTGACCATCAGTTGCGACGTGTCCGCGTCGTCGGGGATGACGCGGAATGAGAGGTCGCCCAGCTCGTCGGCGATGTTGAAGGGCTCCTGCTCTTTCAGGTGGACGCCGCCCGCGCTGACGATGGCGACGGTGGCCTTCGACAGCTCGCCGTCGAACGGCGTGAACGGCACACACTTTCTCGAAAGCGTCATGACTCTCTGTCCCCTTGCTGTTCTCTCTGTGCCCCGGAGGTTAGCCCAATTGTGTCGCTAAAGCTTCACGGGCCGCAACCCCCGGGAGAGGGTCGCGGCCCGCCGGCCGGTGGTTTAAGTCTCGCGCCGCCGCTAGAGCTTGCGGAGCACCTCGAAAAGGTCTTCGTTGTCGGGCTGGTCGCCGATGTCGTGGATGTCTTTGTAGGCGAGCTTGCCGTCCTTGTCCACGACGAAGAGCGCGCGCTCGGAGATGCCGTCCCCCGCGCGGTACGCCCCGTAGAGGCGGGCGACTTCGCCCTTCGGCTCGAAGTCACTCAGCAGGTCGTAGGTGAGTCCGCCGAGGGACTTGGCCCAGGCGGTGTTGCACGGGACGCTATCGACGCTTATGCCCAAGACCTGGGCATCGTACTGCCCGAAGCGCTCAAGGTCGGCTTCGTAGGCAGGCATCTGCGCCGTTCAGACGGGCGTCCACGCCAGCGGGTAGAATGCGATGACGACGTTCTTCCGGCCGCGGAAGTCCGAGAGCTTCACCTTCTTGCCCTTCTCAAGATGGCTCGGCAGCTCGAAGTCCGGGGCCACGTCTCCGACTTCTGGCATCAGAGTGTTCCTCCATGTCTAAGGTTTAGTTTTCGGGGGGCGTCTCGCTTCAAGGCTACAACTCTGTCGGGACGATTTCAAGGCCGGCGGCCGCGCCCTCGTTGAACCCTTGTGCGCTCCCGTGCTTCAATGATTCTTCAAAGGGAACAGCGATGACTCAGGCGCAGGTCACCATCACGAGGCGGGGAGCGGAGCGCGTGCGCGGCGGGCACCTTTGGATTTACCGCAGCGACGTGCGCGACACCGGGGAGGCGGAGGGCGGCGCGGTCGTCCGCGTGCGCGACGAGCGCGGGCGGGCCGCGGGGCAGGCGCTCTACTCTTCGCGCTCGGAGATCGCCTTGCGGCTGCTGACGGCGCGCGACGAAGCAATCGACCGCGAGTGGTGGCGCGCGCGCCTGCACGCGGCCGCGGCGCGGCGCGAAGGGATTGAGCGCGAGGCGGGCGCCTTCCGCCTCGTCTACTCCGAAGGCGACCTTCTGCCCTCGCTCATCGTGGACAGGTACGCGGACGTGCTCGTCTTGCAGACGCTCTCGCAGGGCACGGACGCGCTGAAGGGGTTGTTCGTCGAACTGCTGGCGGAGGAGTTCGCGCCGCGCTCGATTGTCGAGCGCAACGACGTGCGCGTGCGCGGCCTGGAAGGTCTGCCACTTCAGGCGGGCGTGCTCCGGGGCGAGGAGCCGGGCGAGCTGGAAGTGGCGCAGCACGGCGTCCGCTTCCGCGTCGCGCCGCTCGGCGGGCAGAAGACGGGCGCCTTTCTAGACCAGCGCGAGAATCATCTCGCGGCGCGCCGTTACGCACGGGGCCGCGCGCTCGACTGCTTCACCTTCAACGGCGGCTTCGCGCTGAGCATCGCGGGCGTCTGTGAGAGCGTGACCGGGCTCGACATCTCTTCGGAGGCGGTCGCGGCCTCGCGCCGTAACGCCGAGCTGAACGGCGCCTCCAACGTCGAGTTCCGCGAGGCGAACGTCTTCGACGCCTTGCACGAGATGGAGTCGGCGGGCGAGCGCTTCGACACCGTCGTGCTCGACCCGCCGGCCTTCGCCAAGAACCGCGCGAGCGTCCCGGCCGCGGCGCGCGGCTACAAGGAGATCAACCTGCGCGCGCTCAAGATGCTCTCGGCGGGCGGCCACCTCGTCACCTGCACCTGCTCATACCACATGACCGAGCCGCTCTTCCTCGAAGTCCTCGCCGACGCCGCCCGCGACGCACACCGCCGCGTGCAACTGGTCGAGCGCCGCGTCCAGGCCCAAGACCACCCAGTCCTCCTCGGCGTCCCCGAGACCCTCTACCTCAAGTGCGTCGTCCTGCGCGTCCTCGACTGAGGCGACCGGGGCGGACGGCCGCGGCCCGCCGCAGATTCCTGTTGAAATCCGCCCGCGCCGGGAAGATAATGGCGCGCTCACGTTAAGGACTTCTTCAGAGGGCGCGGCGCGCGTCTTCCTCATTGAGCCGAGCAAACAGAGACCGATTCACGCAGGAGCGGGGTGCGCTTATGAGGCTGGGTCACACGCAGCTCGAAGAGGCCGTCTTCGGCAAGACCGGGTTCCGCCGCTTCACGCAGGACTCGCCCGTCCTGCCGGACGTGTGGATGGCCTACGGGTTCGCCCCGACCGCGCCGGCCGACCTGCTGCTGACGCCGACCTGGGGCGCCGCGCCGGGCAAACTCTCGAACGTCCTCGCCGCGCGGCTCGCCGCCGAGCGCGCCGCGCCGCGCTGGAAGAAGGTCGGGCGCTCGGAGGGCGCGCACGACCCCGAGATCGCCTACAACGTCTCGGCCGTCGCCGTCCGCCTCTACTTCGACGAGATGATCCGCGTCGTGCTGCCGATGACGCAGTGGTGGGACAAGTACATCCTCGTGGACGGCGGGAAGGTCTTGAAGCAGTTGGTCACGAGCAAGGCGCACCGGCGGAAACTCGGCGCGGCCCTGGCCGACTCCGTCAGGGAGTCGGACGACGCGCGGACGGGGCACCGCGCGTGGGATTTGAGCCGCGTCGCCAAGCACGAAGTGTGGGGGCGCAGCAAGCCGAAGCTGCCCGAGCACCTGCTCTGGCTCGTCCGCGTGGCCGGGGCCATCGCGCGCGCGGGCGGGGGCGCGGACGGCGAGGTCGTGCTCGAAGACGCGCCCGCGCTCGTCGAGGCGTTCGCGCAGTTGATGGAGGGCGCCGCGCCCGTGAAGGCGGACGAGGGCGGGCTGGCCTGGTCGGTCAACCTCAACCGCAAGGCGTCGGCCATGATCTGGAAATCGACCACGGCCATCAAGGCCGACGCCGCGCGCCGCCTCTTCGAGGTCAACTGCGAGGACATCCGTTGGGCCGTCATCGACAGCGGCATCGACGCCGCGCACCCGGCCTTCCGCCTCCGGCTGCCGAACAAAAAGCTGGCCCCGGAGGTCTTCGTCAAGCGGGACGGCCCGCGGGCGAACAAGACGCGCGTCGAGAAGACCTACGACTTCACCCTTATCCGCAAAATCCTGAGCCGCGACCCTTCGACTGTCGAGCAACTGCCGGCGCGGCTCCGCCGGCGCTTTAGGGACAGGCCGGAGGAGCACAAGTCGCTCATGGAGCGTTTGCAAGCGGGCCACGCCGTGGACTGGGACATGCTCGCGCCCTTCCTCGAAATCCGGCCCGAGGAGTACGAGAAGTCCAAGCCGGCCTTCGAGCACGGGACGCACGTCGCCGGCATCCTCGCCGCCGACTGGCGCTCCGGCGACCCCGGCAACGACAAGGGGATCGACGTGCAGGGCGTCTGCCCCGACCTGCGCCTCTACGACCTGCGCGTGCTCGACGAGCACGGCGAGAGCGACGAGTTCTCCATCCTCGCCGCCCTCCAGTTCGTCCAGTACCTCAACGCCAACAGCGAGCACCCGCTCATCCACGGCGTCAACCTCAGCCTCTCCATCCGGCACAAGGTCAAGAACTTCGCCTGCGGCTGCACGCCCGTCTGCGAGGAGACCGAGCGGCTGGTCAAGGCCGGCATCGTCGTCGTCGCCGCCGCGGGCAACGACGGCTACCTCGACGCCGAGACGACGGGCGGCGCCTTCAGCGAGGGCTATCGCAGCATCAGCATCACCGACCCGGGCAACGCGCCGGGCGTCATCACCGTCGGCGCCACGCACCGCGACAGCCCGCACACCTACGGCGTCAGCTACTTCTCCAGCCGCGGCCCGACCGGCGACGGCCGCATGAAGCCCGACCTCGTCGCGCCCGGCGAGAAGATCACGAGCACCGTCCCCGACGGCGGCCTGAAGTCGATGGACGGGACGAGCATGGCCGCCCCGCACGTCTCGGGCGCGGCGGCGCTTTTGATCGCGCGCCACCGCGAGTTGGTCGGCAAGCCCGGCCGCGTCAAACAGATTCTCTGCGACACCGCGACCGACCTCGGCCGCGAGCGCTACTTCCAGGGGAGCGGCATGGTGGACATCCTGCGCGCCATGCAGTCCGTGTGAGCCCAAACCGACAGGAGGACGACCCCGATGATCTTCACCCTCGAAGCGCTGGAGGCGAAGCACGGCGACGCGCTGCTGCTCCACTACGGGACGAAGAAGGCGCCGAAGCTCGTCGTCATCGACGGCGGGCCGCAGGGCGTCTTCGACGCGAGCCTCCGCCCGCGGCTCGAAGCGCTGCGCGACAAGCGGAGCCCCGGCAAGCCGCTCCCCGTGCGGCTCCTGATGGTCAGCCACATCGACGACGACCACATCCGCGGCGTCCTCGACCTGACCGACCACCTTCTCGAACAGCAGGGGAGCGAGACGCTGCTCTGCGACATCACCACGCTCTGGCACAACAGCTTCGACGAGATTCTGGGCAACAACGAGACGGACGCCATCCCCGCCTCGCTCGGCTCTTCGGTCAGGCTCTCTGCGACGGGCGAGCTGACCTTCCCCGCGAACCTCTTCCGCGACGAGGGCGCGGCCGCTGTCGCCGCCAACGTCCCCGAAGGGCGGCGGCTCCGCGGCAACGCCGAGGCGCTCTCGCTCATCCCGAACGACCCGTTCGGCGACCTCGTCAGCCTCCGCCCGAAGCAGAAGCCGCTCGCCCTCGGCGGCAACCTCAAGCTGAGGGTCATCGGGCCGGGCCGGGCGCGGCTCGAAAAGCTTGAGCAGGACTGGGACGCCAAGCTCAAGACCTTGCAGAAGAAGGAGGCCGCCGCGGCGAAGGCGCTCGCCGCCGAGTTCATGGACGACTCGGTCTACAACCTTTCGAGCATCATCGTCCTGGCCGAGGCGGGCGGCAAAAGGATGCTCCTGACGGGCGACGGGCTCGCCGACGACGTGCTCGCGGGGCTCAGGGAGGTGGGGCTGCTGAAGGCGGGCGGGACGCTGCACGTGGACATCCTCAAGATGCCGCACCACGGGAGCATCCGCAACGTGTCCGAGGAGTTCCTCTCGACCGTCACGGCCGACCACTACGTCATCTCGGCCAACGGCAAGTACGACAACCCCGACCTCGCCACGCTCAAGCTCTTCTCGAAGGTGCGCGGCGACTCCGGCTGCACCGTCCACCTCACCAACGCCGTCCCGCACGCCGTCAAGTTCTTTAACGCCGACCTCAAGAAGGCCGGCAAGAACTACAAGTTCAACATCCGCCAAGACCCGGCCCGCTCCCTCCGCATCGACCTCGGCGAGCCCTTCAAGGACTGAAGACCCGCGGGCCTCTGAACCTTAACCGCTTGATTGCGGCGGAGACTTGAATATGCCAGACGAAAAAAAGACCTGCTTCGTCGTGATGGGTTTCGGCGAGAAGGTTGACCTCGCCAGCGGGCGTAAGCTCAACCTCGATAAGTCGTACCACAACCTGATTAAGCCGACCGTCAGGAAGGCCGGACTGGAGTGCTACCGCGCGGACGAGATCGTCCGCTCCGGGAACATCAACGTCCCGATGTACGAGCGCATCCTGACCTCCGACCTGGTCATCGCCGACCTCTCCACGTCCAACAGTAACGCCTTCTACGAACTGGGCGTGCGCCACGCCCTCAGGCCGTACACGACCATCATCATCGCCGAAGACCAGTTCAAGTTCCCGTTCGACATCGCGCAGATCACCGTCCGGACGTACAAACACCTCGGCGATGACATCGGGGTCTCCGAGGCGAAGAGGTTCCGCGGCGAACTCAAGAAGGCCATCGACGAGATACTCGCCAACCCGATTGACGACAGCCCGGTCTACACCTTCCTGGGCGGCCTGCGCCGTCTCCAACTGCCTGACGACCTGAACGCGCACGCCCCGGCCGGCGGCGCCAAGACCAGGAGGGGTAAAAGGGCGGCGGCCTCCTTCGCCGTGGCGGGCTCCGCGGCCGGCATCGGCGGGCAAGACTCCGAGCCGGTTCCCGCCGGCCAGACCCACAGCGCGCTGATGCAGAAGGTGGCGGACGCGCGAAGCCGGAAAGATTTCGCGGAGGCAAAGGCCCTCCTCACGTCCATCCGCGCGGCCATGCAGGAGAGTAGCGCCAGCGCGACGGAAGACCCCTACATCGTCCAGCAGCTCGCGCTCATCACCTACAAGAGCGGACAGCCGACCCCGACCGCGGCGCTCAAGGAGGCGCGCGACCTGCTCAAGACGCTCAAGCCCGAGACCTCGAACGACACGGAGACGCTCGGGCTCTGGGGCGGGGTGCACAAGCGGCTGTGGGAAGAGACCAAAGACCGCGCCTACCTCGACGAGGCGGTGCGCGGCTACGAGCGCGGCTTCTACCTGCGCAACGACTACTACAACGGCATCAACCTCGCCTTTATGCTCAACGTCCGCGCCGCCCACGCCGGGAGCCGTCCCGAGGCCATCGCCGACTTCGTCCAGGCGGAGCGCGTGCGGCGGGAAGTGCTCTCGATCTGCGAGCAGTGGCTGGCGGAGAACCCGGCGCCGACCGGCAAGAGGGCGACCAAACAGGCGTTGAGGGAGTACCTGACTAAAAAGTACTGGGTCGTCGCCAGTCAGGCGGAAGCCTACCTCGGGACGGGCCGGACGGCGAAGGCGAATAAGACGTACAGGGAGGCGTACTCGTTCGCCCCGGAAAGTTGGATGGTTGACTCCTCCACGGAGCCGCAGCGGAAGAATCTCGCGGAGCTGCTCGCCGACTCGCCGCTCAAATACGTCAAGACCGGCAAGTAGGCGCGGCTGAAGGCGGAGACGAGAAAAGGCCCGGCGAACGTTCCGCCGGGCCTTTTTATAAGGGGATAATAAAGTCGTAAATAAAATATGATGTAAGTTACTGATCTTGTGTTCCGAAGCTCTGACGCTTAGATGTAGAAAATCGTAAAATGAGTTGAACTTAAGATTAAAAGCTCGGCAATTACCACTCGTCCGTAAATAAAAAAGTTGTAAAAACCACGATGGATTGAGAGATAACTTATTACCAGATCATGCAAATCAAGTAAGAACTCGAAACCGGCACCGTTTCGCCTATGGCTTAGCCTTCCACAGCTTGATCGTGCTATCAAAACTCCCGCTCGCCAGCATCTTGCCGTCCGGCGAAAAGGCCAGTGCCCAAATCCACTGGTGATGACCTGTAAGTGTCTGCCTAAGCTGGCCGGTCTGCACGTCCCAGAGCTTAACGGTTCTATCATCGCTCCCGCTCGCCAGCATACTGCCGTCCGGCGAAAAAGCTATTGCCGCAACTGATTTACTGTGAC
>Ga0213876_10000198_pt1 | contig 61717 bp, 48 predicted proteins | sample BarmaccomBMRX_R9_FD_160113 | JGI IMG/M metagenome (GOLD analysis project Ga0213876, IMG submission 160113) | Root-associated microbial communities from Barbacenia macrantha in rupestrian grasslands, the National Park of Serra do Cipo, Brazil - RX_R9 | ecosystem: Host-associated > Plants > Roots...
CTCTTCTACGTCGATGCACCACCAGCACGTGTTGCCGCTCAACACAAGAAGGGATGTGCCCCGGTCCAATAGATCGTCGATCTGCGCCCGCATTGGCGCAGACCAGTATTCATCGTGAACCATGATGGTTACTACGGCAACATTGCCGGATGGGCAAAGCCCGCGGTGGAGGTCCCAGGAATCTACGCAAGCAACTCTGATTCCAGCGTTTTCGAACGTTTTCAATATTGCCAGCGAAGGCATGATCGAATTATCGCTCATGTGGTGCATGGGGCGCTGTGAGCAGACTGTTCGAACATGTCCCAACTCCGGGCTATAGAACGAACCCCCGCCGACGCGATTGTATGCTTGCCAGGTGAAGCTCGGAAGAATGCAGAGTAGGTCAACATCATCGAATGTGCGCGGTTTGATGTTGATGTAAATGTCTTCTGAGCGCGCGCCTCGGTCATCGTGGACTACACACTGGTAGATGCCTGCGGGAAGCTGTGACGTATCGAAGGAAATTCGGCAGGTGTAGTTGGCGCCCTGATCCTTATAACTTGCCGGCATTTCCGAAAAAATCGGCACCGGCGCGTCCAGCCGCCGATTGGAGACAGATTTTCCGCTCAAGCTATCCTGAACGTCGATCCGCGCGACCCGAGCAACAGGCCTTCGGCTAGATTTGCTGCGCCGCACTTTCCGCTGAAGCGCTCGATTCCTTAGCGCGGCGGTAAGCCCGGTTCGCCAAAGCGCACGTATCAGGAGTCGGGGCAATGGAAATGAATGTCCTGGCTTGCGGGCGACGCGAAGAACGATTGTTTCACCCTGGAAAACGGAGAACTGTTCGGGATAGCCATTGATCACGGAAAGCAGATCAAAATCCCTTGCCGCGCGCCGCTCGGTACTTTCAGGCCGTTCAAAGGCCATTGCGGGTCCGGGTAAGGTTCATGAAAAGGTGACTTCCCATCGAAGACATTTGTGACCGAAGGGAAATACGTCGGTGCCGGCGCGATAGGTAAAAAATATCCCGTCTTTCGCAGCGCGGCTCGCGCGAGAGTAGGTGAAGCCAGTGCGGGTTTGCGAATACCCGTCGACGTCGAAGAGGTGCACCATATCGGGCGTGCCCGGGATTGGCGTCTTGGGTATCAGGTACACGCCCGGTCTTCTCTCCTCCGGGGTGACATCGGTAAGAAGGCCTCCCTGGGTTAGTATGATGTAAAAAGGCTCGACGTCCACTATGTTGCGGACCTGCCATTTCGCCTTGCCGGCGACTTTCGGCGACAAATGACCTGATGGGCTGCGAAATATCCGAGCACCGGGGAAGGGAAAATTATTACGGGCCAGGTAGTCATCCGTGCCCCACATTACCTGATCGCCCTCCCACACGAGATCGGTTAGGCGGAAAAGGGTGCGAGGATAGTTCAATCCGTCAATCATGACTGGGTCTCCGAACCGGCTGGTGAGATCCTCCCAATGGTCGCCATCATCCTTCGATACCCAAATGCGCGACTCCATCGGGCTGTCGCCGGAGGTTAGCCACCATTCGCCGGGAATGCCCGGCCGAGCCTGCAGAAAGTGGAAATGACGAATTTCCGTGCCTTGCTGCAGGAATACAGTTTCCCAGGTCCTTCCGCGATCGCGGCTGCGCATCGCGCGTGATGGCGCCCGATCCGCGTGCGTACCCGCGGGGTCTTCGAAGGGATACTCGGCGTACATCAGCGTGCGCCCACTCCTGTCGACAGAACGGCAGCCGTGCCAGTGAGAACCCGTCACGCGGGTTGTGGCCAACACATGCCCTTGAAGATCGAGCACGAGATTTTCGATCTCATGCGGAAGGCCGGGGCGCCAGCGCTCTGCCGCTGCCTGAGCCAGCAGCTCGCCGTTACCGATCGCCTTTACGTGCAAGATCTGATGCTGTTGCAATTGCCGGTCCCGCAGCCTGACGATTTTCCAGGTGTGGCCCAAGTCATGCGACACGGCAAAACCGCCTGTCGTCACCGCCAAAACGGTATCGGTGGGGCGTCCGCATTCATCGAGCACGTGATCGGAAAACCCCAACAATGGTCTGGGAGGAAGCCGCGGCGTGGTCAGCCGGATCCGAATTGCTGTTGCCGGATATCCGGCGGGCAGCTGGACCGTGTATTCCCGGGTCTGTTCGGATGCGCCGCGGGAAAGGCGAAAGAGAATGTCCTGACCGACGCTCGTTCCATGCAGCAAATCCTTCCCGATCGCTTGCAGGTTGAACGGCCCGGAGCGTTTTGCCGACTCTCGTATGAGCGTCGAGAGCCTGCGCATGCGGCTGCTGTAACGAGATATTCGCTTGGCCACGTCGTGCGATGTCCCCCATGGCTGCCCGGTTTCAGGCGCGCACCGGTGTTCAATACAAGTCTGGCATCCGCATTGAAACCGATGAAACCGTACGCTACAGCTCTCGCCAACGTAGCGTTTCGAGGCGGGCCTGGGAACTATGTTCCTAAACCAGCAATTGGTTGCTTTAGCTTCGCATCCCGCGGCGCTTCTTGTCCATCCGCACGCGCAGCGCACCGGCGGAGGAACGTTACGAAACCAGGTTCTGGCAGCGGGATTCGGCCGCGCACGGGTTTATAGCCGGATGTTCGTCACCGATTGGAAGCCGTGGGCAACGCTGACGAATGAGGATTTGCACGGCTTTCGCGCATACACTGACCTATTCAACTATTGTGACCTACCGCTCGCCCGCAAATGTCTTCCGGTAGCGTTGCTTCGGGACCCGATACATCGCGCGGTATCGCTTTATCATTTCGTCAGGCGAAAGGAGGCGCACGATCTTCATAACCTCGCCATGAGCACGGGTCTGGAAGAGTTTTATCGAGCAGCCTCTGGTATGAACCCACGATATTTCCGCAATGTCCAAACCTCGCGAATTTGCGGCAAAGCCGACGCCAGGCTGGCGCTCGAGTACATCCTGACTCGATATATCGCCGTGGGCTTCACACGTGATCTAAATGCATTTGCCGAGACTTTGTCACGCCTGTTCAATCTTTCAAATGTGCAGGTAGATCAGAAGGCGTCCGACCGCCATGCCGCGCAGATCACGCCGAAGTTTCGCGAGACGGTGTTGAGCCAGAATGAAGAAGACCTGGCGCTGTTCGAGGTGATGTCGCGAGGGCCGCCATATCGCCTGAAAACGTTATCCATCAGGGGCGATGCCGCCAGGCGCGCGAAACGTCTAAGGGACAAAGGTCTTGCGGCGGGGCGCGGTATCGGGAAAAGGATTCAGCGCCTTACATCGAAGACGAGCTAACCGCGGTTCGGATAGCACAGTGCTATTCCTCCGATTTGTCCTCGGACGGGGCGGCGGCCGCCGGCGTGTTTTCCGAATGCAACGGTTTTAGCAGGCTTTCCTGCTTTGCCATCAGCTGCTGAGCCCTGAAGGGCGGCAGTTTGTAAGCCCAGCCGGAGGCCCGCCCATTGATTGCCTGCGCCTCGCGCGCCGCCGCGGCCTTTCCAGGCGCGGCTTGGGCGGACACCGTTGCCCAGTAATCCTTCCCCTGCTCCATCACCTGCAACGTCACGATGAGGCCGTCGAAAGTCCGCGTGACGATGCGCCCGGACTTGCTGAAATCCATTCCCTTCGCCGGTTTCACGTCATCGAAAGTTAGGCCAACGATTCCCGCGCCCACATTGTCGGGTGCGCCCGGATAGGCGAGTTCACGCCCTGCCGGCAGGTTGACCAGTTTGAAGCTCGGATCTTTTGCGGTGTCGCGTTTCACCGAATAGGCGGGACCATCCGACGGCGTGACATCCGTTTGCGCGATGCGGGCACGCTCGACACTCAGGAGATTTTTCTCGTACCAGTCCGTGACTTCCGCTTTCGGCTCCAGCGTGCCTTTGGCGAGCCAGCTCTGCGTCGAGTCGGGCTTGCGCACAAACAGGCCGCTGGCGCCGGAGCGGTCGCCGATATCCTCGCTGGAGCCTGCAATGATGGCCGCCAGATTCTGTCCCTTGGCGTCGAACAGGGAAATCAGGACGCCTTCGCCTTTCGGCGGCGCATCGAGATTGAGGAAATGCAGCCAATCCGCGCGCGCAGTGCGCGGTTCCAAGAGCTGCAGTCCCGCTATTCCTACGACAGTGCGGTTGACCTGCTCGAACGAGGCGGGAAAATCGTTTCGCGAAGCGATGACCCAGCCCTTGTTGGGCTTGTTGACAACGTCGAAGCTACCCTTTTTCGCGGCGATATGGATCTTCGCTACGCTGCTCGCCTGATGCGGCAGGTCGGGGAACATGGTGGTTGGCTGATACTTTGGCGCGAGCTGTTCGCTTTGCTGCCACAACGCGAGAGCGGCGAACACCACCAGCACTGCGGCAATGGCGGCGAGAATGACCAGGCGCCGGCGCCGCGGATCGCTCGGACTATGCTGCATCTCCGCCATCCTAGAATGCAATCGCTCTTGCGCGTCTGCGCCGTCGCACCACGGCGAGCGCTATGGCGAACAGCGCTACCAGCAGCGGCACAAGCGCGATGTTCACAAAGGTCAGGATGTTGCCGAGCCGGTCGATGCTGCTGCGCAGGTTCCGCTGCACTTCACGCAGCTTTCCACGTGTCTCGACGGCCTCATGGCGGAAATGCAGGATCTCGCGCTGTTGCTCGGCGGAGAGCCCCGCCGGGCCTCCCTTGCCGGTCGGTGCCGCGCCTTGCTGCAGCGTCTGCAGGCGCTCTTGTGTCTTGGCGAGCTTTTCCTGAAGCGCTTTCGCCTGTTGTTGAAATTTCGCTTGGGCTTGTTCCTGAAGTTTCCTGACCCGTGTGAAGGGCCGGTCGCTGGTCGCGCGCGTCCGCAGGGAAATAAGATCGCCAGAGCCTGTCAGATTTTCGATAGAATTTAGAACGAAGGCGGCGTTGTCGGTGAAGGGCACGCCCATCTGCCGGCCATAAACGGTCTGGATACGGACCCAGAACTTGTCGTCAAAAATATCGGTGTCGGCGAGTACGATCAGGTTAATGTTCTTCGCAGACATGATCTGCGCAGGCTGCTTTGGCTGCGGAGTCTTCTTGTCGGGCGCGGCCTTTGGAGCACCTTTGGGAAAAGCCGTTTTCGCGGGTCCCGAGATTCGCGCAGCGATTGTGACGGGCCGTCCGGTCGGAACAATTTCCGCCATCAACTGATCGGGACCGCTTGTCTGCAGTTGGGCAGTATCGAGCAGCGAAGCATTGCCGGACGAGGAAAGCAGTGGCGTAAAGGTCGTGCTGGCGCCCTTCAGTGGTGTCAGCGCACCGACCGTGGCCAAAGTCATCGATTGCAGGTTCGCGGTAACCTGATCGGTATGATTGAATTGCGCTGTGGCGAGGTGCAACCAGACGGGATAGGGCTGAATCGGCGAGCGCGGATCGTTGGTCTGCACCGGCTGCGCCAGGTCGCGGTCCCCAATCACTTTGGCCGGCTCGTAGGAAACCCCCCATGCCTTGAGCAGAAGGGGCAAGTCCGACGGCGTCGGACCCTGTTGTCGCCCAAATCCCTGGCTGGCCGCAGCTCCGGCGAGTTCGGACGCGGGGTCCACCATCACCATCGCACGGCCGCCACGCAGCACGAACTGGTCGATGGCATAGAGTTGCGCATCACTGACCTGATTGGGATGCACGATCAGCAGCACGTCGACATCGTTCGGGATGCCGGGAACATTGGGCTGCAGCATTTTGATTTCGTAGGTTTGCGCGAGCTGCTGGTAGAGCACGAAGGGCCGTGACTTGCCTTGCATCATGGCCATCATGCCGCCCGGCCCGGCCTGAAGCTGTATGCTGGAAAGAATTGCCAACTTTGGCTTCTTCGGGTTGGACAGGCGATAGACCATTGTCGAAAGATCGTACTCCAGGAAGGGCTCACGGTCCTGGGCGAAGAACGGGACGGTCTCCTTGCCCCCGATGGTATTGGTGCCGACGAGGCCGAAATAAACCGGATCGCCGGATTGAGATGGCAGGCCGGTCAGGCCATTGGACTGCGCCAAATCTTCCGCTTCGCTAAACGGGGTCGGGTCAATTTCCTGAAGCCGGATTTTTCCGTGGCTGAGCGCGGCATATTCGTTCAGCAGATCGCGCACCCGGCCGGCATAGGCGCTCACTTGCGCGTATCCGGCCGCCGCCTTTTTCGAGAAGAAGAACTTGAGATCGATCGGCTCCTGTACCTTGGCGATGACGTTCTTCGTGCCCTGGGCGAGCGTATACTGACCGCTCGCAGTCAGATCCAAGCGGGTGGTTGTAAAACTCGCATCCACCGCGATGTTCAGCGCCACGAAAATAATCGCGGCAAGCAGGACAGCTGCAATGGCATAGCTGCGTCTGGACCGCATTGCGTCAGCCCACCCGCTTCAGGTCGACGACGACAATGTTTGCCGCGAGGAATAGCGCCATCAGGGAAAAGAAGAACACGATATCGCGCAGATCAATCACGCCCTGCATAATGGAGAGGAAGTGCGTGAGGAAGCTGAAGGAGGCAATGGCGTTCACGAGCGGGAAAGGCGCCCAAGCGCGGAAGAAATCAACCACCAGCGGCGCACCGGAGATTGTGAACAGGAAACACACCACCACGCTCACCACGAAGGCGATGACCTGGTTGTTTGTGGTGGCGGAAATGCAGGCGCCGATCGAAAGATAGGCCCCTGCCATAAGAAAGCTTCCGATATAGCTTGCCAAGATCACGCCGTTGTCGGGATCTCCGAGATAGTTGACGGTAATCCAGATCGGAAAGGTGAGCGCCAGCGCCACACCCGTGAAAGCCCATGCGGCCAGGAATTTGCCCAGCACCGTCGCCCATAGCGGCACCGGCAGGGTCAGAAGCAGCTCCATCGTCCCGGTGCGCCGTTCCTCAGCCCAAAGCCGCATGGCAATAGCCGGGATAAAGAACAGATAGAGCCATGGTTGATAGGAGAAGAAGATATCGAGGTCTGCGATATCGCTCTCGTAGAACCGGCCGATATAGAAGGTGAACGCTCCCATCGTGAAAAGAAAGATCACGATGAACACGTAGGCGAGCGGCGTCGCGAAATAAGCCGCGAATTCGCGCTTGAAGATTGCCCACACGGATTTCATGCGCGGCTCTCCCGAGCACGCGCCGCGTCGGACGTGGTAACGGCCCGAAACACTTCATCCAGTCGGCCGGGCTCCGCGTATAGCTCTTTCACGTCCCAGCCCTCACGCGAAGCCGCGGCGATGACGTTGTCGATGAGAACCGCGCCATTCCTGGAATAGGCCGTTAAGGTCGCGGTGCCGTTGCTGGCCAGCTGTTCCACATCCGCCACCTCGGGCAGTGTTTTCAGTGTCGCTCCAGCCCGCTCGGCGTCCGCGGCCGCGAGCATCAAGGTCACGGCGTTGTGATGGCGTGAGCGCGCCAGCAGCCCGGCCGGCGTGCCATCGGCGACAACGCGGCCCCGGTCGATGATTACGGCCCGGCTACAAATCGCTTCGACTTCTTCCAGCAGGTGGGTCGAAATTATGATGGATTTCTCACTCGCCATGCTCCTGATGAGCTGACGCACAGCATGTTTCTGGTTGGGATCGAGGCCGTCCGTAGGCTCGTCCATGATGAGTACCGGCGGATTGTGCAGGATCGCCTGAGCAAGTCCCACGCGCCGTTTGAAGCCCTTGGACAGAGTGTCGATGGGCTGATCCAGGACTGGCTCAAGTTCAGTGTTGGCCACAGCATCGGTAAGCGCCTGCCGTGCCGCGTCACGCGGAAGCGCACGCACTTCGGCGATAAAGCGGAGAAACTGACGAGGCGTCATATCGGGGTAGGCGGGCGCGCCTTCCGGCAGATAACCGATCTGCCTCTGGGCAGCCAAAGTGTCGCTCTCGATATCGTGACCGCAGATCCGCACGGAACCCGCGTCCGGCGCGAGATAACCTGCCACCATCTTCATGGTGGTGGATTTGCCTGCGCCGTTTGGGCCCAGGAATCCCAGAACCTCCCCTTTACCCACGGCCAAATCGATCCCCGCGACAGCGGTGATCGGGCCGAAGCGCTTGGTCAGACCTGCGATTTCGATCATGGAAGGCGGAGGAAAGATTTATGGGTGCGGGGGGTGATTAGAGAAAATGAGGGGCGCTCGCAAGGCCCGCGTACATTGCCTATGTCATCGGGTGGTTTCGGAAGGTAGACGGCGGTTTGTCGCCGCGAAAGGCCACCCGTGATAGAGCCCAGAATTCTGCTTCGAGCCCTGATTGTCGGCACGCTCCTGCAGCTACTGATGGTCGTGTTAGGACACTTCGTCCCGTGGGTGATCGTCCACGTCTTCGAATTCGGGGGGATGATGATATCGGCGACTGCAGGATATCTGTACGCAATGGACTCTGCGAAAGGCTATTTCCCGGGCGCGACGGCCGGTGCCATCGTGGGGGGCGCTTGCGCGTTTCTTGGCATCGCGTTGTCGGTGGCGCTCGGTGATCTGGCGAGTCGGGTCATTCCTGTGGGAACGGCGGTCTGTGTTTTGACGGGGGCAGTGGGAGGCCTGTTTGGCCAAATGGCGGCAAACTGGCGCGCCTTCGAAAACCGCAGATAGGGAAAGCCGGCCGGCAAACGGAGACGATCCGCGAGGCTGGGGGCTGCGCTTTCGGATGCACCTCGACGCCGCCAACCGGCACTGTTGATATAGGTTGTCGAAACCGCTTGCCAAGCGGGGCGATCTTGGTCTTTTCGTGACGGTGTCGGCTACCGAAAGGAACAAATGATGAGCCGCATGCTGCCGTCGAGCGACCAATTGTTCGCGTACATCACAGACATCGGCGCGCGAGAACATCCCGCGCTTCGTCGCTGCCGGGAAGAAACGGCGAAACACCCTCATTCCGGCATGCAGATCGGTCCGGATCAGGGTGCGGCTATGGCGTTGCTCGCGCAACTCATCAGCACCAGCCGCTATCTCGAGATCGGCACATTCACGGGCTACAGCGCGCTCGCCGTGGCGCTGGCCATGCCCGACGATGGCAGGGTCGTTTGTTGCGATGTCAGCAAGGAATTTACCGATATTGCGCGCCGATATTGGGGCGAGGCTGGTGTTGCCGCGAAGATCGAACTTCGACTTGGCCCGGCGGTTGAAACACTGGATCGCATGATTGCGACCGGCGAAGCGGCGTTCGATTTTGCCTTCATCGACGCGGACAAGGAATCGTATGATGCTTATTACGAGCGTGCGCTGAAGCTGGTGCGGGCGGGCGGCCTGATCGCTCTGGACAACATGCTGTGGAGCGGCAAGGTCGCCGATCCCTCCGAATGCGACGAGACCACCGCGGCCCTTCGCGCGCTCAACCGGAAAATCCACGATGACGATCGCGTCGACATGGCGATGCTGGCGCTCGGCGACGGTGTGATGCTCGCGCGCAAGCGATAAGCAAAAGGCCCCGGTGAAACGGGGCCTTTCTATGCTTTGGGTGTTTTGTCGCGATTAGCGGCGGTTGCCGAGCAGATATAGTAGGAACTGGAACATGTTCACAAAGTCGATGTAAAGGTTGAGTGCGCCGAAGATCGCCTTCCGGCCCATCACCGTGCCGTCGTCACCCGAGACGTACATCTCCTTGATCTTCTGCGTGTCATACGCGGTCAGGCCCGCGAAGATCCCTACACCAGCTATCGAAACCATCCACATGATCATGGGCGATTTCAGAAAAAAATTAACCAGCATCGCGATCAACAGTCCCCATGCGCCCATGATGAGAAACGATCCGAAACCCGTCAGGTCGCGTTGGGTTGTATATCCCCAAAGACTGAGGCCACCGAACGCCGCAGCCGTAATGAAAAATACCTGGGCAACGCTCTGGCCGGTGTAGGCGAATACTAGAATGCCCAGAGAGATTCCGACCAAGGCGGCATAGCCCCAGAAGGTCAGCTGCGCAGCGCCAAGGCTCATTCGGTTCAGTCGGAAGCCAAGGAAAAAGACCAGCGCGAGCGGCGCGAAGACGGCAGCCAATCCCAGACCGCTTATCGCCGGCACAACATGGCCCGCGACAACAACCGGGCGAAAAAAGAGGCTGCCGAACGAGGTTGTGGCGGTCGCCCATGCAACAGCACCGGTTAGGGACAGCGCGACAAGCATGTAGTTATAGACCCGCAGCATGTAGGCCCGCAGCCCGGCGTCAATGACGCCAACGCTTGTTGGGCTGGTAATGACGCGTGGATTGTAGTCAGCCATCTGGCAAAATCTCCTTAGCCCGGCTTCCGGGCCGGGATCACCTGCGTAATATCGGGGTTCCTTGGGGCAGGATCAAGGCGCCGCATCAAATTGAAATATCAGCGTTTCAAGACAGTTATGCGCCGAGTTCCACCCGAAACGGCGGTGTTCCTAGCCTAATCGATACTACGGTGATAGGTCTCCGGCAGCAGCAGAAGCGAAACGGCGACACCCACAGCCGCGACGATTACCGGATACCACAGGCCGGCGTAAATGTTCCCCGTGGCCGCGACGATGGCGAAAGCGGTGGCCGGCAGGAAGCCGCCGAACCAGCCGACGCCCACGTGGTAGGGCAGCGACAAAGCCGTGTAGCGGATGCGGGTCGGGAACAGTTCGACAAGCGCGGCAGCCTGGGGCGCGTACAGCGCGGCGGCCGCCAGCCCGAGCAGAACGAGAACCAGTAGCGTGCGCCCTGTATTAACCTTGGCAGGATCGGCTTTCGCTGGATATCCCGCCGCTTTGAGGGCGGCGTCCAGCCTGACGCCAAACTCTTTCTTCGCCGCCGCGAGTTCAACAGGACTGAGATCACGGCCGTCGGGACTCGAAACCTCCGATGTGCCGACATGCAAGAGCGCAAAGGTGCCCGGCGGCGCGCTTTCCGTGCGGTATGGTACGCCAGCCGCAGTGAGCGCGGCCTTGACGATGTCGCAGGATGTTACGTAGCTCGCTGTGCCGGTCAGGTTGAACTGGAGCGAGCAATCGGCGGGAGCTGCGATCACCCTGGCAGGCGCGCGCTCGGCTGCAGCCGCGAGTGCTGGGTTCACAGCCTCCGTCAAAATCTGAAAAACGGGAAAGGCTGCAATTGCTGTTACAAGCAGGCCAGCCAGCATGATTGGCTTGCGGCCGATGCGATCAGAGAGCCAGGCGAGGAAGATATAAAAGGGAAGGGTGATCACCGTCATCAGCATGATGAAAGTGGTGGCGTGCGCCAAATCGAGTTTCAGCACATGCTGCAGGAAGAACAGCGTGTAGAACTGAGCAAGATACCAGACGACCCCCTGTCCGGTGAGGATGCCGAACAGCACGATCAAGATGGTCTTGAGATTGGCGGGCTCGAACAGCGCCTCGCGCAGAGGAGCGTGCGCAAGGCCGCCTTCATCTCGGATGCGCTGAAACAGCGGCGACTCATCGAGCTTGAGCCGAATCCACAATGAGATGCCGAGCAGAATCGCGGAAAGCAGGAAGGGAATGCGCCAGCCCCAGTCCGCGAACACCGCATCGCCCAGCACTCGCTGCACAACCAAGATGATGCCAAGCGCCAGGATAAGTCCAATCGAAGCGGATAGTTGAATCCAGCCGGTGGCGCTGCCGCGTTTTCCGTGCGGCGCATGCTCGGCGACGTAGATCGCAGCGCCGCCATATTCGCCGCCGATCGCGAAGCCCTGCGCGACGCGCAGGCTAACGAGTAGCCACGGCGCGGCCGGCCCAATGGCATTCGCATCGGGCAATAAGCCCGCCAGGAATGTTGCGGTGCCCATGACCGTAATCGTGACTAGAAACGTGCGCTTGCGCCCGGTGCGATCGCCGAGGCGTCCAAACACGATGGCGCCGAACGGGCGCGCGAAAAAGCCGGCGGCAAAGGTGAGGAGTGTGAGAATATAGCCTTGCGTCTCGCCGGCGGCGGCGAAGAAATGCCTGGCGATGATCGGGGCAAGCGAGCCATAGATGAAGAAATCGTACCACTCGAACACGGTGCCAGCGGATGATGCGGCAACGACGAGAGTCATCTTACGACGGTCGGTCGCCACTTGCGGCTCTATCGCCATCGCTTGTCCTTCGCTCGAATGTGATCAGAGTTCTGCGCGCGCGAGACGGCTTCGCCAGGCGCCGTAGGCGAAGTAGACGATGATGCCGCAGGCGTTCCAGAACAGGAACCACCACTGTGTGAATGCGGGAAGCCCGTTCAGGAAAAGATAGAGGCAGCCCACAATGCAAACTGGTCCAATGACCCACGGCAGCGGCGTGCGGAAAACACGCGCGCGATCGGGTTCGCGCACGCGCAGAACGAGCATGCTCGCCGCCACCGCAACGAAGGCGCAGAGCGTGCCGGCGTTGGCCAACAGCGCGATCTGATCCAACTTCAGGGTTGCGGCGAGAACGGCGACAACGAGGCCCGTCAGCGACGTCATCAGGACCGGCGTTCCACGTTTGCGGCTTACAGCAGCAAGGCGGGGCGGCAGCAATCCATCGCGCGCCATCACGAAAAAGATGCGGCTCTGGCCATACATCAGCACCAGAATGACAGTCGGCAACGCGATGATGGCCGCGCTGGCGACAACCTGCGCGGCCATGCCGTGGTTGAGGCCGTTCAGGATGTAAACCAGCGGGGCGCCGCTCTTGGAAAAGTCCCCGAAATACGAAGCCCCAAGGGCCGAGGCGGCGACCGCCATATAGATCGTTGTGCACAGCACCATTGAGCCGATAATGCCGATGGTGAGATCGCGCTCCGGCTTTTTGGTTTCCTCTGCTGCGGTCGAGACGGCATCGAAGCCATAGAAGGCAAAGAATACCAGTGCCGCGGCAGCAAGCACGCCGCGCTTGACTCCGTCAGCGTCCAAATGCGCGGCAAAACCGTATGGCATAAAGGGATGAAAGCGCGCGGAATCGAAGGCTGCGGTGGCCAGCACGACAAACAGCACCAGTGCGGCCAGCTTGATGATCACCAGGATGAGATTCACCGTGGCGCTCTCGCGCGTACCGATGATGAGCAGGGCCGTGACCCCGGTCGCGATAACGATGGCTGGGAGGTCAACGACTCCGCCGGCCATCACGCCGTGCAGCAGCGGTGTGGGCACGCTCCAGCCCGCCGCCTGAATGAACTCGGCCACATGCGCCGACCATCCCACCGCCACAGCGGCAGCGGCGACGGTATATTCGAGAATCAGGCTCCAACCCACAATCCAGGCTAGCAGCTCGCCCAGCACGGAATATGTATAGGTGTAGGCGCTGCCAGCCGCAGGTATCATCGTGGCCATTTCGGCGTAACAGAAGGCGGCGCAGGCGCAGATCACGCCGCATAGCAGGAACGACAGGACGACAGCAGGGCCGGCGAGCCCCGCCCCGATCCCGGTCAGCGTGTAGATGCCGGTGCCGACGATGGCACCCACGCCCATCGCCACCAAATGCGGCCAGCTGAGGGTCGGCTTCAACCGGTGGGCCGCGTCTGTGGCGGCAGCCACGTCGACCGGCTTTCGCCTGTTCCAAAACGACATGCCATCCCTCGCCTATAGGCGTCTGCGCCTGCGATTTGCCTCTGTTCGTTTACCGCTTGTCAACCGGTCGCAAAGCGAAGGGTAACCATTCTGACCTACGGTTAGCCATGCCGCGAATCCCGCCAGTTTTAGCTGTTGCCTTCCTGCTGAATACCGCGTCTGCAGGCGGCGCTACCATTGATGTCGCGACAACGGATTCGCACGGCCATCCGGCCCTCAATGCGGTGGTATCGCTAACGCCGACCAGCGCTGCCGCCGCTTCCACGCATCTGCCGGTCGAGGCGATCATCGACCAGCGCAAGGAGACCTTTGTTCCACTGGTGACAGTCGTTCGGACCGGGGGCCGGGTCACGTTCACCAACAACGATACGACAATGCATCAGGTTTATTCGTTCTCGCCGGTGAAGCAATTCGCTTTCGAAATCGACGAGGGACGGAAGTCTGAACCGATTGTCTTTAACAGAACCGGTATTGTCGCGATCGGCTGCAACATTCACGATCACATGATTGCGTATGTGTTCGTGACGGATTCCCCTTGGGTCGCGCTCAGCGATGCGCATGGGCTGGCTCGCATCGACGCACCGCCGGGAACCTACCGTGTTGAGATCTGGCATCCGCAATTGACGCCGGGACATCCCGCGCCATCGGCCGCCTTGACGGTGAAGGGGGCAAGCAGGCTTGCCTTTTCGCTGCCTCTCCTCGCACCACCCCCGAAGCATCGTCATATGGGGAGCTATTGAGGGTCAGCGATGAGCTTCCGCGCCCGACTCGCACTTTTTCTTGCGGTAAGTCTTGCTGCGGTCCAGCTGCTTACGGCTGGAATGGCCTACCTCTACTTGCGCCACAGTCTGGTGCAGCGCGGAGAGCGTGAGCTGACGGCCGAAATGGGCGTGTTCACCCGTCAATTAGAGTTCTTTGCCGAGCGCGTGACCGACGCTGTCAAGGCTTCATCGCTTGACTATGCCCTGCGCGCGGCTATCGCGCAGCACAATCACGATACGGAATTGTCCGCGCTGCGCAATCATAGCCAGCGTATCGGCGCAAGCCGGATGATGCTCGTGGCGCTCGATGGATCTTTGGAAGTGGATACGGCGGCTCCGCAAAGTGGACCGGGCCGATTCCGTTTTGCGGGGTTGCTATCCGCCGCAGCCGCCAACGACCAGGCCGCCGCCCTGACCGGAATCGACGGACGCGCCTACTGGCTTGTCGCCGTGCCTGTGCGCGCGCCCGTCCCGATCGGATTTATCGCTGCCTTCATTCCGGTCGACGATGCATTGTTGGTGCACCTTCGCGCGCTCTCGGCGGAGCCACGCGGGCTTCTGCTGGCGACGATGGATCGCGAAGGCAGGTGGCGAACGGCGTCCCGAAATGGCTTGGATGGTCCCACGGCAGTCGTTCCGCTTCCACGGGTGACGCAGCAGGTTGTCATCAGGGAAACCGTGGAGCTTGGTCACCATTATCTGACCGCTGTGTCGAGGCTCGCGGCCGCGGCAGAGGGCGCCCCTGTCGTGGCGCAGATCAGTTATCCGCTTGATGAAGCGCTCGCAGCCTACCGCTCGCTGGTCTTGCCCCTGCTTGCGCTGCTGGCGGTGGCCCTCGTCGCCGGTGTGATCGGCATACTGGCGATCGTGCGCGGCGCTGCGCGTCCGCTCGAGTCACTTGCCGCCGCCGCCCGCCGGATTGCTTCGGGCAATTACGCGGCCCTTCCCAGATTACCGCAGCGGGACGAGATCGGGCATCTCTCGGACGCGCTGAGCCACATGACGCGCGCTATTGCGGACCGCGAGGCAGCGCTTCGGCAGGCTCTCGACACCACGGAAATCGCGCGAAACGAAGCCGTTTCCGCAAACTGTGCCAAATCGCAGTTTCTGGCAAACATGAGTCATGAGTTGCGCACGCCGCTGAATGCGGTTGTCGGCTTCAGTGAAATGATCGAGCATCAGATCGTTGGTCCGATCAATCAGCGCTACGCGGACTATGCTCACGATATCCGCGACAGCGCCGGCAAGCTCCTCGACCTGGTGGAGCGGATGTTGGATCTCGCTGAAATCGAGGGCGAGCGGTTGAGACTTACACGCGCGCTTATCAAACCGGCGCAAATTCTCCAGGAAGCGGCCGGGGCTCTGGGGCCGTTGGCCCAAAAGAACGGTGTGAAGCTGAACATGGTGGCACCTGCTCACAGCAGCAGCGTGGAAATGGAAGGCGACGCCATTCGCCTTAAGCGGGCGTTTACCAACATTGTTCACAATGCAGTCAAGTTTACGTCGGCCGGCGGGGAGGTTCGCGTGACGTGCAGCGCCGAAAACGGATCCTTGTCGATTTGTGTCGCCGACACCGGCACCGGTATTCAGCCCGACCTGTTGGCAAGTGTCGTCCGACCGTTCCATCGGCTTCGCTCCGCGCTGGACGGGCGGCACCAGGGCGCAGGACTTGGACTTCCTTTCGCCAAAGCCATCGTCGAGCTGCATGGAGGCCACCTGCAGCTGCAGAGCGAACTGGGCGTTGGCACGACCGCAACCATTCATCTGCCGGTCCGGAACAGCGCGATGAGCCGCGCGGCATGACATGAAAAGGATCCTGTCGCTGCTCTTGTGCGTGACGGCGGGACCGGCCTCAGCCGAAATCGATTATGGTGCGAGCGGTTACATCGACATCCGGCTCGTATCACCTGCCGACGAAACCTCGTGGCTGCAAGGTGGGCTTGGCAAAACGCGCTTTGGAAAGGGCGACTCCGGCGTCCAGTTCGGCGAAGCGGTCGGGCAGGGCTATGTAATGCTCATGCCGGAACTTCTCGCGCTGACGGTGCTGCGCATTGAACCCGAGCAGCGAACATTTGTGGATGCGCTCGAAGCCTATCTGCGTTACCGGCCGGTTTCGACAAGCGCCTGGCGCTGGTCGATCAAGGGGGGCGCGTTTTTCGCACCGTTTTCCCTGGAGAACACGGAGGTGGGCTGGTCCAGCTATTGGACCATCACGCCGTCGGCGATCAACACCTGGTTCGGTGAGGAACTGCGCACCATTGGCGGCGAGGGAACGCTCGATTGGCGCACGCCGTCCGGCACCTTGCAGCTTGTGGCGGCCGCTTACGGCTGGAACGATCCGGCCGGTGTAATGGTCGCCGATCGGGGCTGGACTCTCAGCGACCGGCCTACCGGTCTTCTCGATCACCTCAGGCTTCCCGATTCTTCGCTCATTCTTTTTGGTGAAATCCCACCCGGACGGACTCCCATTTTTGAGGAGTACGATGATCGCGCGGGCTGGTATGCCGGAATCTCCTGGGACGATGCGGCCGGGTGGCACCTTGAACTGGAACGGTACGACAATTTGGCGGATCCGGCGGCACACCATGACAACGATTTCGGCTGGCGCACGAAGTTCTGGAACGTTGGGGCTTCCTGGAAGTTCGATGAATTCACCCTACTTTCGCAGGCGCTCACCGGCGACACGGCCATAGTGCCCTTTGCAGGCTTCATCAGCACAACGGATTTCGACTCGGCCTATCTGCTCGCCGGGTGGGAGCGGGGCGATTGGCGCTTCGCGGTGCGGGGCGATTGGTTCCAAACGAAGACCCGTACGACGTTCGGCGATTCCCCAGCGCTCAGCGAGAACGGCCATGCCTTGACGACGGCGGTCAGCTGGCTGCCCCACGACTGGGTTCGGCTGACGGGCGAGCTTTTGTGGATCGAAAGCAAGCGAGACGAGCGCGCCATCGGCGGCGTCGATCCAAAGCAGAACAACACCCAAGTGCAGCTGTCGGCGAGGTTCTACCTGGAATAGCCGCAGCTCGATCGCTGCTGCCGCGATCAGCCTATGCCTTTTGCGATTTCTCGCAGCCTGAACTTCTGTATCTTACCGGTGGATGTCTTCGGGATATCGGCAAAGATGACGTGGCGCGGACACTTGTACCGGGCAAGATTTGCGCGGCACCAGGCGATAAGATCGTCCGGCGTGACCTGATCCTGGTCCGGCCGTTTCTCCACGAAGGCGCAGGGCGTTTCGCCCCACTTTTCATGGGGCTTCGCCACTACCGCCGCAAATAGCACCGCTGGATGCTTCATCAGCACGTCTTCCAGTTCGACCGACGAAATATTCTCGCCACCGGAGATGATGATGTCCTTCGAGCGGTCTTTCAGCTGAATGTACCCATCCGGGTGCTGTACACCCAAATCGCCGGAGTGAAACCAGCCGCCCGCGAAAGCTTCGCGTGTCGAGTCCGCATTCTTCAGATACCCCTTCATCACAATGTTTCCCCGGAACATGACCTCGCCGAGTGTTTCGCCGTCGGCGGGCACACGCTCCATTGTTTCGGGCTCCATGACCTGCAAGGCATCCAGCGTATGATACCGCACGCCCTGACGGGCTTTTTTTGTGGCGCGAGCATCGCGCTCCAGCATTTCCCAGTCCGAATCCCACTCGTTGACGACTGCCGGTCCATAGGTTTCGGTGAGGCCATATACATGCGTGACGTTGAACCCGGCATCCGCCATACTGGCCAGCACCGTTTCCGGCGGCGGCGCGGCCGCGGTGATGAATTCGACCGTGTGCGGCAAGGGCCGGCGCTCCTCTGGCGGGGCATTGATCAGCGTCGACATCACGATTGGCGCGCCACAAAGGTGCGTGACCCTGTGTTCCGCGATGGCATCGTAAATCGCTTTTGCGCGCACGCCGCGCAAACTGACATGGGTGCCCACGACGACTGACAACGACCAGGGAAAGCACCAGCCGTTGCAGTGGAACATTGGCAGCGTCCACAGGTAGACTGGGTGCCGCCCCATATTCGCCGCGAGAATGTTGCCATAGCCCATCAAGGCGGCCCCACGATGGTGGTACACCACGCCTTTCGGGTTGCCCGTGGTGCCGGAGGTATAGTTGAGCGATATGGCGTCCCACTCATCGGCAGGTAGCTTCCATTCGAAATCGGGATCGCCTAGGTTGAGAAACTCTTCGTAACCGACGACGCCGATACGATCACCCGCTTGTGGAAATTCTGCATCGTCGTAGTCGATCACCAGCGGCTTTACCTTCGCCAGCCCCAAGGCATCCCGTATAACGTTTGAAAACTCGCGGTCTGTAATAAGAACCTTCGTTTCCGCATGATCGAGAATGAAGGCCAGCGAGGCTGCATCCAGACGCGTGTTGAGTGTGTTAAGGATCGCTCCTGTCATCGGCACGCCATAGTGGGCTTCCAGCATCGGTGGCGTATTGGCGAGTATAACGGAAACCGTGTCGCCGCGGCCGATGCCGCGCTGCGCCAGCGCCGAACCGAGGCGTCGCGCGCGCGCATAGAAGTCCGCATAAGTGAATCTCTGTGCGCCATGCACGATTGCCAGACGCGTCGGAAACACATTTGCCGCGCGCTCCAGAAACGTCAGTGGGGTTAGCGGCTGAAAATTGGCCGGATTCCGCTCGAGTCCCAGGTCATAAGGGCTTTTCGCTGACCTGGTGCTTGCTGGCCGGACGAGTCTGACCATCACTTCCCGGGTGCGGCGCAGAAGGGATTTGCGCGGGCGAGGCCGCGGGTCCAAACGCAACTTGCCCGCCTCAACAGTCACCTTACCGCGGGGCTTCTTTCCGACTTTCCTGACCCCTCGGCCTTTCCTGGGCTCGCTATTGCGCGTTCTGGCGGCAGATTTGCGCGATTTGGACCCTTTGCGGCCTGCCATGCGGAATTCTTTTACCAGACCGCGCCAAGAGTAGTGAACCGGAAAGGCATGGGCAAGCATGGACGCGCGCGCTGAGGGTTTGGTACGTAGGGACATAAGGAGCGCTGGATCGGAAATGGCCGATGGAGTTCAGGCCCGCGCGCGGTGGAATCCGTTGCGCGGACTTTACGCGTGGGTCATGCGCAATGCCGAAGGGCGTTACGCATGGGCAACCATGGCGGCCATTGCCTTTGCGGAAAGCTCGTTCTTTCCCATGCCGCCTGACATCGTGATGATCCCGATGGCGCTGAAGAACCGGCGCCGGGCGTTCTTACTTGCCGGTTGGTGCACGCTGTTCTCGGTCGCCGGCGGCATCGTCGGATACCTGATCGGTTCCTGGCTATACGATTCGGTGGGCGAGTGGCTGGTTCGGGCCTACGGGATGGGCGGGGACATCGACTCTTTCCGAGCTGCCTACCAGAAATACGGCGCGCTCATCGTGCTGCAGGGCCTGACGCCCATTCCTTACAAGATCGTGACGATTGCCTCCGGCTTTGCCGGAATGAATCTCGGCTTGTTTATTATACTTTCGCTGATAACGCGCACGGTTCGTTTCATGGGGGTGGCGGCTCTAATCTATTATTTCGGCGAGCCGGTGCAGCTGGTCATCGAAAAATATCTCGAATGGGTGATGGTTGGATTTTTGATCGTTATCGTCTCCGGCTACTTCATCGCGCGTTACGTGTTTCACTAGATCGCAAGCTGGTCCGGCAGCCAGCTTGATGCCGGGCTGATTCAATCCCATATTCGTCCATCCATGACCGCTGAGAGCTATACGCCGGCACCTCCGGCCGACTTCGTGTTGCCGTTCTCCATGCCAGAAATCGGCGTGCGCGGGCGGCTGGTGCGTCTGGATTCTGTTTCAGCCCGTGCTCTTTCTGCCCATGAGCTGCCGGAATCGGCCGGCCGGGCGCTCGCGGAAGCGCTTGTCCTTACCGCCATGCTGGGCTCGTCCTTGAAGCTGGATGGCCGTCTGACAGTGCAAACCAAGGCTGCGGGTCCCATGGAACTGTTGACGGCGGACTATTATGGGGCTGGCGAGCAGCGTCAGCATGCCGGCCTGCGCGGCTACGCGCGGGTGGACGAAGCTAAGTTCGGTGCGCTTGGCGCGGAAAGCCAGGCCTTCAAAAAACTGGCCGGCGAAGGCGTGCTGGCAATTACGATCGAGCCCAAGCTCGGAGATCAGAGCTATCAGGGAATTGTTCCGCTGTCGGCCGAGGGAATCGCCGCGAGCGCGGAAGGTTATTTCGCGCAGTCTGAGCAACTACCGACCACGATAAAGCTCGCCGCCGGACCAGCCTATGTCCCCGGCAATCGGCGCGCGGCCTGGCGTGCAGGCGGCATCATGTTGCAAGCGATCCCCGACACCCATCGCGATGACGATGACTGGGAACGGCTCTCGTTGTTTATCGAGACGGTGGAAGATTTGGAATTGCTGGACACATCGCTGGCGGCGGAAGATCTGTTGTGGCGGTTGTTTCACGAGGACGCAGTGCGCGTGCACGCGCCGGAGACGCTCGATTTCCATTGTGGTTGCGACAGTGCGCGCATTGCCGCAATTCTGCGCGGCTATTCGCAGGATGATCGTGATGCATTGGCCGATGCGGATGGCCAGATTCGCGCCCGATGCGAGTTTTGCGGCATTGTGCATGCCGTTGATTCAAAGGGGCCAGAAGGCGGAGTTGTCAGGCTGGACCTGTAGAAAAGTACTGGAACTGTAGAGAGGTCAGGTGGTTATGGGGAAGGCGCGGCCGAAAATCCCGGCACGGCGCCAGACCAAACGTCAGGTACCATATGAAAATTGCGCAGGTCGCGCCCTTGGCCGAAAGTGTTCCCCCCAAACTATATGGCGGCACGGAACGGGTGGTGTCGTGGCTGACTGAGGAATTGGTCTCTCGGGGGCATCAGGTCACATTGTTCGCAAGCGGAGACTCCCAAACGGCCGCGCAACTTGTTCCGGTGGTCCCTCGTGCGCTTCGCTTGAGCCCTCACGTCAGGGATTGCCAGCCCTACAACATGATGCTGGCGGATAGCGTGCTGGCGGAAGCCGATTATTTCGATATCATTCATTTTCACGTTGAGATTTTCCACTATCCCGCTTTTCGCGCTATGGCGGATCGCATCGTGACGACATTGCATGGTCGCCTGGACTTGCCGGACTTGCATCCGTTCTATTCGGCGTTTGCCGATTTGCCGCTTGTTTCGATCTCCCATGCCCAGCGTAAGCCGATGCCTCCGGTCAACTGGGTGGGGAATGTGCATCACGGACTGCCGTCAGACTTGTACCGTGCATATCCGCGAGGGGGCGATTATCTGGCCTTCGTCGGGCGCATATGTGAGGAAAAGGGTGTTCTGCACGCGATCGAGATCGCAGAGCGCGTTCGGATCAAGCTGAAGATCGCCGCCAAAGTCGACCCTGCGGACCGGCCCTACTTCGAGGAATTCGTACGCCCCCGCCTGTCCAGCCCATATGTCGAGTTCCTAGGCGAGGTGGGCGACCGTCAAAAGAATGAACTTTTTGGAGGAGCCCTGGCCGTCCTGTTCCCGATTTGCTGGCCTGAGCCCTTTGGGCTCGTCATGATCGAGGCGATGGCCTGTGGAACTCCGGTGATCGCATTCAATCGCGGTTCCGTTCCTGAAATTCTGGAAAATGGCCTCACTGGTTTCGTGGTTGACGATGTGGAGCAAGCCGTCGGCGCGGTTGGTCGCGCTGATTCACTGGACCGCAAACGTATTCGGCAACAATTTGAGCGCCGGTTCACCGTCGATCAGATGACGACAAAATATCTGGATGTTTACGGACGGCTTATGGGCCGCCGTCTGGCTGTTGCCGCGGCCTGATTGTAATAAGAGGCGATGGAACATTCGCCGACCGATGCCATTCCAGCGACGGCGCAAACCGAATCATCCGCGCCGTTCTATATTGCCGCCACGGCTTCCATTCAAGAATCCTGGCCTCGCACGCTGAAACATGGCGATACGTTCGCGCTTTTCGATCAGCACGGTGACATATTGAATGCTGCGGGAAACCCGGCTGGAATCTTTCATCAGGATACCCGCTATCTATCGGGCAGTTATCTCCTCGTCGAGGGATACCGGCCGCTGCTCCTAAGTTCCGCGGTTCACGATGACAATGCGGTCCTAACGGTCGATCTGGCGAATCCAGACATCATGCGCGATGGCGATGTTGCGATTTCGCGCGAGACTTTCCACATCGTGCGGACGAAATTTCTGTGGGACGGCGCATGTTATGAGCGCATTGCCGCGGAAAATTTTGATTCCCGCGCCCATACCACACGTCTTCTGCTGTGGTTCGCGGCGGACTTCGCGGATCTCTTCGAGGTTCGCGGTATTCAGAGATCCCGGCGAGGCACCTGCTCCGGCGAACGGATCGGCTCCGATCACGTGATCTTTCACTATAAGGGGCTCGATGCCATCGATCGCTATACCCACCTGCAGTTTTCACCGCCCCCGTCTCTGCTGGATCAGCACCATGCCGCGTTCGATCTTGAGCTTGCCGCCGGCGGACGCTGGTCCTGCGTGACGCAAACGCGATTCGGAACATCGGCTCGCATCGGAGGACCGAAATTCGTTAGCGCATTGAGAGGGGCGCGGAAGGAAATAAGAGGACAGGCAAGCAAGGCCGCCGCAATCAGCACTTCAAATAACCTTCTCAACAAGGTCTTTTGCCGTTCCGTGTCCGACCTCTACATGCTAGCCACCGAGACGCCGCAGGGATTGTATCCGTATGCCGGAATTCCATGGTTCTCGACCGCGTTCGGACGCGACGGAATCATCACTGCGCTTCAAATGCTATGGCTCGATCCGAATGTCGCAAAAGGCGCCCTGCGTTTTCTGGCGGCTCATCAGGCAACGGATTGGGATGAGGTCTCCGAGGCCGAGCCCGGCAAAATTCTCCACGAAATCCGGCAGGGTGAAATGGCCGTGCTGGGAGAAGTTCCCTTCCGGCATTACTACGGCAGCGTCGACTCGACCCCGCTGTTTGTCTTGCTGGCCGGGGCCTATTTCGAACGCACTGGGGACAAGGAGACGATCGCTGCGCTCTGGCCGAATATCATTGCGGCGCTGAACTGGATCGACGAATGCGGTGATTTCGACGGTGACGGCTTTGTGGAATACCGGCAAAGGACGCCGCAGGGCCTCAACAATCAGGGTTGGAAGGATTCAAAGGACTGCATCTCGCATGCGGATGGCAGTCTCGCGAGAGGCGCGATCGCGCTTTGCGAGGTGCAGGCCTATGTCTTCGCCGCCAAGCGCCACGCGGCGCGTTTGGCGCGAGCCATGGGACATCACGATCTGGCGCATTCGCTGGATGAACAAGCCGAAGCATTGCGAAACCATTTCGAAGAGGTGTTCTGGTGCGAAGATCTCGGCACTTATGCGCTGGCCCTTGACGGCGACAAGTGTCCCTGCCGCGTGCGGGCATCCAATGCCGGGCATGCGCTGTTCGGAGGAATTGTGTCGCACGCGCGCGCGCATCGCGTCGCGGCCGGCCTGATGCGTCGGGATGCGTTTTCAGGATGGGGTGTGAGAACACTCAATGCCTGCGAGGCGCGCTACAACCCGATGTCGTATCACAACGGCTCGGTCTGGCCTCACGACAATGCCCTGATCGCCGCAGGCATGTCGCGCTACGGCCTCAAGGACGAAATTCTAAAAATCTTCACGGGACTCTTCGATGCCGTCAGCCACATGGACTGGCGATTGCCGGAGTTGTTCTGCGGCTTTCCGCGGCGCACCGGCAGCGGTCCGACGCTCTACCCGGTCGCCTGCGCGCCCCAGGCCTGGGCCAGCGGCGCGCCTTTGATGTTGATGCAGACATGCCTCGGCATGAATCTGGATCATGCGAAGAACGAAGTACGGTTTGAGCGGCCGCTGCTGCCGGACTTCATCGATGACGTCCAGATCCAACACCTGCGCCTGGGCGCGGGCACGATCGATCTTTTGCTGCAGCGGCATGGCCGCGATGTGGTGGTCCACATTCTGGGTGGTACCGGCGACATCCGCGTCGTTACGGCAAACTAGCGGGAGATCACCTTCCAGCGCTTGTACGATGACGTGCAGGTGGGCGGCAGGGTCCACGCGACCTTGTTCGCATCCTTGGGCAATCCCCGAAAATGCGGGTTGAGCATCGATTGCGAAACGCGGATGCCAAGCGGCCATCGTGCCTTGATGAAGGACATTACCGCGAGAATCTGACTGTCGCTAAGGCGATGCTCGAAAGCTGGCATGTACGATTTTACCGTCTTTGGCACGCCAGGGAACCGCCCATATTTCGTTATGTGAAACAGATCTTCGTCGGAATGCATCCAACTATGGCCGCTCGCATCGTGTGCCGGCGCACGCCGGTGCGCATATTGGTCCTGCAGCTGCCAGAGAAACGTTCCTTCCAGATTGCGACCGTGGCAGGAAGCACAATGGCCCCGATAAACCTGCTGTCCCTCAAGAACAGCCACTGTGTTGTCCGCATCTGCAAAGTGCGAAGGCGCGGTCCCGGCATGCGCTGTTGCCGCGGCGATCAAAATGGAGACAACCAAGACCCGCGCGAGACGCATTACTTTATCTGTTTTCGCAAGGCTTGTGCGATGCCATGGCCGGGAAGGTTGCCGGTGATAAGCGTCACGAACTTACCCTTCGGATCGATCAAATAGAGAAAGCCGCTGTGGTCCATCGTGTATTGCGCATTACCCAACGAAACCGGCCGGTAATAAACATGAAACGACTTCGCGGCAGCTTCGGTGGCCTCTCCGTCGCCACGAAGCCCAACAATGCGGGGATCGAACGACGAAAGATATTTCTTGAGAACAGGTGCTTTGTCGCGAACGGGATCGACGGAGATGAAAACCGGTTGAATCTTTCGCGCCAGCGGCCCCATTTCGTTCAACGCCACACCAATCTCGTTCAACACAGTCGGGCACACATCGGGGCAATTCGTGTAGCCAAAATAGACCAGTAGCCATTTGCCGCGGAAATTGGCGTCGCTGACTGTGCGGCCGTCCGGCGTCTGCAGGGTAAAATGCCCGCTCATGGAGGGCACGGGCAGCGTTTCCTCGATGACAGGTGCGGCCAGTGCCGGCAGAACCGGCACAGCCAAAAACGCAATCAGCCCAAACCCACGTCGAAAAACGCTCAACACACCTACCATCTAGCCTTTCGGCAGTACACGGATGATCGCCATCATGCCCCGGTCTTCATGATCGAGAATGTGACAGTGGTAGACAAAGTCGCCCGCCACCGCTCCCCGGAAATCCATTCTCACCTTGATGCTCGGATAGGGGCCGTCACCCGTCCAATACGGCACCTGGTAGGTGTCCCGCCATTGGTGCTCCCCGGCCGGCACCTTCTTGCCGTTGACCTCCAGAACCAGGAAATGGACCTGGTGGATGTGGAAATCGTGCACCTCCAGGCTATGATTCTCGATCGTCCAGTCCTCGATGGTGCCCTTCTTGGCGATGATATCGGGCGGATCGTCAGGGCTATAGACGTGCGCGTCCTTCCCCTCGGTGACGATGAAGAACTTCGGTGGCTCTACGGGCTTTTTTGATCTCTTGCCGGCTGGGAATTGTGTTTCCCAGAAGTAGAGCTTTCGCTTTACGTCCGGCTTCAAATTGGCCGCATCTTCAAATCGCTGCTTGCGGGGAGGCTGGGTGGTCTTTGGAAGCCGCGGAAGCCTGGTCGCCGCTCCTGACGTCACAATCTGCGCCATGGAACGTCGCGGATTGACGTCCGAGGCCGGGCCGCCTTCGATGTTTCGCGTGATGAGAAAGGCCTTGGTGTCCGCACTCGTCGGTGCCGTCAGAATGAACTCAACCCGCGCGGCCGGCGGCAACAAAATGTGCTTCTTGGGGACGAGCTTTCCCTGACGGGTTCCGTCTTGCGAGCCTGTCGGAACGCCGTCAAGCCCGACAACTTCCAAGGTCTGAGGCTGGCCGTCGTAGTCCACTTCCAGATCGAGGATCGTATTCGCGCCAGCATTGGCGACCCGCCAGAACTCCTTCGTCCCTTGCGTCATTTTGATGATGGGTTGCGGATAATTGGGATACGGCACCGGCACATAGTTCACCGAAACATCCCAGAAGGGTGCCGGCCCGACATAGCCGATGCTGTTGCGCAGCGGCTCGTCGCGCAAAACCAGCACCCGCTGTGGAAGCCCGGCGACCGCCGGCTGAATATTTTCGATGCCGTCAACGACGATGACGCCGGTCGCGCCGCCTTGGACGGCCGGCGATGCGAACTCGTGCACATGCGGATGATACCAGTAGAGGCCAGGCGGCTCGTTGGCCGGTATCTTGAGCTTATAGGTGAAGGTCTGGCCCGAGTTCACCAGCGTGCGGATGGTTTCATCGCTGTGGCATTTCGGCGAGATATTCAGCCCATGAAAATGCATGTTGATCGAGGACGGCGTCATTGTCTTGGAGCCGCAAACCTTTGAACTCCTGCCGACAGTTTCGGACATGCCACCCACTGGCGGCACCATATTGGTGAGATCGATCTGGATTGTGTCTCCTGGCTGCACATGCAGCGTCGGCGATTCCAGCCCATCCGGTGTCTGATAGCAGAACAGCGTCCGACCCACATCGTCGACGGTCGTCCAGTAATTCAGGGCAACATGTAGGACCCCATTCTTGCTGAAAAGCTCGGGCGGAGGGGAGACCTCGGAACCAGCCTTGTATCGCGCGCAAACTTCAGCCGCTGTAGCCACATTTGGGGCGGCCAAGGTCAAAAGCGTAATGATGGCTGCTCCAAGCCCGCCCGCACTCCACGTCATCTTATGTTCCTCTTCCCCAAGTTGCCTTGCTCAACACCGAGCCGCTCAATTCTTTTCCGATTTCACGCGGATAATCGCCATCATACCGAAATCCTCGTGATCGAGGATGTGGCAATGATAGAGGAAGTCGCCAACCACCGCACCCCGAAAGTCCATCCGCATCTTGACATAGGGGTACTTGCTCTTCGCGTCCCAGTAGGGGATTTGGTAGGTATCGCGCCACTGCCGCTCCGCCTTCGGCAGAGTCTTGCCATTTTCCTCGAGCACCTTGAAGTGAATCTGATGGATGTGAAATTCATGCACCTCCGTCGTGCGGTTTTGAACGATCCAGTCCTCCACCGCGCCCTCGCGGGTAACAATTGAAGGAGGATCGTTGGGATCGAACAGTTTTGGCGTCTGTCCGTCGACCACGATGTAGAAGTCGTTACCCTCTTCGTAGAAGTAGAGCGTGCGCTTGCCCGTGACCATTGCATCGGTCACGTCTTCGAAACGCTGCGGTTTCGGCGGGCCCGAGCGTTGCGGCAATCGCGGCAGCTTAACGGGGGAATCGGTCGCAATCATTTGGGCGATCGGCCGCGCCGGATTGGTGTCCGATGATGGGCCGCCGTCGATCTTGCGCGTGACGAAATAAGCCTGTGCCACGCCCTGATTCACAGCGGGTACGATGAATTCGACACGTCCCGACGGCGGCAGCAGGATATGCTTCTGGTTGACAAGAACGCCCTGCCGTCTTCCATTTTGGGAGCCGGTCGCAACCCCGTCCCAGGCAACGATTTGCAAGGTTTGGGGCTCTCTGTCGTAGATCACCCGCAGATCGAGAATGGTGTTCGCGCCCGCATTGGCCACGCGCCAGAATTCCTTTACGCCATGCTGCATCCGGATTTTCGCGGTGGGAAACGCCGGAAATGGAACTGGAACGTAGTTGATGTTGATATCCCAGTTCGGCATCGGTCCTTCGTCAGGCGCGCCGGAATTCAGCAGCGGCTGATCGCGGATGATGATCACACGCTGAGGGAGCCCCACCACGGCAGGCTGAACGTTTTCGATGCCCTCAACGATAATGACGCCAGACGCGCCACCCTGGAGGCTCGGTGACGAAATGCCATGCACATGCGGATGGTACCAGTAGAGCCCCGGCGGCTCATTCGCTGGAATCTTGATGTTGTAATCGAAGCTCTGTCCCGAATTGACGATTGTATGGATGGACTCGTCGCTGTGGCATTTGGGCGATGCGTTGACGCCGTGAAAATGCATGTTCACCGATGACAGGCGCATAACTGCGTCCCCGCACCTGTTTTTGTTATTGGCCACGGTCTCTCCAGGACCGGTTGTGACTGGCGGAAGTTTGTTTGTGAGGTGAATCTTTATCGTGTCACCAGGCCAAACGTGGAGAGTCGGCGATTCCACGCCGGCCGGCGTCTGGAAACAGAAGAGCGTCCGTCCGGCGAGGTCCACCTTGGTCAGGTACTGAAGCTCGACCTTGAGAATTCCGCCGCTGCTGTACAAATCCGGCGGCGGCAACACGTCGCTTGCCGGACCTGGTCGAGGACAAACCTCCGCGCCGAGAGCCGCCCCAGGCGCGCAGATTCCAAATAGCGCCACTATCGCGAACCATTTGATGGCGTGAATCATTTCAACCCACCACGAAGCCGCGTTTTCGCAGCTCCGCTTCAACCCTTCTCCGGCTTCACGCGGATGATCGCCATCATGCCCCCGTCCTCGTGATCGAGGATGTGGCAGTGATAGAGAAAATCACCAACCACCGCGCCACGGAAATCCATCCGCACTTTGATGTACGGATACTTGCTCTCACCATCCCAGTAGCCGACCTGATAGGTATCGCGCCATTGCTGCTGGTCCTTCGGGACCTTCTTGCCGTTCTCCTCCAAAATCTTGAAGTGAATCTGGTGCATGTGGAATTCGTGCAATTCGAACGTCCGGTTTTGAATGGTCCAATCCTCCACCGCGCCCCTTCTTGTAATGATTGCCGGCGGGTTGTTCGGATCGAACAGCTGGGGCGTCTGTCCGTCGACGACGATGAAGAAGAACACAGGCTCGCCTGCGGTTTGGCTGTGTCCCGGCACTTCAAGGAAGTAGAGCGTTCGCTTGCCCGTGACCATCGCATCCGTCACATCCTCGAAACGCTGCGGTTTCGGCGGGCCCGAGCGTAGCGGGATGCGCGGCAGTTTCACCGCCGCATCGGTCGCGATCATTGTCGCCAAAGGTCTCGCGCTGTTGACGTCGGAAGCGGGGCCGCCATCGATCGTGCGTGTGACAAAAAGCGCCTTTTTTACGCCGTCAGGCACTGCCGGAACGATGAATTCAACACGGCCGGAAGGCGGCAGCAGCAGATGCTTTGCGCTGACGAGCGTGCCCTGACGGTGGCCGTTCTGCGAGCCTGTCGGCACGCCATCCCAGCCCACGATTTCCAACGTCTGAGGTTTGCCGTCGAAGGTGACCTGCAGGTCGAGAATCGTGTTGGCGTACGCGCCCGCGACGCGCCAAAATTCCTTTTGTCCACGCTGCATCCGTATGACGGTGGGCGGATAGGCAGGATACGGAACCGGCACATAGTTGAGATTGACATCCCAGAACGGCTGATCCGGATCGTCCGGATTCGGGTTCAGTTGCGGCTGATCGCGGATGACAATCAGGCGTTGGGTCAGGCCCGCCACGGCAGGCTGAACATTTTCGATGCCCTCAACGATTATGGCTCCGGTTGCGCCACCCTGTACGTGGATAGACGCAATGCCGTGCACATGCGGATGATACCAATAGAGCCCGGGCGGTTCGTTCTTTGGAATTTTAATGTTGTAGTCGAAGGTCTGTCCGGAATTGACGATCGTGTGGATCGTCTCGTCGCTGTGGCATTTGGGCGATGCGTTGACGCCGTGGAAATGCATGTTCACCGAACTGAGGCGCATCAGCGTGTCGCCGCATTTGTTGCTCTTGTTGGACATCGTCTCGCCCGGACCGCTGGTGATCGACGGGAGCTTGTTTGTGAGATGGATCCTGATGGTGTCGCCCGGAAACACATGCAAGGTCGGCGATTCGATGCCTGAGGGTGTTTGGAAGCAGAAAATGACCCGGTTGGCGAAATCGAGCCTTGTGTAATAATTGAGGTCGACGTCGAGAATTCCGCCGCTGCTGTGCAGATCCGGTGGCGCCGGCAGGTCGCTACCAGCATCTGGCCTCGGGCAAATATCCGCCGCCATCGCCATAGCCGGGGCAGATATCCCAAAGAGAACCGCCACTACGAACCACTTGATAATGCGAACCATTTTCAAACCCCTACCACAGAAAAGCATCCACAGGTGATGTTTGACCTTTCACATGTATGGATGCGGACAGACCCGTCGCCTAGCCAATCGCCACCTAGCACAGCCCGCCGGTCTAGCCAAGCGATAATGAATAGAAGCATTGCCCCAACGGGCGTAGACGCCCATAAGAGCCCCTACGGGACCGGGAGGCGTTTTGGCTTTGCAAATTGTAGGGTGGATTGCCCTTGCTGCGGCGCTCGCCGGGGCAGCCTTGACTTTGACGGGCGCCCTATTGGTCTGGGCAAGGGGAAGGCTTCGCGCCCGGGCGCCATCGGGTTGTCCTCCGATGACCTTGCTGAAGCCACTCCATGGCGCTCCCCCGGGCCTGGAGGAAATGCTCGCGCGCGCGCTTGAGCAGGATTACCCAGCCTCCGTGCAGATGATCTGCGGATTGCAGAGCGCGCTTGATCCGGCACGCGATGTGGTCGAAAGGCTGCAAAGGCGCTTTCCAAACCGGGAGATCGTCTTGGTGATCGACTCCCGGCAGCACGGGGCTAACCGCAAGATTTCAAATCTCATCAACATGATGGGCGCGGCGAAGCACGATCTCATCGTGGTAGCCGATGCGGACATTGTAGCGCCGCGCAACTGGCTTTCCGCGGTCGCGGCTGCTTTCACAACAACGCGCGTCGGCGTTGTTTCCTGTTTCTATAGCGGGGAGGGCGAAACCTTCTGGTCCCGGCTGGGCGCCATGGGGATCAGTTATCAGTTTCTGCCGAACGCGGTGCTGGGAACGGCTATGCGCATGACGGCCCCCTGTTTTGGGGCGACCATGGCACTGCGGCGGGACACCCTTGCTGCGATCGGCGGCTTTCAATCGCTTTGCGATTGCCTGGCCGATGATTTCGAACTTGGCCGGTCCGTGCGCGCCAGAGGCTTTGATCTGGCTTATGCCGCCGTTTTGGTCCGGCATCGTTGCGTCGAAGCAAGCCCTGCCAGCTTGTGGAATCACGAATTCCGATGGGCTCGCACGATTCGCACAGTCAACCTAGCTGGTCACTGGTCAAGTGTGATAACGCATACGCTGCCGCTCGCCCTGATGGGGACAGTACTGCTGGACTTTTCCAGCGCTTCCATGCTGGCGCTCGTAGCCGTTTTGGTAAGCCGTTTTCTCCTTAAGTTTTTGGTCGACCGGGCGGCCGGGTTCCGAACAGGCGCGTTTTGGCTCATGCCAGTTCGGGATTTGCTGGCGTTCGCAGTGTTTCTGGCTTCCCTCATGGGGGGTATGGAAGTCAGCTGGCGGGGAGACCGTTTCCGCATCGAAAAGGGCGGGGCAATTTCGCAGGTGATTGGATAATGCTTCGGACACTGTTTCTTCAGGCTCCCTCTTTTGACGGCTTCGATGGTGGAGCCGGCTCGCGCTATCAGGCGAAGCGCGAGATCAAATCGTTCTGGTTTCCCACCTGGCTGGCGCAGCCGGCCGCGCTGATTGAGAATTCAAAACTGATCGATGCGCCTCCTCGTCGCATCGGGCTTGCCGAAATCGTGGCGCAAGCGAAGGATTTCGATCATGTCGTGGTGCATACCTCCGTGCCGTCGTTCAAATCCGATGTGGCGACGATTGCGGCCTTGAAGGAGGCCAACCCGAACCTGCTCGCGGGACTGATCGGCGCAAAGGTTGCGGTGAACGCGGAAGGTTCGCTGCGCGAGGCGCCGATGGTCGATTACGTTGCGCGCAACGAGTTCGATTTCACCGTCAAGGACGTAGCCGACGAGATTCCATTGAAAGATATCGTCGGCATTTCCTACCGTAACGGGCGCGGTGCGATCCTGCACAATGCCGATCGACCGATGATCGAGAACATGGACGCGCTTCCGTTCGTGACGCCGGTCTACAAGCGACATCTTCAGATCGAGGACTACTTCATCGGTTATTTGAAACACCCCTACATCTCGCTGTACACGGGCAGGGGATGCAAATCCCGCTGCACTTTCTGCCTGTGGCCGCAAACGGTTGGCGGGCATCGCTACCGTACCCGCAGTGTTGGCCATGTTATCGACGAAATCCGCTGGGCGAAAGCCGCGTTCCCTCAGGTGAAGGAATTCTTCTTCGACGACGATACGTTCACCGATGATCTGCCGCGCGCCGAAGCGATCGCAAAGGAATTGGGCAAGCTCGGCGTGACCTGGTCCTGCAACGCGAAGGCGAACGTTCCGCGCAGGACGCTGGAGGTCCTGAAGGACAACGGCCTGCGGTTGCTGCTGGTTGGTTATGAATCCGGGAACCAGCAGATTCTCTTCAACATCAAGAAGGGCATGCGCGTTGAAGTGGCGGAGCGCTTCACCAAGGACTGCCACGAGCTCGGCGTCGCCATCCATGGGACGTTCATTCTGGGCTTGCCGGGGGAAAGCACGGTGACCATCCGCGAGACGGTCGAGTTCGCCAAGCGCATCAATCCGCATACCATCCAGGTTTCGTTGGCCGCGCCGTATCCGGGCACGTTCCTTTACAATCAGGCAGTGCAAAACGGCTGGCTGGATGCGGCGAACGCGGAGCTTGTCGAAGAGCACGGCATCCAGATTGCGCCGCTGCATTATCCGCATCTCTCGCACAAGCAGATTTTCGATTCTCTCGAAGGCTTTTACCGCGAGTTCTATTTCCGGCCTCGAAAGATCGCAGCGATCGTGGGTGAGATGGTCCGCTCAACCGACATGATGAAGCGGCGGCTGCGCGAAGGCGTGGAGTTTTTCGAGTTCCTGCGCGAGCGGCGCAAGGCGGCGTGAGATGACGCTGCAGCCGCTCACATTTCCGGACCTGTCCGAAGATATGATGGCGCCTCCGGTCGGCGCCATCCGTCTTGGCAGCGAAGATCATAAAAAGCTGTTCTGCTTCACGCTGCTCTCGACCTTCGATCCGTACAAACCCGCGGTGATCGACTGGCCTGAGCTGGAGCCGGACGCGCTCGCGCGGCTCACCTCGTTGCCTATTTGGGATATCGCCGTGCAGACCGAAGGCAAAGCCGGGCTGCGGGTGCAGACCTATGGCGATACCGTTGCCGACCCGCTGCTGAACCAGGCGATTGCGCTCAACGCGTTCGAGGAGAAGCGCCACAAGCACGTGCTGCACAACATGGTGCAGGCATATGGAATTCAGCTGGAACCCGAGCCTGAATATGCGGTGCCACGGGATGCGGAATGGGCTTTCATGGTCACCGGTTACAGCGAGTGCATCGATAGTTTTTTTGCCTTCGGTTTGTTTGAAACGGCACGCCGTTCTGGCTTCTTCCCGAAGGAATTGGTCGAGACCTTCGAGCCGGTAATGCGTGAGGAGGGCCGGCACATCCTCTTCTATGTGAATTGGGTGGCCTGGCACCGGCGCAACATTCCGCTGTGGCGGCGGCCCGGGTTTGCCCTGAAAATAGCGGCGGTGTGGGCGTTCCTGATCTGGGAGCGTATCGGCATCGCCAGGGATGTAGGCGGCGCGCCGCAGGACAACAATTTCACAGTGAACGGCGCGCAGGATCTGGGCGTGGACGTTTCGGTGGCGGAACTGATGGACACCTGCCTCGCCGAGAATGACCGGCGCCTTGGCATCTACGATACGCGTCTGCTCCGGCCCAATTTCGTGCCGCGAATGGTGCGGTTTGCTCGCCGTTTAATGCGCAAGCCTGCGCGGGCGTGAGCGAAAGCGCTTCCAGGCGATCTGTAAGAACCGGTGCCGTGATTGCCGCGCTCGTTGGTCTTTGCGGCGCGGCATACCTCTTCTTCCGCATCGGCTTTCACGCCATTGTAGACGCCGCAGTCTCTGTCGGCTGGAGCGGGTTTGCGCTGCTCTGCGTCTACGGACTGGCGAATTTCGCGCTCCTCGGATTGGCGTGGCTCGTGCTGGCGTCACCGGTAACGCCATCGCGAGCCGCGACATTTTGCTGGGGCCGGGCCGTGCGGGATTCGGCGGGCGACGTGCTTCCGTTCTCCCAATTCGGCGGCATGGTCATCGGCGCGCGCGCGGTGATGCTGCGCGGCATTTCCGGTTCGGAAGCCTTCGGCTCGACCATTGTGGACATCACGCTGGAGATGATCGCGCAGATCGCCTTTATCCTTACCGGGCTTGTCATTCTTGTCGTGCAGCTGCCAGGTCTGCGCGCGCTGCCGATGATGCGAACGGCCGCCCTCGGCGTTTTGATTGCGATCATTCTTGTGGCGACCTTCGTTCTGGCACAGCGCCGGGGCTTCGCGCTGCTGGAGCGAATCGCCCGCAGGTTTCTCCCGGCCGCGGAACTCGCGGCCGGCGAGTTCGATCAGGCGGTCAACCGCATACACGGACAGCCGGGACGAATGGGCGCCGGACTTGCGCTGCATTTTGCAGGCTGGCTGTCCGCGGCGTTCGGCACCTGGCTCGCGCTTGCGTTGATCGGACACCCGATATCCTTCTGGGGCGCCATCGCGATCGAGAGCCTGCTCTGTGCAGCGCGAAGCGCCGCCGTGTTCGTTCCGGCAGCCATTGGCGTGCAGGAGGCCGGCTATGCGGTGATGATGCCGCTATTCGGACTGCCGGCAGACATCGGCATCGCCGTGTCGCTGCTCAAGCGTGCGCGGGAGGTCGCACTCGGGGTACCTGTGCTGCTCAGCTGGCAGATCGCGGAGGGCCGGCGCGCGCTCTTCCCGCCCACTCTGCGAGGCCGCATCTATGACTGACGTCGCCCTAATCACGGGGGCGTCAGGCTTCGTCGGCTCAGCTGTGGCTCGCAAGGCTATTGCGCGAGGCCTGCAGGTGCGGGCGCTGGTTCGCTCCAATAGTCCGCGAGTCAATGTCAATTGCATTGACTGTGAAATCGTCGAAGGGGACCTTCACGATCCCCCCTCGCTGGCTTCGGCCATGCAAGGCGCGCGCTATCTGTTTCACGTAGCGGCGGACTACCGGCTGTGGGCTCGCGATCCCGACGAGATCATCCGCAACAATCGCGAAGGCACGCGCGCCGTCATGGAAGCGGCGCGCGACGCCGGAATCGAGCGGGTCGTGTATACAAGCTCGGTGGCAGCGCTGAAGCCTCGCGGCGGTGGCAGCGATGCCGATGAAAGCGACCGCGCGGACATAAATTCAGCAATCGGCGCCTACAAGAAGAGCAAGGTGGCGGCGGAGCGCGTGGTCGAAGACATGATCGCTGCCGGCCTGCCGGCCGTCATCGTCAGTCCATCGACGCCGATTGGTCCGCGCGATGTGCGTCCGACGCCTACCGGCCGCATGATGGTGCAAGCGGCGAACGGGCGCATGCCGGCTTATGTCGAAACCGGCCTCAATCTCGTGCATGTCGACGATGTTGCCGAAGGCCACATGCTGGCGCTGGAAAAGGGCCGCATCGGCGAGAATTATATCCTCGGCGGTCACAATGTGATGCTGAAAGACATACTGATCGAAATTGCCCGGCTGGTTGGCCGTAAGCCGCCACGAGTACGTCTCGCGCGCGGGCCGCTCTATCCGCTTGCCTTTGCCGCGGAAGCCGTGGCGCGCGTGACCGGGGTAGAGCCGTTCATCACCGCAGATGCGCTTACCATGTCGCGGCAGTTGATGTTCTTCAGCTCGGTCAAAGCGAAGCGCGAGTTGGGCTATTCCACCGTTCCATGGCGGCTCGCGCTGGCGGATGCGCTCAACTGGTTCCGCGCCGTGGGATATGTACGATGAACGGGTTGGCATGGCTGGCGTTCGTTCCGGCGGCGATTTGGCTCTACCTTCTGGCAGCCCGCGGAATGTTTTGGGCCGCGCGCGAACGGGATGATCGAAGAATCATGCCCGAACCTGGATGTTGGCCCGCCGTGACTGCTATTGTTCCTGCGCGCAACGAAGCGGATGTGATCGAACGCTCCATCGGCAGTCTGCTGGCACAGGATTATCCGGGATCCTTTGAAATCGTCCTGGTTGACGATCAGAGCGAAGATGGCAGTGGCGAATTGGCCCGCGCGCTGGAACACGGGGGCAAGCTCACAGTCATTCGCGCGGCCACGCGTCCCGCCGGATGGACGGGAAAACTTTGGGCGATTTCACAAGGCGTGACACACGCGCGCGGCACAGACTATTTCTGGTTCACCGATGCCGATATTGCACACACGCCGGATAATTTGCGTCACCTTGTCTCGCGAGCGGAGCACGGGAACCTCGTGCTTACTTCCCTGATGGCGCGGCTGTCCTGCGCCTCATCGGCCGAAAAGTCTTTCGTTCCAGCGTTCGTGTATTTCTTCCAGATGCTCTACCCGTTTGCATGGGTGAACGATCCGAAGAAGAGGACATCGGCGGCTGCCGGTGGCTGCATGCTGGTCAGGCGTGAAGCATTTGAGCGTGGCGGCGGCATCTCGACCATTCGCAGCGCGCTGATCGATGATTGTGCCTTGGGCGAGTTGATGAAAAGGCAAGGGCCGATCTGGCTGGGCTTGACCAACCGCTCCGTCTCCATACGGCCGTATGCAGACATGAACGATATCCGCCGCATGGTGGCGCGTTCGGCCTATGCGCAGTTGAACTACTCACCCGTGCTACTGGCCGGAACGCTGGCGGGGCTGCTGGCCGTATTCGCGGCGCCCGTGTTGCTTGCAATTTGTGGCACGGGATTCGTGCGCGTCGCTGGTTTTGCCGTCTGGTTGGCGATGGCCTTGAGTTATTTGCCGATACTGCGCTTCTATCGGCGCTCACCGGTATGGACACTGGCTCTGCCGGCCATCGGCGTTCTCTATGGCACATTCACCCTCGACTCGGCCATGCAACACTGGCGCGGCCGCGGCGGAATGTGGAAAGGTCGCGCACAGGCGATGGCGCGATGAGCAGGGCGGCAGAATTGCAATCCGGCAAAGAGCATCGGGACGAAAATTTCCCGGTCGCGTCCATTTTAATCCGCCGAAAGCACCGGCCTGTCATTCTCGCCTTCTACCGTTTTGCGCGCGCGGCAGACGATGTGGCGGACCACCCGACAGCTTCAGCCGACGAAAAGCTCCGCCTGCTCGAGGAGATGGACCGAACCATGACCGGCGAGCTCGACAGCGCGCCGGAAGCGCTGGCCTTGCGGCACATTCTGGAGGAGCGGGGGTTAAGTGCGCAACATGGACTGATGCTGCTCGAGGCTTTCCGCCGCGACGTGACCAAGCTGCGCTATGCGAACTGGGACGAGCTGATGGACTATTGCCGATATTCCGCCATGCCGGTCGGCCGGTTTGTGCTGGATATCCACGAAGAAAGCCGCGATACCTGGACGGCCAATGATGCCCTCTGCGCGGCGCTGCAGATCGTCAATCATTTGCAGGATTGTGGAAAGGATTACCGCGCGCTCGATCGCATCTACATTCCTCAGGATACGCTGACAGCCGCCGGGGCCTGCGCGGAGGACCTGAGCAGGGGCCGCGCATCGCCGAGCCTGCGTAACGTCTTCTCCGATTTAGCCCATAGAACACAGGGCTTGCTGGGCAAGGCGCGGCCGTTCGCGAAGCAAATCCGGGATCGGAGGTTGGCCTTCGAAGTCACCATCATTCAGCGCCTGGCGGAAGACCTGGCAAACAAGCTGGTCCATCGCGATCCACTTAGCGAACGGGTCCATCATCGAAAAATCGATCTCATTCCGCTTCTGATGGGCGCAACCGCGCGCTTCGCCGGCTCGCAATTTACGCGGGACAAACGCGTGCTCGCGCTGAGATCTTCATGAGCGCAGTGGCACCTGGCGAAACTGCGCCTGAAATCCGCGCCATCGAACAGCGGGCCACCGGAAGCTCTTTCTATGCCGCGATGAAGCTGATGGCGAAGCCGGAGCGCGAGGCGATGTTCGCCATCTACGCTTTCTGCCGCGCAGTAGACGACATTGCGGACGATGGTGTCGGCACGCGCGATGAGCGCCACGCCGCGCTCGATACATGGCGCGCCGATCTAAAGTCCCTTTACGCCGCCGGTCCTTTGGGTCGCGCCGGCTTCCTCGCCGGTGCCGTGGAGCGTTACCGGCTGCGCAAGGACGATTTCCTCGCCGTCATCGATGGCATGGAAATGGATGTTGCCCAAGACATCCGCGCGCCTTCACTGGAAACGCTGGATCTCTATTGCGAGCGGGTGGCGAGCGCGGTGGGACGGCTCTCGATCAAGGTATTTGGCATGGAGGAGGAGCCCGGCTTTCAGCTGGCCCACCATTTAGGGCGCGCACTGCAGCTCACCAACATCCTGCGCGATCTGGATCAGGACGCAAAAGCGGGCCGCCTCTATTTGCCAAGAGAATACTGCGAAGAAGCTCACCTCGCCGTACGCGATCCGAAGCAGACCATTCGCGATCCAGCAATCGATGCCGTTTGCCGCAAGGTGGCGCGCCTTGCCCACCGGCATTTCGGCGAAGCGACGCGCATACTCCGCATGCGCCCCAAGGGTCGCCTGCGAGCGCCGAAGCTTATGGCCGCGGTCTATTCCGAGATTCTGCGTGAAATGGAAAAGCGGGGCTGGGCGCCGCCACGCCGCCGGGTGAGTTTGTCGAAGCCGCGACTTGCGGCCATCGTGCTGGCGCACGGCCTGATCGGATGAGCAGCGGAAAGGTTTACGTTATCGGGGCAGGACTTTCCGGCCTCTCGGCCAGCGTTGCGTTTGCGAGCCAGGGAGCTCGGGTGGTGCTGATCGAGGGAGCGGGGCAGGCGGGTGGCCGCTGCCGTTCCTATCTCGATCCGGTGCTCAACCAGGTCATCGACAACGGCAATCATCTTATTCTCTCCGGCAATCACGCGACGTTTGCTTACCTTCGCACCATTGGTTCGGCAGACCGGCTTGCCGGGCCGGAACAGGCGCGGTTTCCGTTCGTCGATGTACGGAGCCGCGCGCGCTGGACTGTGGCGCCGAACGATGGATCGATACCGTGGTGGATATTTTCGAAATCCCGCCGCGTGCCCGGCACGCGCCTTGGCGAATACGGGAATATCGGCAAGCTGCTGCTGGCGGGCGGGGACAAGCGCATCGATCAGGTCATCGACTGCCATGGTCCGCTATGGGAGCGTTTGTTGCGGCCGTTGCTGCTTGCGGCGCTCAACACCGAACCGGAAATTGCCTCTTGCAAGCTTGCAGGCGCGGTATTGCGGGAGACACTACTCAAAGGCGGCCGCGCCTATCGTCCGCGCATCGCTTTCCCGCACCTCGGCAGTACGTTCATCGACCCCGCGCTGGACTATCTCAAGCGTAATGATGTCAACCTGCAATACGGCAAACGGTTGCGAAAAATTGAACTCGCGGACGGGCGCGCAACCTCGCTTGAGTTTGCCGATGGCGCAATTCCGTTGGCCGAGGAAGATCGCGTGGTGCTTGCGACACCGGCGGCGGTAACTGCTGATTTGCTTCCGGACGTGTCAGTGCCATCGGAATTTCGCTCCATTCTGAATGCGCATTTCGCGATTGCCCCGTCGGCAAACGCGCCATTGATGACAGGCGTTATCGGGGGGACCGCGGAATGGGCATTCGCATTTCCGGATCGTATTTCCGTCACGGTGTCCGGCGCCGATGCCATCGTGGATCGCGATCGCGAGGATCTGGCCAACGTCCTCTGGCTTGATGTGGCGACGGTGCTCAAAGCCGGGCCGCAGCTGCCACCCTGGCAGATCGTGAAGGAGCGCCGCGCCACGTTCGCCGCCACGCCGGGGCAGGCGAACCGCCGTCCGAAGCCCGAGACCCGCTGGACGAACCTGTTCCTCGCCGGCGACTGGACCGACACCGGCCTGCCGGCAACCATCGAAGGGGCCGTGCGCTCCGGCAATCGCGCGGCGGAATTGGCGCTGCGCTCGCTTAACCGGTAATTTCACGCCATGGATCGAGCGCTCATCATTGATCGTGCCGAACTCGACACGGCAATTGCGCGTGCCACGGAAGCATTGCTGAAAGAGCAGCGCGCCGATGGGCATTGGGTGTTCGAGCTGGAAGCCGATGCCACGATCCCATCGGAATACATTCTGCTCGTCCACTATCTGGGCGAGAAGCCGAATCTGGAGTTGGAACATAAGGTCGGCGTCTATCTGCGCCGCGGACAGGCAGGTCATGGCGGCTGGCCCCTCTATCACGACGGCGCTTTCGACATCAGCGCTACGGTGAAAGCCTACTTCGCGCTCAAGATGATCGGCGATTCGCCCGATGCCCCGCACATGGTCCGTGCACGCGAGGCTGTTCTCGAGCACGGCGGCGCCGGCCGCGCCAACGTGTTCACCCGCATGCAGCTCGCGCTCTACGGCGAGACGGCGTGGACCAACACGCCTACTGTTCCGCCCGAATTGATACTGCTGCCACGCTGGTTTCCCATTCACTTGTCGAAGATGTCGTATTGGGCGCGAACCGTTATCGTGCCTCTGCTCGTGCTGCAGGCGCTGAAACCTCGCGCGCGCAATCCGCGCAACGTCCACGTTCCGGAGCTGTTTGTGCTGCAGGGTTCGCCCGCGCCGAAGCGCGCGCCGCACCAGAGCCGCGGCTGGTCCGCTTTCTTCGGCGCGCTCGATTGGGTGCTGAAGCGCGCCGACCCATTCTGGCCCACAGCGCTCCGTCGCCGCGCAATCGAGGAATGCGAGGCGTTCGTCATCGAACGTCTGAACGGGGAGGATGGCCTGGGTGCGATCTATCCGGCCATGGCCAATTCGGTGATGATGTTCGATTGTCTCGGCTGCCCCCCCGATCACCCGCATCGCGCCATCGCACGGCGTGCAGTGGAAAAGCTCCTCGTCATCAAGGAGGACGAAGCCTACTGTCAGCCGTGCGTGTCGCCGGTGTGGGATACCGCGCTCGCCTGCCATGCCCTGATGGAGGTGCAAGGAACCGAAGCGGTCGTATCGCGCGGCCTTGCATGGCTGAAGCCGCTACAGGTGCGGGATGTAAAGGGCGACTGGGCTGGCGAGCGGCCGGATGTGCGGCCGGGCGGCTGGGCCTTCCAGTACAACAACGCGCACTATCCCGACCTGGACGACACTGCCGTCGTGGTGATGGCGCTGGATCGCGCGGCCAAGCAAACCAACGCAGAGGCGATTGCGCGCGGACGGGAATGGATCGAGGGACTGCAAAGCAGGAATGGCGGCTGGGGCGCCTTCGATGCGGATAACGCCTACTATTACCTCAACAACATCCCTTTTGCCGATCACGGCGCACTGCTCGATCCGCCGACGGAAGATGTGACAGGGCGCTGCCTTGGAATGCTGGCCCAACTTGGCGAGTCAGCCGACACTGCGCATATGAAGGCGGCTATTGACTATTTGGAGCACGTCCAGCGGAAGGATGGCAGCTGGTTCGGCCGCTGGGGCGTGAACTACATTTACGGCACGTGGTCCGCGCTGGCGGGATTGAATGCTGTGGGTGTCGATCCGGAACATCCGATGATGCACAAGGCTGCGGAGTGGCTGATCGCCATCCAGAATGCCGACGGCGGGTGGGGCGAAACCTGCGACAGCTACCGGCTCGACTACACCGGATACGAGTCCGCTCCATCCACTGCGTCGCAAACCGCCTGGGCGTTGCTGGGGCTGATGGCGGCGGGCGAGGTGGATCATCCGGCGGCTGTCCGGGGCATCGCGCATTTGCAGGAAACACAAGGCGCGGACGGGTTGTGGACGCAGCAGCACTACACCGGCGGCGGATTTCCGCGTGTCTTTTATCTGCGGTACCACGGTTACCCGAAATTCTTCCCGCTGTGGGCACTGGCCCGCTATCGCAATCTGAAATCCGGCAACACGCGCCGCGTGGAGTACGGCTTGTAATGCTGCTTGCCGTCACCGGTATGCAGCGCGAGGCGAAACTGCTGCGCGGCCGCTGCGAAGTGATCGTGGCCGGAAGCGACAATTCCACTTTGGCGTCGAAGATTGAAGCTGGGATCGCGCGCGGCTCGCGCGCTCTTCTTTCCTTCGGCATCTGCGGCGCATTGTCGCCTGAGCTTGCCGTCGGAACCGTGCTGATCGGAAACGAGGTGGTTTTTGGAGGCCAGCGTTGGCGCGCGGATGAAGGATGGTCCAACACGCTTGCAAGCGCATGTTCTTCAGCGATGGGAACCGTGGCGGGAAGCGACTCCATTCTGCTGACGGCAGCGGCCAAAGCCGCGCTGCATGCACCAACCGGCGCACTTGCCGCCGATATGGAATCGCACATCGTCGCGCGAGTCGCGTCCGAGCGTGAACTGCCGTTCGCTGTCCTGCGCGCGGTGTCCGACGATGCCCATCATGCGCTACCGCCTGCGGCTGCATTCGGGCTTAGGAAAGACGGCCGGATCGACTATTCGGCGGTGATGCTCTCCCTGCTGGACGAGCCATCACAATGGCGTGCGCTGTTTCGCACGGCGCATGAGACGAAAACGGCCCTGAAGGCTATTTCGTACTGCATTGAACGGATCGGTCCAACGTCGGGGTTCCCGGCTGCATGACAACAGGCTGGCGCGAGCATTACATTTGTGATAATGTTTCTCATTAGCAATCGAGCCGAGGGGGACGCCATGAGGCAAATCTACTCAAGTCTTTTCCAAGGGGCCGCGCTTGCGGCCGCACTGACCGCTTTCGGAGCCGCCCCCAGTTTCGCTCAAAACGGCGGCAAATTCGGCGGAACCTTGAATGTCGTGTGGGGTGATCCGCGCAGCGGTTCTGCCGGCGGCGACGTGCGGTTCAGCATCGCGCTGGATGGCGGCAAGACATATCCGCTTCTGGTTGCTCCGGTTGATCAAGGCAAGGCGATTACCTCCTTCGGCAAGCACGTCGTAATCGATGGGCGGTTGACGAAGGACGCACACGGCAATCCCGCGATCCAGGCGCAACGAATCGGCGCGCCTCCCGCCGCCCCGCCGTCGCATCACGCAACGGAAACGCGGCGCGTGCTGTACATCCTGCTAAAATATCAAGGCGATTCGCAGGAGCCGCATAGCGAGCAGTTCTACCTTGACCTGACAAATCCCAAGAAGGGCGATTTGGGGAAGAACATCCCAGCCTCGATCAACGGATTTTTCGACAAGACGTCGTGGCACAATCTGCAATGGAAAGCGGACGTCACCGACTGGATGAAATTGCCTCATCCCAAAACCTACTATGCGAATTGCGGCTGGGATCAATCCTGCGCCAATCTGGGTGCGCTTTCCAACGATGCGTTCGCGTTGGCTGTGAAGGCCGGCGTCAATCTGTCCGTCTACGACAACATCAATTTCGTCATCAACAACGATCTGGATTGCTGCGCCTGGGGCGGAGGAACATCGTATCAAGGCAAGTCATATGGCGCGACCTGGGAGCCGCCGTGGGGCCAGGAAACGAGCGTCTACAGCCATGAATTCGGCCACTCAATCGGCCTGCCGCATTCCGGATGGACCTACTACGCCTACGACAGTCCATGGGACATCATGAGCAAACGCACCGCAGCAAAGACCATCCAGTGCGGCAGCTATTTTTCAGTGAACGACGGTGCCGACCGGGCGATCAACTGCACCGAACCGGGCGACGGTTATATCGCTCCGCACAAGGACTATCTCGGCTGGCTGCCGGCGGAGAACCAGGTGGTGATCGACGCGCCGCGGACGAAAGAAATCAAGCTCGAAGCCAATGCCTTGCCGTTGCGCAAGGGTATCAAGCTGGTCAAGATCTGTCTGGCGGGCTTGCCCTGCACCGGTGGAAGCGCGCATTACCTGTCCGTCGAAGCGCGCATCGGCGGGAAGAAGTACGAGAACGGTCTGACCGGCGACGGCGTGATCATCCAGGATGTATATCTCAATCGGGGCGCGATCGGCGGGAGCTGCTATTTCAATTCACAGAGCGGATTCGCGGTACCCATCGATGCGACGCCGGGCGATTGGGACGCTGAAAATTGCGACTCCGGTGGCCGTGAGTGGCCGGACTATGCGTTGGGCAATGCGCAGTTCCTGCCTGGACAAACTTACAGGAATAACAGCCTGCACGTGTCGGTGCAGGTCAAGAAGCAGGAAGGTTCGTCCTACATCGTGAAAGTGAAACGGACGAATTAAGGGCGTGCGGCGAGGCGTGCGGAGTTCTACTCCGCGGCCTCGAGCGTTTTCGGCCGGGACTTGGCCTCCCGTATTTCCACCAGCTTGTGCTCCACATGCCGTGAGAATGTGAATTCCGCGGGGCGCTGATTGGACAGCGAAATATCCGGCGCCATTGGCCCTTCGGTTTTCACGCCACGAATTCCGATCGGGATCATCTTCCACGGATGGTTGATGGAATCCGCCACCGCCGTGCCTTCGAACCCGCAATGCACCATGCAGTTGGCACATTTCTCGTAATTGCCGACGCCGTATTTGTCCCAGTCCGTGTCGTCCATCAGTTCCCTGAAGCTCTTCGCATAGCCTTCGCCAAGCAGGTAGCACGGCTTTTGCCAGCCGAAGACGCAGCGGAGCGGCATGCTCCAAGGCGAGCATTTGTAGGTCTGGTTGCCGGCAAGGAAATCTAGGAACAGCTCGGACTGCGTGAACTCCCAGTTCTTGCCACCGTTGCCGCGCGCGAAGATGTCGCGAAAAAGCTTTCGCGTACGCTCGCGGTCCAGGAAATGCTGCTGGTCTGGCGCACGCTCGTAGGCATAGCCCGGCGACACCGTGATGCCGTCGAGCCCCATCGCGGTCATCTCGTCGAAGAATTTCGCGGTCCGTTCTGGGTCGGCATCGTTGAACAATGTGCAGTTGATCTGCGTGCGAAAGCCGCGCGATTTGGCGAGCTTGATAGCTTCCACTGCCTTCTCGTACGTGCCGTCGAGACAGACACTCTTGTCATGCATCGCCTTGTCGCCATCCAGATGGATGGACCAGGAAAAATTGGGGTGTGGCTCGTAGTCGTCGATCTTTTTGGCCAGCAGCAGAGCATTGGTGCAGAGGATGACGAACCTGTCGCGCGCGATGAACCCCTTCACGATTTGCGGCATCTCGCGATGCAGCAGCGGCTCGCCGCCGGCAATAGAAACAGCCGGTGCGCCACATTCTTCGATGGCATGCATACACTCGTCGTGCGAGAGGCGCTGATTCAGGATCTCATCGGGATAATCGATCTTGCCGCAGCCGGCGCAGGCGAGATTGCAGCGGAACAGCGGCTCCAGCATCAGCACCAACGGATAGCGCTTGCGCCCCGCAAGGTGTTGTTTCACCGCATAAGCGCCGATCTTCGCGGCTTGTCGGAACGGAATACCCAAAATGCTTCTCCTGCCCGCGTACGGACGATCAGTTGCGCAGCTCGGCCGGCAGGCGGAAGGCGATGTGCTCCTTCTTGCCGTCCAGCTCCTGCACTTCCAGGTGAGGATCGAGCAGCCGCAAGGTTTCAATCACTTCCAATACCAGCTTCTCAGGCGCAGAGGCGCCGGCCGTGAGGCCGATCACCTGCTTGCCATGCAGCCAGCGCGGATCGAGTTCGCTCGCATCCGCGATCAGATAGCTCGGGACACCGTTTTCCTGACCGATTTCGCGCAGGCGGTTGGAATTGGAACTGTTCTTGGCGCCAACCACCAAAACCACATCCGCATGGTTGCAAAGCGCGCGCACGGCCATCTGCCGGTTCTGCGTTGCGTAACAGATGTCGGATGTATCCGGTCCTACCACATCGCGGAACTTTCGTTTTAACGCCGCGATCACTGATTTGGTGTCGTCGATGCTCAAGGTCGTCTGCGTGACATAGGCGACGCGCGTATCCTCGGGGATCTCCAAAGCTTCGACATCGGCTTCGGAAGACACGAGGTAGGTGGGCCCTCCCACCTGGCCCATGGTGCCTTCCACTTCCGGGTGTCCGGCATGGCCTACGAGAATGAGCGTGCGGCCGTCACCGACATAGCGACGGCCCTGATTATGGACCTTGGAAACAAGAGGGCAGGTGGCATCCAGCACCGGCAGCCCCCGGGTGCTTGCCTCATCGATGACCGAGCGCGGGACGCCATGGGCGCTGAACACGGTGACGGCGCCGTCGGGCACTTCGCTCAACTCTTCCACGAAGCGGGCGCCCTTGCTCTTCAGGTCCTCCACGACATGCCGGTTATGGACGATCTCGTGGCGGACATAGACGGGCGCGTGGTAGCGGTCGAGCGCCTGCTCGACGATATCGATCGCGCGCACCACACCGGCGCAGAAGCCACGGGGTTGTGCCAGAATCACGCGCATCCAGACTCCGTCCGTTCGCCCAAAGCGGCGATGCCCCAAAAATAGGTTGCCAAGTAGCCTCGTTCTAGGGAACTCCTAGCCCGGGGGCAATGTTGCAGCGCAGCGGACATATGAACCAGACGGGAACGGGGTTTTCGGAGCTCGAACTTGCCCTGCAGATGGGAAGCAAACAGGTCGATGCGGTGCTCGAAAGGCTGTTGCCGCCTCCCGGGGGTCTGCAATGCCGCGTGCAGGACGCCATGCGCTATGCCATTTTTGCAGGCGGCAAGCGGCTCCGGCCGTTTCTCCTGATGCAAAGTGCCTGCCTGTTCGGGGTTGCGCCGGTACAGGCGCTCCGGGCGGCGGCGGCTATCGAGGCGGTGCACACTTATTCGCTGGTTCATGACGATCTGCCCTGCATGGATGACGACGACCTGCGGCGCGGCCGCCCGACCACGCACAGGGCCTTCGACGAAGCAACTGCCGTGCTCGCCGGGGATGCGCTACTGACCATCGCCTTCGAAATCGTCGCCGACCCGGACACGCATCCCTCCGGGGAGGTTCGCGCAAGACTGGTGGCCGAGCTGGCGAGGGCCAGCGGAACCCTCGGCATGATCGGCGGTCAGACGATCGATATCGAAGCGCCTTCCCATGCGTTCGGCGCTGACGAAGTCATTCTGTTGCAGCGGCTCAAAACTGGCGCACTGTTCGAGTTCTGCTGCGTGGCCGGACCGATTCTGGCGGAAGCGGGCGGGGAGCACGAAGAACGGTTGCGCGCATACGCGCGTGCTTTCGGTCTTGTGTTCCAGATCACCGACGATCTGCTCGACGTATTGAGTACGGCGGAAAAAACCGGCAAGGCCGTTGGCAAGGATGCGAAGCAGGGAAAGGCCACCCTGGTATCGCTTGTGGGCATCGAGGCGGCCCGGGCTCGTGCAGAGGATTTGGCAGTGCAAGCCGCGGAGATAGTTGCTCCATACGGGGCGCCAGCCAATTCTCTGCAGGCGCTGCCGAAATATCTGCTGACGCGTGAAGCCTAGAGCTCGCAGCTAGCCTCGACACGAGCCGTCAAGCAAATCATGGTGGACCTGACTAGGTAGAATTTTCGAAAACAACCATCGAAAGGCGGCCCATAAAGCCTTCAGGGATCGTTATGGCCGGTTGCAAAGCGGACAGATGTTGACTCAGCAAATCGGCCGATGTGCAACCATCCCGATGCAACTTCGGATATCATGAGGGGGTTTTTAGGAAAGCCGGCCAACCGGACGGGCTTGGCTTTTGAAAGGAGCCATCGATGAGTGCTTTCGGTCTGCGGGTCTTCTATTTCAGTTTGGCAATGTGCGGACTTGCCAGCGCCGGATCATCCGCTGCGCCGGCAATTCCGGCCCCGGCAAGCGATCCCGCTGCCAGGCAGATCAATGCCTTTCATGGCACTTTGGTCGAGACGATGAAGCAGGCCAAGGAGTTGGGCGTGCAGGGACGCTACAAGAAACTGGAACCAGCGGTCGATGCTGCCTTCGATTTTCCGGCCATGACTCAGACCATTGTAGGACCGTCGTGGACCTCCATGTCACCCGGCGATCGCGCAAAAATCATCGATGCGTTCCGGCGCATGACAATTGCCAACTACGCCAAGAATTTCGATGGCTATAGCGGCGAGCAGTTCGTTACTAGCCCGCAGGTACAGGAGCGCGGCGGCGACAAGATCGTTGCCACGCAAATGACATCGCCGGGCAAGTCGCCCATTCCTTTCATCTACAGGATGGGCAACAGCCACGGCTGGAAGATCAAGGATATTTTCCTCAACGGCTATGTCAGCGAGGTTGCGACCCGGCGCTCCGATTTCGCCTCGACGCTGAAAAGCGGTGGTGCGTCCGCGCTTGTGGAGAAACTGAACGCGCTGACCGACAATCTGCTGAAAAGCTGAAGGCTCTATTCCGCCGCCCGCGGTTCAAGCCCCTCGTTGGGCATAACGTAATGCAGCAGTGCCGGCAGCACGATTAGCATCGAGACCAGAATCCAGAATAGCGAAATCATCAGCAACAGGCCCATGCTCGCGGTTCCCGGGTGACTCGAAAGCGATAGCGTCCCGAAGGCCGCGCCCGTCGTGCCTGCGCTCATCAGCACGGCGCGGGTAAGGGGCGACTGCAGGAGATTGCGGCCGCCGTCCCGCCACCACATGACGAAGTAAATGTCGAAGGCGACCCCGACGCCGAACAAAAGGGGTAACGCGATGATGTTCGCGAAATTGAGTGGAATCCCAAACACGACACACGTCGCCAATGTGAGCGCGCCGGCCAGCAGCAGCGGAATCATGGTCATCAATTCGTCGCCGATCGCGCGCAGCGCGAAGATCAGAAGAATAGCGATGGAAAGAATAGAAATGATACCGGCCTCGACGAACGCCCACACGATCGTCCGAGCCGACTCCATGATGATGATCGGCGTCCCGGTCGCATCCGGCGCCACGGCCCGGACTTGCCGCGTAAAACGCCGAAGAGATTTGTTGTCCTGGGCTTTTGGGAAAGCCTGGACACGGTACTGCCCGTTGGGTGAAACCCAGTCGCGCAGCAGGTCCTTGGGCAGGGTGTCGAAACGGATGGCGGACGGATGCAGCGCCGCGCGCAATTGCGCGAACAGCGTTTTCAGTCTGGGTATGAAGGCACTGGCGGCACGCGCGCGTAGTATGGGATTTGCTGCCGCGAGTTGCTCGAGTGTGCGCGCCAGCGCTCGCGCATGTTGCGCCGGTGGATTCCAGGCTGGGCCGGCCGCGGCGCGCAGTGAATTGGCGGTCGCGCGCAAGCTGGCGATCACCTCGACATCGTTGGGGGACGGCGCGACTAGAAATGGGTTGAACGTGGTTTCCAGAAGGCTGGCAGCATCGCGGATGATCCCAAGCTTGGCCGGCTGGTCCGATGGCACGAACGTATCGATGGTCAGCGTCTGCGAGACGTATGGCAGCTTGCCGATTTGATCTGACAATGCTTTCGCCGCCCGCCGTGAGCCGCGAAGGATATTGATGGTGTTCGGCGATGTCTCAAGGCTATGCATCAGATCGAGAGCGGTCGCCACGGATTCGGAATACGGATTGCGCAAGTCGAGGGGATTGGAATCGAACTGCACGAAAGGCACAAGCGTAAGCGCGACGAAGCCGGCCACGGTGGCACCCTTCAATACGTTCCGGCAATTCTCGGTCAGAATCGAGTCCAGCGGCTTCAGCGCGCTGAACCCGATCTCTTCGGTTTCGCCCTGCGGTTGCAGCAGCTGAAGAAGTGCCGGCAAGAGCGTGATGCTGAGCATGTATGTCACGATCATTCCGCTCCCGGCGATCAGGCCCAGTTCCGCAAGGCCTGCGTAGCTGGTGGGGAGGAAGGAGTAGAAGCTCAACGCGGCGGCCACCGCGGCCAATGTCAGTCCCGGTCCTGTGCAGATTCCCGTGTGCGCCAGCGCTTCCTGCAGATTGCCCACGCGGTGACGCTCGGCGCGGTACCGGACGCAGAACTGGATTCCGAAATCGACTCCCAGCCCCACAAACAGCACGATGAAAGCGACGGAGATGACATTGAAGCGGCCGTAGACAAGCAAGCCGCCAGCTGTGGTTATCGCAAGTCCGATTGCAATGGTGACGAGTACTGCCGATATCATCCGTACCGAGCGCAGCGCGAGCCATAGCATCGCCAGAGTGGCCCCGAGCATCAGCAGGCCAAGAAAAACACCGCGATCTGCAATCGAAGCGAATTCTTCGTCCGCCATCGGCACGGGGCCGGTCAGGCGCACGCGCACGCCGGAGTTTGGCCCCAGTTCCAGCTTGCGCACGCTCGCGCGAATGGCTTTGGTCGCGCGCTCTCCGGGGAGAAGGGCGTTGTAGTCTAGCTTCGGCTGGACCTCGACGAAGCGCCGCGTGCGCGAGAGGTCGCTGTTGCCGCCCACCATCGCGCTCCAGCCGAAATAGGCAGGCTTGTGTGCGAGGATGTTCTCTAGCGTGGTATTGAATGCAATAATCGGACGATCCAGGCTCTGGAGCGTTGTCTGTCTGCTGCTCACCCCCAACAGGGTGGTATCGAGGGTGTGCATCACGCCGCGCAAGGTGGGGTCAGCTGCCAGGCCTCCAAGGAACGGTTGGGCTCTAATCAGCGCATCGGTGGTCTGCTTTACCTGCTTAAGCGGCAGCAGCAGCAAGCCTTCGCGCTCGAAAAACGGACCGCCATCCGGACGGCGCACGGAATTGAAATGCTGCCGGTCCCTGGAAAGTGCCGCCGCCAGCGCCCCGGCTGCCTGGTCCGCGCGGTCCGCCGTAACCCCGTCCACGACGATTTCGATCAGATTGTTCTGCTGGGGAAAAGCGCGGTCGTAGCGCTCTTCGTCGATTCTCCAGGCGGCCCCCGGCGCAACAAGGTTGTCGCTGTTGGTGTCGATTTGAAAATGGTTAACGGCGTATGTCCCCGCGGCGAGACCGAGCATGATCGCAACAAGGCATACCGGCAGCGCTAGAGCGCTGCAGGCCCGGACAATGCGTGAAACAAGAGAAGCGAGCATCCGCGATCGTCATTCTTGGCGAAAGGAAACTCGGCTGCTGCTCTTCGGGCGTCAACCCAGGGCGAGCCGGCCCACCGCCGGCAAAGCTTTACGGGGCGTAAAGCAGTTCGCGGCCATAATGTTACCGTAAAACAAGCGACTTTGCATCGGGCCCCGCGCGGCCCGAAAGATGAACGGGGCGATTTAAGGGGCATGCGTGTAGCAAGCGCAAAAGGCTGGCTAAACCTGTGGAACCGGGCGTGTCCATACTCGCGCAAGCCAACCTCTTTCTTTGTGGGGCTGGCGCTTTCCTGGTTACTGACAACAGCGGCAGTGGCGGCGGGCGAACATGACTGGCGCGATTTCGATGGCCTGATTTCAAAGTCGCAGCATGAGATGATGGCGGACCCGGTCGCCGCTCTCAAATTCGCGCGCCATGCGGAAGCGATCGCACATCGTCACCGCGGCGAACCGCGGCAAGCCGAGGCGAGCGCCACCAGCCTCTGGCTGGAGGCGGAGGCGTTGATCCGCATCAACCGTGTAGCGGAAGCGCAGAATGCCGCCATGACGGCATCGAAACTGGCGGCATCGGACAAGAATCTCACAAAACTCGATGGCGACCTTGCTCTCACTCGCGCTCAAATCGCCGAGAACCGCGGCGACGTGGCGCTGTCGTTGAAGAATTACCAGGATGCCCACGCGACGTATCAAAAACTCGGCAAACTCCGCAGCCAGGCGATTGCGCTGCAAGGCCTCGGTCGCATCTACGACAAGGCACACGATTTCGGGGCAGCCATTCGCTACTATCGCGAAGCCTCCCAAATCTACCCCGATGACCGTGCATTGGCGTTGTCAGCCGCAAACAATCTTGGTTTCGCGCTGCTGCAAATAGCGCGGTACCGGGAGGCGTTGCTGGATTTTCGCCGCGCATTGAAAATCGCCAGCGATCTCAAGAGCCATTACCTGGAAGCTCAGATCCTGACCAATATCGCCGCTGTTCAGACAAAGCTGCACAATCTCGCGGAAGCGGAGCACGCCGCCAACAGGGCCCTTTATCTTCTGGGCAAGGACGACGAGATCGGCGGCACGCCGTTTGTCTGGGGTATCAAGGCCCAGATCGACTATGAGCGAGGTTCGCTGCAAGCGGCGTCAAAGGATCTGGCCAAGGCATTTCACGCCGTGAATCTGTCCACCACTATCGCGCCGTTCCGCGACATTCATGAGATCGCATACAAGGTATACCGCGACCAAGGGAATTTGCCGCTGGCGCTCGCTCATTTGGAGGCGTTCAAAAGATTGGACGACCGCGGCCGCTCGCTGGCGGCATCCGCCAACCTGGCTCTAACCAGCGCGCGCTTCGACTTTGCGCGGCAGCAGCTTGAAATCGAGCATCTGAGGTCGGCACAACTCGAGCGCGATGTCAGCCTGCGCAAGTCGCGCGCAGCCACCCAGAACGCGGTGTTCGCAGCGTTCGTCCTCGCGGGCATCTTTCTTATTGCCTGGATCACGTGGCGGCATTCTCTCTTGAACCGGCATCGAAACGCGATCGCGGAAAAGAATGTTGAGCTCACAAGAACCCTGGCAGAACGCGACAGCGAAATCGAACGGCGCAGCGCAGTTGAGACCCAGCTGCGCCTCGCCATGGAGGCGGCGCAGCAGGCAAATCGCGCCAAGAGTCAGTTCCTTGCCAATATGAGCCATGAACTTCGTACGCCGCTGAACGCCATTATCGGATTTTCCGAGCTGTTGGTGGCCGGACAGGTCAGGCAAGAAAAGATCCGCGAGTATGCCGGCGATATCGCCGAGTCGGGACGGCGCCTGTTACAAAACCTGAACGATATCCTGGATATGGCGCGAATCGAGGCTGGGCGCGTCACACTGGAGGAAAGTTCCATCCGGCTTGCCGACATCGTCGATCAGGCCATCTCTGCCCTGGAGGAGAAATGTGCCGGAAAGAATATCCGGCGGCCGCAGCAACATGGCGAACTTCTCGTGCGCGTCGATGAACACCGCTTACGGCAGATCGTTGTGAACCTGCTTTCCAATGCAATCAAGTTCACAGGTGAAAACGGCCGAATCGAAATTGACATCCGAACCGTCGAAGACGGTGTCGACCTGTTGGTCGCCGACAACGGGAAGGGAATTCCTGCGGAGAAAATCGATGTGATAATGGAACCGTTCGGACAGGCAGAAAACACCTATGCCCGCACGCATGGCGGCGTTGGCCTGGGCCTCCCCATCGTGCGGGCGTTGGCCGAAATGCACGACGGCACTTTCACAATCAGCAGTGACGGCCATGGCGGCACCGTCGCCCGCATTCATCTTCCGCTCAGCAGAATAATTGAGGAGCCCCTGCCCAACATGCGCGATGACGTCCCCGCCCGGTCATTAACCACGACCGTGGCGGCATGAGGTCAAAGAAAAATTAATCGCCCTTTTCAAAAGCCGTCATTCGAAGGCCGATTTCACTTTCCGTTAAGAGCGAACCCGTCAGCTTGATCTCCACAAAAGCAGGAATGGAGTCGGGTGAATCATGTTGCGCAAGTGGCTACTGGCGGGGATTGCGGCCATCTCCATGGTTGCGGTGGAGAGCGGCCCGGCGGCCGCGGGCAAGCAGCAGGATCAGGGTGGGCAGATCACCCAGTTCTATGGAGTCGATGGAGGACCGATCGATCCCTTCTATGGTCCCATCAATCCGTTCTACGGCGGCATCTATCCTTTCTACGGTCAGATCAGCCCGTTCTGGGGCGACATCGCGCCGTTCTGGGGGACGATCAACCCGTTCTACGGGACCATCCAGCCCTTCTTCGGGAACATCGATCCGTTCTGGGGAACGATCAACCCGTTCAGTGCGAACCAGTTCCTGCAGCAGGTCTTTCCGTATTGGAACCTCGTGGGCCCGCAATGGGGAGCGCTCAACACGACATGGAACGACCTCCAGGCATCGGGCGCCAACGATTACACAGCGGTGCAGGCGGGACTCAATGCGTTCGTCGCCACCACCGTATTGTTCTGGGGGGATCAAGCCGGTCAATACGTCCAGCGCATGTACGAAAAGTACGGCATCGATCCGAGCGATCAGCAATCGCTTGCCTACATCTCACCCGAACAGCGCTCCGCGTTTTTCATGAACTTGTACGACAACCTGATGAACTTCTCGTACATCGACCACGTCGACTGGTGGATGGGTGCAGTGCATTGGGGGCCGCAACTGGTTCAGACCCAGGGGCCCGGCACGATGCCGGCCGGTCTCCTCGATGCGTCGATCGCGCGCAACTATTCGGACGTGAAGGATCTTAAATTCGTCGGCGGCTACCAGGGTTACGTGAACGATCACGGTGCGGCGGTTGCCAGTCTGATGGCGGCGATGCGGGACAACATCGGCGTTATGGGAGTCGCGCCGAACTCAAGTGTACGCTTGTATAATCCTTTCGATTCCAGCGGCACCGCCGGCTGGAAGGATGTCGCCAACGGCATCGACCGTCTCTACAAACAAAAGGCGACGGTGGTGAATGCCTCGCTGGGAATCCCGGGTTGGACCCTTTCCTCGGAATGGGGCACGGTGCTGACGTCGGAGACACTGAGCAGCAAAAAGCACGGGTTCGCGCTGGTCAAAGCGGCGGGTAACGAAGCTACGGTGCAGACGAAAGACATCTCCTGGCCGTCCGGGTACAGCGCGCCGACCAACATTATCATGGCGGGTTCGGTTGGACCGACCGGCCAGATTTCCCAATTCTCCAATACGCCAGGCGAGGCGTGCATTCTGGTCAACGGCATTTGTCAGGAGCAGAACAAGCTCAAATACCGATTCATCGTCGCGCCCGGCGAGTTGATGCTGGTGGAAGACAATCAGGGCGGTACCACGCGCATGACCGGCACGTCGTTTTCGGCGCCGCTCGTGACCGGAACGATTGCATTGTTGCAGACGCGCTGGCCGTGGCTGCAACAATACGCCGACGAGAGCGTCCAGATCGTCCTGCAATCGGCGACCGATTTGGGCGATCCGGGCGTCGATCCGGTATACGGCTGGGGCATGCTCAACGTGGAAGCTGCACAGTCGCCTCTGAACTTCGACAACATGATCGTCTTCCAGCCGATGAAGTACAACAACGGCAAAGACGTGAAGCTGGACAAGAACCACCCGAACTGGACGGCCGCTCAGTTCAAGGCGGCGCTGAAGAATCCGGTTACGCTCCTCACCTGGGAGTTGGGTCAGATGTACGTTGTCGGTTACGAGAACGTCGGCCTGACCTACCGGGATTTCAATATTCCGTTGAGCTCGCAGCTGATCGGAAAGACTCAAAGCGTCAACGGCGCGAAGCATCCCTTCCAGTCCTACATCTACGAGCGTCTTCTGGACTGGGCGCAACACACGGCGGGGCGGCACAAGAAGGGCAAGCGGTCTGCACACCGCCAGACCGTGGCCGCGCGGCGCTAGGCGATTGGGGTAGCCGCTAACCGCCGGCTACCCCAATACCATTTCGGTCGATTGCGTTCGCGATCAGGTCGGGGCGCCAGTCACGACGAGTTCCTATTCCTCCCGGAAGCATCGCGGGCTAGAACCGTCCCTGCGTTTTTCTTTTTGCGAAGATGGTTGCAGAAATCGGTCAGCTCGCGCTGATTCTCGCGTTCCTCATGGGCCTGTGCCAGACGTTTGCAGGGTTTGCCGGCGCCCACCGGCGCGATCCGGCGTTGATGGCACTTGCGCGAGCAGCCGCCTGGATGCAATTACTGTTCGTGGGAACGATGTTTCTCGCGCTCGCGACATCGTTCCTGCAAAACGATTTGTCCGTGGCCCTGGTCGCTCAGCACAGCAACAGCGCCCAGCCCGCAATCTATCGTATCGCCGCGACCTGGGGCAATCACGAAGGCTCGATGGTCCTGTGGGTGCTGATCCTTGCGGTGCAGGGCGCCTCCGTTGCCTGGTTCGGCTCTTCGCTGCGTGAAACATTGCAGGCGCGCGTTCTCGCCGCGCAGGCGGTGATTGGCGCGGCCTTTCTGGGCTTCTCGCTGTTCACCTCCAATCCTTTCCTGCGCCTCAATCCCGCACCGTTCGACGGCAACGAACTCAACCCGCTGCTGCAGGATCCCGGGCTCGTCTTTCATCCGCCCGTTCTTTATCTGGGGTATGTCGGGTTCTCCGCGGCGTTCGCGTTCGCCGTCGCGGCTTTGATCGAGGGCCGCGTGGATGCCGCCTGGGCGCGCTGGGTACGGCCGTGGGTGTTGGCTTCCTGGATCGCGCTTACTGTCGGCATCGCGGCAGGAAGTTGCTGGGCCTATTACACATTGGGTTGGGGTGGTTGGTGGTTCTGGGATCCTGTCGAAAACGCTTCATTGATGCCGTGGCTGATGGGCACGGCATTGCTGCATTCCTCGCTCGTGCTGGAAAAGCGCGGTGCGCTTGTCAGCTGGACCATATTGCTCGCGATACTCACGTTTTCGCTGAGCCTTATCGGGACATTCCTGGTACGCTCCGGCGTGCTGACCAGCGTGCACGCTTTCGCACTCGATGCGAAGCGCGGCGTGTACATCCTCGGCATCATCGGCGGGCTCACGGGAACGGCGTTGGCGCTGTTCGCCTGGCGGGCCCCGGCGATGCGCACCGGCGCCCTGTTCGCGCCGCTGTCGCGCGAGGGCGGCATCACCCTGAACAATGTCTTCCTGCTGGGCGCGACCGCGGCGGTATTTCTCGGCACGTTCTATCCCGTCTTCGTCGATCTCGTGAAGGGCGCACCGGTATCCGTCGGCCCCCCTTATTACCGAATGACGTTCGTGCCTATTTTCATCCCGCTCCTCATCCTTGTGAGCTTCGGACCCATGCTCGACTGGAAGCGCAACGCCTGGTGGAACGTTGCGGGACGACTGCGATTGCCGCTGCTTCTTGCGGCCGGCGCATTGTTCCTTGCTGTGTTGTTCCTTGGCATGAAATTTGTGCTGACGGCCGGTGGCATTGCGCTTGGCGTTTTCCTCATTGCCGGAGCGGCGGCGGTCCTTGTCCGGCGTTACAGGTTCACAAGCGGCGGCGATTGGCGGCGCTTCGCGCGCAGCACGCCGCTGGCAACTTACGGATTCGTGCTGGCGCATGCGGGCCTTGGAGTCACGGCGCTTGGAATTACGGCGGTCAGCGCCTTTCAGACCGAGAAGGTGCTGAACATGCGGGCCGGTCAGAGCGTGGACCTCGCGGGTCAGGAGGTGAGACTGGAAAGCGTTCTTCCAATGCACGGGCCGAATTACCAGGCGATGGAAGCGCGCTTCAAGGTGGGAAGCCGCAGCGGCGAACGGACACTCATCTCCCAACGGCGGTTCTATCCCGTGAGCGGCACTCAAACGACCGACGCGGGCATTGGTGTCGGCATTCTTGGCAATACCTACGTCTCGGTTGGCGACCAGAATCCGGACGGCAGCATTGTTGTGCGGATGTGGGATCATCCACTGGTCGATTGGATTTGGGCCGGAGCATTCCTGATGGCTTTCGGCGGGATGCTGTCGCTCGCGGATCGCCGCTTGCGCGTCGGCTTCGCGGCGCCGGCGTTTCGCGCCGCGGCCGTACAGGGTGCCGCATGAAGCGCCTTCTGTTCGCGTTGCCTGTAGCTTTGTTCGCCGCGGTGGTGGCGATTTTTGCGATCGGGCTGAAGCGAGATCCATCCAAACTTCCGTCAGTGCTGATCAACCAGCCTTTGCCGGCGTTCGTACTTCCCGCGGTCCGCCCGCACGATGCGGGTCTGTCCTCGATGCAATTTCGCGCTGAACCGCGGCTGTTGAATGTATTTGCATCGTGGTGTGTGTCCTGCCGCGTCGAGCATCCGGTGCTGCTGCAGCTAAAAGCTGAAGGCGTGCCTGTCGACGGCCTCGACTGGAAAGACAAGGCCAGTGACGGCGCCCGCTACCTCCGCGTCAACGGCGATCCTTACATGCGCGCGGGCAACGATCGAAGTGGCCGCACAGGCATAGACCTCGGCATCACCGGCGTGCCTGAAACCTTTGTTATCGATGCGCGGGGAATGGTGCGATACAAGCATACCGGCCCGATCGCTCCGAAGGATTGGACAAACACTATCAAGCCGCTGATGGACCATTTGAGAGCGGAATCATGAACCGGCTGGCGGCTGCGGTCGTTGGTCTGTCGATAACGGCCACTGTCGCGCATGCCGTGCTTCCCAACGAACAGCTTTCGGATCCGAAGCTCGAAAGCCGTGCCCGCGCCATCAGCCAGGAATTGCGCTGCGTGGTCTGTCAGAATCAGACTATTGACGATTCCGACGCCGATCTGGCGCACGATCTTCGGGTGCTGCTGCGCGAGCGACTGCTCAAGGGAGACAGCGACGAGCAGGCGAAGGCTTTCCTTGTCAAGCGCTATGGCACCTATGTGCTTCTGCAACCACCTTTCCGTCCGGAAACATTGGTGCTCTGGCTGGGCCCGCTACTGGTGCTCATCGCCGGTGGCATGGGTGCGGGAATTTATCTTTCGCGTCGGCGGCCTCAAACGGCCGAGGCCCTTTCAGCCGAAGAGGAAAACCAGGTTGCAGCGTTGCTGGGTGGCCAAGGCCGTTAACCCGCGCTGGCGATAACGTCCGATGACGGGTTCCGCAGGTTCGCGCGGAGGTATACAAGGCTAGGGCGACCTGTCTTTGCGAGTTCACCGATGCCGATGATTCCTGATGATACAAAGCCTGGTGAAGAGAGCGGCGATCGGAGCACTTCGGGACTTGCTGGACTGAAGCGGCTTGGCATTACAAATCCGTTGATAGCTTTGTTCGCCGCCATCGGCGCGGGATTTCTGGTTCGGCGGTTTAAGCGATCAAAAGATCAGGTCAGTAACGGGGAGACTTAAAACAATCGTTGATGCACAAAGTATGGCGATTTCGTTCGGATTTGAAGTTTCGCTCTAACTTGGCGGCAAACCCTCCCGCGATAATCCGGCTTTCCAACGGGGAAGGCTCGAATGATCGGTCTTTTCATTATCTCTATCTATGCCAGCCTGCTGGCGCCGGTCGCCGGAGTGGGCGGTGTCGTGGCGGGCATCCTGTTCTGGGCCCGCAAGGTTGAGCTCCTGTGCATCGCGGTGCCGGTGATCGCCGTAGCATTCGGTTTCCTATCGTCTTTTGCGCATCCCGATTCTGGTTTGGGAGATCACATCTATTTTGTCGCCAGCCACATCTGCGCATCCGTATTGTGGGCAATTTTTACCGTCGCGCTTTCCAAGCTTGTGCCCCAGGAACTGCCCAGCGGCCGGCGGATGCGACTGCAAGAGCGCGCGGGATTGAACCGCGGAAAAGACAACTCCTAACGGCACCGGTTCGTGCTGCCGTGAGAATTACTGAAGCATCTTGCTCGCGACTTCGAACAGATTGGACGAAAGCCCCGGCTTGTTCAGGGTCTTCTCCAGTTCGGCCCGCATCAAGGACCGGCGCTTTTCGTCGTAGCGCCGCCAGTTCTCGAACGCCGCCGCCATTCGCGCGGCCACCTGCGGATTGATGGCATCCAGCGCGCGGATGACCTCGCCAACCAGCGCATAGCCGGAACCCTCGGTTTCGTGGAAGCGCAGGTGATTGGCCGAGAAGGCGCCGATCAGAGCGCGGACCCGGTTCGGGTTTTTCATGTCGAAGGCCGGATGTTGCATAAGCTTGCGGACCTGTAAAATTGTATGCGGCAATGGCGAGGACGCCTGCAGGCCCATCCACTTGTCGAGCACCAGCAGATCGTTAGCAAAGCGGTCATAGAAGTGCGTGAACGCCTGTTCTCGGCGCGGTGAATCCATCCGCGTAAGCGCGGCAAGCCCTGCGACCATGTCGGTCATATTCGTGGCCGTGCGATAGTGGTTTTCGGCGAGTTCGGCCGCTGCATCGTCCTCCGCCGCCGTCAGATAGCGCAAACAGACGTTGCGCAACGCGCGCCGGCCGGCGGATCCTGCGTCGGGGGCATACGAATCGCGCGATTCCAGCGTGTCGTAGATGCGGCCGAATTCGCTCGCATGCACTTGAGCCACGCGACCAATCAGCGCCTTGCGCGCAGCATGAATCGCATCCGGATCGGCGGGCTGTACCTTGAGTGCGAGCTCGCCTTCGCTAGGCGGCACAAGCATTTCGGCCGCGAAGGCATGATCTTCGTCTGCGCGCGCCAGGACGTCCGCAATGGCATCAACGTACACGCGATCCACCGCTGGCCCACCTGCGACCGACGCCATCTCGATCAGGATTTCAGTTGCCAGCGCCTGGCCGGCTTCCCAGCGGTTGAACTGATCGCTGTCGCGGCCCATCAATGCCGCACGGGCAGCGCGATCCATCGGCACTTTGAAATGCACCGGCGCGGAGAAACGGCGCCCGATGGAAAGAAGCGGTTTTTCCGGAACGTCGACGAACACGAAGCGCTGCTCCGGCACGCTCAATTCGATCACGCGCTCGTCCGGTCCGATCGCATTTTCCCCTTCCAGGGTTAGCGGCAGAGTTCGCCCGCTCTTGGCGACGAACCCCAGCCGCACCGGAATCTGCATGGGCTGCTTTTGCGGCTGCCCAGGTGTGGGCGGCAGAGTCTGCTTGAGCGTCAGCGCATATCTCTGGTTGGCGGAATCGTACTCGCCTTTCGCCTCGATGGTCGGCGTGCCCGATTGCCGATACCACAGCCGGAACTGCGAAAGGTCACGCCCGCACGCATCCTCGAAGCACTTCACCCATTCCTCGATGGTGACCGCCTGGCCGTCGTGCCGATCGAAATAGAGATCGGTGGCTTTTCTGTAGCCGTCGTCGCCCACCAGCGTTTTGAGCATGCCGATGATTTCGGCGCCTTTCTCGTACACAGTGGCCGTATAGAAATTGTCGATGGTGATGTAGCTTTGCGGTTGCACCGGATGGGCGAGGGGGCCGCCATCCTCCTGGAACTGCCGCAGGCGCAGGAACTTCACATCCTCGATGCGCTTGACGCCGGCCGAGCGCATGTCGCCCGAGAAACTCGCGTCGCGAAAGACGGTGAGTCCTTCCTTCAGCGACAGTTGAAACCAGTCGCGGCAGGTGATGCGGTCGCCGGTCCAGTTGTGGAAGTACTCGTGCGCCACCACGCCCTCGATGCGTGCATAGTCGTCGTCGGTGGCGGTTTCGGGAGAAGCCAGCAGGACCTTGTCGTTGAAGATGTTGAGGCCCTTGTTCTCCATGGCGCCGAAATTGAAGGCGCTCACCGCCACGATCATGAAGATGTCGAGATCGTATTCCCGGCCGTACGCCTCTTCGTCCCATTTCATCGCCCGCTTGAGCGAGTCCATCGCATATGTAGCGCGTTGCTCGTTGCGGTGCTCGACATAGATGCGCAAGTCCACCTTGCGGCCGCTGGCGGTGACGAATTCATCGCGGATGTGGCCGAGGTCGCCGGCCACAAGCGCGAAGAGATAACAAGGCTTGGGGAAGGGATCGATCCATTTGGCGAAATGCCGTCCATCTGCAAGCTCGCCCGACTCGACGAGATTGCCATTCGACAACAGTACCGGATATTGGCGCTTGTCCGCTTCGATCCGCGTGGTGAAGACGGCCAGATTGTCCGGCCGGTCGAGATAATAGGTGATGCGGCGGAAGCCTTCCGCCTCGCATTGCGTGCAGAAGATTCCCTTGGAGACATACAACCCCTCAAGCGACGTATTGCTGGCGGGGGCGATTTCGGTGATAGCGTCCAGCACGAATTCGTCCGGCAAGTTGTCGATGGTGAGCGTTTCGGCATCGGCCCGGTAGCGGCTTTCCGGCAGCTCTTCATCGTCGAGCCGCAGTGAAACGAGCTTGAGATGCTCGCCATTCAACACCAGCGGCGCCGAGTTCGCGCCGTTTCGTTTCACCTGCATCCTGGCCGTGACGCGAGTATTTTCCGGCGCCAGCACGAAATCGAGGTCGATTTTCGAAATGTGGAAATCGGGCGCGCGATAATCCTTGAGGTGAATGGCGCGCGGTTCGTCGGTTCGCATGGCGTATCCTGCAGTGAGCGTTCCATAAAGGCGACCGGTATAGCGGCGGGAACGGATCCTGTCAGGCCT
>Ga0213876_10000199_pt1 | contig 61562 bp, 72 predicted proteins | sample BarmaccomBMRX_R9_FD_160113 | JGI IMG/M metagenome (GOLD analysis project Ga0213876, IMG submission 160113) | Root-associated microbial communities from Barbacenia macrantha in rupestrian grasslands, the National Park of Serra do Cipo, Brazil - RX_R9 | ecosystem: Host-associated > Plants > Roots...
CGGTTACATCAACGACTATCCGACGGGCCGCCTCCTGCGCGACGCCAAGCTCTACGAGATCGGCGCGGGCACCAGCGAGATCAGGCGCTGGCTGATCGGACGGGAGCTGTTCGAGGAGACGAGTTGAGGCTTGCGGCCCGCTTACTCGCAGTATATATTCAAGGTATGGCTAAGCAGGCAAAACTGTCGCGAAGCAACGTCGCGAAGACCTCGAAACCGCGCAGGAAAATGCGCGTGATTCCAGAGGCGCCGCCGGGCACAGGCCGGATTACCAATGAAATGATCGAACGCTGGCTGAGTAAGTTGCCGCGGGCTCGCGAGCTCGCCCGTGTCAAAGGTTGAGCCGCCCGGCATTTTCATCAATTGCCCTTTCGACACGGCTTACAAACCTATCTTCGATGCCATAATCTTTGCGATGTTTGACTGCGGCTACGTGCCGCGAGGTGCTCTCGAAGCTGTCGACAGCGCGGAAGCCAGGTTGAGCAAGCTCCTGCGTATCATCTGGGAATGCGATTTCGCAGTTCATGATATATCGCGCATCGAACTCGACCGCGACAGCGGGCTACCGCGGTTCAACATGCCGTTCGAGTTGGGCTTGTATCTTGGTGCTCGGGAATTCGGTGGTGGAAGACATCGCAGGAAGATCTGCCTCATCCTCGACAAGGACCGATACCGGTTCCAAAAATTCCTGTCGGACATAGCCGGGCAGGACATCACCGCCCATAGAGGCAAACCGGAAAATGCCGTCCATGCGATTCGAAATTGGCTGAGCGCGTCAACTGGCGTGATCGTACCCGGTGCGCAGCATGTGTGGAGAAGATATCTGGCTTTCAAAAAGGATCTTCCCGCTCTCGCCAGAGAGGCAAAGCTGAAAGTCTCGGAAATCCAATTCGCCGACCGCCGCAAGCTGATTGAAATCTGGCTGAAGCGCTTCGAGAGTGTCGTCTAACGCCGCCTCTAAGCCCCCGTCGCCACCAGCTGCAGCAGGCCCTTCTTGGTCAGCACGCCGACGGGCTTGGTGATGTCCTTGCCTTTGTAGATGATGAGCCCGTTGACGGCTTCGTCGTCGGCGGCTTTCTCGCCCATCGGCGTGCCCCAGGTCTGCTTGGCGGCGTCGCGGATGGTGAGCTTGTCCGAGATGGTGTCGTCCTCGGCCATGCCGCCCATGCCGCGCAGCGCCTTGGCCGCCTTCTTGTCCGACGGATCGGCCAGCACGTTGATGATGGCGTTGCGGATCTTGGTCTCGGCGTTGTCGCCGGTGAAGTCCTTCATCGCGGCCGCCCACGGGATATAGCCGGCGAAGCGGAAGCGGTCGTCGACCAGCAGCACGTGCTCGGACCGGTCGAAGGGCTTGAGCTTGTCGAACAGGTCGCGCAGCACCACCGGGTTGAGCGAAACATCGCCGCTCTTGGTCGACGGCTTGCCCTTCTGGATGGTCAGCAGAATCTTCTTGTCGCGGTTCGCGTCGGGATTCTCGAAGACGCGCGCATGCCTCATCAGCATCCTGCCGACCGGGAGGCCGGGCCTGGCCAGGATCGGGATCACGCCGGGCTCGAAGAGCGGCAGGACGAAATGCGCCACCGGGTCCTCGGTCAGCCTGGTCGGGACATAGAGCGGCGACGCCGCCGGCCTGTCGTACATCAGATGGAAAAGCACGGCCGCGATCAGGCCGACCGCCAGGCACAGCATGCCGGCCAGGGCCAGCATCATCGGATCGACGTGATGGGAAGTCCGCGTCGTGCCCCAGACCACCACGCCGGCCGCCAGCGCCACGCCGATGCCGACCGCCAGCGCGAAAACGCTTTTCTTCTTCATCCCACTACCCCCCGAACGTGCCGTTGGCCGTCCGTCTGGATTAATGATACCTCAGGCGGAGAAAACGCGAAACGGTCCCGCCAATGCAGTCCCCGAACCAGCCTTCAGACGTCGTGATCCTGTCTTCCGCCCGAACCCCGATGGGCGGTTTCCAAGGGGAACTGACCGCGCTCAGCGCCCCGCAGCTGGGCGCCAGCGCCATCACGGCGGCGGTGGTCCGCGCGGGAATCCAGCCGTCGGACGTCCAGGAAACCTTAATGGGCAACGTCCTGCCGGCCGGCATCGGCCAGGCGCCGGCGCGTCAGGCCTCGCGCATCGCGGGGCTCCCCGATTCGGTCCCGTGCACGACGGTGTCCAAGGTCTGCGGCTCGGGCATGAAGGCGATCATGATCGGCGCCGACCAGCTCGCGCTCGGCCGCGCCGGCATCGTGGTCGCGGGCGGCATGGAGTCGATGACCAATTCGCCCTATCTGCTGCCCAAGGCGCGGGGCGGCTATCGCCTGGGTCACGGCGAGATCAAGGACCACATGTTCCTCGACGGGCTCGAGGACGCTTACGAGCACCGCTTGATGGGCACCTATGCCGAGGACGCCGCGCGGCACTATCAGTTCACGCGCGAGGCACAGGACGCCTACGCGACCGAGTCGCTGATGCGCGCCAAGCGCGCCGGCGAAGACGGCTCGTTCAGGGACGAGATCGTCGGCCTCAAGGTTGCGACCCGCGGCGGCGAGCAGGCCATCTTCGCCGACGAGCAGCCGCGCAAGGCGGACCCTGCGAAGATCCCGACGCTCAAACCCGCCTTCGCCAAGGATGGCACGGTGACGGCGGCGAACTCGTCGTCGATTTCCGACGGCGCCGCGGCGCTGATCCTGGCGCGCGCCGACGTCGCGAAGGAACGCGGGCTGACGCCCGTCGCCCGCATCGTCGCGCAGGCGAGCCACGCGGCCGAGCCGCGCTGGTTCACCACCGCGCCGGTCGGCGCCATCGAGAAGGTGCTGAAGCTCGCGGGCTGGACCAGGGACGAGGTCGACCTGTTCGAGATCAACGAAGCCTTCGCGGCGGTGGCGATGATCGCGATGCGCGATCTGGGGATCGATCATGCCAAGCTGAACGTCAACGGCGGCGCCTGCGCGCTCGGCCATCCCATCGGCGCCTCGGGGGCGCGCATCGTGGTGACCTTGCTGGGCGCGCTCAAGGCTCGGGGCAAGACGCGCGGCGTGGCGTCGTTGTGCATCGGCGGCGGTGAGGCGACGGCGCTGGCGGTGGAGCTGGTGTGACCTAAATCACGGCGGGCGTGCCGCATTTCCTGCAACCTCCCGTAAGAGGAACGGGAGGTGCCCATGCTGAGCAAAGCGATAAACGACGAAATCGTGAAGCTGATAGCCGCGCGGGCGCAGCTGAGCGCCGGCAACCATGCGCAAGCGCAGATCGAGATCGACAAGCTCAATCTGACGGCATTGCCGACGGGCATCGCGCACGCATTGGCGGCAGGAACATCGAGGGGCGCCCTGCTGGGCAGGCCTTCGCCGCCCTCGACCGCCAATCCGCAGAAGGCGGTCGACGAAGCTTTGGACTACTACGCGTCGGTTCACAAGCTCATCAGCGGCTGCGGCCCTTCCGGCGAGATCACCGAGGACGTCGCGCTCGGCGCCATCAACAAATATTGGAAGAAATCCTATCCCGTCCAGATCGCGGTGGTGCTCATCGCCTTGGCTTGCGGCGGCTCGGTGGTGGGCCTGGTGCAGGTAGAAGGCGTCGAAGCGAAAATTCACGAAGCTCAGTCCGATACCTCGGCGCTGACCGAGAAGGTGGCGCAGAACAGGGGCGACATCGACAAGAAGGTCGCAGCCATCACGGGCGATCTCAAGGTCGCCGAGGCGAACGTCAAGAACCTCGCGGATACGACAGCCGACAAAGTATCGAACGATCTGAGCGCCGAAGTGAAGGATCACAAGACGCAGGTCGAGACCAAGATCGACGGCTACTATACGTCGGCGGCGGGCGAGCTCGACAAGCATGTCGGCACGCAGACGGGCGCGATCGACAAGGCCGGTTCGGTCGGTGTGACGGCCGTGCAGGCGCGCGTGAATATCACGCGATCCAAACTCGCCGCCGCGATTGCCGACCAGGCGGGCCAAAAGGCGAGCAGCCTGCTCAAGAAGGCGGCCGCCACCGCCGACAAGCTGGAGGCGCTATACAAGAAGGAGCTCGAAGCGCAGCCCGCCGGGCACGTTCAGCCGGTGAACGACAAGAGAAAGTCCTAGCGCGACGGCCGCTTCAAAAATAATTCTCGGTCATATCCGCGAGCAGCGCAGCCTCGGCCGGTCGCCAGCCGAGCTCGGTTTGGGTCTTCGCGCTCGATGCCGGGATGTCGAGACCCGCGAACATGCCCAGGAAGCCGAAGTGACCCGGCGCCTCCTCGGCCGGGATGGAGGCGACGGGCACGCCAAGGCCTTTGCCGATCGCGGTCGCGACGTCCTTGAACGCCACGCTCTCCTCGGCGACGCCGTGATAGATCGCGCCGGCGGCGCCTTTCTCCAAGGCCAGGCGATATAGGCGGGCAGCATCGCGCCGGTGCACCGCGGTCCAGCGGTTCAGGCCCGTGCCGACGTAAGCGGACATCCCCTTCTGCCGCGCGATGTTGACGAACATCGGCACGAAGCCGTGGTCGTCCTTGCCGTGCACGGTCGGCGCCAGCCGGATCGTCATCGTTTTCGCGCCATGCACCTCGCGCGCCTCGTCCGCCGCCTGCTCGGAGACGCGCGGGAACGGATGGTCGCGGGGCAGGCGCATGTCCTCGGTCGCGATCCCGCCGGGGGCGACGAGCGCGGTGCCGGAGGTGACGATCAGCGGGCGGCCGGAACCGCCGAGCGCTTCGCCCATCGCGGCGATGGCGCGGCGGTCGATCTGGCCGTTCTCGGCATAGTTCGAGAAGTCATGGATGAAGGCGAGGTGGACGACGCCATCGGCTTCGGCGGCGCCGCGCTTCAGGCTGTCGAGGTCATCGAGCGAGCCGCGATGCGCCGTCGCGCCCGCTCGGGCGAGCATTTCGGCATTGGCGTCCGAGCGCGCCAGACCGAGCACCTGATGTCCCGCGTCGATGAGCTCCCGGACGACGGCCGTGCCTACGAATCCTGTGGCGCCGGTGACGAAAACACGCATAGTCCTGCCTGTGTTATGTTCACCGTTCAGAATAGGCGAAGGATGACCGTTCTCAAATCCCAGGTCACGCCGCGCGACGCTCAATTCCAGGCCAACCAGGCCGCGATGGACAAGCTCGTGGGCGAGCTCAAATCGCGCATGGCGACGGCGGCTCTGGGCGGCGACGAGCGCTCGCGCAACCGTCATACCGAGCGCGGCAAGCTTCTGCCGCGCGACCGCGTGGAGCGGCTGGTCGATCCTGGCTCGCCGTTCCTGGAGCTCTCGCCGCTGGCCGCCAACGGCATGTATGACGGCGACATCCACGCCGCGGGCATCATCACCGGTATCGGCCGCGTGGAAGGGCGCGAATGCGTCATCGTCTGCAACGACGCGACGATCAAGGGCGGCACCTACTATCCGGTGACGGTGAAGAAGCACCTGCGCGCGCAGGAGATCGCGAGCCAGAACCGGTTGCCTTGCATCTATCTGGTCGATTCGGGCGGCGCCAACCTGCCGAACCAGGCGGAAATCTTCCCCGACCGCGAGCACTTCGGCCGCATCTTCTTCAACCAGGCGAACCTCTCCGCGCAAGGCATCGCGCAGATCGCGAGCGTCATGGGCTCGTGCACCGCGGGCGGCGCCTATGTTCCGGCGATGAGCGACGAGACGGTGATCGTCAAGAACCAAGGCACGATCTTCTTGGGCGGCCCGCCGCTGGTGAAGGCCGCGACCGGCGAGATCGTGAGCGCCGAGGACCTGGGCGGCGGCGACGTGCATACGCGCGTCTCGGGCGTCGCCGATCATCTCGCCAACGACGACAGCCACGCGCTCGCCATCGTGCGGCGGATCGTGAGCGGGCTCAATCACGCCAAGACGCCCGACATCCCGGCGGCGGCGCCGCGGCCGCCGGTTTACGACCCCGCGGAGCTGAACGGCATCGTGCCGCCGTCGCTCACCCAGCAATACGACGTGCGCGAGGTGATCGCGCGGCTCGTCGACGGCTCGGAGCTCGACGAGTTCAAGAAGCGCTACGGTACGACGGTGGTCACCGGCTTCGCGCGCATCTTTGGTCTGCCGGTCGGCATCGTCGCCAACAACGGAATCCTGTTCAGCGAGAGCGCGCAGAAGGCCGCGCATTTCATCGAGCTGTGCTGCCAGCGCCGCGTCCCGCTTCTCTTCCTGCAGAACATCGCGGGCTTCATTGTCGGCCAGAAATACGAGAGCGGCGGCATCGCCAAGGACGGCGCCAAGATGGTGACCGCGGTCGCCTGCGCGCAGGTGCCCAAGATCACGCTGATCGTCGGCGGCAGCTATGGCGCGGGGAATTACGGCATGTGCGGCCGGGCGTATTCACCTCGGTTCCTGTTCACCTGGCCGAACTCGCGCATCTCGGTGATGGGCGGCGAGCAGGCGGCCTCCGTGCTCGCGACCGTGCATCGCGACGCCGAGAAGTGGACGCCGGCCGAGGCCGAAGCCTTCAAGGCGCCCATCCGCCAGAAATACGAGGACGAGGGCAACCCCTACTACGCCACCGCGCGGCTGTGGGACGACGGCATCATCGCCCCCGCAGATACGCGCCGCGTGCTGGGGCTGGCGCTCAGCGCATGTCTGAACGCTCCGATCCCCGAGACGAAGTTCGGCGTGTTCAGGATGTGAGCATGAACCTTTCCGATCTCGCCAGCATCGGCAGTTTCATCAGCGGCATCGCCGTCGCGGTATCGCCGGTCTATCTCGCGCTTCAAGTGGGCCGCGCGACCTCGTGACTTCCGAGACCGCCATCGGCGACACGAAGTTCGGCGTGTTCGGGTGGCCGCCCGCGACCGAACCTGCAAGCCAGGCCTTGCCGAGCTTCGCCGTGCGTGAAAAATCCATCGCATCACATCCCAAGCGCGCCGCTGCACGAGGAAGACGAACAGGAAAACGCCGAACTTGTCGGCCACGGGTACGGCAAGGACCGCAAACAGAAAGCCCGTCACGGCGGTGCTCGCCTATGCCGCGATGTTCCTGTTCGTGTGGGCGGCCGGAACGGCGACCTTGCCCGAGGTGGCCGTCGCATCTTTGCCCGTCGGCCTGGCGGGCGCCGCATCCGGCTTCACGATGTGGCGGCTCATCGCGCGGTGGTGCCGCGGTTGACGTAGTAAAAGGTCTTGAGAAGCACGGCGATGGCTTGCGCCCGCTCCGGCGCCACGGCCTGCTCCAACGCTTCGCGCGTGACGGCGAAGGCGCCGCTCTGTCCGGGTGCAGGCCGGTCGAAGCCCATGCTCCATCCCGCGAACAGCCGTTCGTCCGCGGCCTGGTCCACCAGCTTGCGCAAGGCCGCGTGACGCCTGTCGGCGGCGATGCGCGCATAGGTGCTCGCAACCGCTTCGTCCGGTCCTTCGAGGATCTGCAGGAAACCTTGATCGATGTGCAGCAGCATGCCGCTCAGGCCTGCGCGCGCATTGTTGCGGCGCGACGCTTCCAGGATGTCGTCCAGGTCGGCTTCGCCGATCGACGACGTGGCGGCGCTGACATACAGAATCTGACGCAAGCGGGGGGCTTTCCGTGACTCGGCCGGATGATGTCACCCGCACGATTAAGCCAATCTGAACGATATTCAGCCCCAAGGGCCTTTTGGGTGCGGCGAGGGCGCATCGGCCGGCGGAGCGGACGCCGCCGCGCGCGGTCCCATGTCGTGTCCGCCCAGCCGCTCCAGCACCTGGATGCGCTTCTCGATCGGCGGATGGGTGTCGAAGAGCTGCGCGATCGCGAAGCTCGACGGCGGCGCCTCGATGAACATCTGGCGCACCTCGCTGGGCACGTGCGGCACGTCCGGGTTCTGCGATATCTTGCGCAGCGCCGAGATCAGCGCGTCGGGGTTCTTGGTCAGATCCACCGAGCCGGCATCGGCTTGGTACTCGCGCCGCCTCGAGATCGCGAAGCGCAGGACCAGCGCCAGAAGGTAGCCCACGGCCGAGGCCACCGCCGCGACCAGAAGGAAGACCATCACCCCGCCGCCGTCGCGGCCGCGCCGCCGCGTGAAGGCCGATATCCGGATGCTGCGCCACAACAGCTGCGTCAGGAACGAGATCATGCCCACGAACACGATGGTGACGATCAGCACGCGGGTGTCGCGCTCCATGATGTGCGTGAGCTCGTGGGCGAGCACGGCCTCGAGCTCGTCCTTGTCGAGCGCGGCGAGCAGGCCGCTCGTCACCGTGATCGCATAGCTGCGCTCGTCGATGCCGCTGGCATAGGCGTTCATCGCCTCGGTATCGACGATGTAGAGCTTGGGCACGTTCAGCCCGCGGCTGATGCAGAGATTCTCGACCAGGTTATAGAGCTCAGGCTGCTGCTCGCGCGTCACCTGCTCGGCGCCGGTGGCGCGGTGGATGATCCAGTCGTTGAACAGATATCCGATCAGCACCCAGACGGCGGCGATGCCGATGATGATGGGCCAATAGGCATAGACGGCCGAGAGCGCGAGGTCGAGCGGGCTGCCGGTGCCGAGCACGGAGTAGAGATCGAAGTCGTAGAACAGCTCGCGCGGGCGGCTGAACGCGCCGGCCAGGAAGAAGATCGCGCCCAGCAGCGTCAGCAGCAGCACCGGGAAGGCGAGCAGCAGCAGCGTCGACTTGATGTTGTTGTTCTGCCGGTAGGTGGTGAGCCCGAGCAGCGCCATGGTTTCAGGCCATGCTCACTTTGGGGGCGTTGCGGGTCTCGGCGCGCTCGGCCGCGTCGAGCTCGAACATCTGCGCCGGCGCGAAGCCCAAGGGGCCGGCGATCAGCAGCGCGGGGAACTGCTGCGTCGCCGAGTTGTATTCCGCGGCCGCGTTGTTCATGAACCGGCGCGCCGCGGCGATCTTGTTCTCGAGGTCCGACAGCTCCTCCTGCAATTTGAGGAAATTTCCGCTCGCCTTGAGTTCGGGATAGCTCTCGGCCACCGCCATCAGGTTGCCCAGCGCGCCGGTGAGCGCGCCCTCGGCGGCGCTCTTCTCGGCGACGCCGGTGGCGCGCATCGCGGCGGAGCGCGCGGCCGCCACCTCGGTGAAGACAGAGCTCTCATGCGCGGCATAGCCCTTCACCGTCTGGACCAGGTTGGGCACCAGGTCCTGGCGCTGCTTGAGCTGCACGTCGATGTCGGCGAAGGCGCGGCGCCAGGCTTGGCGCAAGGTCACGAGCCGGTTGAACAGGAAGATCGCGAACAGCGCGATCACCACCACTGCGATCACAAGGTAGAGCATGGGCGTGCGGAATCCCTCGGGGCGACGGCCAGTATATAGGCACGCGCGCGGAAAATTCAGCCTTTGGGGACTGCCAATTTGCCGCCCAGCCACGAGCAGGGCAGCGCCGTGACCGCGAGCGCGATCGGGTACCAGGGATTGCCGTAGGCCCACATCACGATCACGCCGGCGACCGCGGGGATCGTGCCGAGGACGCCCAGGACGATCGCATGCATCGCCGGCGCGGACGGCGCGAGCCGGGCGGCGACGTATCCGCCGAGCACGGCATAGACGCAGCGATAGAAGGTCGCGAGCGCGAACATCTTCGTCGGATCGGGAACGTTGAACGAGAAGCCGAGCTTGACGACCAGCCAGTCCGTCGCTTCGGACAGGGCCACGACGACGATGATGCCCGCGACGACCGCGGCAACGCTTCTGACGATGGACGGCATGTGCAAGCTCCCCAGCCCGTACGCGCGGAGCTTAGCCGCCTAGCTCCGGCTGCGCCACCGCATGGCCTTGGCGATGGAGCCTGCCGCCCAGCACGGCGCTGGACAGCATGGCCGCGGCCAGCGCGAGCGGATACCAGTGGGGTCCCCGCGACCACATCGCGATCAAGCCCGCGACGACCGGCATCGCGGCGATGACGCCCAGGATTGCCGCGTGCAGTATCGGCGCCGAAGGCGCCAGCCGCGCGGTGACATATCCGCCGGCTACGATCGCGACGCATTGAAGAGCGTTGGCAAGCAAGATCACCTTCATCAGGTCGAGCAGGCGGCCCGGATGGGCAAATCGCCATGCGAGCCAGTTGGCGGCTGCGGAAAGCGCTATGACGACCACGGCGCCCGCGAGGACGGCGAGGACGCTTCTGACGATCGGCGGCATGCTGTGTTCCCGGCCCGTGCGCCGGAAAGCTTGCCGTCAGCGGCGCAGCAGCACAATCCCCGCGACCACGGCCCATGCCGACAGGGCCGCGATCGCGCCCATCAGCACCAGCGGGTTCATCGTGCCCGCCGTTGCGGCCAGCGCCGCGAAGGCGCCCACGCCCAGCACCGCTGCCGCAAGGCTCGCGATGCGCGATGTCGTCCACAGCGTGGCGCCCCACCAGGCGACGGCGGCCGATTGGAAGGCCAGGCCGAGCGGCATCAGCAATGAGATCAACGTCCCAACGAGGACGAAGAGGGTGCGCGCGGATTCGATCCTGTCCGGCTGGGCGAGATAGCGCATGGCCAGCGCCGGCGTCGCCAACCCATCCAGCAGCATCGAGGCCGACAGGAACGCGGCGCCGAACGCGAACAGGATCAGGCCGGCCGGCGATCTCAGCCGCGCATAGCCGATCGTCTGCAGCGCGAGCACGACGATGAAGCCGCCATGCACCAGCGCGTCCATCGCGCGGTTGGCGGCCTCGTTCCTGAGCACCTCGGCGAAGCTGTGCGCATCGCCCTCGGGGTGGCTGGCGAGCAGTCCGAAGGCGGCGATGCCGGTGGCGATGGAGAGTATCCCGATCGAACGGGGCGGCTGGGTCGTGTCGGTCATGGAAAGGATGTATTGATTGCCGGACTCGATTTGCTGGACTTGTGGCCCGCTCCGTCCGTTTTTGGACAGTCGCGCGAAAATGTCCGGAAGGGACGATGCCGAAACCGCCCGACCGCCGCCGCGAACGCTCGCGCACCGCGCTGATGCGCGCCTTCGTGCGCATCGTGCTCACCGAGGGCTATGAGGCCGTCACGGTGGACCGCGTTGCCGACGAAGCCGATGTCGGCCGCTCGACCTTCTACATGCATTACAAAGGCAAGGAGGACATCCTCAAGGCCAGCATGGCGCATCCTTCCGCGCCGCTCGCGGCGATGGTGGGCGGCGAGGTGGCACCCGAAGCGCTGCTGCCCATCCTCCAACACTTCCAGGAGCAGCGCCGCGTCAACCGCGTGTTCTTCGACTGGCCGATCCGTCCGATCTGGGTGCGATGCCTGGCCGAGACGATCGAGCCCAAGGTTGCAGCGGCGGCGCGGCGCGGGCGGCCCGTGCTTCCGGTCCGGCTGATCGCGCTGCAGATCGCCGAAGCGCAGATCGCTCTGGTGGCGCATTGGCTCACGCTGAGCGCGGGCACGAAGCCCGAAGCGGTCGCCGTGGCCCTGGTCGCCGAAACGCAGGCGCTGCTGGCCGCGTTGCTGCGGCTGCGCTAAGCTTGGGCCACGAGAGGTGCATATGATCATCGTCTACGGCCATCTGACCGCCAAAGCCGACACCATCGAAGAGATGAGCCGCGTCGCACGCGCCCATGTCGAGCGTTCGCGCGGCGAGGAGGGCTGCATCAGCCACGAGGTCACCATCGATTCGGAGAACCCGCTCCGGCTGGTGTTCTTCGAGCGCTGGGACGACAAGGCCGCGCTCGACGCCCATTTCGCCCAGAAGGAAGCCCGCCGCGCATTCCAGACCATGCGCTCGCTGGCCGCCGATCCCGGCCGGATGCAGGTCTACGAGGCCGAAAAGATCGCGCTGTAAGTAGTTAGCGAACAAAAGACATATTCGCGCGTTTATCCTGGGTTGGTTAACGACTCGGGAGGGTTCTATGGAGCATGTTTCCGTCTATCTTCATGATATCCTTGATTTTTTCCGCGACGGTTTCCGCGACGGCTTCGCCCATGTTAACGGTGCGCTCGGCCTGATCATCGCCGTCTTCGCCGCCTATCAGCTCTCCGAATGGAAGCGCATCTGGGCGGTTGCTCTCGGCGCGGTCGTCGCCCATCTCATCGCCGTGATCATGATTCCCGTGCTCGCCAACGAACGCAGCTTCCAGTTGCCCCCCGATCTGCTCGAACTCTCCTATTGGAAGACGGCGGCGGCGCTGTTCCTCGGCTATCTGGTCGTGATCGCCGTCTTCTTTTTCGTGAAGACGCGGCTGCTGCCCAAGGGGGGCGCCGCACACGGCCACGCGCATTGAGCTTGCCTAACGCGCAGGGGATTTTGAAATGGCCCAGATTTTCGATACCTGGTGGAGCATCATCCGCGACGGCCTGAACCACATCAATCCGATCCAGGGGCTGATCATCGGCCTTCTGGTCGGCTGGGCGGCGACCAGCATCATCGGGGTGGTGTTCGGGGCCTTCGCGGCCTCGGCGATCTATATCGTGATCGACCTGTTGAAGCCGGTCATCTTCGACCACAAGACCTTCCACCTGCCGGTCTTCGACACGGCGTTCTGGCACTTCTTCTTCGCGCTCTATTTCGCATTCCTGGTGATCATCGCGCTGGTGAGCATCATCCGAAACGTGATCGAGAGCATCAGGGGATAGCGCATCCGCGGGTTAAGGGGTAAAGCTGGCCCTCGTGAGCCAGCCCCCGACCGCCCGTCCATGTTCCGCACGCTCCTGATCGCCAATCGCGGCGAGATCGCCTGCCGCATCATCCGCACCGCGCGGCGGATGGGCATTTCGACGGTCGCCGTCTATTCCGACGCCGATGCGGGCGCGGCCCATGTCGCCATGGCGGACAAGGCCGTGCGCATCGGTCCTGCGCCGGTGCGCGAGAGCTATCTCGTCGCCGATGCGATCCTGGCCGCCGCGAAGGAGACCGGCGCCGAGGCCGTCCATCCGGGCTATGGTTTCCTGTCCGAGAACGCGGAGTTCGCGGAAGCCTGCGCGGCCGCGGGCATCGTCTTCGTCGGGCCTCCTCCCTCCGCGATCCGCGCGATGGGGCTGAAGGACCGCGCCAAGGCGCTGATGGCCAAGGCCGGTGTCGCGGTCGTGCCCGGCTATCTGGGCGACGACCAGCGGCCGGAGCATCTGGCGGCCGAGGCCACCAAGATCGGCTACCCCGTGCTCATCAAGGCCGTGGCGGGCGGCGGCGGCAAGGGCATGCGCAAGGTCGAGGCCGCGGACGATTTCGCGGCGGCGCTCGAATCCGCCAAGCGCGAGGCCAAGTCGGCCTTCGGCGACGACCGCGTGCTGATCGAGAAATACGTCTCGCGTCCGCGCCACGTGGAGGTCCAGGTCTTCGCCGACAATCACGGCGAGGCGGTCTATCTGTTCGAGCGCGACTGCTCCTTGCAGCGCCGCCACCAGAAGGTCCTCGAGGAGGCGCCCGCGCCCGGCATGGCGCCTGAGATGCGCGCGGCAATGGGCGAGGCGGCGGTGAAGGCGGCAAAGGCGGTGGGCTATTCCGGTGCCGGCACGGTCGAGTTCATCGCCGACGCCTCGCAGGGCCTGAAGGCCGACCGCTTCTGGTTCATGGAGATGAACACGCGGCTCCAGGTCGAGCATCCGGTGACCGAAGCGGTCACGGGCTTCGATCTCGTCGAATGGCAGCTGCGCGTCGCGGCGGGCGAGCATCTGCCCAGGACGCAGGACCGGATCGCGCTCGACGGCCATGCGATCGAGGCGCGCTTGTATGCCGAGGATCCGGCGAGCGGCTTCCTGCCGTCGATCGGCATCCTGGAGCGCTTGCGGCTGCCCGACGGCGTGCGCGTCGACTCGGGCGTGCGCGAGGGCGACACGGTGACCCCGTTCTACGACCCGATGATCGCAAAGGTCATCGCCCATGACGCGACGCGCGAAGGCGCCGCGGCCAAGCTCGCCTCGGCGCTGGAGCATGCGCAGATCGCGGGCCCGCGCACCAACAATGCCTTCCTGATCCGTTGCCTGCGCAGCGCCGACTTCATCGCCGGCGAGATCGACACCGGCTTCATCGACCGCCATATCGCCGAGCTGGTGCCGAAGAGCGAGCCCGACGCGGCGGTGCTGGCCACGGCGGCGCGCTGCGTCGCGGGAAACCGTCCGTCCACGGACGATCCCTGGGACGCGCGCGACTCGTTCCGCCTCGGCGGGCCTGCGCGGCAGGTGGTGGAGTTCGTGCTCGGCGGAAGACGTATTGCTGCTCCGCTGAGCGTCGCGGGGCGCGTGGCAGCGCCGCTGAACGGCCCAGGCGGGCTCACCGCGCTCAGGATGAAGAACGGCGACGTCGCGGTGATGCGCGGCGGCGAGACTTTCGTGCTCAAGCCCTTCGATCCCTTCGAGCTGGCCGATGCCGCGGGCGTCGCCACCGACCGCATCGCCGCTCCCATGCCGGGCAAGATCATCCAGGTGATGGTCAAGGCCGGCGACGCGGTGAAGAAGGGCCAGCCGCTCGCCGTGCTCGAGGCGATGAAGATGGAGCACACGCTCTCCGCGCCCGCCGACGCCGTGGTCGAGGCGGTCGCGGTGGCGCCGGGCGACCAGGTGCCCGACGGCACGGTCGTGGTGCGCTTCGCCAAGGGAAAAGCCAAGGGCGAAGAATGACGCTGCATATCATCAAGCTCTGCGTCGGCGTCGATACCCTGGAAGAGCTGGCCGACTGGCAGAAGAGGCGGCTCGCCGAGCGCAAGAAGAAAAAGCTTCCGCCCGTGCTTCAGCACGTCACCCGCATGACGCCCAAGCGCGGCGACGAGGTGCTCGACGGCGGCTCGCTCTATTGGGTGATCAAGGGCCAGATCGCGGCGCGCCAGAAGCTCGTCGGCCTCAAGGCGGTGCAGAAGGAAGGCAAGCCGCATTGCGCGCTGGTCTATGAGCCCAAGCTCATCCCGGTGATGCGCCGCCACCACCGCCCGTTCCAGGGCTGGCGCTATCTCGACCCCAAGGACGCGCCGCCCGACGTGCGCGACGTCAAGGCCGGAAACCTGCCCGAGAAGCTGAAGCTCGAGCTGGCGGAGCTGGGGCTGCTGTAGAACCGGGCCAAATGGGCAAGCCATAGTGTCATGGCCCGCGAATGCGGGCCACCCAGAGGAAGCCTGTCGCAAACGACAGCGCCCGGACCGAGAGCAGCGCAGCACCGACTGAAAGACAGTTTTCGAACGGCGCCGGACATCGTTCTCCCGCAGGCAAGCCGCGAGCCGTTGTAGCAAGCAGGCAGGCCGCGGCGAAGCCGCGGGCTTCTCCCACGCCTATCTGGATGGCCCGCATTCGCGGGCCATGACATGCGAAGCTAATACGGCGTCCCGTCCTTGTGCACGAAGCGGCCGTCGGCGTTGCTGCTTTTCATGTCGATGTCGGAGCAGGTGGTCATGTCGTCGGGCTGGCGCGAGCCGACTTCCAGATAGACGGCGACGGCGTCCGAGCGGTTGATCATGTGATGGCCGTTGCCGGAGTTCTTCGGGAACGCGGCGCAGTCGCCGGCGCGCAAGATCGTCTCGCCGCCGTCCTCGATGAGCGTGAGCTCGCCTTCGAGCACGTAGACGAACTCGTCCTCGTGGCTGTGCCAGTGGCGCTGGCTCGACCAGTTGCCGGGCGGAAGCCGCATCAGGTTGATCCCGAAATCCTTCAGGCCGCCCGCATCGCCGAGGCGCCGGCGGATGCGATCCTTCGAGGGCGCGTCGAAAGGCTTCGGGTATCCCACGCCCTTACGCTCCGGCACCGCGGCGAGGTCGATCTTAGGCATGAGCGAATTCCATGTTGTCGATGAGGCGGGTACCGCCGATGCGGGCCGCGGCGAGAATGCGCTTTGGCCCGCTGGAGGCGGGCCCTAACGTGATGGCATCGCGCACCGCCACGTAGTCGACGCTGTCGAAGCCGGCATCGAGCAGCGCTTGCTTCGCCGCGCCGGGATCGCGCGCCTCGCGCAGGATGACGTTCATGCGCCCCGCGACCGCGCGTTCGCCCGGCTTGAGATAGGCGTTGCGCGACGACATGGCGAGCCCGTCCGCCTCGCGCATGATCGGCGCGCCCACGATCTCGATCGGCAGCGCCAGGTCGGCGACGAGGCGCCGGATCACCTGGAGCTGCTGCCAGTCCTTCTCGCCGAACACCGCGACGTCGGGCATGGCCGCGACGAGGAGCTTGGCGACGACGGTCGCGACGCCGGCAAAGAAGTGCGGCCGGAAGTCGGTCTCGAGGCCCTCGCTCGGTCCGCCGACCGAGACGGTGGTGGCGAAGCCGTCCGGGTACATCTCGCGGACCGTCGGCGCGAAGATCAGGTCGGTCCCGCCACCCAGCTTGGCGGCGTCGGCTTGCAGGTCGCGCGGATAGCGGTCGAAATCTTCATGCGGCGCGAACTGGGTCGGGTTGACGAAAATGCTCACCACGACGCGGCCCGCGTGCTTTCGTGCCGCCTCGACCAGCGACACGTGGCCCTCGTGCAGCGCGCCCATGGTCGGCACCAGGGCCACGCGGTCGCCCCCCACGCGCCCATTCCCCACACGCCCATCTCCCGCGCGCCCATCTCCCGCGCGCCCATCTCCCGCGCGCCAGGCTGCGACCTGCGCGCGCAGGCCGGCGATGCTGTCGACGATCTTCATGTGACGAAGATTAGCGTGCTAGGATCGGGGCTCGCAAATCAGGACCGTTCATGCCGCCGCTTCGCCAAGCCATCTCCGATGCCTATCTCGCCGACGAAGACACCATTGCCGCGGAGCGCATCGAGCAGGCGCGCTTCTCCGCCGCCGAGGCCGACGCGACCGACCGGCTGGCGCGCGAGCTGGTCCGTCGCATCCGGGCCGAGGGCGCGCGCCGAGGCGGCGTCGACGCTTTCATGCAGGAATACTCGTTGTCGGGCCCCGAAGGCGTGGCGCTGATGTGCCTGGCCGAGGCCCTGCTGCGCGTCCCCGACAGCGACACCGCCGACAAGCTCATCAAGGACAAGATCGGCTCGGCCAACTGGCGCAGCCACAGCGGCAAGTCGGACTCGATGTTCGTCAATGCCTCGACCTTCGCGCTGATGCTGACGGGGCGCATCGTCAAGCTCGACGATGCGGCGAAGTGGGACTTGGCCGGCGTGCTGCGCAAGCTTGTCGCGCGCTCGGGCGAGCCGGTGATCCGCGAGGCGGTGCGCTATGCGATGCGCGTGCTGGGCAAGCAGTTCGTGCTCGGCCGCAACATCCAGGAGGCGCAGAAGGAAGCGCGCAAGCAGGAGGCCGAGGGCTACCGCTATTCCTTCGACATGCTGGGCGAGGCCGCCTACACCGCGCACGACGCGCGCCGCTACACGCAGTCCTATCGCGACGCGCTCAAAGCCATCGCCGAGAACCATCCGCGCGACGGCAGGCCGATCTTCGAGCGGCCCAGCATCTCGGTGAAGCTCTCGGCGCTGCATCCGCGCTACGAATGGATCAAGCGCGAGCGGGTGATGACGGAGCTGCTGCCCAACGTGGCGGCGCTGTGCGAGCAGGCCAAGGCGGCCGACCTCGCGCTCACCATCGACGCGGAGGAATCCGAGCGCCTCGACCTGATGCTCGATTTCCTCGAAGCGTTGGGCGAGGTGCCGAGCCTCAAAGGCTGGAGCGGGCTGGGCTTGGCCGTGCAGGGCTACACCAAGCGCGCGATTCCGGTGCTGAACTGGCTGATCGATCTGGCGCGGCGCCAGAACCGGCGCATCCCGGTGCGCCTCGTCAAGGGCGCCTATTGGGATACCGAGATCAAGCGCGGCCAGGAGCAGGGCTTGCGCGATTATCCGGTCTTCACCCGCAAGCTGACGACCGACACGTCCTACATCGCCTGCGCACGGGTGATGCTGAAAGCGGGCGACGCGCTCTATCCGCAATTCGCCACCCACAACGCGCACACCGTCGCCGCCATCGACGTCATCGCAGGGACCAACCGCGACTTCGAGTACCAGCGCCTGCACGGCATGGGCGACGCGCTGCACGAATTCTATCGCGACATCCGCAAGGGTGCCGGAACCCGCATTTATGCGCCGGTGGGCAGCCACGAGGACCTGCTCGCCTATCTGGTGCGCCGCCTGCTCGAGAACGGCGCCAACACCTCCTTCGTCAACCGGCTGGCCGACAGCGACGCGCCGCTCGACGACATCATCGCCGATCCCGTCGCGACCCTTTCCAAAGAGGCTTCCTTGCGCAATCCCAAGATCCCGCTGCCCGCCGACATCCTGCCGGGCCGCACGAACTCGGCCGGCTTCGTCTGGGCCGATCCGAACGTCGCGGGCCCGATGATCGCCGAGATGGAGAAGATCGTCTCCAGGCCCATCGGCAAGGGCGAGGTGGTGATCCGCGATCCGTCCGACCGCCGCCGCGTGGTGGGGTATATCGACGACGCGACGGACGCTGAGGCGCGCGATGCGCTCGCCCGCGCCGACAAGGTGGCGGTCGATTGGGACAAGGCCGGCGCGGATGCGCGCGCGGCGATCCTGGAACGCGCCGCCGACCTTTATGAGAAGAACCAGGCCGAGTTGATGGCGCTGGCGGTGCGCGAGGCCGGCAAGACGCTGCCCAATGCGCTCGGCGAAGTGCGCGAGGCGGTGGATTTCCTGCGCTATTATGCCGATCGCGCGCGCGCGCTGTTCAGCGAAGAGACCGCGCTGCCAGGCCCGACCGGCGAGAGCAACGTGATGTCGCTGCATGGCAAGGGCGTCTTCGCCTGCATCAGCCCGTGGAATTTCCCGCTCGCGATCTTCACCGGACAGATCGCGGGCGCGCTCGCGGCGGGCAACTGCGTGCTCGCCAAGCCCGCGGAGCAGACGCCGCTGATCGCCGCCGCGGCGCTTCGGATGATGCACGAAGCCGGAGTGCCGAAGGACGTGCTGCATCTGTTGCCCGGCGACGGGCCGCGCATCGGCAATGCGCTGTTCTCCGATCCCAGGCTCTCGGGCGTCGCCTTCACCGGCTCGACCGAGGCCGCGACGGCGATCAACCGCGCGCTCGCCGGACGCAGCGGCCCCATCGCCACGCTCATCGCCGAGACCGGCGGCCAGAACGCGATGATCGTGGATTCAACCGCGCTTCCCGAGCAGGTCGCGCGCGACGTGCTCGCCAGCGCCTTCGACAGCGCGGGGCAGCGCTGCTCGGCATTGCGCGTTCTCTTCGTGCAGGACGACGTCGCCGACAAGATGATCGAGATCATTCTGGGCGCCATGGACGAGCTGACGCTTGGCGATCCGATGAAGCTTTCCACTGACATCGGCCCGGTGATCGACGAGGCGGCGCTCGACATGCTCCAGGCCCATGCGGCGCGCATGACCAAGGACGCCAGGCTGCTGCGCAAGCTCGAGCTCGGCCCCGACTGCGCCAACGGCGTGTTCTTCGCGCCGCATGCCTTCGAGCTCAAGTCGCTCGACCAGCTCCAGCGTGAAGTGTTCGGCCCCGTCCTGCACGTCATCCGTTACGGCGCGAACGACCTGGGCAAGGTCTGCGACGGGATCAACGCGACGGGCTATGGCTTGACCCTCGGCATCCACAGCCGCATCGAGGACACCGCCAAGTTCGTGCGCGAGCGCATTCGCGCCGGCAACATCTACGTCAACCGCAACCAGATCGGCGCCGTGGTCGGCGTGCAGCCCTTCGGCGGCGAAGGCCTGTCCGGCACCGGGCCGAAGGCGGGCGGCCCGCACTACCTCCTGCGTTTCGCGCTCGAGCGCAGCTACACCGTCAACACCACCGCGGCCGGCGGCAATGCGGCGCTGATGAGCTCGAGCTGACAGTCATGGGCGAGGGGGCGACATGCCGCTGCTGATCTTCGGGCTGGCCGGTCTCATCGCCGTCGTGGCGATGCTGCGCTTCTCGAATATCGGCTTCGGCCGGAGCCTGCCGCGCTACCTCGGCATGACGCTCACCGGCACGGCGGCGATCTTCTTCGCGGTCATCGAGCGCTGGGTGCCGGCGGTGTTCTTCGCCAGCATCTGCTGGACGATCTATACCGGTGGGCGGGCGCTGCCGCGCGACTGGATGGAGCCCGGCGCGCGCGACGCGCCCGACGACGAGCCGCCCCGGCGCGGCAAAGTGACCATGTCGCGCGACGAGGCGCTGAAAGTGCTCGGCCTCCCGCCCGATGCCGGCGAAGACGCGATCCGCGCCGCCTATCGCCGCCTGATGCAGCAGAACCATCCCGACAAGGGCGGCTCGGACTATCTCGCCTCGAAAGTGAACGAGGCCAAGGACGTCCTGCTGGGCGATTGACCGATTGCCGCCAACCGGCAAAATTGCGGCGCGCAAAAGGACAACCAATGCTCAAGCATCTGCTCGTTTCGGCATGCCTTGCGATGCCCGCCGCGGCCGAGGCCTATAGCGCCTGCACGCTGGCGCCGCTCACCGGGGCGGGCGGCAGCATCGCGCAGGAGGGGGCCAATCCCGTCACCGCGGCCGGCTGGATCTATGCCGGCGCGATCGACAAGAAGACGGTGCGGGTCTGGACCTCGTCTGACGGCGGCAACACGCTCGGCGCGCCGGCGTCGATCTTCACCGGCCTGGGCAACGTCAAGGACCTTCGGCTCGCGGCCGAGGGCTCGAACCTCTACGCGGTCTGGCTGGCCAAGTCCGACGGCGAGGATCATCTGTGGTTCGCGGTCGGCCGCAAGCATGCGGCGCGCTGGACGAAGCCGCGCGACCTGGGCGTCGTCGACGCGTCGCTGCCGCAGATCGCGGCGGACGGCCGGAACGTCCACATCGCCTACCTGGCCGATACCACGGTGATGGTCATCAACAGCGCGGACGCGGGCAAGACGCTCTCGGCGCCGGTCGCGGTGGCGCCGGGCTGGGGCGAGATCGTCACGACCGCCGCGGGCCGAAACGTCTATGTCGCCTGGAACACCCAGCCGGCGCCGAAGCGCTACGAGGTGTGGACGGCCGCGAGCACCGACGGCGGCAAGCACTTCGCGGCGCGCAACATGAGCGCCTCGCGGCAGAACAGCGCCGAGGAGCCCATCTTCACCATCGACCGCGCCAGCGGCCGCGTGTCGCTGGTGTGGCGCGACGCGATCTCGACGGACGGCAACTATCTGCAGACCACCGACCACGGCGCGACCTGGACGGCGCCGCTGCTGGTCGACACGCCGGCGCGCCAGTTCATGGTCGTCGACGACGGCAAGACGATCTACGTCTCTTACCTCAAGGAGATGAAGGTCGACGGCGCGACGGACTGGCAGCTGCATCTGGCGACGTCGACCGACGGCGGCAAGAGCTTCCCCAGCAGGGTCGATCTCACCGGCCCGACAGGCATCGGCGTCATCCAGGGCGACGACTACCGTCCGATCCCCTGGATAGGCCGTGACGGCCAGTTCCGCCTGACCGGGGTCAAGGCGGACGGCATCTATGCCTGGAACGGCCACGACGGCCACGTCCTGGCGCCCGTCCACCTGGGCGAGGGCAGGCTGGCCGCGCCGGCCTTCAACTCGTTCGTATGGCAGTCGAGCCAGGGCGCGGTCAGCTACGCGGTGTGCAAATAACGCCGATGCAGGACGATCTGTCCACGCGCGACGGAAACGTCGTCGCCAACTTCAAGAAGTGGGACCAGCAGCATCGCTGGCCCGAGGACGGCGACGAATGGAAGGGCCAGTCGGTCGTCTGCGGCGTTCCTTATGCGCAGTGGAAGCAGTCGCTGGTCGATCACCTGATCCTGCCCTATGTCGGCGAAGGCATGCATGCGATCGAGATCGCGCCCGGGCATGGCCGCTGGACGGAGTTCCTGGGCGCGCGGGCGGCCAAGCTCACGCTCGTCGATCTAAGCCCTGCCTGCCTCGCGCATTGCCGCGCGCGGTTCCCGGACCGCGATCTCGAGCTCTTCCAAAGCCGGGGCAGCAACCTGCCGGATCATGACCGCGCCATCGACGTGGTGTGGTCGTTCGACGCCTTCGTGCACATGCATCCCGACGTCGTGCGCGAGTACATCCGGGAGATCGCGCGCGTGCTGAAGCCCGGCGGCAGGGCCGTGATCCATCACGCCGGCATCGAAGACCTCGCCGCGCACAAGCAGAAGGATCACGAGGGCTGGCGCAGCGCCGTCAATGCCGCGCTGGTGCGCGATTTCGCATCGGAGGCGGGGCTCAGCGTCGAGGCGCAGCTCACCATTTGGGACGAGGCGAACAGGATCGGCGTGCCGCGCTTCGGCGACAAGGTCAGCGTGCTCGGAAAGCCTTAGCGCGTCGCAAGCGCCGCGAAGCAGGTCTGGCCGCGCTCGGTCAGCCGGGCGCAGACTTCGCGCGCCTCGCGCTCGACGAAGGGACCGAAGCGGGCACGGAACAGCATCTGTCCGTCCACGCCCTTGAACGGCACGACGATGCGCGCCGCCTGGCCCAGGATGTCCATCGAGCGCTCGGCATAGTTGGCGAGCTGGGCGCGGGCGAGGCCCGAATCGGCGAAGGCGCCGATCTGGATCGTCCAATCCTTGGCGGTGAGCTTCCTGGCCTGGGCGGCGATGTCGTCGCCATAATCGCCTTCGCCCGATTCGGGCCTGGCGGTCGGCCTCGGCACGGGCAGCTTGAGCGGATTGGCTTTGAGCGTGCCCGGCTGCAGCGAGGCCAGGACGACGTCGTGCTTCGGCTTGGGCGACGGTGTGGGCACGTTGAGGGCGACGGCCGTCTGCTTGGCCACGCCGAGCGCGGCCACGACCGTTTGCTTGGGCGACGGCGTGGGCGCGTTGTTGAGCGCCGCGACGGCGGTCTGCGCCGGCGGCGGAGGCGGCGCGGCGCGGCGCGGCAAGGCGGGCTGGGGAACCGGCGCGGGCGGCGCCGCGGTCACCACGGTGGTCTCGGGCTCGATCGCGTCGTTCTCGTCGCTCTGCGTTTCGGCGGCGTCTTCGTCCTCGGCGCCGTCGTTGGCCGCGGCCTGCGCCTGTGTGGCGCGCGACGGGCCGGTCAGGTCGAACCCGGCCACGACGGTCTGCGTGTTCTGCGCGACGTTCTGCCAGGGCACCCGCGCGCTGGCGACGAGCGTCGGGTTCTGCTGGATCTGCGCGAAGGTGTTGTCGAGCAGGCGCATCATCTCGTTGTCGCGGCGATGCGCGGTGCGCCCGCCCATCACCACGCCGATGATATGCGTGCGTCCGCGCACCACCGACGAGACGAGGTTGAATCCGGACGCTCCGGTATAGCCGGTCTTGATGCCGTCCGCGCCCTGATAGCGGCCGATGAGATTGTCGTGCGTGGTGTAGGCGACGCCGCGATAGGTGAAGCCGGGCGCGCCGAAATAGTGGTAATACTGCGGGAAATCGTAAGCCAGGTGACGCGCGAGGATCGCAAGGTCGCTGGCGGTGGAGATCTGGAGCGGATCGGGCAGGCCGGATGCGTTGTGATAGAACGTGTCGCGCATGCCGAGCTGGCGCGCCTTGACGTTCATCATCTCGGCGAAATGGCCTTCGGTGCCGCCCAGCGCCTCGGCGATCGCGACGGCGACGTCGTTGGCCGAGCGGATCACGATCGCATAGATCGCGGAGTCGACCGGGATCGTGTCGCCGGCATAGAGATGGAGCTTGGTCGGGTGCTGGGCCGCGGCATGCGCCGAGACCGGCAGCGTGCTCGACAAGGTCAGCTGGCCCTTCTTCAGCGCGTCGAACAGCAGGTAGAGCGTCATCATCTTCGTCAGCGAGGCCGGATGACGCTGGGCGTTGGCGTTGCGGGAATAGAGGACCTTGCCGGTCTCGCCATCCACCATCAGGGCGGCGTCCTTGGCCGGGTCCGTCGGGCTGGCCGGCATGACGGCGCGATGGCCCCCTCCGCCGCCGCGGTGATGCCGGGCGCGGGCTTCCGCGGGGGAACTTGCAACCACCAAGGCAGCCGCCAGCAGCGGCAAAACCTTCACTAGCGTGCCAAATCGGGTCCTGGCCCGGTCAAGCATCGACGGCCTCAACGCGAGTTAGTTACGCCACCCCACTTCCGGTCATCAGAACAAAAAGCAGGGATTCGCGCAAGCGGAAATTCAAGATTTATCTTAAGTTACGGTGGTTTACGAACGGTTAATAAATCGTTTTCCGCCTGTGGTTCTTTCTCGCGAAACGGCCCTTGACATTGGGCATGCTGCACTGCATATAAGCCTTGTTGCGGTGCAGCATGTGCGGTGCAACAAAAACTTGGCAGTCGCGTTTCAGCGGTATGCCCCCAACCTTTGGAGACAGACAATGGCGAAGAACAAGACTGCCGAGCAGACCATCGACACCGCCGACACGGCGATGAAGAACGGCGCGGAAGCCTTCAAGACCGGCTTCGAGAAGGCCGTGAAGGGCTACGACCACTTCATGGGCTTCGGCAAGGAGACCGTCGAGGCGTACACCAAGGCCGCCAACGTGGCCGCGAAGGGCGCCGAGACCCTGCACAACGAGTTTTTCGCCTGGTCGAAGCAGTCGATGGAAGACTCCATCGCGCAGACCAAGGCGCTGATGGCCACCAAGTCGGTCCATGAGGCGTTCGAGCTGCAGAGCGATTTCGCCAAGACCCAGTTCGAAGGCTATGTCAGCCAGATGACCAAGCTGGGCGAGATCTTCGTCGCCACCACCAAGGACAGCTTCGCCCCCATCCAGGGCCGCGTCCAGGCGTGGGTCGACACGATGCAGACCGCTCGCGCGGCCTAAACCGTACAAATCTCGTTCCGCGGTTCCTCCCCCCTCCTAAAGCGGGACGAGAGCTAAAGGGTCCGGGCTTCATTGCCCGGGCCCTTTTTGCATCTGGTCTCATTCGCAATTCTTCAAAGATTTCCTATATTAAGGGCCGGGGCGGAATGCTGTTGCATTCTTGCACCCCGATTCCGTTAGACTGAGAGCGATGAGAGACAAGCGCGATGGCGGCGGCGGTGTGATCGGCAATGGCGGTTCCGGAACGGGGACCGGCATCGTCACCAAGACGCGCCCCAAGACCAAGAAGCCGTCGCTCTACAAGGTCCTGATCCTGAACGACGACTACACGCCGATGGAGTTCGTCGTCCACATCCTGGAGAAGTTCTTCAACAAGGGCCGCGAGCAGGCGGTCGAGATCATGCTTCACGTGCACCGCCACGGGGTCGGCGTCTGCGGCGTGTTCACCTATGAGGTGGCGGAAACCAAAGTGGCGCAGGTGATCGAGTTCTCGCGCCGCCACCAGCACCCGCTGCAATGCACCATGGAGAAAGAGTAGGGCGTAGATGCCGTCATTGTCCCGCAGTCTCGAGCAGGCCCTGCACCGGGCGATTCGTCTGGCGAGCGAACGCCACCACGAATACGCGACCCTCGAGCATCTGCTCCTCGCTCTGATCGACGATCCCGATGCGGCGCAGGTGATGAAGGCCTGCAACGTCGAGGTCGATCCGCTGCGCCACGCGCTTCAGAAGTACGTCGACGAAGAGCTGATGACCCTGGTCATCGAGGACGGCGAGGATGCCAAGCCGACGACCGGATTCCAGCGCGTCGTCCAGCGCGCGGTGCTGCACGTGCAGAACTCCGGCCGCGACGAGGTGACCGGCGCCAACGTGCTGGTCGCGCTGTTCACCGAGCGCGAGAGCCACGCCGTCTATTTCCTGCAGGAGCAGAACATGACGCGGCTCGACGCCGTGTCGTACATCTCCCACGGCATCGCCAAGCGTCCGGGCATGAGCCAGCAGAAGCCGGTCAAGGGCGCCGACGAGGACGAAGAGGGCGAGAAGGTCGTCAAGCAGGGCAGCGACGCGCTCGACGCCTATTGCGTGAACCTGAACGAGAAGGCCAAGTCGGGCCGCATCGATCCGCTGATCGGCCGCGAGGCCGAGGTCGAGCGCACCATCCAGATTCTCTGCCGCCGCCAGAAGAACAACCCGCTGTTCGTCGGCGATCCCGGCGTCGGCAAGACCGCCATCGCCGAAGGCCTGGCGCGCAAGATCGTCAAGGGCGAGGTGCCCGAGGTGCTGCGCTCGAGCACGATCTATGCGCTGGACATGGGCGCGCTCATCGCCGGCACGCGCTATCGCGGCGACTTCGAGGAACGCTTGAAGTCGGTGGTGAAGGAGCTGGAGGGCCTCAAGGGCGCGATCTTGTTCATCGACGAGATCCACACCGTGATCGGCGCCGGCGCCACCTCGGGCGGCGCGATGGACGCGTCGAACCTGCTCAAGCCCGCGCTGCAGCAGGGGTCGCTGCGCTGCGTCGGATCGACCACGTACAAGGAGTACCGCCAGTACTTCGAGAAGGACCGTGCGCTGGTGCGCCGCTTCCAGAAGATCGACGTCGTGGAACCCACGATCCCCGACACGATCAAGATCCTCAAAGGGATCAAGACGTACTACGAGGAATATCACAAGCTCCGCTACACCGCGGACGCGATCAAGGCGGCGGTGGAGCTGAGCGCGAAATACATCAACGACCGCAAGCTGCCCGACAAGGCGATCGACGTGATCGACGAGGTCGGCGCCTCGCAGATGCTTTTGCCCGAGTCGCGGCGCAAGAAGGTCATCGGCGTCAAGGAGGTCGAGGACGTCATCGCCAAGATGGCGCGCATTCCTTCGAAGTCGGTGTCCAAGACCGATGCCGAGGCGCTGCGCAGCCTCGAGGACGACCTCAAGCGCGTCGTCTTCGGCCAGGATGCGGCGATCCACGCGCTGTCGTCGGCGATCAAGCTGGCGCGCGCCGGGCTTCGCCAGCCCGAGAAGCCGATCGGCTGCTATCTGTTCAGCGGGCCGACCGGCGTCGGCAAGACCGAGGTCGCCAAGCAGCTCGCCGCCATCATGGGCGTGGAGCTGATCCGTTTCGACATGTCGGAGTATATGGAGCGCCACACGGTGTCGCGTCTCATCGGCGCGCCGCCGGGCTATGTCGGCTTCGACCAGGGCGGCCTGCTCACCGACGGCGTCGACCAGCATCCGCATTGCGTGCTCTTGCTCGACGAGATCGAGAAGGCGCATCAGGATCTGTTCAACATCCTGTTGCAGGTGATGGACCACGGCAAGCTGACCGATCACAACGGCAAGAAGATCGACTTCCGCAACGTGGTCCTGATCATGACCACCAACGCGGGTGCGTCGGACGCGGCCAAGGACGCCATCGGCTTCGGCCGGGGAAAACGCGAGGGCGAGGACGAGGAGGCGATCAAAAAGCTGTTCACGCCCGAGTTCCGCAACCGCCTGGACGCGACGATCACCTTCGCGGCGCTCAGCCGCTCGACCATCGACCACGTGGTGGAGAAGTTCGTGCTCGAGCTCGAGGCGCAGCTCATCGACCGCGACGTGACCTTCGACCTGACGCCCGAGGCGACGCGCTGGCTCGGCGAAAAGGGCTATGACGACGCTTTCGGCGCGAGGCCCTTGGCGCGCGTCATCCAGGACCACATCAAGAAGCCGCTCGCCGACGAGATCCTGTTCGGCAAGCTCAAGGACGGCGGGACGGTGCGCGTGCTCCTGGATCGCGAGGCCGACAAGCTCGCGTTCGAGTTCCTGCCCGCGGCGGAGGCGAAACCGAGGGCGCCGAACGCGAGGAAGAAGCGGCCGGAGGTTGGGGAGAGTGTTTAGTTAGCGGGAGTGCGATGCCGTCGTGGTTGCCAGTCGTTGTCCCGCTGATTGGTACGCTGCTTGGCGCCTTGCTTGGCGGCACTCTCGTTATTTTCTCCAATTTTCTATCGGCGCGACGCACGGACAGACGGGAACTCGAAAGGAAAGCGGAGCGCAATCGCGCGGTCCTTTCGGGCGTTTTCGCCATTAGGAACTTTATAGTCAGTGCGCTCGACACAGATCAGGTGGACTATCCGTATTCAATGCAGGAGCCGATAGAGGCCGCTTTGAAAACTCTGAAGAGCTTGGTTGAAAAAATTCCACCAGACGACCAAGCGTTGACGATAGCGGCATACGATCTAGTCATGAAGCTGGACGCACTATCTGCTACAATTTCTAACCAGGTCAGGACCGGGTCAGGCGATCGCCTTCCGCTTCGTATCGACGCTGTTTTAGGTGCACTGGAGCAGTTTGATCTGCTTTTCAACGGGCAGTTGGCGATGCTTTCCGATGATGATTTGAAGGAGTTCCAACAGCCCGAACAGGGGCTGGAGGGCGAACGCGTTTGAGGTTTCATTCATCCTGGTATATAGTCAACTTGTGGCGATTAGAACCCGCCTTGGACAGTTAGCGGCACGCTCCCGATCGAGCGGTTTCGCGCTTGTGCGCAGGCTAACGAGGGTCCGAATGATCTACTCCACGAAGTTATTGCGCGCTTTGCGCGCGGACATTGGCCGCGACATCCATGCTGAGCGCGTCAGGCGCCGCATCGTGCTCGGGAGGCTGGCGAAGCTCAGCGGTGTTTCCGAAGGCAAGCTCGACCGCTACGAGTTCGGAAGGAACGAGATACGGCTCGACGAGCTGCTCAGGATCGCTTGTGCGCTGGATGTGCACGTGGAGGCGCTGTTGACGCCCGGGTGAATGCCCTATGCAAGCTCGAAACGAACCTTACGTCCGACCACCGCTGCGGCGCGCTGCAAGGTTTCAAGCGTAACGTTTCCGTCTTCGGGGTCGAGCACCCTGTCCACCTGCGTGCGGCTGGTGCGCATAAGGAGGGCGAGCTTCCGCTTGCTGAGCTTGCGCGCCTTCATCGCCTGTTCAAGCTGCCAGGCGATGACCTCCTTGATCGCCTTCGCCTGAAATTCCTCGAGTAGGCCTTCTTCACGCAAAAACTCATCGAAGCTCGATCCGATATGCTTATTCGGTCTCTTCGATCTCTTTCTTGCGCCTGCACGCGATTCTGAGTTCATCGCCAGGTGCTTTCTGCGTTTTCTTGATGAAGCCATGCAGCAAGATAATCGCGCCGTCGTGAAAGCAGAATAGCACGCGCGCAATCGTCCCGCCGGGCAGGCTCGTGCGAACTTCCCAAAGCCCGCCTCCCAAAGCGCGGCATAGCGGCATGCCGACCGGCCAGCGATATTGAATGCGCTCGATATCCTGTCCGATCTTCAGCCGGTTGGCGCGGCGCATGGCTTTGAGCCAAATGCGCACCGGCTCTGTGCCGGCTGAGTTGCGGTAGAACCGGAGCGGGATTTTTGGAGGTGCAAGCACGTGAGGTCATCCGCGAATGGCACCATAAAAAGTGCCGGAAGTCAAATGTGGCGTAAATACCATTTGGCGTGCTGCGAAGGAAGTCAGATTGTAACAAAACGTGATCGCGACCAGTGATTGAATCGTATTCGGCCGTGCCCATATCCAATAATTCGGGCCATTGCGCCCGCATTGGCCTATGAAAACTACCTGGAGACGTACAGATGTACAGAACATGTGCGATGCCGTTGCCGCATTGCGGCGAAGCAAGGTGAATATCGTTGGGCACCAACGGCTTGAATGCGAAAAGGGCGAATTGAATTTCAAAAAACGAAGTGAGAAGAATAGGGGGAGGGGTACCCCTCGGATTTGTGAGGTTCAATTGGGCAGACGGATTGTTGCGTCGTTCTTTTCGGTCGCGGCGGTGGCGTGGGGAGCGACGGCCGCATCCGGTCCCGCCTCTGCCGCCGAACGCATCACCGACTTCAAGAGCGACATCGCCATCGCGCATGACGGCTCGCTCACCGTGACCGAGGTGATCGCGGCCGACGTCGAGGACACGCTGATCAAGCACGGCCTGTTCCGCGTGCTCGCGGTCACGCGCGGCGGACGCGACAAGCTGGCGATCCCCTTGCGCGTGCTGCGCGTCGCGCGCGACGGCCATCCGGAGCCTTATCGCGTCATCTCAGGCGCCAATACCCAGACCATCGCGACCGGCGACAAGGACACGCTTGTCGCGCCGGGACCGCATCTGTGGCTGATCGCGTACCAGCTTCGGCACCAGGTCAAATCGACCGGCGGCCAATACGACCGGCTGTTCATGGACGTGGTCGGCGCAGGCTGGCCCCTTCCCATCGCCAAGGTCAGCGCGACCGTGCGCCTGCCGCCCGCCGCGGTGCTCACTTATTCCAGCGTCGACGGCGGCACGAAGGGCGTGGAGAGCTTGGCCAGGCATCCGCCGCAGATGGCGGCTTTCCATTCGGCGCATCCGCTGAAGGCGCATGAAGGCATGACGCTTTCGGTCGACATCCCTCGAGGCGTGGTGCAAGCGGAGAAGCAATGAGCGACGAGACCGTTGTCGAGAAGACCGTCGGCGAAAAGAACGCGGGCGAGAATATCGTGAGCAAAAAGATCACCGGCGGCTGCCTCTGCGGCCAGCTGCGCTATGAGGCGAGCGCGGCGCCGCTGCGCCAGGGGCTCTGCTGCTGCGCCGATTGCCGCAAGGCGTCGGGCTCGGGCTTCATCCCGTTCATGGGCTTCGCCGCGGGCACGATCAAATTCAAGGGCCGCGTCGCGATGCACGAGATGCGCCATCTCGACGGCCGCGTCGCCGAGCGCAATTTCTGCCCGCAATGCGGCGGACTCGTCTTCGGCGGCAAGGTGGGCAATGCGCGCGGCCACACGATCTATGCCGGCTCGCTCGACGATCCGTCGCGGTTCAAGCCGCAGATGGCGATCTTCCTGCGCGACAAGCCGGATTGGGTGGTGATCCCGGCGGGTCTGTTCGTGTTCGACACGATGCCGCCGGGACCGAAGCCGGAATAATGATCAGAACGGCGACGTCTTCCTGCCGGTCGCAGCAGAGCCGTTCGGGTCCTTGTAGCGCAGCACATGCGCCAGGTTCTTGCCGCGGATGATGTCGACCGAGTGATAGGCCAGGCCCCAGGAGTCGATCGACGACATGTCGGGGAAGATGCAGGCCTCGAGCACGTCGTTCGGATCGCTGTCGAGCACCCAGCCGCCGCCGGCCGCGTTGACGCCGCCGAACAGGTCGCTGCCGCCGAGCTGCGAGCAATAGCACGAGCCCGGATTGCCGGTGCAGTTCCCGCCGAGCTCGACCTTGGCGTAATAGGCCAGCGCCGCCAGCGACGGCTGCGTGGTGGTCAGGGTGGGCAGCAGCACGTTGATCTGGCTGCCGTCCTTCTCGGACGTGAACTGGCAGAACTCTTTCTTGCCGGAAAGGATCAGCGGATTGCCGCCGTTGGTGCCGTATTCGGCGATGCGCGTCTGCACCACGCCGCCGTGCTTGGTGCAATAGGTGGCGCCGTCGACGTCGTTCGACGCCGCTTGCGCGGTGCCGACGGCGCTCAGGCAGAAGAAAGCGACGATCGCGAAGAGATGCTTCATGGACACTGCTCCCTGTTTCGTTGGAGCGGAGCCTATCGGCGATTCTCAGTGCGGCCTAGAGGCGTCGATGATGCGGCGCGCGCGGCGCTCCTCGCGGGCGTTGTTGATAGTGAGAACTGCGTGCAGCACGCAGACGATCCACAACAGGAAGCCCGCGTGAGCGAAGAGGATCGTCACCCACAATACGATCGAGATCACATAGAGGATCAGGTTGAACACGGCCGAGATCGGCTTGCCCGCGAGCAGCAGGGCAAGAGGCGAGCGGAAGAAGGCCAGAAGGTAGATCATGGGCACGATATAGGGGTGGCCGGGGCGGTTTAAAGGGGCGGCATGCGGGCAACGTTTCCGGTGCGCGTGCCGGTGTCCTGCTTATAGGGCCGCGCGGATCTTCGCCGCGACGGGCTCCAGCGTCTCCGGCTTCACCATGCCGCGGCCGTGCAGCTTGAGGTCGAGGCCCTCGGCCCGCGGCAGCACGTGGAAGTGGATATGCGGGATCGACTGGCCAGCCGCCGCGCCGTTCAGCTGCACCAGCATGATGCCGGGTGCCGACAGCGCCGCCTTCACCGCGCGCGCGACCTTTTGCGTGGTGCGGATCAGGGCCCCGGCGCCTTCCGGCGACAGGTCGAGGATGCCCTCGGCCGGTTCCTTGGTGATGACCAGCGTGTGGCCCTCGACCGACGGCATGATGTCCATGAGGGCGAGAGTCTTGTCGTCCTCATAGACGGCCACCTTGGGCAGCTCGCCGCGCAGGATGCGCGCGAAGATGTTGTTGGGATCGTAGGCCATGCAGCGGCTCAATGGTTGATGGGCGGTTTGGCCGGCGGCGCGTCCGGCGTCTTGGTCGAGGTCACCGGCATCTTGCCCGCGTCGCGCACGCTGACAAGCATTTTCTTGACCAGCGCGGTCGCGGGCTTTTCGCCGCTGTTGCCGACCATGTAGAAGAAGGTGCGGTCGTCCGGGCGCCAGCAGAAATACGAGAAGAAGGTGCCGTCCGAGCCCGAATGACTGACCTGCACGGTGTGGCCGTCGGGCGCCTTGCGCAGCGCCCAGCCATAGCCTTCGGCGATGTCCTTCTCCTCCTGGGCATGCTGCGCCGTCGCCATGTCGCGCATGTCCTTCGGAAGGCCGCCGTCGCGCGACAGCGCCCGGTACCAGCGATACATGTCGTCGGTCGAGGCCTGGATCCCGCCGTTGCCGATGAGGTTCCAGGCATCGCCGTGCAGCGGCTTCAAGGTTTCGCTGATGATGCCCTGGCTCTTGCCGTCGAGATAACCGACCGCGAAGCGATCGAGCGGCACGCCGGGGAACGCGTAGCCGGTGTCGTGCATGCCGAGCGGGCCGAAGAACCGCTTCTTCAGATAGGCGTCGATCGGCATTCCCGACACCTGCTCGACCACGGCGGCTATGATGCCGTAGCCGGGATTGGAATATTGAGACTGCGTGCCGGGCGCGAAGGCGAGCGGCGTCGCGGCGCATTTGGAGAGCAGCTCGGCCTTGGACAGCTCGGCGAAATCGTCGCCGCAATACTCCGGCATGCCCGAGCGATGCGTGAGGATCTGGTCCAGCGTCACCGACGCGACCGGCTCCGCGACGTTCGGCAGATAGGTCTTCACCGGCTTGGCGAAATCGACCTTGCCGTCGTGCCACAAGCCGATCAGCGCCATGGCCGTGAACTGCTTGGTGAGGGAGCCGATCTGGGCGATCGTGCGCGTGGTGAAGGGAACCTGCTTCGCGCGATCGGCCCAGCCATAGCCCGCTTTGAGGACGACCTTGCCGTCCTGCTCCAGGATGACGTCGCCGGTCACGCCCGTCGCCAGCGCGTCGCGGAACTCCCGGTCGACCGCGATGGCCAGCGCGCCGTCGCGCGTGTCGACGGTCGCGGGGCCGAAATCCTCGGCCGCCGCCGGGACCGCAAGCAGGAACAGAAGGGTGGCCGTTCTCATCATCGCCGTGTAGCCTTACGATGCTGTAATGATGGGGCAGGGGCAATGGCGGCCGCAAGTCAGGATTCCGCGAGCGGTGCTTCGGCACCCCGCGACCACGTGTATGTCGATCCGCAGCGGCTGGGGCAGCTCCTGCGCTGGGCGCTCATCGCGCTGATCGTGGCGGACGTCGTCCTGTTCGTCTCCACCGGCCTGGAATACCAGCTGCTCGCGCGCATCCGCGATCGGGGCGCCTTCCCCGGCATGACCGAAGCGGCACAGGCGAACGATGCGCGCCAGGGCGTGGTGGCGATCTTCCAGGTATTGACCTTCGTCGTCGCGGGCTTCCTGGTGCTGCGCTGGATCTGGCGCAGCAACAAGAACCTGTGGGCGTCGGGTGTCGCGATGGAGAACACGCCGGGCTGGGCGGTGGGCTGGTACTTCGTCCCGTTCGCGAACCTGTGGAAACCCTATCAAGCCATGCGCGAGATCTGGCAGCAGAGCCTGCGCGAAGAGGCGCATTCCAACGGGCCGCTGCCGTGGTGGTGGGCGTTCTGGCTGGCGACGAACATCGCGGGCAACTTGTCGTTCCGCCTGAGCCTGTCGCAGGACGTCAGCTTGCTGGTCCTGAGCAACATCGCCGGGTTGGTCTCGGCCGCGGCCGATATCGGCGCCTGCATCATGCTGCTGCGCATCGTCGCGCGCGTCACCGGCGCGCAGCGCAACCTGCCGGCCGTCACGGAGACGTTTTCCTGAACGGCCCGTGCTCGGCCAGCTCGTCGATGTGCTGCGCCATCGCCTCGCGCTCGCGCACCAGATAGTCGTCGACCGCGCGGCGCAGGCCCGCATGGGCGACGTAATGCGCGCTGTAGGTCGTCGTCGGCAGATAGCCGCGCAACAGCTTGTGCGCGCCCTGCGCGCCGGCCTCGACCTTGGAAAGCCCGCGCGCGATCGCGAACTCGATGGCCTGGTAATAGCAGGTCTCGAAATGCAGGAACGGCACGAACTCGACACAGCCCCAGTTGCGGCCGTAGAGCACGCCGCCGCCGAAGAAGTTGAGCGCGCCCGCGATGTACCGCCCGTTGCGCTTGGCCATCACCAGCAGGATCTGGTCGGACATGCTCAGCCCCACGCGGCTGAAGAACTCGCGCGTCAGGTAGGGGTGGCCCCACTTGCGCCCGCCGGTGTCCATGTAGAATTCGAAGAACCTATCCCAATGCGCCTCGGTGATGCCGCTGCCGGTCAGCCAGTCGAACTCCACGCCTTCGGCACGCACCGCCTCGCGCTCCTTGCGCAGGTTCTTGCGCTTGGCGGAGGCAAGCTCGGCCAGGAAGGCGTCGAACGAAGGGTAGCCGCGGTTCTCCCAATGGAACTGCTGGTCGGTGCGCAGCAGATAGCCCGCTTCGCCGGCGGCGCGCCATTCGGGCTCGGTCAGGAAGGTGATGTGCAGCGACGAGGCTTCGAGCTCCTTCACCGCCGCGCGCCCCGCGGCCAGCAGCGCCACCGCCGCATCGGGATCTCCGGTCAGGAGCCGCCGCCCGGTCGCGGGCGTGAACGGGACGCTCGCCTGGAGCTTGGGATAATAGTCGCCCCCCGCGCGCTCCAGCGCGTCGGCCCAGGCATGGTCGAAGACGTATTCGCCCTGGCTGTGGTTCTTGAGATAGAGCGGCAGGATGCCGTGGACCGCGCCTTCGCGCTCGACGACCAGGTGCAGCGGCCGCCAGCCGGTGCGCGCCGTGGCCGAGCCGGAAGCCTCGACCGCGTCGAAGAACTCGTAGCGGGTGAAGGGATGCTCCGTCCCCGCGCAGGCGTTCCAGGCCGTGCGTCCGATATCGAACGCACGGCCGGCCAGACGCGCGGTGAACTCGCCAGGGACCTTGGGCGCCGTCACGCGATCTCGAACACCGCTTCCACTTCGCAGGCGACGCCGCGCGGCAGGGAGCCCGCGCCGACGGCCGCGCGCGCATGCTTGCCCGCATCGCCGAACACCGCCACGAACAGATCGGAGGCGCCGTTGGCGACTTCGGGATGCTGGGTGTAGTCGGGGACCGCATTGACGAAGACGCCGACCCTCACGCAGCGCCGCACCCGGTCCAGATCGCCGCCGCACGCCGCCTTCACCTGGGCGATGACGTTGATCGCGCACAGCTTGGCCGCGGCCTTGCCGTCTTCCAGCGACACCTCGGCGCCGACCTTGCCGACATATTCCAGGCCCTTGGGCCCCATCGTCACCTGGCCCGAGATCGTGACGAGATTGCCGCTCACGACGTAAGGGACATAGCTCGCCACCGGCGCGGGCGGCGTGGGCAGCTCGATCCCCAACTCCTTCAGGCGTGCGTCGATCTTTCCGGACATAGGTGCTCCTGTTTGCTGTGGCGGCACGCTACCGCGCCCGCCCGCTACAGGCTATAGAGACGGCCATGACAGAACGTCTCGACGCCGACGGACCTTGCCCCGTGCGCGACGGCTTTTCCTGGCCGGCGGAATGGGCGCCGCATGCGCGCACCTGGATGTGCTGGCCGTGCCGCATCGAGGTGTGGGGCGGGCCGGACGGAATCCTGCGCGCCAGGCAGGCCTATGCGCGTGTCGCCCGCGCGATCTCGACCTTCGAGCCGGTGTCGATGGCGGTACGCCCGCACGACGCCGCCGAGGCCCGGCTCGCCACCGCGGCCAAGGTCGACCTGTTCGAGGTGCCGCTGGACGATTCCTGGGCGCGCGACCAGGGCCCGACCTTCCTGCGCGGACCGGCCGGCGGGCGCGCCGCGGTGCAGTGGCGCTTCAATGCCTGGGGGAACAAGTACCATCCCTATGCCGAGGACGCGCTGCTGGCGACGCGCATCGCCAAGTCCGTCGATGCGCGGGTCTATGACGCGCCGCTCGTGTGCGAAGGCGGCGCGATCCATACCGACGGCGAGGGAACGCTGATCACCACCGAGCAATGCCTGCTCAACGTCAACCGCAACCCCGATTTGACTCAACAGGACGTGGAAGAGCGGCTGGCGCTGTTCACCGGCGCGCGGCGCATCCTGTGGCTGGGCGAAGGCTTCAGCGACGACGAGACCGACGGCCATATCGACAACATCGCCTGCTTCGTGAGCCCCGGCCGCGTGCTCGTGGGCCTGCAGCCGTCCAAGGATCATCCCGACTACGAGCCCGCGCGCGAGGTCGTGCGGCGCCTGAAGGCCGCGCGCGACGCCGAGGGGCGCAGCATCGAGGTCGTCGAGATCGAGCAGCCGCGCGTCACGCGCCGCGACCGGGGCGGCCGTATCCTCCAAGCGTCCTACGTGAACTTCTATCTGCCGAACGGCGGCGTCGTCATGCCCGCCTTCGACGACGCCAACGACGAGAAGGCGCGCGAGGCCATCGCCGCCTGCTTCCCCGAGCGCGACATTTTGCAGATCGACGCGCTCGACATCGTCGAGGGCGGCGGCGGCATCCACTGCATCACCCAGCAGGAACCGGCGAGTCCGTGAGAAACATCGTCCAACAGGAACCGGCTTCTCCATGAGACACATCACGCTCGCCGCCACGCAGTTCGCCTGCTCCTGGGACGCGCGCGCCAATATCGACAAGGCGAAATCGCTGGTGCGCGACGCGGCGAAGGCCGGCGCCCATGCGGTCCTCATCCAGGAACTGTTCGAGACGCCCTACTTCTGCCAGGACCAGCTCGTCGATCACTTCAAGCTGGCCGCGCCGGCGGAAGGCAATCCGCTGATCGCCGAGATGTCCGACCTCGCGAAGGAACTGGGAGTCGTCCTGCCGGTCAGCTTCTTCGAGCGCGCGGGGCGGGCGCATTTCAACTCGCTGGCCATGGTGGATGCCGACGGCAAGGTGCTGGGCGTCTATCGCAAGTCGCACATCCCCGACGGGCCGGGCTATCAGGAGAAGTACTACTTCACGCCGGGCGACACCGGCTTCAAGGTCTGGCAGACGAAGTTCGGCGCGATGGGATCGGGCATCTGCTGGGACCAGTGGTTCCCCGAAAGCGCGCGGTCGATGGCGTTGATGGGCGCCGAGGTGCTGTTCTATCCGACCGCGATCGGCACCGAGCCGCCGCCCGCGCCGCCGGTCGACAGCCGCGATCACTGGCGCCGCACCATGCAGGGCCACGCCGCGGCGAACATGGTGCCGCTGGTGGCCAGCAACCGCATCGGCAAGGAGACCGGCAGCGCCGGCGAGATAACGTTCTACGGCTCGTCCTTCATCGCCGATCCGACCGGCGGCCTCGTCGCCGACATGAGCCGCGACGAAGAAGGCTTCGTCACCGCGAGTTTCGACCTCGACGAGATCCACCAGGCGCGCACGTCCTGGGGCCTGTTCCGCGACAGACGGCCGGAGCTCTATGGCGCGATCGGCCGCCATCATGGCTGACCGTCTTCACGTTTTTATTGAATTCTGAAATTAATCAACTGATGATGGTTTCCGTTCTGCCGAAGCCGGAGACCGTTCATGTTGCGCAAGATCTTTGCATTCTGCCTGACCGTCGCGTCGCTGTTCTTTGCAGCGGAAGCCGCTGCCGCGATCATCAAGCTCGCCCCGCCCGAGGGCCCGCCGGGAAGCGAAACTGCGGTCGCCGGCAAGAGCTTCCAGCCGGGCGAGATCATCGACGTCTATTTTGACACGGCCGATGCCTTCGTTGCGGTGGCCAATGCCAAGGGTCGCCTCGTCAGGCACGAGCTGCGGATTCCGGCCGGCGCTCAGCCGGGCACCCATTGGGTGACGGCAATGGGGCGCACGAGTGGCGCCGCGGTGCAGAGGCCGTTCGCCGTCCATGCAGATTGGCGCTCATTCGGGTTCACGGCACAGGGCGGACGCAACAACGGATTCGAGAGCATCGTCGGGCAGTCGAATGTCGCCAAGCTCGCCACCGCGTGGTCGGCCGACATCAGCTCGTCCTCATCGGCCGCGGTTGCCGACGGCTCGGTCTATGTCGGATCGAGCGACGCCAACCTCTATGCCTATGACGTAGCGACGGGAGCTAAGCGCTGGAGCTTTCCCACCAACGGCAGCGTCGCGTCGTCTCCCGCGGTCGACGGCGATCTCGTTTTCTTCGGCTCCGACGACGCCACGGTCTATGCGGTCACCACCGCCGGCAAGCTCGTGTGGCAATCCGAGGCCACGGGCGGCAAGGTCGAGGGCTCGCCGGTCGTTGCCGATGGCAAGGTGTTCATCGGTTCCGACGACAAAAACCTTTATGCATTTGACGAGAAAAGCGGCGAAAAGAAGTGGAACGCTCTCACCGGCGGCGCCATTCGCGGCACGCCCGCGGTCGCCGACGGCGTCGTCTATGTCGGGTCCTATGGCCGCTACGTCTACGCGCTGAACGAGTGGACCGGCGAAAGGATACGCAGATACAAGGTCAACGGTCAGGTGAACGGCTCGCCTGCCGTGGTCAATGGAATTCTTTACGTAGGATCGGGCGATGGCAACATCTACGCCTTCAACCTTGACGGCAGCGCGCTTTGGAGCTTCCCGACGACCGCCTATGTCGCAGCTTCCGTGACCGTCGCAAACGGCGTCGTCTACGCGGCTTCGACCAATGGTCAGCTGTTCGCCATCGACCCGCATAAGGGACAGCAGATCTGGTCCGTGTCGGACCCGTTCAACACGTCGACATATTCGTCGCCCGCTTACGCCAACGGCGTGCTCTATCTGGGTGGCATGAACGGCGGCGTCTATGCGTATGACGCGAGCAATGGGGCGCTGCTTTGGTTCGCCGCTAAGCCTGCCGCCGTCTATGCCTCGCCAACGGTGTCGGATGGCGTGGTATATGTCGGCTCGCACAATGCGAACGGCGCCGGCAGGTTCGATGCATATTCGTTGAACGGCCAGCTGAACGGCGACGCAAGACGGAGCGCGCCGCCGTCCTATGCGTTGCTGTGGCCGAACCGCGCGCTGGTGCCTTAGGAGATCAAGTCCCCCGCCTATTCGGCGACTGCTGGTCGTGCTTGGCGCGCCCGAGGCTCCGGCCCTTGCCGACCGCTTCGCCGCCGAACTTGGCGCGCAGCTTGTCCATGGCGTGCTCGGCCTTGGCGCGCTTGCCCGCGCCCTTGTCGACGAGATCGTCGGATCGCATTCGCTCGCCGCGCAGATGTTGGAGAGGCCCGCGCCCAGCAGGCGGAACGCGGTGCCGTCGGCCTCGCGCTTCAAGGCCTCGCGCGCGACGCGGAAGATGCGGTCGGCGAGCTGGGTGGGCGCGTCGAGCGAAGCGCTGCGCGTCCTGATCTTGAAGCCCGCCGTCTTGAGCTTCAGCACGACCGTGCGGCCGCCCAGCGCAAGCGCCTTGGCCCGTGCCGAGACGCGCTCGCATTGCCGCCAGAGGATTTTTTCGAGCTCGGAATACGCGGCGATGTTCTCGTTGAAGGTCGTCTCGGACGAGATCGATTTCATCTCGCCGGACGAATCGACGGGCCGGCTGTCCTGCGCGTGCGACGCCTGGTGCAGCCACAGTCCCGTGCTGCCGTAGCGCCCGGTCAGGTCGCGCGCGCTCATGTCCTGCAGCTGGCCGATCCTGGTGATGCCGTCCTTGGCGAGGCGGGCCTGCAGCGCCGCGCCCGCGCCGCGGATCATGCCGACGGGCTTGTCGCGCAGGAACGAGACCGCTTCGGCCTGGCCGATCACCGCGAAGCCGCGCGGCTTGTCGAGCTCGGAAGCGAGCTTGGCGAGGAACTTGTTGCAGGAAAGGCCGACCGACACGGTGATCCCGATCTCGTCCTCGATGCGCTTCGCCAGCGCCGCCATCGACTTCGCCGGCGTCCGTCCGTGCAGCCGTTCGGTGCCGGACAGGTCGAGATAGGCTTCGTCCAGCGACAGCGGCTCGACGAGAGGGGTCAGGTCGCGCATCAGCGCGCGCACGCGCCGGCCCTCGGCGACGTATTTCGCCATGTTGGGCTTGACGATCACCGCATGCGGGCACAGAGCGCGCGCCTTGAACATCGGCATGGCCGAGCGCACGCCGTCGATGCGCGCGATGTAGCAGCAGGTCGAGACCACGCCGCGTCTGCCGCCGCCGACGATCACCGCCTTGTCCGCGAGCGAGGGGTCGTCGCGCTTCTCGATCGCCGCATAGAACGCGTCGCAATCCAGATGCGCGATCGAGAGCGTCGAGAGCTCGGCATGCGCCACGATGCGGTGCCCGCGGCACTTCGCGCAGCGCGAGGCGCCGGCTTCGACATCGGTCAGGCAGTCGCGGCAGAAGGCGGTCATAGGCGCGAGCGCCAGTGTGCCGGGTCGCGATGGCTGTGGATGCATGCATAGATCACGATCGCGTCGCCCTCTACGCGGTAGATCACAATGTACGGAAATTTCCGCATGACGAACCTGCGCGCGCCGCGGCGGATGTGCGGATAAGCCAAGGGTTGCTCGGCGATGGACGCGAAAGCCGCCATCACGGCTTGGGTAAATGACGCCCCCAAGCCGGGCCGCTCACGTTCGTACCAGGCGGCGGCCGCATTGATTTCGCTGTCAGCCCGGGGCCGAACCTCGATGCGCATTAGCCGTATTTGGCCAAAAGCCTGGCACGTACGGTTTCCCACGGGATCGCTGTCGAAGGATCACGCTCATGCTCTTCGATGCGCCGCTCGATTTCCGCCAGTTCCTCTTCTGAGAATTCGTGCGAGACGTCGACGTCGCTGGCCACGCTGTCCCACAGCTCTTCGGCCGCGAGCCGGCGTTCTTCCGGATCGAGCTTCATGAGTTCGGCAACGAGTTCGCTTCGGGTCATGGCGCGAGCTTACCACGCCGTCACTTTTCCGGCCACAGCCAGGCGGCGCCGCGCACGCCGCTGCTGTCGCCGTGGATCGCCTGGACGATGCGCGTCGGGCCTTGCGGCGAGAAGGCGTAGGCTTCCACGCGCGCCGGAAGCTCTTCGTAGAGCCGCGCGATCTTCGACAGCCCGCCGCCGATCACCACCGCGTCGGGGTCGAGGACGTTGACCAGGCTCGCGACGGCGCGGGCGAAGCGGTCGAGCCAGGCGTCGAAGAGCGGCGCGGCATCGGGGCCGGGATCGTCCGCGATTTCGGTGGCTTTGAGCATGCGGCCGGTCTTGGCCTCGTATTGCGCTTCGAGCGCGGGGCCGCTGCACCAAGCCTCGATGCATCCAGCGCGGCCGCAATAGCAGCGCGGCGCGTCGCGTACTTCCTCGAGCGTCGGCCGGGGCAGGGGATTGTGGCCCCATTCGCCCGCGATGGCATGCGCGCCGATCAGCACGCGTCCGCCCACGCAGACGCCGCCGCCCACGCCGGTGCCGGCGATGATGCCGAAGACGATGTCGGCGCCGGCGGCGGCGCCGTCGGTCGCTTCCGACAGCGCGAAGCAATTGGCGTCGTTGGCGACGCGCACTTCGCGCGCCAGCGCATGGGCGAGGTCCTTGTCGAGCGGATGGCCGATGAGCCTGGTGGAGTTCGCGTTCTTCACCAGCCCCGTCGTCGGGCTGATGGTGCCGGGAATCGCGACGCCGACCGTGCCGCGCATCTCAAGCTCGGCTTCCGCGCCCAGCACCAGGTCGCGCATGGTGCGGATCACCGCGTCGTAGTCGTCCTTGGGCGTCGGCACGCGGCGGCGGATCAACTCCGTGCCGCCGGCGTCGAGCGCGACGACCTCCGTCTTGGTACCTCCGAGATCGATTCCGATGCGCATCACAATTGGCTTTCGATGAACTGGCCTGCCGCGCGCCAATCTTCGGCATGGAGATGGGCCTGTTCGCAAGGCGCGAGCAGCCCCTTCAGCCGCGCGTCGCCGATCAGGTGGATGCGCACCACCTCCGGCGCGTGCTCGGCCGCCGAGGCCAGGTGCTGCGGGATGTCGTCGACGAAGAAGGTTGCGGCGGCCGCCCGATTCGCGAGCTGGCGCACCGCGGGGCCCTTGAGGCCGCTATTGGCAACGACGGGAAAGTCGAGGCCCAGGGCTTTCAGGTTGCGCGCCCGGGCCCCGGCTTGGAGAGCGGTGATGTTGGTCAGGACCACGATGCTCGCCCGCGCAGCCAGCCGCCCCAGCACCTCCTGCGCGGCCTCGACGGGCTCGAGCCAGTCCAGCGCCTCGCGGAACTCGTCGAGCAGGGCGGTGACCTCGACATCGAGGAGGGGCGAAAGGTCGTCCAGCCGCTTCACGTTGCCGTGCAGGCGGTAGCTCACGAGGTCCAGGAACAGCCCGCGCTCGCGCAGGAACCGGTCCAGCCCGGCGACGAACCTGAGCAGCACCTCGTCGGCGTCGACCACGATCAGGGGCCGGCCCGGCACCACGCGGGCGAGCGCCGCGCCCAGGGTGAAATCGGCGCTCATGCGTCGGAAGGCTCGCCGGAAAGGATGTGACGCGCCATGTGGACGGCGCGCACATCGGTGGAGGTTTCGCTTGAGAAGTCGAGTAGAAGCCCCTCATTCGTCAGCAGAAAATCCAATACCGATGCCAGGAATTCCGGCTCGTCGGCGCGCTCCCGCAAGGATTCGCGGCCGGCGCCGGTCAGATCCATGAACCGCTGCATCGCGTCCTCCGATGCCGCCAGGAACGCGAGCGCGTTCAGCGCCAGCGTCGCGGCCAGGTCGGGGGTCATGCGGCGGTCTTTCATCGTTAACTTTCAAGCCTTCGAATTTGCCTGCATTCGCGCGCTCGCCGCCCGCAACGTCAAGGGAGCGTTAAGACATAGCATCTAATACTGCGATGGGCTGCGGGCGCGTGTGGAGACTGGCATGGATGCGAAGACGAAGACGGTACTGATCGTGGAGGACAACGAGCTCAACATGAAGCTCTTCCACGACCTGCTCGACGCCCATGGCTACCACATCCTGCAGACCAAGGACGGCATGGAGGCGCTCGACATCGCTCGCGAGCACCGCCCCGACCTGATCCTCATGGACATCCAGCTTCCCGAAGTCTCGGGGCTGGAGGTCACCAAATGGCTCAAGGAAGATGATTCGCTGAAGTCCATCCCCGTGGTCGCCGTCACCGCCTTCGCCATGAAGGGCGACGAGGAAGTGATCCGCCAGGGCGGCTGCGAGGCCTATATCTCCAAGCCGATCTCCGTCACCAGCTTCCTGGACACCGTGCGCCGCTTCATCGGCTAGCGCCAACACACACGGATAGGTCATGACCGCACGGGTCCTCGTCGTCGATGACATCCTCTCCAACGTCAAGCTGCTCGAGGCCAAGCTGACGGCCGAGTATTTCGAGGTCGTGAGCGCGTTCAACGGCATCGACGCGCTGGCCAGGATCGAAGAGCATACCCCCGACATCGTCCTGCTCGACGTGATGATGCCCGGGATGGACGGCTTCGAGGTCTGCAAGCGCATCAAGCAGAATCCCAAGACCGCGCATGTGCCGGTGGTGATGGTGACCGCGCTCGACCAGCCGTCGGACCGCGTCGCCGGCCTCGACGCCGGCGCCGACGATTTCCTGACCAAGCCGGTCGACGACGCGGCGCTGTTCGCCCGCGTGCGCAGCCTGGTGCGCCTCAAGATGATGACCGACGAGCTGCGCATGCGCGAGACGACGGGTCAGAGCATGGGCCTGCTCGATCCGACCGATCAGCTCCAGGACGCCAATCCGTCGGGCCGCGTGCTCATCATCGAGGACCGCCCCGAATCCGTCGCCTGGTTCTCGGGCGCGCTGCAGCCGACCCACGAGATCTCCTCCGTCGACACCTTCGAGGAAGCGCTGGTGCGCGTGAAGGGCGGCGACTTCGACCTGATCATCGTCAGCCTCGGCATGCGCGGCTTCGACGGTCTCAGGCTTTGCTCGCAGCTTCGTTCCATTCCCGAGGCGCGCAACGTGCCGATCCTGGTCGTGGTCAGCGACGGCGACCGCCGCAAGCTGACCCAGGCGCTGGAGATGGGCGTCAACGACTATCTGACGCGGCCCGTCGACCGCAACGAGCTGGTGGCGCGCGTGCGCACGCAGCTGCGCAAGAAGCGCTATGCCGACCGGCTGCGCCGCAACGTGCAGCTTTCGCTCGAGATGGCGATCACCGACCAGCTCACCGGCCTGCACAATCGCCGCTACATGACCAGCCATCTCGACAACCTGATGGCCCAGGCGGCGCGCGCCGGAAAGCCGCTGGCTTTCGTCATCATGGACATCGACTACTTCAAGTCGGTCAACGACACCCACGGCCACGACATCGGCGACGAGGTGCTGCGCGAGTTCGCCAAGCGCATCGGCGCCAATATCCGCGGCATCGACCTGGCCTGCCGTTACGGCGGCGAGGAGTTCGTCGTGGTCATGCCCGAGACCGATGCCGGCTTCGCCTATGCCGTGGCCGAGCGCCTGCGCAAATCCATCGAGACCACGCCGTTCCCGATCAGCCGCGCGCCGGCCAAGCTCAATCTCACCATCTCCATCGGCATCGCGTCGTCCGAGGGCCTGAGCGACACCGCCGACGCGCTGCTCCACCGCGCCGACCAGGCGCTGTATTCGGCCAAGCGTACCGGGCGGAACAAGGTGGTTGCCGACGCGGCTTGAGGGCTGTTGCAGAAAATACAGTATTGCTGTATTTTCCAGCAAACAGGACTCGAGCCATGGCGCGCTACACGACCAGCGATCTTTCGCGCAGATCCGGCGACATCATCGCCGAAGCGTTGCGCAAGCCCGTCACCATCACCCAGCGCAACAAGCCGCGTTTGGTGCTGCTGAGCATCGAAGACTACCGGCGGCTCATGTCGCGTTCCGATGCCCGAAAGGCCGAGACGCTCGCCGATATGTCCGACGAAGATTTCTCGGACTTCCGCCATGCCGTGGAAGCGTATGCCGAGGGCGATGAACGGTGAGGTTCGAGGCGCTGCTTACCGGCGCCGTCATTCGCTATCCGTATCTTTGGGCGCGTGAAGCCGCTCAGGGCGAGACCGAAGGACGCAAATTCCGTCCGGCGGCGGTGGGCGTACGTATCCCGAAGCCGAAGGGCGAGGACGTGCTGGTGCTGTTTCCCATCACCAGCCGGCGACCGGCAAAGGAATCGCTTCGCAGCCGAGATTCCCGACACCGAGAAGCATCGCGCGGGCTTGGACGGTACTCTCAGGCTCTGGATCGTGCTGGACGAATACAATCAGGACGTCGTGGGCCGGTCGTTCCATCTGGAGCCCGAGCCGCCGCTCGGCTATTTCAGCAAAGCGTTTCTTCTGCCGCTGCTGAATGAATTCATCCGGCGCAAGGCGCGCAGCCGAGCGGTGCAGCGCAGTCGGCGATCTGTGGAACAAGGTGCTGTTCCACATTGAAATTCGACTACGATCCTCGAGTTGAAAATCGCGTCCCTCATCGCCGGCGGATCGTGCTACGCTCCCCCCATGCAAATCGACGTCATATCCGACACCGTCTGCCCCTGGTGCTTCATCGGCAAGCGCCGCCTTTCGCGCGCGCTGGAGATGCGGCCCGAGATCGAGTTCGACGTGTACTGGCGCCCCTATCGGCTCGATCCGACGGTGCCGAAGGGCGGCGTCGACCGGCGCACCTATATGAAAAACAAGTTCGGCGAGGGGCCGAACGTCGCGGCGATGCGCGAGGCGCTCGCGGCCGAGGGCGCGAAGGAAGGCATCGACTTCGCCTTCGACAAGATCGAGCGCCGGCCGGACACGCTCGACTCCCATCGCCTGATCCGCTGGGCCGGTGCCGCGGGCTTGCAGGACGCCGCGGTCGAGCGGCTGTTCCAGGCCTATTTCCTCGAGGGGCGCGATATCGGCGACGCGGGCGTGCTCGAATATCTCGCCGCCGACATCGGCATGGATTCGATCCAGGTCGCGGACCTGCTCGGCGGCGAAACCGATCTGGCCGCCGTCGAGCGCGAGGCCAAGCTGGCGAGCGAGATGGGCATCACCGGCGTTCCCACCTTCATCTTCGCCAACCGCTTCGTGATCTCCGGCGCGCGCGAGGCCGACCTCATCGTGCGGGTGATCGACAAGGCGCTGGAGGCGGCGGAAGAAGAGCCCGCGGCCGAAAGCGACGCCGGCTAGCGCGCGACGTCGGGCGACGCCGGCTAACGCGTGACCGCCGGTTCCTGCTGCGTGATCTCGACGAGCACGCTGTTGGTCTCGCCGATGACCTGCACCTTGGTGGTGGCATAGCCGGGCAGCTTCGCGATCTTGCGCGCCGCGATCGGCAACAGCTGCTGCACCACGACCTCGTTCGCCGAGGGCGGCCTTGCGACAAATTCGACGCGCAAGGTTCTCGTTTCCGAGGCGGAAGGTTCGAGCACGAGCAGCCTGGGACGGTCCCAGCCGCCGCTCTTGACCGCGCCGTTCGCCGAAATCACCAGATGCCGCTTGACGATGACGGCGCTCGCGCTGTCGACGCGATAGACGAGCCTGGCCGGATCGGCGTTCGACGACGCGGCGGCAAGAACCGCGGCGGCCAGGACGGTGAGGAAAAGTCTTGCGCGCATCGCGGGGTCTAACGTCCAATGACCCTCGCGCCTTAGTCAAGGATTGCGGCGCAAATTGGATAGGAGACGGCATGGGTCCGTTGCAGGGAATTCGTATCGTGGAATTTGCCGGGATCGGGCCGGGCCCGTTCGCGGCCATGCTGTTCTCCGACATGGGGGCGGAGGTCATCCGCATCGACCGCAAGGGCGGCCGCCCGCCGGTCAAGACCGAGATCTACATGCGCGGGCGCAGGACCGTGCAGCTCGACATGAAGAAGCCCGAGGCCGTCGAGGCCGCGCTCAAGCTGATCGGCAAGGCCGATGCGCTGATCGAAGGCTTCCGTCCCGGCGTGATGGAGCGGCTGGGCGTCGGACCGGACGTGTGCCTGAAGCGCAACCCGAAGCTCGTCTATGGCCGCATGACGGGCTGGGGACAGACCGGGCCGCTGGCCGAGGCCGCGGGCCACGACATCAACTACATCTCGATCAGCGGCGCGCTGCACGCCATCGGACGCGCCGGGGGAAAGCCCACGCCGCCGCTCAACCTGGTCGGCGATTTCGGCGGCGGCGCGCTGTACCTGGCCTTCGGCGTGGTTTGCGCGCTTCTGGAGGCGCAGCGCTCCGGCAAGGGGCAGGTGGTCGATGCGGCGATGACCGACGGCGCGGCCTCGCTGATGTCGATGTTCTATGCCATGACCGCGATGGGCATCTGGAAGGACGAGCGTTCGTCGAACATGCTCGACGGCGGCGCGCATTTCTACGACACCTACGAGACCAAGGACGGAAAATTCGTCTCCATCGGCTCGATCGAGCCGCAGTTCTATAAAGAGCTGATGGAGAAGGCCGGCATCGTGGACGAGGCCTTTGCCGCGCAGATGGACCGCGCGCAGTGGCCGGCGCTGAAGGAGAAGCTCGCCGCGGTGCTCAAGACCAGGACGCGCGACGAATGGGACGGGGTCATGCAAGGCAGCGACGTGTGCTACGCCCCGGTGCTCTCCATCGCCGAAGCGCCCAAGCATCCCCACAACGTCGCGCGCAAGACCTTCGTCGAGATCGAAGGCGTGGTGCAGCCCGCGCCCGCGCCGCGCTTCAGCCGCACGGTCGCCGAAGTGCAGAGCGCGCCGCAGCCCGTCGACAGCAGGGCGGCGCTCTCCGGCTGGGGATTCTCGGGCGGCGAGATCGAGGCGCTGTCGGCTGCGGGCGCGATCTGAATGGCGCTGCCGGGCACCGAGCACCGCCGCCGCCTCTATCTGATGCGGCACGGCCATGTCGATTATTTCGGCGGCCATACCGACATCCACCAGGTCGTGCTCACGCGGCGCGGGCAGAGCGAGGCCGAAGCGGCGGCGAAGGCCTTCAGCGGTGTGCGCTTCGACCGCGCGATCTGTTCCGGCCTGCCGCGCACGCGCGAGACGGCTGAGGCGGTGCTCAGGGGCGTGGCGGATGCACCGGCGCTTGAGGTCGATGCCGATCTTGTCGAGCTGCGCGGCGGCGCGCGCCCCGACGTGAAGAGCCGCGCCGAGCTGATCCGGCTGATGAACTCGTATTTCGAGCGCGCGCACGAACCCGGCGCGACCAACCTCGAGGGCGGCGAGATCTTCGCCGATGCGCAGGCGCGCGCGGTGGGCGCGATCGAGCGATTGCTCGCGAGCACCGACTGGCAGACCGCGCTGGTCGTGGCGCATGAAGGCATCAACCGCCTGATCCTGAGCTGGGCCTGCGGCGCGGGGCTTCAGGCGATGAGCGCCTTCGAGCAGGACACGGGCTGCGTCAACATCGTCGACTTCGACCTTGGCGGCATCGGCCATGTGCGCCGCGCGCTCGTGAAAGCGGTGAACCTGACGCCATACAACTATCTCAAGCACGGCATGAACCTGACGAGCCTGGAAGCGATCATGCAGCGCGACGTGAAGGACGTTCCGGTTTAGCATCGCGGCGACTCGCCCTAAGGAGACCGCCGATGGCCGCGACCGGGACCAAGGACCGCAAGGCGCCGGGCGTCTATGCCACGGAGTTCGCGGCTTTTCCGACGTCCATCGTGGGCGTCGCGACGGCCGTGCCGATCTTCATCGGCTATACCGAAACGGCCGTCGATCCCGCGACCGGCAAGTCGCTGTCGATGACGCCGGTCATGATCCAGTCGATGGCCGACTACGGCGCATATTTCGGCGGCAACTATCGCGCGCAATTCGAGGTGGTCACGGCGACGACGGGCGCGCCCGATTTTCAGGCCGACGGTGCCGGTTACAGCGTGAGGGCAACCTCCAGCGCGCGCTTCAACATGTTCGTCGCGCTCGAGATGTTCTATGCGAACGGCGGCGGCAGCTGCACCGTCGTCTCGACCGGACCCTATGAGCAGGTCGCGCGCCAGGGCCTGCTCGACGGATTGGCGGCCGCAGCGAACCAGACGGGGCCGACGATGCTGGTCGTGCCCGATGCCTGCCTGCTGACGGGCGCGGGCGACTACGGCGCCGTGGCGACGGCCCAGTTGAACCAGGCCGGCACGTTGGGTGACCGCATGGCGATCCTCGACCTGCCGGGCGCGCTCGATCCGGCAGGCTGGACCGTCGATGGCCTCGCCGCGCAACGCGACGCGTTCTATGCCGCCACCGCGCCGGCGGATGCCTATCTCGGCTGCGGCGCAGCCTATGCGCCCGCGATCCAGACGTCGGTGCTGGGCCTGGACGACGTCGATTTCCGCAACCTGCAAAGCTCCGATCTGTTGACGAGCCTGCTGACCGCGCAGGCCAACGCCGTCTTCGGCACCGGCACGAGCAAGGCGCTGCAGGTGCTGGCGAAGATCGATCAGGTGTTCGGAGGCAGCGCGGTGCCCAGCCAGGACGTCGCCGCGCTCAACGCCTTCCTCGCCAATGCTCTGCCGCTTTATGCGCAGATCGAAACCATCGTGCTGCAGAAGATGAACGTGGCCGCGCCCAGCGCCGCCATGGCCGGTTTGTGGACGCTCAACGACGATACCCGCGGGGTATGGAACGCACCCGCGAACGTGACCGTCGCCGGGGCGGTCGCGCCGCAGGTAGCGCTGAGCGACGCCCAGCGGGCCGACTACAACATGCCGGAGAACGGCAAGGCCATCGACATCCTGCGCGATTTCCCGGGGCGCGGCACGGTGGTGTGGGGTGCGCGAACCTTGGACGGCAACAGCAACGACTACCGCTACATCCAGGTGCGGCGCACGCTCGTCTATATCGAGACCTCGATCAAGAACGCGCTGAATCCGTTCGCCTTCGCGGCCAATGACAGCCAGACCTGGACGACCGTCACCTCGATGATCTCGAATTTCCTCACGCAGGTCTGGAGCCAAGGCGGATTGATGGGCGACAAGGCCAGCGACGCCTTCAAGGTGCAATGCGGCGTCGGTTCGACCATGACGCCTCAAGACGTCCTGAACGGCTACATGATCGTGCAGGTCGTGCTGCAGATGATCCACCCGGCGGAGTTCATCGTGCTCACCATCAAGCAGACGATGCAGGGCGCCTAGCGCGTGCGCAGGAAAGCGTGGGTCGCTCCCGCCCGCGAGAAAAAGCCCGTGGTCACGCCGTTTGCGTTGACGTCCATCACCCTGGTGCCGGCGGAATCCGGCACGTCGAAGGAAACGACCTGACCGCCGGAGCGTCTCACGAAGCCGTGCAGGACATCGTCGGCGTCGATATAGTAGCCGTATAGCGAACCGCGGTCGTCCAATCCCACGCCATAGGTGGCACGGGAGCGGGAGACGACGAAACTCGTGGTCGTGCCGTCGGCGGCGCGGAAGAAGGCGCGCGCGGATCCCGAGGCAATATATGTTCCGACCACGACGCCATTGTCGTCGATCCTGACGGGAGCCGTCGCGGTAGAGTTCGGCGGATCGAAAGACGTGATGGTGCCGTCGGGATCGCGCACGAAGCCGTGCACGTTGATGTCGCGATCGGTGTAGCTTCCGGCGATGGCGCCGAAGACGTTGATGCTCACGGGCGCCGTCAGGCGCGCGCCGTGCGCGTCGAAGACGATGCCCGAGCCGTCGGGGCGGCGCAGGAAGCCGTGCGTGCGCTTGTGGATGCGCACGCTGCCGGTGATCGCGCCCGACATGTTGATGCCGGCCGGCAGCGTCTGTTTCGCTTCCGGAAACCGGAAGACGAACATCGTGCCGTCCGCATCGCGCAGAAAGCCCTTGCGGCCCGACTGTCCCGTGATCGCTCCGGCATCGTTGATGGCAGCCGGTAAGGTGGTGTGGGACGGGTTCGGATCGAAGGTCGCGATCGTGCCGTCGGCGTTGCGCACGAAGCCATGCGCCACGTTGACCGGGTTGTAGTAGTAGCCGGTCACCTGCCTGGCTGCGTTCAGCGCCGTCGGCGTCGTCTGGGCCGCGCCGTCCACGTCGAATGTGAAGTACTGCGGATCGCCCGGCGCCGCCGTGGCGGCGCCGGCCGCGAAAAGCATTCCAAGCAGATGAGACCGCATCGTCGTCTTCGCCTCAGCGCGTCCGGTAATAGCCGTGCAGCATGTCGGTCGCGAACCCGCCACGGTGAGGCCGCGGAAGGCGGCGGCGCTGACCGTCGTCTCGGCGGCGCCGGGCCCGTCGAACAGCGTCAGGTCGCCCCCGTGGTGCCGGACGAAGCCGTGGAAATGGCCCGACGCGTCGGCATACTCGCCATAAAGGTTGCCGCGGTCGTCCGTTCCGGTGCCATAGGTCTGGAAACCCTGCGGCACGTCGAAGCTGCTGCCCGTGCCGTCCGCCTGGCGCACGAAAGCGTGGATGTCCTCGTCGTTGCCCATGATGGACCCGGTCACCACGCCGTCGTTGTTGATCTGGACCGGCACGGTCAGAGCCGCGTCGGGAGCATCGAAGGTCGTGATCGTCCCGTCCTCCGCGCGAACAAAGCCATGATAAAAGGAACGTTTGTCCTGCCAATAACCCGCGACGGTGCCGGGGTCGTTGATGCCGGTCGCCCGGGTTCCGCCCAGCGCATGGGGCACCACGAACACGACGACCGAACCGTCGGGTTGGCGGATGAAGCCGCGCGAATGTCCGCGCAGCGTGACCGAGCCCGCGACCACGCCGGATGCGTTGATCGCCGCGGCGCTCGTATCCGTCCCGCGGCGGACGTCGAACGCCACGATGCCGCCCGCCGCGTCGCGCAGGAAGCCGTGCGTCTTGCCGTCCGCATCGACGAAATGGCCGGCCACCTCTCCGGCGTCGTTCACGGCGGACGGAATGGTTTCTCCCGAGCCCGCGGGATCGAACACCGTCGTGGTGTCGCGATTGGTGTCGCGCAGGAAGCCGTGCACCGTGCCCTCGGCGTCGGCGAAGTAGCCCGCGATGTGCTTGTTGTCGCTGATCGCGGTGGGGAAGGTGGCGATCGAGCCGTCGGGATCGAAGGGATGGACCGTCGGATGCGCCGAGGCCGCGCTCGTGATGCAGAGCAGGATGGCGAAAGCGGTGCGTCTCATCGGAGCCTCCCGTTCCGGCGACGATAGCAAGTTCAGCGGGCGCGCAGGAAGCCGTGATAGCGCCCGTCCTGGATGAAGGTCCCGACCGTCACGCCGCTCTTGTTGACCCCGTTGACCTGCGTATCCTGGGCGCCGGGCACGTCGAAGGGAATGTTTTCGCCGTCGGAGCCATGCACGAAGCCGTGGGCATGGTACTGGGCATCGTCGTAACCGCCATAGAGCGCGCCGAGGTCGTCCACGCCGATGCCTCTCGTGTTGCTGGCGCCGGGCATGGTGAAGATCGCGATCTTGCCGTCGGCGGCGCGAACGAATGCATGCATGACCCTGCCCAGGTCAAAGTAGGTGCCGGCCACGACGCCGTCGTCGTCGATCTTCACCTTCCAGGTGAACAGCGATCCCGGCGGGTGATAGAACGTGAAGGCGCCCGAGGGTGCGCGGATGAACGCCCGACTGCGCCTTGCGCGCGATCCCATATAGCCGGCGATCGTCCCGTCGGCGTTGATGCTCGTCGCATGGGTCTCCGGCGCCCGCCCACCCCTGATCAGTGAGATTGTGCCGTCAGGCCGGCGCAGGAAGCTGTAGAGTTCTTTTCTCAGCCACATCGTTCCGACGATCGTGCCGTCCGAGGCGATGTCGGCCGGCATCCCGCCGAGATAGCCGTGGACGTTGAACGCCGTGATGGTGCCGTCGGCGGTACGCAGGAAGGCTTCCCAGTGTTCGCGGGGCTTGTAGAAATACCCGGTCACGTCGCCGGCGTCGTTGATCGCGACGGGCCTGGTATCGACGGACTTCGGCGGATCGAACACCGTGAAGACGCCGTTGCCGGCGCGGATGAAGCCGTGGCCGCGCGATCCGTCGGAATAGTAGCCGGTGGCTTGCCCCGTCGCGTTGATCGCCACGGCCATGGTGTAGAGCGATCCGTCCGGGTCGAACGGGACGTATTGCGCATCCGCAAGCGCCGCGCTTGCGGCGCAGAGCGCAAGCGTCGTGCCGAGCACGCCCGCGCGCATCATCGTGTCCTCAGGAAGCCATGCGTGACGCCGGATTGCGTCGCAAGGCCCGTGGTGACGCCCCGCAGGTTCACGGCGTCGACCAGCGTGTCGCTCGCGCCCGGCACGTCGAACTTGATGACCGTGCCGTCGGAGCGATGCTGGAAGCCGTGGATGTGCATGTCGGGGGCGATCCAGCTTCCATAGAGCGCGCCGCGGTCGTCGATGCCCACCGGCATGGTCGAGGCGGCGCCCGGCACGTCGAAGGTCGAGATCGCGCCGTTCGGCGCGCGCACGAAGCCGTGCACCAATCCGTCCGCGTCGGCATAGGAGCCCGCGACCGCGCCGTCGTCGCCGATGAAGGCGGGATCGGTCGCGATGGCGCCCGCGACGTCGAAGCTTGTGAGGGTATCGGCGTCGACGCGGATGAAGCCGTGATGCTGGTCGGGATTGTCCTCGTCCGCGCTGTAGCCCACGATCGCGGCCGAGTTGTTCATATGCGTCGGGAAGGTGTCGTGCGCGCCCGGCGCGTCGAACTCGGCGAAGAGGCCGGTCGCGCCGCGCAGGAAGCCTTGCGAGCGGCCGGCCACGATCACCGTTCCCGCGACGTCGCCCGCATTGTCGATGGCCGTGGCCGCGGCGATCTTGCCGGGCGGCGGTTTCAGCATGAAAGTCCGCCCGCCCGCGAAGCGCATGAAGGCGAAGGTCTTGCCGTTGCGCTTGAACCAGCCGGCGACGTCGCCGTCGTCGTCGATCGCGACGGGATGCGTCTCGGTCGAGCCGTCGGGATCGAAGGTCCAGAACCGGCCCTTGTTGTTGCGCACGAAACCGTGGAGCCGGCCCGCACCGTCGCGATAGGCGCCGGTCACGCTCTTGGTGTTGTTGATGGCGGCGGGGAAGGTGGCCGTCGCCTGGGGCACGTCGAACACGGTGTAGACCGCGTGCGCGCAAGCCGGCGCCGCGAACAGGGCCGCTGCCGCGAACAGGCCCGTTGCCGCGAAAAAGGCCGCTGCCGCGACCGGGTGTTCCTTCATATGTCCACCTCGCACCACACGGGCACGTGATCCGACGGCTTGTCGCCGGCACGCATCTGCTTGTCGATGCCCGAGCCTTTCAGCCTGTCCGCCGCCTGCGGCGACAACAGGATGTGGTCGATGCGGATGCCGTGGTCCTTCTGCCAGGCGCCGGCCTGGTAGTCCCAGAAGCTGTACTGATGCGTCTCGGCGTGGCAGGCACGGAAGGCGTCGGTCAGGCCCAGGTTCTCGAGCTTGCGCAACGCCGCGCGCGACTCCGGCTGGAACAGGGCGTCGCCGAGCCAGGCCTTGGGGTTCCACACGTCGTCGGGCGTGGGGATCACGTTGTAGTCGCCCATCAGCGCGATGGGCTCTTCCAGCGCGAGCAGATCCCTGGCATGCACCGCCAGCCGCTCGAGCCAGGCGAGCTTGTAGGCGAACTTCTCGGTGCCGATGGGATTGCCGTTGGGCGCATAGATCGAGGCGACGCGGATCGCGCCCTTGGTCCCGGGCACCACGGCCTCGATATAGCGGGAATGGTCGTCGGCGTCGTTGCCCTTGAGCCGGGGCGTCACGTCCTCCAGCGGCCGCTTGGAGAGGATGGCGACGCCGTTATAGGTCTTCTGGCCGTGGACGGCGCAGTTGTAGCCGAGCTCCTCGAAGGGCGCGCGCGGGAAGCCGTCGTCCTGGCACTTGATTTCCTGCAGCACCACGACGTCGGGCGCGGCCTGTTTCAGCCAGGCGAGCGCCGCCTCCTGGCGGACCTTGATCGAGTTGACGTTCCAGGTGGCGAGCTTCATGGGAACCCTTGTATTTGGGTTTGCGGAGGCCGGGAAGGGCGCCTATAAGGCTCGCCTTCTTGGGACGGAGCGTGGCGCAGCCTGGTTAGCGCACCAGTCTGGGGGACTGGGGGTCGTGGGTTCAAATCCCGCCGCTCCGACCATGTTTTCAAAGGCTTACGCCGCTATGGCCGTCGAGTCTCAAACCCTCATCGCCGTGCGAAACGTCAGAGCCAGCAGCCGCTGGTATGGGGAGCTGCTCGGCGCCGATTCGCTTCCCGACCACAGCCATCGCGACGTCTACGACCGCATCTCGTGCGACGGCCGGCTCGTGCTTCAGCTGCATGCCTGGGACGCGGAGGAGCATCCCAACCTCGTCGATGCGCATAAGGCGCCGGTCGGGCACGGCGTGCTGCTGTGGTTCGTCGTCGGCGACTTCGACGCCGCGGTGGCGCGCGTCCGCGGTCTGGGCGCCGAGATCGTCGAGGAGCCTCACGTCAACCCGGCGCCGCAGCACCGCGAGATCTGGCTGCGCGATCCCGACGGCTATGTGGTGGTGATCGCGAGTCCGGACGGCGAGGCGGCGGAGCGCTGAACGCCTCAGTGGCAGGCCGCGCGCGTTGCCTTCATCCAGACCGTTCCCTCGTGAATGTTCACGTCGTCGACATATAGGCAAACGCCGGCGTCCTTGATCGATACACGCAGCGTGCTTGTGTTGCTCGGTGTCGCGCGTCCATTGACAGGATCACCATCCTTGTCGGGCAATGTGACGACGATATCCCCTATCAACGACCACAACGAGCCGGCCATCACCACCAGGTTCTCAGATCGGGAACGTAAACGCCCGCGAATCCGACGATGGCCAGAACGAGCGCGACGAGCTTTGCCCATTCACCGATATCCTTGGCCCGTTGCTCGCCGCTGTCCCGATATGCCTTGAACATGCCCGCCCCGAGAAGTTTCACGGCGTTCTACTGGACGCGGCGTGAGGCCGCCTGTCCATTCCGTTACGGCTGGGATAGGCTCCACACGAATATCCGAGTCGGGGGATCGCATGGCGAGCAGCACCGCAACCGTCGGCAGCTTCGAGATCGGGCGCGTGCTCAGCCGCGCTTTCGACGTCATCACGGGCAACGCCGCCACCTTCCTCACGCTCGCGGTGGTGGCGTCGCTGCCGACCATCGCGTTCCGCTATTGGAGCATGTCGCAGTCGACGCAGATGTTCACCGTCTTCCAGCCCGGCGGGTCGGGCTCGCTCACCGGCTTCTTCGGCATGGCGGTGCTCGGCGCCTTCATCTACTACATCTTCGCCAACCTGCTTGCGGCGGCGCTGACCCACGGCACGATCGTGTCGCTGAACGGCCGCAAGGCCACGCCCGGCGAATGCCTGGCGACGGGCCTGCGCCACGCGATCCCGCTGGCGATCATCACCTTCCTCGCCACCCTCGGCATGATGCTGGGATTCATCCTGCTGATCGTGCCGGGCTTCATCCTGCTCACCATGTGGACGGTGCTGACGCCGGTGCGCGTCGCCGAGCAGACCTCGATCATGGACACCTTCAGCCGCAGCGCGGAGCTCTCCAGCGGTTTCCGCTGGTCGATCTTCGGCCTGCTGGTGATCTACATCCTCATCGCCTGGGCGATCGGGCTGGCGGTGGGGCTGGTCGCGGGCGTCACGATGATCGGTGCGGGCGGGCTCGGCGCCGGCGGGTTCGGACAGGTCTCGATCCTCTACGTCCTCATCAGCGGCATCGGCACGATCTTCACCAGCCTGTTCGGCTCGACCATGATCGCCTCGACCTATTACGAGCTGCGCACGGCGAAAGAGGGCGTGGGACCGGAGCAGCTCGCCTCGGTGTTCGAATAGGACCGGGTTCGAACAGGCCCTACGGCGCGTCGTACTTGTCGCGGCGCCTGCGGCCGAACAGCAGGCGCGTCTCGAGGTGCCCGCGCAGCCCGGTGTAATAGGCCTGGAGGAATTCGAGGTCGCGGATGCCGGTGTCGCGCATCCCGATCTTGCCGCGGATGCGCTCGGCGACCGAGCGCATCACCGCCGGGTCCTTGCGGCGCAGCACGTCCTCCAGCACGTTCAGCTCCTTGACGCCATAGACGTCGAGCTGCTCGGACGTGAAGGCGACCACGGCGGTGTTCTCGACGCCCGAGAGATCGACGTCCAGCACGCGCTTGGGCGCGCGCACGACCCAGGTGCCGCCGACCAGGTCGCCGACGCGCAGGCGGTCCTTGTTGAACAGCGGGAACAGCACGAACACCGCGCACCAGACGAGACCCATCAGGTTGATCCAGCCGTCGACGCCCGCGCCCGCGGCGGCCAGCAGGCTCAAAGGCAGGAACAGCTCGATCTCGCGCATGGCGTTGCGCGAGAAGATCGCCTCGGCGGTGAGCGGCCCGCCGTTGCGCATCGCCACGCGCAGGCCGAGCACGCGCTTGCCCGGCGTGGCGGCGCGCGGGGTCAGCTCGAAGGCGATGAAATAGAAGTTGCGCAGGAAGAACGAGGCCATGATCCACACCACGACCAGAAGCTCGCCCGGCGCGAACGAGGTCGCGAAGGCGACCAGCAGCACCGCGATCGAGAGCGCGATCAAGGCGCCGATGATGATGGCGCAGTCGAGCAGGAATGCCGCCACGCGCTCGCCGCCCTCGGCCAGCGTCAGGCGCAGGTCGACGCCTTCGGGCGTGACCAGCTCGCGCACGCGGCCCTCGGGCGGCAGATAGGCGGCGGGGCGGACGGCGGGCTGCGCGCCCACGGGCCGGTTCAGGTGCGCGCTCATGGGTGCGTTATGGGGCGCGTTTGCGGGCCCCGGCCGCATCGGCGTGCTCATTCGTCCTTCACCGGAAAATAGAAGTAGGTCAACCAGCCGGCGAGCATGGAGAGACCGACGCCGTAGCGGATCCAGGTGTTCTCGATCAGCTGGCGCGCGAAGCCTTCGAGCAGGCCCGCCACCGCGAGCATCAGCACGACGCCGGCCATCACCAGCGCCGCGCGCCGTCCGGCCGAGACCAGCGCGTCCATGCGGCTCTGCGCGCCGGGGAAGGCCAGGTTCCAGCCGATGTGGAATCCGGCCGCGCCCGCGAGCGTCACGGCGAACAGCTCCGTCGTGCCGTGGATCGACACCCAGCCGCCGAACTCGACGCCCAGCCCATGGCTGGAGAACAACGCAATGAACGCGCCCAGCATCAGCCCCTGATAGATCATCAGGAACGCGCTCGGCAGGCAGCAGGCGAAGCCCAGCGCGAAGGCGAGCAGCGCGATCTGCGAATTGTGCGTGAACAGGAACGTCGCCAGCACCGACAGCCCGTCGACGTGATGGCCGTGCAAGGTCTCCTGCAGCGACGCCGTCGAGGCGCCGGGATTGCGCCCCGAGGCCAGGCCTTCCGGCACGAAGGCGCCGTACCAGGCCGGCGACCGGCGCACCAGGACATAGGCCACGACGGCGCCGAGCGCGGTGGTCACTGCCGAGACGACCGTCTCGATCCAAAGCGCCTGCACCGCGTCGCGCCAGTCGCGCGCGAAGAAGCGCGCCAGCCGTTCGGTCACGGTCGTGCGCGCGCCGTAGACGCAGAAATAGGCGCGCGTCGACAGCCCTTCGAGATAGGAGACCAGGCTGTGGTCGAGCGAGATCGCGCGCGCCATCGACAGCGAGGAAAGGGTGGCGCGATACAGCACCGGGATGGCGATCACCTCGTCGTCGCTGAGCCCGCTGCCGCGTCCCTTCTCGAAGCGGTTGAGCAGGTCCTCCAGGCGCTTCCAATCGGCCTCGCGTTCGAGGCGGAAGCGGCGGCTCTTCAGGATGTCGCTCATCTGAAGCCTCACACCCTGTCGAGCCGCTTGGCGGCGAGATAGGCCTCGAGCACGCCCATGCCCATCTGCTCCAGCGGCGCGTCGACGATGTGCACGCCCCTGCGGCGCAGCCGCTCGATAACGATGTCGCGCTCGCGCAGCAGCGCGTCGGCGATCACCGCGCGCGAGACGTCTTCGGGGCTCGAGGGGCGCGCGCGCGACATGTCCTCGAGCTCGGCGTCGCGGAACACGACGAACAGCACGAGATGGCGCTGCAGCAGGCGGCCGATGTTCTCCAGCATCAGCTCGGCGCTGGTCGTGTCGACGAAATCGGTGAAGATGATGACGATCGAGCGGTGGTCGAGGTCGGCCGAAAGCTGCGACAGGCCGAGCGTGAAGTTGGTCTCGGCGGTGGAATAGTCGAGGCCCGAGGCGAGATGCTGGAGGTGACCGAACGCAGCGGGGCCCGCGACCGTGCCGCTGCGCAGCCGCGGCTTCTCGTCGAAGGCGAAGAGGCCGACGCGGTCGCCGATCTTCAGGCCCACATAGGCGATCAGGAGGATCGTCTGCAGCGCGCGGTCGAGGCGCGGCTGGCCGGCGACGGGCTCGCTCATCAGGCGGCCGGTGTCGAGCACCATGACGATGTGCTGGTTCTGCTCGGCCTGGAACTCCTTGGCGAGGAGAAGGCCGTGGCGCGCCGACTGCTTCCAGTCGATGGTGCGGCGGTCCATGCCGGATTCGAACGTGTGCAGCGCGTGGAATTCCGAACCCTGAGCGGCGTTCTGCTGGATGTGCAAGCCGAGGGGCATGTCGCGGCGGAACAGGCGCGAGGCTTCGTCCTTCACCGCCTGCACGTTCGGCACGATCGGGATGGTGCGGTCGAGGCTTTGCGTCTTCTGCAGCCAGGCCAGCCCGATGGGACCGGGCCAGCGCACCCAGAGCCGCTCGAAGGTCCCCTGGCCGCGGCGGCGCACGGTGACCGCGAAATCCGCGGTGCCGGCACGACCGACGATGGCGACGTCCCGGCGGTCGGGGCTGAGCGCGAGGCGGTGGCCGATGTCGAGCGCGACCTGCGCGCTCCGGGGCGCCAGCGCGCCGCCGAACTGCAGCGCGAAGCTGGCGCGCGCCGTCTGGCCGACCGCCATGCCGTTGGGAAGGAACGGCACGATGCTGAGCTTGGAGCGCCCGCCCGCCGCGACGGCGTCGAGCAGCATCAGCCCCACCACGAAGACCACCCAGCTCGCTCCCACCAGCCACAGCCGGGGCGCCACGACGGCCAGAAGCAGCGCCAGCGGGATGCCGAGCGCGGCCAGGAAGATGGCGCGGCGGGTGGGATAGATCACGGGCGGCCCTTGGCAGGGTGCATCATTGGTCGTTCCTCAGCGCGGCGCTTCCACGCGCTCGACGACGGCGCGCACCACGTCGTCGACGCGGCGGCCGTCGATCTCGGCGGCGGGGGAGAGGATGACGCGGTGGCGCAGCGCCGGCAGCGCGAGCGTCTTGACGTCGTCCGGGATGACGTAGTCGCGTCCGTCCAGCGCGGCATGGGCGCGGGCCGCCGCCGCCAGCATCGCGGCCGCGCGCGGGCTGGCGCCGTTGGAGATGTCGGCCGAGATGCGCGTCGCGCGCACGATGCCGACGATATAGGCGACGATCGGATCGGTGAGGCGCGCGCTCGCCACGGCGGCGATCGCGGCGCTGACGGTCTCGCGGTCGGCGACCCTGGCGATGCCGAGCGAGGCGGGATCGGGCATCCGCACGCTGGGTCCCGTCGCGGCCACGATGGCGCGCTCCTGCGTCTCGTCGGGATAGGCGAGCACGTGCTTGAACAGGAAGCGGTCGAGCTGCGCCTCGGGCAGGGGGTAGGTGCCCTGCTGCTCGATCGGGTTCTCGGTCGCGATGACCATGAAGCGCTCGCTCAGCATGTTGGCCTTGCCGTCGAGCGTGACGCGGCGCTCCTGCATCGCCTCGAGCAGCGCCGCCTGGGTCTTGGGCGGCGTGCGGTTGATCTCGTCGGCCAGCAGCACCTCACAGAAGATCGGGCCGCGGTTCACCGTGAAGGTCGAGGTCTGGAAGTTGAACAGGTTGGTGCCGACGATGTCGCCCGGCATCAGGTCGGGCGTGAACTGGATGCGCCCGAAATCCAGGTTCAAGGCGGCCGCGAAGGATTGCGCCAGCAGAGTCTTGGCCGTGCCGGGCGGGCCTTCGAGAAGGATATGGCCGCCGCAGAACAGCGCCGCCAGCAAAAGGTCGACCGTGTCGGTCTGGCCGACGACGGCCTTCGCGATCTCGGCGCGCAGCCTGGCCGCGATGTCCTTGATGTCGCTAACGAGCATGGATGATCCTCTCTCTCCATTCATAAAGCCTGCGCGCGACGGCGATGAGGCCGCTTCGGCTGCTCACCCAATGCGCCTCGGTCATCAGCGCGTCGAAACCGGGTTCGTCCTCGCGCTCCAACCCCTTGAAGCCTTCCGCGTCCTGCCTGCGGATGCCCAGCGCCATGGCGGCGATGTTGCGCGTGGTCGTCGCATAGCGCGGTGCCATGTTCGGCTCGCGATGCAGCATGCGGATCATGTCGGCGGCGTTGGAGACCAGCGCCGTCTTGCCGCGCGCGAAGACGGGCCCCTGGCCTCGCGGCGTGCCGAAGCGCACCGCGGCGTGGAAGCCGATCAGCATCGCCGCGAAGATGGCGCAGAGCGTGGCGCCCAGGAACGGGGCTGCGAACATCTCGCGCAGCAGGCTCGGCGTCCTGCCCGCGCCGTTGAGCGCGAGAGCGAAGGCTATGGCGCCGTTGCCGCTGCGCAGGCGCTTGACGATGGCGACGGCCAGCGCCGCGGTCGGCAGGTCGCTCAGGCCGTGGTTGTTCATCAGGTCGGGATCGGCGAGCACGTAGACGCTTGCGCCGTTCAGCTTGGCCAGCACGATGCCGCCGTCGCCGCTCTTGATCATCGGCACCCAGTCGGCGCCCGAGATCGTCTGCAGCCGGTCGATCTTGCCGAGGCCGTCGGGCACCGAAAGCGAGGGTATCGTCGAGACCAGCCCGGGCGGCTTCTCGCCGCGCCGTTCGGCGATCGTCGTCTTGTCCGACAGCGACTTCAGCATGCCTTCGCGGATCTTGGCGTCGAGCGTGAAGCCTTTGACCACGCGGCCATAGCGTTCCGGATCGGCCAAGGCGAACCATTTGGGAAGGATGATCAGCGCCGGGCCCGCGTTCTCGTCGGGCATGGCGGCGGCGAGCACGCCCTTGGGATCGGCGCCCGGCGGCGGCGTGAGGACGACGAGGCTCGGCCCGCCGCGGCCGGGCGTGCTGCGCTCCACCGTGTTGTCGATGCCCGCTTCGTCCAGCAGC
>Ga0213876_10000200_pt1 | contig 61250 bp, 43 predicted proteins | sample BarmaccomBMRX_R9_FD_160113 | JGI IMG/M metagenome (GOLD analysis project Ga0213876, IMG submission 160113) | Root-associated microbial communities from Barbacenia macrantha in rupestrian grasslands, the National Park of Serra do Cipo, Brazil - RX_R9 | ecosystem: Host-associated > Plants > Roots...
GGCGGGGGCGGGGGGGGGGGTGTGGGGGCGGGGCGGGGAGCAGTCTCTGTTGGCGGAGGCTTTGACGACGCAGGGGATGGCGCTGGCGCGTGGGGGGCAGTTCGAGCAGGCGGGGGAGGTTCTGCTGCGCGCGGCCGAGGTGGCCGAGGCGGCGGGCGACGTGGAGGGCGCGGGGCAGGCGACTCTGACGCTCGTCGAGGAGTTGGGCGAGCGGCTCGCGCTGCAAGACCTGGGGGCCGCTTTCGAGCGGGCCGACGCGCTGCTCGCCAGATCGCGCCACCCGGGCAACAGGAATCGCCTGTACGCGTGCGCGCGGCTGGTGCTGTCGGTCGTCGGCGTCCTGCCGGAGCCTGACACGTGGGTGGGCTTCTCCTTCCGCGAGTCCGTGAGGCGCTACGAGGGGCGCCTGGTAGAGGGCGCGCTCAGGGACTCGGGCGGGGTCGTCTCGCGCGCGGCGCAGTTGCTGGGGCTGACGCGCCAGAGTCTGGACTCGATGCTCCACCGACGCCACCGGCGCCTGCTCCCGCTGCGCACGCCGTCCGAGCCGCGCCGCAGCAGCCTCATGTTCCGCGAGCCGCACGAGGAGGCGCCGACCCGCGGCGTGCACATACTCCACGCAGAGGACGACGCGCTCGTCGCCTCGGCCGTGCGCGAGGCGCTCAGGGGCGAGGGCTGGCGCGTCTCGACCTACGCGGACGGCCCTTCGGCGCTCGGCGAGATAGAGGGGCCGGAACATTACGACCTCCTCGTCATCGACAAGCAACTGCCCGGGGCGGACGGGCTGGAGCTGGTCGTCCGCGCGCGCGAGCTGCCGCACAGGCAGCACGTCCCCATCATCGTGCTCTCGGCGCACGGCGACACAGAACGCGACGCGAGGCGCGCAGGCGCCAGCGCCTTCCTCCGCAAGCCCGAGGACATGCCCGCGCTCGCGGAGACCATCGCGCGCCTCCTCGCGCGCAAGCCGAAGCAGGGGTGAGTCAGTGACGCGGGTCTGGGGCGGCGCGGCTGGGACGGCGCGGCGGTGAAGGACGGAGGGCGGTCTGTGGAGAGAGACAAGAGGTGAGTTTGACATCCGGGGCGGCGCAGGGAAGCGACCGCCCCGGCGCGCCGGCCGTCTGTCGGGACGGGTTTTACGGCGCGGGGCCGCGGGCAATGGCGGTTGCCCAGCGGCCCGTTCGCTGGCCGCCCGGCGGGGGGGTTTCGGGCACTCCTTTACCCCCCGCCGGGCGGCGGCTACTTTTCGGAGGCGAGCGCCGGCAGGCGCCACGCGGCGCGTAGCCGCGCGTACTCGGCCTCGGTGAGTTGCACGAGCAGCGGGCTCTTCTTCGGGTCGAGCCAGCGGAGGAGTTCCGTCAGGTTCTCTTCCCCCATCGCGGTACAGCCGGCGGTGCCGTGCCCCGGGCCGGCCCAGACGTGCAGGAAGATGCAGGAGCCGCGGCCGACGACCGTCGGGGCAGCGTTGTGCCTGACGACGAGCCCCCAGCGGTAGCCCTCGACCGAACGCATACGCTCCGAGCTGTTCCAGTCCGCGCCGCCGGCCGCGTCCCTCAAGACGATCCGGTTGTAGCTGCGCGAGGCCGTGTCGTCCACGCACTCGACCGCGGGCGTCAGGGGCGTGTAAGGGACGCGCAGCCACGCGGCCTCCTCGCGCGGCGCGAAGCCGAACGCGGGGCCGAGCGCGAAGAGACCCGCGGGCGCCTTGCCGTCGCCCTCCTTCTTCTGCGGCCCCGCCTCGGCGCCCGTCTCGACGAGCCCGGCGCCCCAGCCGAGGCCGTTCCTGCCGACGGCCACCGGCACGTCCCTGCCGACCTGCGCCCAGGCGCCCCCCGTCCCCTTCCGCTCAAACCGACGAAGAACACCGGGCACGTCGTCCCAGCCGCGCGTCGTCACCAAAATTAACTGGCGCGAGCGCGCGAGCGGCGCGGGCGTCTTGCCCGCGGCGGCCGCCTGCGCGCAGGCGACGAGCACGCAGGCGAGTGTGATTCGAATCGTTTGACGAGTGTTCACGGCGCGCCTCAACTCCCTTTTTGCTTCAGGTGCGAATCGAGCCATTCGAGGACGGTCGTGTGCCAGAAGAGGGAGTTGCCGGGCTTGAGAATCCAGTGCCCCTCGTCCGGGAAGATGACGAGCTTCGACTCGACGCCCTGCCGCTGCAAGTACGTGAAGAGCTGGAGCCCCTGATCGACGGGGACGCGGAAGTCCAGCTCGCCGTGCGTGACGAGCGTCGGCGTCTTGAAGTTCTTGGCGAAGCGGTGCGGCGACCACTTCGCGTAAAGCTCGGGCGCGTCCCAGGGCGTCCCTTTGAACTCCCACTCGGGGAACCACAGCTCCTCGGTCGCGCCGTACATGCTCTCCAGGTTGAAGGTGCCGGCGTGCGCGACGAGCGTCTTGAACTTCACGCGCGGGTCGTCGTTGTGCCCGAGAATCCACTCGACCATGTAGCCGCCGTAAGAGGCGCCGGCCGCGGCCACGTTGTTCTTATCGACGAAGGGCATCGCGGCGACCGACGCCACGCCGTTCATGATGTCCTCGTAAGCCCTGCCGCCCCAGTCGCCGGAGATTTCGTTGGTGAACTGCTGACCGTAGCCGGTCGAGCCGCGCGGGTTCGGCAGGAAGACGACGTACCCGTCCGCCGCGTAGACCTGCGGGTTCCAGCGGTAGCCCCAACTGTCGTTCCAGGCGCCCTGCGGCCCGCCGTGGATGAGCACGACGAGCGGGTACTTCCTGTTCGGGTCGAAGTCGGGCGGCTTGACCAGCCAGCCCGAGACCTTCGTCCCGCCCGCGCCCGCCCACGTCAGCTCCTCGGCGGGGCGGAGTGAGAACTGCTTCATGAAAGTGTCGTTGTGGTGCGTCAAAGGCGCGGCCTGGTTGGCCGAGCCGTTCAAAGGCACGACGCCGTCCATGCGCGCCGTGTAAATCTCGGTCGGGCCGTTGGCGGTCGAGCGCGTGAAGACGAGAAAGCGCGAGTCGGCCGAGACCTGCACGTCGCCGTTGAAGCCGCCCAGGAGCTTGCGCGCCGGGCCGCCGGCCAGGGACGCGTTGAAGAGGGGCTGTTCGCCGCGCTCGCCCGAGGAGAAGTAGACGGATTTGCCGTCGGGCGCGAAGGTGAAGTCGTCCACGTACGCGTCGTACTTCGGCAGCAGCTCGCGCGTCTGTCCGGTCTGCCGGTCGTAGAGCATCAGGCGCCAGCGGTCGCTCTCGAACGCGGGCGTGGATTGCGAGCGGTAGGCGATGTAGCGGCCGTCCGGGGAGTAGCGCGGCGTCCTGTCCGCGCCCCTGTTGTCGGCCGTGATGCGCCGCGGCTCGCCGCCCGCGACCGCGACCACGAAGATGTCCGCGTTGGTCGAGGCCGCTTCGAGCCGTTCTGTGTTGCGCGCGTAGGCCAGCTCCTTCGAGTCGGGCGAGAAGGCGTAGTCCAAAGGGTCGCCGAGGGAGAAGGGCGGCGCGTCCCAGTCGCCGGGCGTCAGGTCGCGCGCGGCGCCGCCCTCCGAAGGGGCGACGAAGACGTGCGTGCGCTTGGCGCCCTTCCAGTCCGTCCAGTGGCGCACGAAGAGGCGCGTGGTGACGTGCGGCTTGACGGGGTTCTTCTCGGCCTCCTCGTCGCGCCGCTGGTTGCAGGCGTCGTCGGCGCAGTCGGGATAAACGTCGGACGCGAAGGCGATCCACTTGCCGTCGGGCGACCAGACGGGGTCGCTGGCTCCGGTCGAGATGTTCGTCAACTGTTTCGGGTCGGAGCCGTCGGGGCTCATCGTCCAGACCTGATTGGCCGACGTGTAGGCGAGGCGGCGGCCGTCGGGCGACCAGCGCGGCGAGGACGAAGAGGCCGCGCCCGTCGTCAACTGCCGGGGCTCTCCGCCCGCGGCGGCGACGACGAAGAGCTGCGTGCGGTTGCGGTTGGCGGCCACGTCCGGGACGGTGATCTGGTACGCGACCCAGCGGCCGTCGGGCGAGAGCTGCGGGTCGGCGACGCGCTGAATCTTGAGCAGCTCCTGGACGCCGAAGCGCGCGGCCGGGCTCTGCGCCTGGGCGAAGGCTGCGGCCGAGAGTGCAAGCGCCGCGGCGCACGCGCGTGTGAAGAGACCGTTCATGAGTTCCCTCCTACAAAACAGTTCCGGCATGGAAGAGTGGGCAGGTTCGCGGACGAAATTTAGCACAGCCCTGGCGCGGGCCACTACTCCCGCGGAGTCGAAGGTTACTGCGAACTTGAGTGCCAGTAACACGAGAGCCGACGCAGAGGACGCGGAGGCGCCGAGGAATACATGTTTGAAATTCTAAAAACCGCAGCGACGACTTCGACATCTGCCTCCCCTCCGGCCGACGCGGTACAACAAGCTCATTTTCGGGTTACTATTCCCGGGCGGCTTACTGCTCACCCTCGACGGCCGGGCCGGCCGTGGAGAGCGTTGAAGATTCTCTAATCATCACCCGGTGGCGTGAGGAGATGAGCAATCAGGAGAACACTTGCTCGATCTGAAGATGACGCTGGTCGAATTCTTAGAGCGGAGCGGTTACACGCGCGTGCCCCTGACGAGGAGCGGCATCGGCCACTTCCACACGGACGGGACGCTCGACGGGCGCCCCCTGTCGGTGCTGGTGGACACGGGCGCGGGGGGCAGCGTCTTCAGCCTCGACATCGCGCGGGAGATGGGGCTCGCGCTGACGAAGCTCGAGATGCAGGGCGGCGGGGCGGGCGCCGCGCGGCTGGACGTGTACCGGATCGGGGAGGCGAGTTTCCGCCTGGGCGGGTTGACGCCGAAGGTGGGCGCGCTGCTCGCGATGGACTTGACGCACGTCAACCAGGCGGCGGCGCTCCGCGGCTCCGGCCCCATCGACGCCGTGCTCGGCGCCGACGTGCTCGAAGCGCACTCCGCCGTCATCGACTACGGCAGCAGCTCGCTGTATCTCAAGCTGTGAATCAGTAGGCAGCAGGCAGATGGCAGCAGACAGTTCGGAGCCGTATCGAAGTAGTCATATAAACAAAGGCGGCCGGTCAAAGAGGACTCGGCCGCCTTCGTGTCTTAGCTGCCTACTGCCCTCTGCTTTACTGCGGCAGGCTCGACAGCTCCTCGATGCGCCCGCGGACGGCGCGGGCGAGGAGGCGGGTCTCGGCGGGCGTGGAGTTGGCGGCGCGGAAGAGGGCGGCGAGCTGGCCGTCGGTCAGCGCGGAGAGGCGTTGGCCGATCCAGCGCGCGTGCTCGACCTTGATCTTCTCGACCTCCCCCTTGTTGACGCCTGTGAAGTGGAAGTCCACGTAGCCGTCCTTGACCTTGTCGATGAACTTCGAGTCGGCGTAGTCCTCGGGCTTATTGCGGCTGCGCGTGATGCGCCAGAGCGGGCCGAGGCCGCCCGTCTTGCCGAAGGTCGCGCCGAGGTCGCTGATGGCGTAGCGCAGCTCGCCCGAGCCCTTCGTGTGCAGGATGACGTTGTTCACGTCCTTCAAGTCCCAGTTGTTGATGAGCACCATCAGGACTTTCAAGCCGTCCAGTTCGCGCGTGCCCGAGAAGGGGTTCCGCGCCCAGCTCCACTCGCCGTGCCGCTTGACGTTGTCGGGGCGCGCCTCGAAGCGGACGTTGGTGAGCCACCCCTTGCCGGGGATGTTCACGCGCGGGACGAGGTAGGTGATCTCCGTCTCGTAGCCCGCGGCCCAGATGAGGCGCGAGGCGGCGGTCTCCGGCTGCGCCTCCTCGCCGACCTTCGCCACCCACTCGCGCCCCCGCGCGTCGCGCACGCGGTACTTCTTCGACCAGCCCCCCTTCTCCTCCTTGACGAAGGTCAGGCGGCGCAGGGCCGGGCGCATCGCCGCGCCGCCCGGCCCCGCCGCGAGGTCGAGCCGGGCCACGTCGCGCGCGCGCCAGAGCACGGGCGTGCCCTTCGGCAGCCCCTTCTTCTTCGTCTTGTCCTGCGCGGCCACCGCGGGCACCAACACAAGCAGCAGCGCGATCAACGCCACGAACGTCCGTGTCATCCCTTTAACAGGCATCCCTTCTAACGCGCAGCGCGACCCTGCGCCCGTCCTCCTTCGAATTGATGCGGGAGAAATTGGAGTGATACTACCAAAGGCGAGTAGACAGTAGCCAGTAGGCAGTTCAGAGCCCCGTCAGGGGCGACATGTGACATGCCGCTCCTAACGGAGCCTGGAGGACTAATAATCGACCTGAGCTATAAACATCTCGCCCCTCCGGGGCTCTGAACTGCCTACTGCCGTCTGCCTACTGCCTACTGCTTCAGCCCCGGCTTCACCGCGCGCTCCTTCCGCGCCGCCTGCTCGTCGGGCGGGAGCAGCGACCAGAGCCAGCTCACGGCGCGTTCGAGCTGCTTGCGGTCGCCGGACTGCAAAGCCTCCTGCCCCTGCGCGACCCAGCGCGCGGCCTCCTCCTGGTTGACGAACTGGCGGCCCGGTCGCGCGAGGTAGTGATACCAATCATCCCAGAACCATTCCTGCGCGTGGAGCACCTGCGTGCGCAGCGCGCGCAGGGCCGCGGCCGCCCTCTTCACGCCGCGCACGTCGCCGCGCGCCGACGCCTCCGACAGCTCGCGCCGGAGCGCCGCCAGCCGCTCGCGCTGCGCGTCCGTGCCGTGCTCGCTCACGGTCTCGGCGGCCGAGGCGGCGAGCGTGTTCGCGTCGCTCACGCCCGGGCCGGCGGGCGCGAGGCCCGCGCGCCGCTCAAGCTCGGCGATGCGCGCGCGGGCCTCGCGCAGGCGCTCGACGACGCGCGCCGCGCGATCCTGGTCTTCCGCGTCGCCGGCCGCCTGGTGCGCGCCCAGCTCGATGTCGAAGTCCTCAAGCTCGCGCCGCAGCCGCTCGACCTCCGCGCGCCGCGGGTCTGCGGCGGGCGCGCCCCCGTCGGCGTCGTCCTTTAGCTCAAGCGCGAAGCCGTCGTCGTAGACGACCTCCGGAAAGTCGAAGTCTTCGGCGGACGCGCCCGAGAGCATCAACTGCTCCTCGACGCGTTCGAGCCGCGCGAGGCAGTTCTCGATTTCGAGGTGCGCGCCCTTCAGCAGTTCGAGGTAGTCGGGCTCCTCCTCCTTCGGGATGAAGACGCGGTCGGTGAAGTGCTCGTTCAGATACGGGATGAAGACGTCCACCGTGATGAGGCGCGAGGCGTCGATCTTGATGTGGAGCTGCACCTCGGCGCCTTCGGGGACGGGGCGGCGGACGGCCTCGCTGCGGACGTGGAAGTTGCCGACCCAGTTGTTGGCCTGCGGGTCGTTCAGCGCTTCGCCCTCCCAGAGCTTGACCGCGAGCGAGGTGTCGGGCTCGCTCGGCCGCAGCGTGTGGGCGGCGCGGTAGGTGACGGTGCGCTCGGCGGGGAGCAGCGTCCGGCGCGGGAAGACGGGACTCAACTCCTCACGGCCGTCCGCGTGCGCGACCTCGACCGAGAGGGTGTGCGGCAGCGGCGGCGCGTCGAGCGCGAGCCCGTGCCTGATCTGAAACTCGTCCGGCGAGACTTCGAGCGCGCGCCCCTTCGCATCCCTCACGCTCAGCGTGAAGCGGTTGAGCCTTCCCTCCTGCAACACCAGCGCCGTCTCGAAGAAGCCCTCGCGCGCGGGCACCCAGCCGCTCGTCCAGAGCCCGCCCTCCTCGTCAAGCTTCACTTCGAGCCCGGCGTCACTCCCCTTCCCCGCGAGCTTGCCCGCGACGCGGCTCCGGGGCTCCGCGGTCAGGGGGTCGTAGGCGAGTCGAACCGTCAGCCCCGCATTCTTCGGCTCTTCTTTAACATTCACGGACGACGCCGCGCTGCGCTCGACGGTCGAGGCGTAGACGGCCGCGCCGCGCGCGACGACGGTCATCGGGTCGAGCGTGGAATCGACGGGCGCTCCGAGGTGCGCGGCCAGCGCCTCGCGCACGCGCGGCATCTGCGTCGGCCCGCCGACGAGCAGCACGCGGTCTAAATCGAGCCCGTGCACGCGCGCGCCCGCGAGCGCCCCGTCGGCGAGGCGCAGGCAGCGCGCGAGGAGCGGCTCCGTCTCGCCTTCGAGTCGCGCCCGCGTCAGGGGCAGCTCCGCCTCGATGAGCCGGCCCTCGCGGTCTTCGCCGAGGTCGAGGAGGCTGACGACGGTCTCGTCCGCGGTCGTCAACTCAATCTTCGCGTACTCGGCGAGCAGCGTCAGCTTGCGCAGCAGCCGCGCGAGTTTCGCCGGCTCCTGCTCCGCCCGCGGCAGCGCGAACTGCTGCGCGAGGAAAGGCACGAGCACGTTCTCGACGAGCGCGCGGTCGATATCTTTCCCGCCGAGGTGGTTATCGCCGCGGTGTTCGAGGACGTTGAGGCGCCCGTCGCGCGTCGAGATGACGGCCACGTCGAGCGTGCCCCCGCCGAGGTCGAAGACGAGCCAGCGCTGGTCGCGCACGCCGGGCGCCGCGCCGTAGGCGACGGCCGCCGCGATGGGCTCTTGCAGCAGAGGGTACTCTTCGAGCCCGGCGAGCTGCGCCGCGCGCGCCGTCGCCTCGCACTGCAAGGCGGTGAAGGCCGCGGGCACCGTGACGACGGCCGCGCGCACCTCCTCGCCCGTCCGACGGCGCGCGTCCGCGAGCAGAGACTTCAAGACCTCTGCCGAAATCTCCTCCGGCGACATCACACGGCCCGACGCGGGGAAGGTCTTCGCGTAGCGCTGCCCCATCAAACGCTTGACCTCCTGCGCCACGTTGTCCGGGTCTTCCGCGAGCGCGTTGTACGCGCGCCGGCCCACGAGCAGGCTCCCCGACTTCAGCACGCGGACGACCGAAGGCGTCACGTTCATCTGGTCGTTGTTCTGTATGACCGTCACCTCGCCGCCCGCCGCCCGCGCGATGCACGAGTTGGTGGTGCCGAGGTCGATCCCAAAATCGATGTAGTTGCTCATGAATTTCTTCTGACTACGACCTGCCCGTGGCGGACGACGGCGCCGCGGTAGAGGACGACGGGCGCGACCGTCTCGTCAACCACTTGCGAACCGACGGGTAACAAACGGTCTTCGAAGGCGTCGAGGACTTCGACGGCGAGGCCGGGCTCGTAGGGGCGGCCCGTCACGTCGAGGACTTCGAGGCCGTGTTCGGAGAGGAAGCGGCCGAGGCGGCGCGCGGCGTGGCGCGCCTGCGGCGAGGACTCCTCCGCCGCGCCCGCCCAGCGTTCGAGCCGCCACCACTCGACCGCCAGCTCGGCCAGGGCGGAGAGCGCCACGTCCAGAGTCTTTGGTAGTTCGTCCGTCATCGTCCTCAACATACAAGAATCGGCGCCCGGCGTGAAGACCCTTCATTCCCGCTCGGGCGACGCGCGCTCGGCCGCGGCCGGCGGAACGTTGTCGTTGCGCGTCGCCCGGCGCTTCCGCTTGCCGCGCGGCGTGGGCTCCGTGTATGGGCTCAGGTTGAGCGGCAGAGGGATGTTGTAGTTCAGGTTCAGGTTGAGATTCACGGTCGGCCTGACGTTGATCGTCGGGAGAGAGTTGACGGGCATGTAGTAGGGCGCGCGCGGCCTGTCGCCGGCGCAGGCCCGCAGCCCGACCCCGACCCCGACCATCAGGAGCCAGAAGGCCGCGCTCGTCAGGCACCCGGGCGCGTCGCTCTTTCGCGTGAAGCTGTCGAGCGTCTTCCCGCCCTTCGGGTCGTCCTTAAAAAGTTTCGGCGGCGTGCGCTCCCGCGTCAGCGCACTCATGACCATCCCGCCGAACCCGTTCGGGCTCCTGTCGCCCGCGTCTTCGTTGACGCCGAGCGTGCGCAGCTTCTCAAGGATGGCCGGCAGCTCCTCCGACTCGGGCGGCGCGAAGAGGCGCGCCGTGTAACAGACGAAGAGCGCCTCGTCGGGCCGCTGCGCCTCCTGGAACGAGGCGGCCAGCTTTAAGAGCTTCGCCGCCGCGTGTTCGAAGACGCGCCGCGCGTAGAAGGACTCGACGCCTGCCAGCCGCGCGAAGTCTGCGAGGCGCGGCCGCACCAGCTCGAAACGGCGCCACGCGCCGTTGCAGTAGTTGCGCCGCTCGGCGGCCGGCTTGTGTTCGAAGCCCGCCCCGCCGACCCAGGTGAAGGCCGTGTCCAGCTCTTCGGTGAGCTTGTCCTCGGCCGTGCCGACCGTCTCCTCCTCGTACTCGCGCAGCAGCGTCGCGGACATCCCGGCCCCGCGCAGGATTTCAAAGGCGCGCACGGCCTCGCGCAGCTCGCCGCGCACGACCGAATCGCGCGCCCGCCCGGCCACGTGCGCGTAGACGGCGCGCGGCGCGGCCCGCCGCAGCTCCGCCACCTCGCCGAACGCGACCGGCTGCTCGTAGTCGCCCTTTAAATCTAAAGACACGAGCCGCGACCAGAACTCCTCGCACCCGAACAGGCGCCGCCAAAGTCCGAGCGCGCGCGCCCAGGCCCCCGCCTCGCGCAGCGTCGGGTCGAGCCGCACCACGCCGGCCAGCGCGAGCAGCGCCGCGTCGTGCAGCGCCGCCGCCTCTTCGTCCGCGAGCCGCCAGCCGCCCGCCTTGTCAGAGTCGGAGGGTTGGACGGGGACTCGCTTGAGCAGCTCTTCGACGGCGGCCGTGAGCTCCGCGACCGTCGAGACGGGCGTGGAGGCCGGGGGGAGTTGGAACCAGAAGAGGCGTTCGCGCGCGCGCTGCACGGGCTCGGAGAGGCGGCCGACCGCGTCGCGCACGTCCGACTCCTTGCGCGCGACCTCGCCGAGCCACGCCGCGTCCCCTTCGAACGTCTTCCGCACGCCGACCTTCAGCGCGAGGCGCAGAGACGACGCCGCGTCGAAGACCTCGCCCTGCGCCGCCCCCGCCCCCAGCCCCAGCACGCGGAACGCGTCCCGCGCCGCCGGCTCGAACAGCCCCAGCGGCGGCCTCCACTCGACGCGCTTTTTGAAGAGACGAATCATTTGAAGAGCAGTAGTCAGTAGCGCTCCGCGTCGCGGACGTGTAGATGATGGCCGTATGGTTCGAGCGCCGAAGGTTCTTCTACTGGCTACTGACTACTGCTACTATCTACTCACATTGACTTTGGCTTGCCTTAAAGTGTAGAAGCGTTGGCGGCCGGGCCGCAAAAGCATACTTCAACAGAACGTCAAAAAAGAACCGCCGGGCGGGGGAGGGCCGATGCAGAGTGAAGCGCAGCCTCGTGCGAAGTGGGGCAAGGTACTCGACCAGACGCGCTGCATCGGCTGCCACGCCTGCACGACCGCGTGCAAGTCCGAGAACCTCGTCCCGCTGGGCGTGACGCGCACCTACGTCAAGCACGTGGACGTAGGCACCTGGCCGCAGGCGCGGCGCGCGCACCAGGTGACGCGCTGCAACCAGTGCGCGCACGCGCCGTGCGTCGCGGCGTGCCCGACCTCGGCCATGTTCCAGCGCCCGGACGGCATCGTCGATTTCGACAAGCGCGTCTGCATCGGCTGCAAGGCGTGCATGGCCGCCTGCCCCTACGACGCCATCTTCATCAACCCGGAAGACCACTCGGCCGAGAAGTGCAACTTCTGCGCGCACCGCATCGACTCGGGTCTGGAACCGGCCTGCGTCGTCGTCTGCCCGGTCGAGGCCATCATCGTCGGCGACCTGAACGACCCCGACTCGCGCATCGCACACTACGTCGGGCGTGAGCCCGTGGAGGTGCGCCGGCCGGAGAAGGAGACGCTCCCCAAAGTCTTCTACAAGGGCGCGCACCAGGCGACGCTCGACCCGCTCGCGGCCAGAAGGCCGGACGGCGACCTCTTCATGTGGAGCGAGCAGAAGACGGGCGCCGACACGGTCAACTCCGGCAACCCGACTTTCAACAACAGCTCGGCCGCGGCCATCCTCGCCTACGACGTGCCGCACTCGCTCCCCTGGGACTGGCGCGTCAGCCTCTACACCTGGACGAAGGGCATCGCCGCGGGCGCGTACCTCGTCGCGGCGCTGTTCGTCCTGCTCGGCTTCCTGAACTACCGCAGCTTCGGGGACGTGATAAACGCGTCGCCCTTCATCGGCTTCCCCGCTTCGCCTTTGTGGCTGTGGGTCGCGCCCGTGCTGTCCGGCGCGTTCCTGGCGATAACGGGCGCGCTGCTCATCTGGGACTTGGAGCATCCCGAACGTTTCTACCTGATCTTCACGCGGCCGCAGTGGCGGAGTTGGCTGGTCAAGGGCGCGTTCGTCATCGCGGGCTATTCGCTCGTCCTCGCGCTGCATTTCGTCGCGAGCTGGCTCGGGAGGGAGCGGGAGCAGTTGTGGCTCACCGCGGCGGGGCTGCCGCTCGGCGTCTTGACGGCGGTCTACACGGCCTACCTCTTCGCGCAGGCGAAGGCGCGCGACCTCTGGCAGAACCCTCTGCTGCCGCCGCACCTGCTCGTGCAATCTCTGCTGCTCGGGTCGGCGGCGCTCATGCCTTTCGCCGTGTGGCTTGAGCCGCAGGCGGTCGCGCCGCTCGCGTGGCTGCTCGGCGCGACGAGCCTTATCCACCTGCTCATGGTCTGGGGCGAAGTGACCTTGACGCACCCGACGGCGCACGCCCGCCTCGCCGTGTGGGAGATGACCGGCGGGCGTTTCGCCGCCTTCTTCTGGGCGGGCGTCGTGCTCGTGCTGCTCGCGGTCTGCGCGCCGTGGCTCGGGGTGGCGGCCGTCCCGCCCGCGCTCGTCGGGCTGGCGCTGCACGAGCACGCCTACGTCCAGTCGGGTCAGGCCGTGCCGCTCGCGTGAGTCGGGCGCGGCGGCGACCGGGTCAGCGCCGGTCGCAACTGCAAGGGGGAGTCGAAAACCTTTTCCTCTTGAAAGGAGAGAAGCAATATGACGACCAGGAAAGCGTCGGCGAAGAAGTCCTCAAAGAAGTCCGCCAAGAAAGCAGCGGCGAAGAAGTCAACGAAGAAGGCGGCGGCGAAGAAGCCGTCCGCGAAGAAAGCGGCGAAGAGGTCTGTTAAGAAAGCAGCGGCGAAGAAGTCAACGAAGAAAGCGGCGGCGAAGAAGTCAACGAAGGCGGCGACTCAAACTGCCGCGCCGGAGGCGACGGCGAGGCCGGTCGCGCAGCGCTTCAGCGTGCTGGTTCAGCGCAAAGAGGGGAGCGAGGTCTGCTCAATCACCGTCCCCTTCGACGTGGAGCAGGCGTTCGGCGCGCGTGGCCGCGTCCCCGTGCGCGGCCTGCTCAACGCCGCGCCCTTCCGCAGCTCGGTCTTCCGGATGGGCGGCGACCAGCACTTCATGGTCGTCAACCGGCACCTCCGCGAGGTGGCGGGCGTCCGCGGCGGCGAACTCGTCACCGTCCTCCTCGAACGCGACGACGAGCCCCGCGTCGTCGAACCGCCCGAAGACTTCACACAAGCACTCGACGCCGACGACGAGGCGCGCGCCACCTGGGACAACCTCAGTTACACGCACCAGCGCGAACACGTCGAGCACATCGAAGCGGCCAAGAAGCCCGAGACGCGCCGGCGCCGCATCGCGAAGTCGGTCGAGCTGCTCGCCTCCGGCAAGAGGGAGCCGCGTTGAGAGCCCGCACACCGGCGCCGCGGCGGGCGCGCGCGGCGAGGATGACAGCGCTGCTCTTCATCCTCGCCGTCGCCTGCCCGCAACACGCCGCCCCCGCGAAGAGGACGGCCGCGCACGACGGGGTGAGCCTCACCTTCGACGAAGCGCTCGCGCGCGAGGTCAAGGCCGAGACCGCGCCCGCCGCGCCGCTGGAGGGCGCGGACGAGAAGCCCGACGGCGTCTACCCCGAGCACGTCGCCTTCACCCTCGTCGAGCTCAAAGGCGCGCCCGCCGACTCCTTCAACGAGCCGGTCATCCGCGTCTGCCCGGTCGCCGCATACCTGAAGGCGTTCTCCGTCTCGCCGGCCTACGTCAGGGACGCGCGGCGCACGCTCGAAGAGCTGCGCGGCCTCATCCGCCGCCGCCCCGTAGCGCTCAAGGGCAACGTCCCCGCGCTCCCCTTCGCCGACGGCACCGAGGTCTTCCACGCGCGCGTCAAATACCTCCGCTTCAGCGGTGGCGCCGGCGTCGCCTTCCTCACGCAGGCGCAGCAGGACGACGAGCTGCTCAACAGCCAGCACGTCTCATACTCCTTCCGCGGGCTCACGGACGACGGGCGCTTCTACGTCACCGCCGACCTGCCCGTCGGCTCACAGTCACTCGCCGCGACCCGCGACACGCCGAGCCACGAGGGCTACTCGCTCCTCAACCGCCCCGGCGACCGCCGCGAAGCGCGCCGCTACGCCGCCTACGTCGAGCGCGTCCGGCTCAAGCTCGAACGACTCTCCCCCGAACAGTTCAGCCCCGGCCTGAACCTCTACGACGACCTTTTAAGCTCTCTCGAAATTCGAAAATGACCGGCGGGAAATGGGCGGCCGGCGGCGTGCTAAACTACGGGCACACACGGAGCTTGAGTTGAAAGATGAAAACTATTCAGGTCGAGGTAGAAGACTCGGTGTTGGAGGAGGTCGAGCGGGCGACGGAGGCGCTTGAGATGACGCGCGAGGCTTTCGTCCGCACCGCCCTAGAGAGGGCGCTGCGGCAGCGGGAGATTATCGCTCTCGAACGCAGGCACGCGCGCGGCTACGAAGAGCGCCCGCAGACGGCCGAAGAGGTCGGCGAGTGGGAGGCAGAACAGGTTTGGGGTGAGCCATGAACCAGAGCGACGTCTACTGGCATACCTTCCGCGCGCTCGACAAGCGCCGCCCTGTGCTCATTCTCACGCGCAACTCCGTCATCCCCTTCCTGAACGGCATCACCGTCGCCCCGCTGACGAGCACGATCCGCGGCATCCCCTCGGAAGTCCTCCTCAGCCCGGCCGAAGATGGCGTTCACGCCGACTGCGTCGTTAATGTGGATAACATCCAGACGATCCAGAAGGCGGGTCTCGGCACACACGTTACGCACCTGTCTTTAGAGCGGATGCGCGAAGTACGCGCAGCAATCGAATTTGCGCTCGGATTCGACGCCCTGGCCTGAGTGCGCACCGAGCCGGTTAGCAACAACTAGGGACATGAACCTCAAAGAACTGAACGAGCGCGTGAGCGCGGCGCGCAAGGAGACGGAGGCGCGGGGGGAGACTTTCTACCCGGGGCCGAGCCGCGTGCATCTGGCGGCGTTCCCGCCGAAGGAGCGCTGGGACGATTGGGTGGAGTTGGAGTCGAAGGCGTGGCCGGAGCGCTCGGAGCGGCGCTACATGCTCGTGCCGACGACCTGCTTCAACTGCGAGTCGGCGTGCGGGCTGCTGGCCTACGTCGATAGAGAGACGTTCGGCGTGCGGAAGTTCGAGGGGAACCCGGAGCACCCCGGCTCGCGCGGGCGCAACTGCGCGAAGGGGCCGGCGACGCTCAATCAAGTCACAGACCCCGACCGCATCCTCTACCCGCTCAAGCGCGCGGGCAGGCGCGGCGAGGGCAAGTGGGTGCAGGTCGGTTGGGAAGAAGTTCTCGAAGACCTCGCGGGCCGCATCCGGAAAGCGATTCAGGAGAACCGGCACAACGAGGTGATGTACCACGTCGGGCGGCCGGGCGAGGACGGTTTCACCGAAAGGATACTCGCCGCGTGGGGCGTGGACGGGCACAACTCGCACACGAACATCTGCTCTTCGTCGGCGCGCGCGGGCTACCAGTTCTGGATGGGGCTCGACCGCCCTTCGCCGGATCACGCGAACGCGGACGTGATTCTGCTCATCAGCTCGCACCTCGAAGCGGGCCACTACTTCAACCCGCACGCGCAACGCGTGATGGAGGCGAAGCAGCGCGGCGCGAAGCTCGTCGTCTTCGACACGCGCCTCTCGCACACGGCGACGCACGCCGACGTGTGGGTCTCGCCGTACCCCGGCTCCGAAGCGGCGATCATGCTCGCGGTGGCGAATTACCTCGTGCAAAATAATCTCTACGACCGCGAGTTCGTCCGCCGCTGGTGGAACTGGGAGGAGTACATGGCGGTCGAGCACCCGGAGCTTGAGACGAGCTTCGACGGGTTCGAGGAGATTTTGAAAAGTCTCTACGCCGAGTTCACCTTCGAGCACGCGGCGCGCGAGTCGGGCGTTGACGCGCGCCAGCTCGAAGAGGTCGCGCGGATCGTCTCGACCGCGGGCTCGCGCTTCTCAAGCCACAACTGGCGCTCGGCCGCGTCGGGCAACAGCGGCGGCTGGCAGGTGGCGCGCACGCTCTTTCTCGTCAACGCACTGCTCGGCGCGGTGGCGACCGAGGGCGGCGTCTTCCCGAACGCGTGGAACAAGTTCGTCCCCAAACCCATCTACCTGCCGCCGCACCCGCCGCGCTGGAACGAGCTGACGTGGCCGCGCGAGTACCCGCTCGCGATGAACGAGCTGTCGTTTCTGCTCCCGCACTTTTTGAAGGACGGGCGCGGCAAAGTCGATACGTACTTCACGCGCGTCTACAACCCGGTCTGGACGAACCCCGACGGCTTCTCCTGGATCGAGGTCTTGCAGGATGAGAACTTGATCGGCTGTTACGTCGCGCTGACGCCGACGTGGAACGAGACGGCCTACTTCGCGGACTACGTCCTGCCGATGGGGCACGGCTCCGAGCGCCACGACATACACTCCTACGAGACGCACGACGCGCAGTGGCTCGGCTTCCGCCAGCCCGTCCTGCGCGCCGCGCGCGAGCGTCTTGGAGATGAAATCAAAGACACGCGCGAGGTCAACCCCGGCGAGGTCTGGGAGGAGAACGAGTTCTGGCTTGAGCTGACGTGGCGCATCGACCCCGACGGCTCTTTAGGGATTCGCAAGTTCGCCGAGTCGCAGGAACGGCCGGGCGAGCGCCTGGGCGTTGACGAGTACTACGGCTACATCTTCCAGAACTCAGTCCCCGGCCTGCCGGAGCGCGCGGCGGCCGAAGGGTTAACACCGCTTCAGTTCATGCGTCGCTACGGCGCGTTCGAGATAGGAAGCAAGACGGGCGCGCTCTACGAGCAGGAGGTGGGCGAGGAAGAACTCGAAGACTCGCGCACCGACCGCTTCGGGCGCGTCTACACGCGGACGCCGAAGCCCGCGTCGCCCAACGTCGTGCCGATTCCGGCGCCGGACGCCGACGCCGAGGGGCGACGCTTCGTCGGGGTCAACGTGGACGGGAAAATCCTGCGCGGCTTCCCGACGCCCTCGGGGCGTCTGGAGTTCTACTCGAAGACGCTGGCCGACTGGGGCTGGCACGAGTACGCCGTGCCCGCCTACATCAAGAGCCACATCCACCCGGACAACCTCAACCCCGACCAGACGGTGCTCATCTCGACCTTCCGCCTGCCCGTGCAGATTCACACGCGCTCGGCGAACGCCAAGTGGCTCGACGAGATTGCGCACACCAACCCGCTCTGGATTCACCCGCGCCACGCCGCGCAGCTTGGAGTGAAGACCGGCGACGCCGTGCGCGTCGAGACCGAGACCGGCTACTTCGTCGTCCGCGCCTGGGTCACCGAAGGCATCCGCCCGGACGTGGTCGCGTGCAGCCACCACATGGGGCGCTGGAAGCTCGCGCACGAGGGCGAGGGGCAGCGCCAGTTGATGCAGACCGTCGCGCTCGACCACAAAGGAGCCGAGTGGGAATTGAAACGCGAACGCGCCGCGCACGGCTACACTTCCCCCGACCCCGACACGACGCGCATCTGGTGGGCCGACGTGGGCGTCCACCAGAACCTCACCTTCCCAGTCCACCCCGACCCCGTCTCCGGCATGCACTGCTGGCACCAGGCCGTCCGCGTCCGCAAGGCCGAGCCGTCAGACCGCCCCGGCGACATCCACGTGGACACGGAGAAGTCGCGCGCCGTCTACCGCGCCTGGCTCCAGTTCACGCGCCCGGCGGACGCGCACTCGCCCGATGGCACGCGCCGCCCCTACTGGCTCCTCAGACCTTTAAAGCCCGCGCGCGAGTTCTACAAACTGCCCGAAGTGATGAGTGATGAATGATGAATAAGAAGCGGCCTGCTTTTATTCATCATTCATCACTCATCACTCATCACTCCTGAGATGGAACTCTTCCGCGCACTCGCAGTGTTGGTTGAGCCGCCTGACCGGCCGGGCGTGGCGCGCGTGGCGGAGGCTCTGGGGCTTGGCGAATTGCCGGAGGCGAGCGCGTACACGGACTTGTTCGTGTTTCAGCTCTACCCGTACGCGTCCGTCTACGTCGGCGCGGAGGGGATGCTGGGCGGCGAGGCGCGCGACCGCGTGGCGGGGTTTTTGGCCGCGCTCGGCCGGGACGTGCCGGCGGAGCCGGATCATTTGGCGCTCCTGCTCGGGGCGTACGCGGGGCTCGCGGAGGCCGAAGGCGCGTCGCCCGGAGGGCGGCGCGAGTCTCTGCGGCGCGCGCGGAGGGCGCTGCTGTGGGAGCACCTTTTGAGCTGGCTCCCCGTCTATCTGGATAAGGTCGAGAGGGTCGCGCCGCACTTCTACCGGCGCTGGGCCGAGATGCTGCGGGCGGCGCTCGACGCGGAGGCGGAGACGCTCGGCGCGCCCGAGACGCTGCCGCTGCACCTGCGCGAGGCGCCCGCCGTGGCAGACCCGCGCGAGGCGGCGCCGGAGGAGTTCTTGAAGTCTCTGCTCGCGCCCGCGCGCTCCGGCCTCGTCCTCGTGCGCGACGACCTCGCGCGCGCCGCGCGTGAGATAGGCACGGGCGTCCGCGCCGGGGAGCGCCTCTTCGCGCTGCGCTCGCTCATGGGTCAGGATGCGGCGGGCACGCTCTCCTGGCTCGCGCGCGAGGCCGACGCCTGGCACGCGCTCCATCGACAACGACGCGCCGCGCACGGCGCGGTCGCCGGGTGGTGGGCCGAGCGCGCCGCCTCGACCGCGCGACTCCTCCGCGCGTTGAGCGTGGACGACGCCGCCCAAGACTCTGAAGACGCTGGACGCGGCCGGAGAGAAGGCGCATAGTTAAGCGGCCGCGACGGCCCAGCCGTTCGCCGGCTTCAAATCGAATGGAGGGGAGGGGTGAGAATGATTCGTTTATCGAAAGTGTTCAGGATGGTCTCGCTCGTGCTGGTCGCGTGCCTCCTGGTGGGGGCTCTGGCCGGCCCGGCTTCGGCGCAGAGGCGTCGTCGGCACAACCCGCAGGCGGGCAAGAGGAAGGCCGCCAAGCGCATCGGCATCGGCACTGCCGTAGGCGCGGGCGCGGGTGCTTTGATTAACGGCAAGAAGGGCGCGCTCATCGGCGCGGGCGCGGGGGCCGCGGGCGGCACCGCCTACCACTACCACAAGAAGCGGCAGTACCGGCGCCGCCACCGCGCCCGCTAGGCCCGGCGCGTAGACGAAGCAGGCGCGGCCTCAAAAAAGTTTGAGGCCGCGCCTCTGCGTCTCCGCGAGCAGCCGGAGGAACTCTTCGCGCGGGACGAGGCGCGCGCCGAGCGCCTCCATGTGCGGGGTCATGACCTGTATGTCGAGCCAGCCGAGGCCGCGCGCGCGCAGGTGCTCGGTCAGAAAGAGCAGCGCGAGCTTCGAAGCGTTGGGGCGGAGGTGGAACATGCTCTCGCCGGCGAACGCGCCGCCCGCGTCCACGCCGTAGAGCCCGCCGACCAGCTCGCCGTCCTCCCACGCCTCGACGCTGTGCGCGCGACCCAGCCGGTGGAACTCGCAGTAGCCGCGGATCATCCAGGACTTAATCCAGGTGCCCTTCTCGTGCGCGCGGGAGACCTCGGCGCAGGCGCGGATGACGCGCTCGAAGGCGCGGTCAAACGTGAACGTCAGGCGCGTGCGGCGCCGCTCGCGCGCGAGGCTGCGCGGGACGTGCAGCTCTTCGAAGAAGAGAATCCCGCGCTCCGGCGGGCTGAACCAGAGCAGGGGGTAGCCGTCCACCGGCCAGGGGAAGATGCCGCGCGCGTAGGCTTCTTCGAGCAGCGCCGGCTCGGGGCGGCCGCCGACGGCGACGACCCCGTCGGGCGTCGCCTCGCGCGGGTCTGGGAAACGGCTCTCGGCCATGCGCCCCATGATAAAGACGTGAACCGTGAACCGTAAACCGTGACAAGAGCGTGAACCGTGAACCGTAAACCGTGACAAGATAAAACCCGTTCTTCTCTTGTCACGGTTTACGGTTTACGGTTCACGGTTCACGTCTTAAAATCCCCCCATGCCGGAGCGCGAGTACGGGTTCGAGGAGGAGGTCGCCACACAGAGCCGGGAGCGGCTGAAGAAGCCCCCGCTCTTCCGCGTCCTGCTGCACAATGACGACTTCACGACGATGGAGTTCGTCGTCGAAGTCCTCGTGCAAGTCTTCGGCAAGTCCGAGGCGGACGCCTTCCAAATCATGTGGGCCGTGCACACGCAGGGCGTCGGCGTCGCCGGCGTCTACACCTTCGAGATCGCCGAGATGAAGATCGAGAAGGTCACGCAGATGGCGCGCGAGCGGGAGTTCCCGCTGCTCTGCACCGCCGAGGAAGAACCCCAGGACGACTGACCGCATCTAAACGGGTTTCGGAACTGAAAGCCGCCCGAATGATAACCAAAGAACTGCAAGAAACCCTGAACTTCGCCGCGATGGAGGCGATCAAGCGGCGCCACGAGTACGTGACGCTCGAACACCTCCTCTACGCGCTGCTGCACGAGCGCACCGCGGCCAAGGTCGTCCGCCACTGCGGCGGCGACGCGAACGCCTTGACGAAGGAGCTGGAGACTTTCTTCGAAGAGAAGATGGAGAGCGTCCCCGCCTCCTCCGACACGCTCCCCGAGTACACGGCCGCCTTCCAGCGCGTCGTCGAGTACGCGGTCTTGCAGGCCGAGGGCTCGGGGCAGAAGGAGGTGGACGGCGGGAACGTCTTGGCCGCGCTCTTCCAGTCGCCCAACTCGCACGCCGTCTACATGCTCAGGAAGCAGGGCATCACGCGCCTCGACATCCTCAACTACCTCGCGCACGGCATCTCGAAGGTCGAGGGCGGGCCGGCCGGCGGCGACTTCGCCGAGGAGGCCGAGGGCGAAGACTACGAGTCGGAGCAGGCGGCGCGCGACCCCCTGAAAGCCTTCGCCACCGACCTCGTCGCGCGCGCCGCCGAGGGGAAGATCGACCCGCTCATCGGGCGCGAGGCCGAGGTCGCGCGCACGATTCAAGTCCTCTGCCGCCGCCGCAAGAACAACCCGATCTACGTCGGCGACCCCGGCGTCGGCAAGACCGCCATCGCCGAAGGGCTCGCGCTCAAGATTCAAAAGGGCGAAGTGCCCGACGCGCTCAAAGGCGCCGAGGTCTTCTCGCTCGACATGGGCGCGCTGCTCGCCGGCACGAAGTACCGCGGCGAGTTCGAGCAAAGGTTGAAGGCTGTCATCGGCGCGCTCAAGAAGAAGGAGAACGTCATCCTCTTCATCGACGAGATACACACCATCGTCGGCGCGGGCGCCGTCTCGGGCGGCACGATGGACGCCTCGAACATCATCAAGCCGGTGCTCGCCTCCGGCGAGATGCGCTGCATCGGCTCGACCACCTACCCCGAATACAAGGCCGCCTTCGAACGCGACCGCGCGCTCGCCCGCCGCTTCCAGAAGATCGAGGTCTCGGAGCCGACGCTCGAAGACACCGTCAAGATTCTCGAAGGGTTGAAGAAGCTCTACGAGGAGGCGCACGGCGTCACGTACTCAAGCGCAGCGCTGCGCGCCGCCGCGGAACTCGCGGCCAAGCACATCCACGACCGCTTCCTCCCCGACAAGGCCATCGACGTGGTGGACGAGGTCGGCGCGATGGTCAAGCTGATGCCCGCGGAGGAGAGGCCGGCCGAGATCGGCGTCCACGAAATCGAGGCGGTCGTCGCGCGCATCGCGAAGATTCCGCCGCGCACCATCAAGGGCACCGAGAAAGACCGGCTGCAACACCTGGCGGCGGCACTCAAGGGCGTCATCTACGGCCAAGACCACGCCATCGCGCAGATGGTCAACGCGATCAAGCTCTCGCGCTCGGGGCTCGGTCACCCCGACAAGCCCATCGGCTCGTTCCTCTTCTCCGGCCCGACCGGCGTCGGAAAGACCGAGCTGGCGAAGCAGCTGGCGCTCGCGCTCGGCGTCGAGTTCATCCGCTTCGACATGTCGGAGTACGCCGAGCCGCACACGGTCTCGCGCCTCATCGGCGCGCCGCCCGGCTACGTCGGCTTCGACCAGGGCGGCCTGCTCACCGACGCCGTCAACAAGACGCCCTACGCCGTCGTCGTCCTCGACGAGATCGAGAAGGCGCACCCGAACCTCTTCAACATCCTCTTGCAGGTGATGGATCACGCGACGCTCACCGACAACAACGGCAAGCGCGCGGACTTCCACAACGTCATCCTCATCATGACCACGAACGCCGGCGCGCGCGAGATGTCGGACGCACGGATCGGGTTCCAGAAGGGGCAGGACGGGCTCTCGCAGGGCCAGGGGCGCGGCGCCATCGAGCGCACCTTCAGCCCCGAGTTCCGCAACCGGCTCGACGCCTGGATCGCCTTCGCGCCGCTCACGTTCGAGACCATCGAGCGCGTCGTGGACAAGTTCATCAACGAGGTGCGCGCGCAGCTGGTCGAGAAGAACGTCGAGCTGAAGCTCACCGAACACGCCCGGCGCTGGCTCGCCGAGCACGGCTACGACAAGCAGATGGGCGCGCGCCCGATGGCGCGGCTCATCCAGGAGAAGATCAAGGCGCCGCTCGCCGAAGAGATTCTCTTCGGCCGCCTGCAACACGGCGGCAAGGCCGTCGTCAACATCCCCGACGAAGAACTCCGCATCGAGATCATCGAGCGCCAGGGAGGCGGCCCGGCCTCGCGGGAGGGCTCATCCCTTCCAAACGAAGGAGGGGTGACGAAAGACACGCCGTCCTTCATCGCCCCCCCTTCCATCTTTGACTGAAGCCCTCCCTCACGGCCGGGCCTCCGCCTCTTCACCTGGCCTGCTTAAAAAACGGTATCACCTCCTGCGAGTAGTACGGCTCCTGCGTGCACCAGAAGACGTAGTCCACTTTGAGGTAGTTCGTCGCGAACTCGAGCAGCTCGGGGACGGTGACGCGTTTTCCGGTCTGTGGATTCACGTCCTCGTAGTTCCCGTCCTGCACCGCGATCCCTGTGGGGACGGCTCCCGCCGCCTCCCGGATCAGAGGGTAGGAGTGATTGAGCTGCCCGCGGCGGTGCGGCAGGAGGTCGGGGCCGCCCACGCCGACCTTCAGCTCCTTCGCGGCCTTGTAGACCGCGCGCAGGTAACCCCTGTCATTCGCCGGCAGCCATTCGCCGGGCATGTAGTTGGCGTACTGCATCACGACCGATTGAGGGAACGCGCGCCGCAGCGCCCTCATGTTCGTGATGATGCCGTCGCGGTAGGTCTCGAAAGAGTATCCCTTCGGGAACAGCCGCCCGCTCTCGCCGAACCCTATCGAGGTCTCGGCCAGGTTGACGCCTTGCACGCGGCCGTCGAACTCCCTCCCCAGGGCGTCGAGCAGCTTGTGGAACCGCTCCTGCACCGCCGGGTCCCAGCGGCGCGCCACCCAGCCCGTGCCGACGGCGTGCGCCTCCTCCTTGTCTTCGGCTTTAACGTCAAATTGCTGGTTGGCCCCGCCGTTGTACCGCGGGTCGTCCAGCAGGTAGCGGGGCACGTTTATCCGCTTCGGGCTGAAGGTCACGTCCTGAATCTGGATGAAGAGCCGCTTCCCCTTCGAGGTCAGGAAGGCCAGGTCTTCGCGGACGGGGCTGAAGTCGTACTTGTCCTCCTCCGGCTCAAGCTGACGCCATGAGTACGTGACCTGCGCACCCTCCATCGCCTTCGTCCCGAGGAACGACGCCTCCCTGATCTTCTCCCTGTCCTGGCCGAAGTAGACGTAATGATGTACCGGCTTCGCGCCGGCGCCGACGCAGCAGAGCCAGACGAGCAGGGCACACCAAGCCACGCTCCGCACGTTAATCATGCCGAATCCTCCTCTTCGACGCGGCGGGTCGGGCACGGCTCACTTCTTCGCCTTCGCCTTCCCGAGCCACTCGTGCTTGTGCTCGGCCATGTAGCGCTTCATCGAGTCGGGCAGGTAGTCCTCCTCCACATCCCTGTTCTCCATCCCCTTCGACACGGCCCACCGCGCCAGCCAGGAGTCGCCGTTCGAGCCCGTGTACGTGTCCGGGAGCTGGTAGGCTTCGTCGCGCGTCGCCTCGTCGAGCGTGACGAACGAGTAGCCGCGCCGCTTCAACATCGCCGCGAGGTCTTCGAAGCAGTGCGCGTTGAGGACGCCCGCCGTGAGCATCAAGACCTGCGGTATCTCGCGCCCGACGACCTCGCGCGAGTAATTCTCGTAGAACTCGAACATGCGCTCCATGTACGCGACGTACTCGGCGCGCAGGGAGGCGGCCGCCGCCTCGTCGTCGCGCGTGAGCGCGTCGGCGTACGCGCGGTTGAAGAGCCAGTCCATGCTGTCCACGGTGACGGGGTGGATGCGGTAGCCGCGCTCGCTCAGGAACTTCTCGACCGCCGCCTTCGCCTCGGGCGTCGCGCCCGTGTTCAGGTACGGGTAGCTGAAGTAGCGGACACGGCCTCCGCGCTCCGCGGCCAGCTTCGAGAGCAGACGGTCGCCGCCCACCACGTCGGCCTCGAAATCCTCGACCGAGGTGTCATAAAGCCTCGTGTGGTGCGCGGTCTCGTTGCCCAGCTCGTGGCCCGCGGCGAGCCAGTCGCGCAAGGCCGCGACGCGCGCCTCCTGCTCGGCGCCGCCCTCGCGGTAGAGCGTCGCCTCGTTGACGAAGCCGACCGCGCGCACGTCGTTCGCCTTGAGCGAGCCGAGGAGCCTGCGCATCATGTTCGAGAGGATGCGCGCGTCGTAGACGTGTCCGGGGAAGTTAACGAACGTCACCGCGACCTCGCGCCGCGGCGGGGCGGCGGCAGTCGCGTGGCCGGAAGGCTTTGCCTCGGCGGACGTGAGCGTGCGCTGCGCCGCGAGCGCCCCGAAAAGAAGTGCGAAGACTATGCCTAAGGCCGCGAAGGGGCGGCGCGAATGCGTGCGTGCGTCGTGGTTGACGAGTCTCTGTATGCGCTGCATGAGTGAACCTCCGTTGGCTGCTAAGGCCAGCGCCGCCGGGGGAGCATTTGCACCGCGCAGCTGTTCGAGCGCGGCGAGCGCGCGCGCGTAAGAGAGCGCGTCGCCCGTCGCCTCCACCGCCGCGTCGTCGCAGGCGTGCTCCCTTTCGGCGCGGACGCGCCCCGAGAGCCACCACGCCGCCGGGTGGTAGAAGAGGAGCGTCTCGACCGCCGTCTGGAGCAGGTTCACCGCGTAGTCGTAGCGGCGGACGTGCGCCAGCTCGTGCGCGAGCACGGCCTCCAACTGCTGCGTCGTGAGCCCCAGGAGGGCGCCGGCCGGGATGAGTATGACCGGCCTCAGGTGTCCGACGACCGTCGGCACTTCGACGAGCGCCGAGCGGCACAGACGCACCGCGCGCGTTACGCGCAGTCGCCCCGACACGCGCGCGAGAAGTTCTTCGAAACAAAGGGGCACGGCCGCCGCGCTCTTCTTAAGCCTGAGCACCAGCAGCCACGCGCCGACCATGCGAGACGCGAGCAGAAGCACGCCCGACAGCCAGGCGCAGACGAGCCAGGGCAGCAGCACCGCCAGACGCTCCTCGAACCGGCCCCGCCAGGACGCCGCGGCCGGAACCGCGGACGCCGCCGGGCCGTCCGGAGCGTGCGCCGCGGACTCCTTGCCGTCCCGCGGCGCACGCCCGGACGCGCGCCCGGTGTCCGCCCACGCCCCCTCCGGCAGGGCGGACTCGCGCGCGAGCATGCCGCTCGGCGCGCGCGGCGAAAAGCTCGCCGTCAGCACCGGCAGCAGGAGCAGCAGGAGCAACGCCGCCACCCCGCCCGCGTAGCGAAGTGCGGCCGCGCGCCGCGGCACGAGCGCCGCGAAGCACGCGTACAGGGCGGCCACCAGCGCCCCCTGCCACAAAGAGTGGACGAGCGCCCACCCGACGACGTCGAGCAGAGGCTTGAGCATCAGCGTCGTGTCAATCACGGGCGCCCCTTCCCTTCCAGTTCGTCGAGCATCCGCCTGATCTCCGATAGCTCCTCGGCCGAGGCGCGCTCGGTCGAGAGCGCCTGCATGACGAGCTTCTTCGCCGACCCGTCGAACGCCTTCCGCAAAAGGTCGCCGACGAGCCGCCGCTGCGTCTCGTCCTCCGGCGCGGCCGGCTCGTACCGGTGCGCGCGCTCGCTCTCGTCCCTCACGACCAAGCCCTTCTCCGCCATGATCTGCATCAGCTTGAGGACGGTCGTGTAACCCGTCGTTTTGCTCTCGCCGAATGTTTCGAAGACTTCCCGCACGGTGCTGGGGCCGCGCCGCCAGAGCACCTTGAGGATTTCCAGCTCCGCGTCCGTCGGGCGCGGAAGTTCCGTTTCAGGCATTGCGCAATACCTCACCGCAGACTCAAGTCGTCGGGCAGACTACTACGAAGAGATTCGTACTGTCAACGAAAATCTTCGTAGATGACATCTACGAAGGGCAGGCGGGAGCGGTAAATGAGGAAATGATTAGAATTGAGGGTGAGGAATTTCGCGGCCGAAGCGGCGGGACGGCGTCCGCCTTGCCGCCGAGCCTGTCATTCGGGCGGCGGCTGCTCCTTCGCCTTCTCGATCAGCTTTTTGAGCCAGGGGTGCGGCTCGCGCGCGGCGTGCTCGAAGGCGATGCGGCGCCCTTCCGGGCCGCCGTCGATGAAGAGGGCGGAGACGGCGTCGAAGCGCAGGAGCTGCGCCTCCTCGCGGAGCATCTGCCGCATCTGTTCGAAGCTCGCGGCCTTCCAGCGATGGACGGCGATGTAGGCGGCGAGGCCGCGGCGGCGCAGGTCTTTGTCCCGTAGCAATTCCTTAAGCGTCGGGTCGAAAGAGGCGTCGGCCTTCGCCTGGAGTATCTCGGTCGCCTTCCAGCGCACGCCGCCGTCGTCGTGCGCCATGAGTTTGACGAGGGTCTGCGTGTAGGCTGGCCCCCAAGCCTTCTCCATCTCCTCCAGCGCGGCCAAGACCACGTAAGGGTCGGGGTCTTCGACGACGGAGGTCAGGGGCGCTCCGCCCTTGAGCAGCTCGCGCAGGTGTGCGTCGGCCAGGCGGCCGGCAAGCTGGGGGATGCGCGACTCGACGTACTCGGTCTCGTAGGCGTCCGGGTCGAGCAGGTACGCGCGCAGGTAGTATTCGAGCGCGCGCCGGTCGTCGGGCTTGGCCTTGAAGAAGAAGCGGCCGACCCACGCCTGCACCTCGGACGAGTCGGGCGCCAGCTCGGCCGCCTTGAGGTAGAGGCGCTCGGCCTCCTTCAGGTTCCCCTCGTGGAGGTAGATGCCGGCGAGGTAGAAGGGGAAGGAGCCGTCCGAGGGGAACTTGGCCGCCGCCTCCGTGAGCAGCGCCTTCGCCTTGTCCGGCTCCTTCTCGCTTAAGTCCGCGATGCGTGCGCGGTAGCTGTCGGCCGTGCCGGGGTGCGCGCTCGCCCACTCGCGCACGACGCGCGCGGCCTCCGCCTCCTTGCCCTCGCGCTCGTAGACCTGCGCGAGCGCACGCACGTTCTGGAAGTCGTCCGGCTCGCGCGCGATGAGTTTGTCGAGGTACGTCCTCGCCTGCGCGTACTCTTCGCGTGAGATGTAGATGTCGGCGAGGCCGAAGAGCAGTTCGGGCGAGTCGGGTGCTTGCGCGAGCTGCGCGAGCAGTCTCTTCTCGGCCTCCGCGCTGTTGTCGAAGGGCTTCTCGCCGAGGAAGTAGGTCTTGAACGCCTTGTCGAACACCTCCTTCTCGAAGCGGCCGCGGCGCGCGGCCTCAAGGAGGTTGAAGGCCATCAGCGGCCGGCCCGCGTCGCGGAAGTATCGTGCGAGCGCCATGTGCGCCTCGGGCTCGAAGAAGCGCACGGCGTACTCTTCGCGGAGCTGTTCGAGCGACTTGGGCTGTGCGGCGGCGGGCGGCGGCGCCTGCGCGGCGCACTGAAGCGCGGCCGCCAGCGACCAGCAGAGCAGCGCGAGGGGTCGGAAGGCGGCGCGAGGGTCGGAAGGCATAACGTCACTCCTTAAAACTTAAAGGCCCGCGGCCGGCTCACCAGCGGTGGTAGGCGGGGTGGCCGGGGCGGACGGCGACGAAGGTGCCGCGGCAGGTGGCGCAGGTCTTCCCCCCGGCTTTGAGTTCGGCCTCGACGGCGGCGCGCTCGTCGGTCGATTCGACGACGCGGGCGGTCAGTTGAATCAGGTCGTCGGTCGGGGTGGGGCGCAGCAGCTTGATCGAATAGTCGGCGGTGACGGTGCAGGGCGGGCGCTCGGCCCCGGCGCGCCGCATGAGGTGGTAGCTGGCCGTCCAGTTCGAGTGGCAGTCGAGCAGCGTGCCGATGATGCCGCCGCTGAGCACGCCGGGGAACGCCTCGTACTGCGGCTCGGGGCGCCACTCGCAGACGACCTCTTCGCCCGCGGGGAAGCTGCGCACGTGCAGCCCCTTCTCGTTCGCCGGCCCGCACCCGAAGCACGCGTTATTCGGCGCGTAGAGTTCTTGAAGACTTTTCATCTGTCTACGGTTCCACGACGGGGTCGTCGGGCGTGGCGGGTTCGCCGCCGCGGTCGGCGGCGTGCACCTGGGACTTCTGATCCAGGTAGAAGGAGCGGCGGCCGGTCTTGCCGTAGGACTTGGGCGTGGCCGAGACTTCCAGCTCGTCGCCGGCGAGCTTCACTTCGAGTTTGTACTCCATGTTCTCGAAGAAGGTCTTCTCCAGCATCCCCTCCGCGACCAGCTCGTCGAGCGTGCCGAAGCGCCCCTTCTTCTTGCCGTCCTTGTACTCCTGCTCCGCGTGCATGACGCGCTGGAGCGCGTAGACCGCCATCGCCTCGTTCGTGATGACGGCCGAGTCCTTGACCGCGACCGCGGCCGTGAGCGCGTAGGTGCGCACGAGCGAGACGGGGAAGCGCGCCTCGTGCATCACGACATCGCCCTCGTTGGTCGCCTCGTAGGAGGCGGGCGCCGTCTCGGCCGTCTCCAGTTGCGCGAGCAGGGCGCGCACCGCCGGGTCGGTGCTCCCGCCCGAGCGCCGCTTCGTCTCCTCGGACACGTCCCTGAGGAGCGAGTCGGAGAGGTAGAGGTGGAGGAGCTTCTGCTTGGCCTGCCAGGCGACGGCGTCGCGGTAGGCGTTCGTCGCGGCGAGCGTCTGCCGCGCGTCGAACGAGTCCACGCAGTGGCGCACGGCCTTCAGCTCGCCGGCGACGAGGAAGTTGTTGATGAACGTGTAGGAGAGCCCTTCGCCCGCGCCGAGCGTTTGGATTTCGAAGCCCTTGCGCTTCTCCGAGCGCGGCGGGGTGCCGGGCGGGGAGATGCCGAAGGCGACGAGGACGCGCGGCAGAATCTCGCGCACGCGGTCGGGGTTGTGGAGCGCGGCGAGGTAGAGGAAGCCGGGCTCGGCCTCGCGCTCCTCCTTCTTCTCCTCGGGCGGGCGCGTGCGCCCGAAGCCGAAGTCGCCCGTGGTGAGCGGCAGGCTGACGGCCACCTCGTTGCCGAGCGCGGGCAGCAGGTCGTCCTTGAACTTGAAGCCGAAGAGCTTCTCGACCGCGGCGACGGTCTCGTCCACGGTCGGCTGGTGCTCGGCCTTCGCGTCGCCTTCGTCGCCGCCGCCGAAGGAGGCGGCCAGCGCCGCCGGGTTGACGGCGGCCGCGCCGAGCGTCTGCGTGTAGACCTGCGTCCAGTCGAGCGAGCCGGCGACGAACAGCTCGGCGTCGGCCGGCGCGACCGCGGCCGTCTCGCCCGTGACGGGCGGCCCCGAGACGATGTTCGGCAGGAAGGGGATGAGGGCCACGGTGCCGTCGGGCGTGTTCTCGACGGCGAGGCGGACGGCCAGCGAGCCGGCGTCGAGCCTTGCGCCGAGCGCGACCGCGCCCGGGATGCGCGGCACGCCGCTCCAGAGGCCGCGGAGCACGCCCTCCATGCCCCGCACGGCCACCTCCTCCTCCGACGGCGGCGGAGCCTTCTCCCTCTCGGCCGCCTCGTCGGCCGTGACAACCGTCCGCTCCTCCACGTCGATGGCCGCGCGCTCCTCCGCGCTCATCTCGGGGGCGGTCGCCGTCTCCTCGGGCGGCGCCTCGGGGTTGACCGGCGCCGTCTCGGTCGTGGCCGGCACGGCGCCGACGATGGTGGGCGGAGGCGGCTCGGTGGTGGCGACGGTCGTCACCTCCTGCGTCTGCTGGCGCTCGGACGCCCTCTGCACCTGTAAGGCCCAGCCCTGCTGCGCGACGTTCGTGTCCACGTAGACGAAGAGCGAGTCGGAGGCGAAGCGCGAGCGCACGGACTGGAAGCGCGGGCTGTCGGCGAGCCGCGGCCTGTCCTCGTCGCCGCGCAGCCGCTTGAGTGTGAAGGCCGTGTCGGACGCGAGCAGCCAGCGCCCGACGCGCTTCAGAGCGAAGTCGGGGGCCGGGGGCTTCGCCGCGGCGCCGCGCGCGTCGGGCTTCGGGACGACGACGGGCTCGGGCATGGCGGCGCCGATGGCCTTCTTGACCTGCGGCACGCGCTCGCCGAGCATCCGGCGCAGCTTCGGCTCGAAGGCGGCCGCGGCCTCCGAAGATTCCAGCTCGACGGCCAACAGCGCCTGCGGCACCTCCGCGCGCGCGGGCAGGAAGCAGACGACCACGCGCGACTCGCCGAGCGCCTCCGCATTGTCCGAGACGAAGGCGTAGAGGTCTGTGACGGGCTTCGCCTCGTCGCCGCCGAGCAGGCGGAGTGCGGCGACGGCCGACTTCACCTCCTCCGCGCGCGCGAGCATGCCGACCCTGCGTAGCTCCACGTAGGCCGTGTAGCTGTCTTCGGCCAGCATCTCCTCGACCGAGAGGTCGGGCTCGGCGCGGCGCGGCTGCGACTGCTGTGCGCGAGACGGCGGCGGCGCCGCGGGCGCGGGGCTCGGGCGCGCGGGCGCCTGCGTCTCCGTGCGCGGCGCGTTCGTCGCGCGGCGGCGCTGCGCGAAACCTTCGGCCGCGAAGCTCAGCAGGAACAGTGCAACGCAGGCGTGCGTCGTGAGGCGTCGGAGAAGTTTAGGGGACTTCATTTCCTTCTTAAACGGAGCGGGCCAACGGCGGTGCCGGGGAGTCAACGGGCGAGATTGTAACTCACGCGCGGCCGGTTGTAACGGGTGGGGCGGCCGGCGCGTTGGATTAAGTCCAGCGCGGCGGCCCGCCTCTCTTCGCCCGCGCGTTTGACTTCAAAGCGGGGCGCGGCGTAACGTTCGGCAGCACACACTTCTCTTCCTAAAGCGAGGCCACACGGACGATGAACAGACGTTTCTTAGCCGCCTTCGCGCTCGCCGCCCTTGCCACGTGCGCGGGCGCGTGCACGACCACCGCGCCGTCCAACAACAACGCGGCCGCGACCACCCCGACGCCCGCCGCCGCCACGGCCGCGGCGCTCCCGCCGGAACTCAAGCCCGCGCTCGACTCGATCAACTCGGACGACCTCCTGCGCCACATCAAAGAGCTTTCGTCCGACGCCTACGAGGGGCGCGGCCCCGGCACGAAGGGCGAGGAACTGTCGGTCAAGTACATCACCGAGCAGTTCCAGAAGCTCGGCCTCAAGCCCGGCAACCCCGACGGCACGTTCGTGCAGAAGGTGCCGCTCGCGGGCTTCCGCGCCGAGCCCGAGGCCAGTTTCAAGGCCGGCGGCAAGGAGTTGAAGCTTGAGAACCTCAAGGATTACGTCGCCGTCTCGCGTCGCTACGAGCCGCAGGTGAACGTCGATAACTCGGACGTGGTCTTCGTCGGCTACGGCGTCGAGGCGCCCGAGTACGGCTGGGACGACTACAAGGGCGTGGACGTGAAGGGCAAGACCGTCGTCATGCTCGTCAACGACCCGGCCGTCCCCTCGCCTTCGAACCCGAACGAGCTTGACCCGAACGTCTTCAAGGGCAAGGCGATGACCTACTACGGCCGCTGGACGTACAAGTACGAGGAGGCTTCGCGCAAGGGCGCGGCCGCCTGCGTCATCGTCCACGAGGAAGGCCCCGCCGGTTATCCTTTTGAAGTTGTCTCCGGCAGTTGGGGGCGCGAGAACTTCGACATCGTCTCGCCCGACAAGAACGCGGGGCGCGTCGGCGTCGAGTCGTGGATCACTCTGGACAAGGCGAAGGAGCTGTTCGCCGCCGCGGGCCAGGACTTCGACGCCCTGCACAAGGCCGCGACGACGAAGGATTTCAAGCCCGTCGCCTTGAACGCGAAGGCGACCTTCCACATCAAGAACACGCTGCGCACCATCGACTCGCAGAACGTCCTGGCGAAGCTCGAAGGCTCAGACCCGACCCTGAAGAACGAGTACGTCATCTACTCCGCGCACTGGGATCACCTGGGCAAGGACGACAAGGCGCAGGGCGACGGCATCTACAACGGCGCGATTGACAACGCCTCGGGCGTCGCCACGGTGCTGGAGATCGCCGAGGGCTTCACGAAGCTTGCAACGCCGCCGAAGCGCTCCGTCATCTTCATCGCCGTCACGGGCGAGGAGAAGGGCTTGCTCGGCGCGAAGTACTACGCCGAGCACCCGCTCTACCCGCTCAACAAGACGCTCGCCAACATCAACATCGACGGCATCAACCAGTGGGGGCACACCTCCGACATCACGCTCATCGGGCTCGGCAACTCGACGCTCGACGACGTGGCGCGCGAGGTGGCACAGGCGCAGGGCGGCCGCACCATCTCGCCCGACCCCGAGCCCGAGAAGGGGAGCTTCTACCGCTCCGACCACTTCGAGTTCGCCAAGCAGGGCGTGCCGGCGCTCGACCCGGAGTCGGGCACGAGCTACGTCGGCAAAGACCCGAGCTTCGCCAAGCAGAAGCGCGACGACTACACCGCGCACGACTACCACAAGCCCTCCGACGAGGTGAAGCCCGACTGGGACTTGTCCGGCGCCGTCGAGGACGCGCAGCTCCTCCTCGCCGTCGGCTACCGCGTGTTGCAGGGCGACAAGTACCCCGAGTGGAAGCCCGGCACCGAGTTCAAGGCCAAGCGCGACGAGTCGCTCAAGTCCGGCGCGTGAGCAGATGGCAGTAGGCAGTTGAGACAATAGTTCTTCAACTGCCTACTGCCATCTGCCTACTGCCTACTTTTCCAATTGTCTTTAGAGCGATGAGACTGAGAGCGTTGATTGCAAGCGGCCTCTTGTGCCTCCTGCCGTGTCTCGCCGGTGAGGCGTTCGCGCAGCAGCCGCAGCAGACGCCGGAGCCGAAGCAGGAGCCGCCGGCGGCGAAGAAGAACGCGCGGCCGGCGGGCGAGACGGAGGCGCCCGAGCCTTTCGACAAGATGACGCCGCAGCAGATGGCGGGGCGCTGCGTGACGCTTGAGACGGAGGCGGGCGACATCGTCATCGAGGTTCTGTCGGAGGCGGCGCCCGAGTCGGCGCGCAACTTCCTCAACCTCGTCTCCATCGGCGCGTTCGACACGACGACCTTCAGCCGCGTCGTGAAGGACTTCGTCGTGCAGGGCGGGAACGTGGCGACGCGCGAGACGCTGACGCCGGAACTCATCCGCCGCGCCTCGCGCAAGGTGCCCGACGAGCCGAACCCGGTCAAGCACCTCCGCGGCGTCGTCTCGCTCGCGCGGCCGACGGAGGCGAACGCCGCCACCACGCACTTCTTCATCCTGCTGAACGACGCCCCGCACCTCGACGGCACCTTCGCCGCCTTCGGCCGCGTGCGCACGGGGATGGAGGTCGTGGACAAGATCGCCGCCGGAGAACTCGACGGCGAGAAGCCGAAGAACCCCGTCCGCATCCGCCGCGCCCGCGTCGCGCTCTGCCAGCCGCCTCCCGACCAGCCTCAAAAATAATCGGGGCGCCTGCGCCGCAAGCGCCCCCCGGCAGGGCGGGGAGAGACAGAGGCGAGCCCCACCGTAGCTCGAACCTCACGCGAGAGTCATCAAGTCGCGCGCCCGTCGCCCGCCATCGTCCCGAAGCTCATCAACTCCACCTCACTTCAAACGCTCGACCGTCGTTGTGCCCAACAGAGGGTTGTAGGTGACGCGCAGGACGGATGTGACCAGCCCGTTTGCGGACGTTGAAGTCGAGCCCGTGCCCGCCGAATTTGAACCGCCCGAAGTTGACGTGCCCGAAGTCGTCGCCCCGCCCGCGCTCGAACCCCGCGGCAGTTGGCCGACGATTTGAAACTCGACCGTGAACGGCTCGTTCGAAGGGTTGTTGAAGCGCAGACGCCGCGCGGCCGTCGTCTCGTTCGGCGCGAGCGTGGCGTCGCCGCCGACCGCGCCGCCGTAGTCGAACGAGGCGCCCGCGCCCGCCTGCCCGTTGTCCGCGTTGGCGACCGTCACGCCGTTCGACGCGGACGTGAGTTTGGAGACGCGCGCCGCGAGCGGTGTGTAGACCGTCTGCGCCGAAGCGTTCCTCAACAAAAGGTCGTACGAGACCGAGCCCGCGAGCACGGAGGTGTTGCGCGCGTCGAGCGTGACGAGCGAAGTCACGTCGCGCTCCACCTTGTCCGACACCGTGAACGCGACCGACACGGGGACGGAAGCCGCGCGGCCGCCGATGCGCTGGCGCACGTAGGCCGTGTGCGGGCCCGGCGCGAGATCGCCCGCCGAGAGTTGCAACTGCCAGCGGCTCGAAGTCGGGTCGGAAGAGAAGGCGGCGGCGCGCGGGCTCGCGAACCCGGGGTCGTCGAAGGAGACCTCGACCACGCCGTCCGACAGAGGCCCGCCGTCGCCCGCCGTGTACGTGGCCGCGCCCGAGGCGTCGAGCAGCGCGGGCAGAGAGGTCGGGTCGCCCAGGAGGCTCGTCGTCTTCGGCGCCGGCGCGGGCGCGTTCGGCAGGTCTGCGCCGATTGGAAGCAAGGGCGCGCGCTCCGACAGGGCGTAGCCCGTCACCGTGTGGAACGGAGCGCCGTTGACAGGGCTGCCCACCAGAACCTTCGGCACGGTGATGCTGATCGTGTTCCCCTGCACCTGCCCCTTCAACGACTGCGACTTCGAGAGGTCGGGGTTGTATGTGATGAACTTCTTCGAGGTGGCCGAGCGGATCATGCCGAGCGTGCCGGTGTAGAAGCTCGTCTGGGCGCCGTTCATCTCGGCCGCGAGCCAGTAGATCGTGTCGGCGTAGTCCCACTGCGTCAGGTAGAGGAGCCCCGTCCCTTGCGAAGCGCTCGCCGCCGACGTGATTGCCGACGAAGAGAGGTCTGCCACCTGCATCTCGACGACGAGCGAGTCGCCCTGCTCGCGCAAAGCGACCGAGCGGAGGTCTGCGCCGGGCAGGCCCGCGCCCGCCGACTGGTAGAACGCGTCGTTCGCCTCGTCGCGGTCAAAGTTCTTCGGCGGCAGGGTGTGTGTGCCTTCGAGCGTCAGCAGATCGCCGTTCACCAGAGTGCCCGGCGAAGGCGCCGACAGCGTGACGGCGCCCGGCTCCGTGCCCAGACGGCCGACCGAGGCGAGCAGGCTCGGCCCCGTCGCCTGCTTCGCAAGCATGACGTAAGGCCCCTCGGACTGGTTCGTGTTGTCGTTGTAGACGATGACGGCCGCGCCCTTCGAGTCCATGTCTATCGAAGGGTATTCGAGGAAGCTGCGGTCGCGCCCCTCCGCGTCGCAGAGCGTGCCTTCGAGACAGATCTCGCCGCGGTGGATGACGTTCTGACTCACCTGCACGGTCTGGAACGCCGGGGACGGGTCGAGCGCGTTCAACGTCTGCGCCATGTGAATCGTCCACTCGTTGGCGAGCGAGTTCGGGTTGCCCGGCATCGAGCCGCGGTACCATGCGACGGCCGCGCGGCCCGGGTCGCCTGCGACGACCCACGGCATGATGATCGAGCCCGTCATCGTCGGCGGGCTCACGCGTTTCGGCTGTGACCAGGTGTCGCCGCGGTCGGTCGAGGTGACCATGTAGATGGCGGACGCCGACTGCGACCAGACGGCGTAGAGGTTCCCCGCGCGGTCAACGGAGATGACGGGGAAGACGTTGTTGACCGAGCCCGAAGTCGAATTGTAGATGAGCTTGTCTTCGACTATCGGCTCCGACCCGTCGTCGAGGTCTGTGACGCGGAACATGCGGATGCTGCTGCCCGAATAGTAAATCTGGTAGAGGAGGATCGCGTCGCGCTCGACCCCGTTCACCTTCACGCGCCGCTTCGTCTTGTCGGCCTTGAGCGGCCCCGACTGACTGACCGAGCCGAGTTGCCGCCCCTTGTCCCACGTCAGCCCGCCGTCGCGCGTGCGGAACATGTAGAAGCCGCCGCCCTCGAAGTTGCGCCAGGTGACGAACCCGCGGCCGTCGCCGAAGCCCGCGACCCACTGGCGGTCGTCCACGGCCGCGCCGTCGGTCTCGTCGCTCACGCAGGTCACGTAGTTGGTGCGCTCGGGCGCGAAGGTCTGCCCGCCGTCCTCCGAGACGGCCGCGGTGACGCAGGCCGCGGAGAGGTCAACGTAGTAGACGCGCCCCTTCGCGTCGAAGTCCACGTCGGTGTCGCCGCCGCCGGGGCCGTTGACGGCGTCGCGCGTGACGGGCGTCCCCATCGAACGATAGCTGCGCCCGCCGTCGTCCGAGCGCCAGAGCAGGCTCAAGGTCGTGCTCACGCCGAAGGGCGAGGTGGCGAAGATGCGATCCCGCGGGTCAACCTTGACGATGGGCTCGCCGCTCGTCGCGGAGAAGTCGGCCATCGTGTTGTTGTGGAAAGTAATCGCGTCCGGCGCGGGCGTCGGCGTCGCCTGCGGCTCGGGTGATGCGCCCGCCGCCCCGCCCGCAAAGCCCGCGAGCGAGGCGACGAACGCCAGCGTCAACGTCAAGCAGAGTCTTCTCGACATGACTCCTCCTACTTCAGCGCGCCCACGAGTTTGACGCTCACGCTCTTCGTCAGCGGGTTGGCCGCAACCCTCAGCAGAGAGGTCGGGGCCGGGCCGGACTGCGACGTGCCGCCGGACGTGCCGCCCGACGTACCTCCCGCCGGAGCGCCGCCGCCCGCGCCCGAGGCGCGCTGGTAGGCCGTCACCCGTATGTCGTAGGTGAAGAGTTCCCCGCGCGGGTCTGTGAAGCGGAGCGTGCGCGCCGCGGTCGTCTCGGCGCCGCTGAACGTCTGGTCTGAGCCGAGGCTCGTCGAGTAGTCGAAGAGTGCGGGCGACTGGGCCGTGCCCGCGCCGCCGTCGTCCGCGTTCGACACGCGCACCGCGCCCGAGCCCGAGCTGACGCCGACGACCCGCAGCTCGACGCGCGGCAGGTAGGTGTTCGCCGTCGCGTTCGTCAAATTCAGATCGAGCTGGAAGACCCCGTTGGCGAACGTCACGTTCGACATCGCCGTCTGCACGGCGTTCGTGATGTCCACGAGCGTGCGCCGGTCAACGAGCACCGTCTGCGCCGCGCTCGCGGGCGTGACGTAGAAGCCAATCTGCCCGTCGTGCAATCCCCGCACGCGGAAGCGCAGCTCGCCGTCGGGCTGGTCAGTGAGCGCGACGCTCGATGTGCCCGCGGCGGGCTGTGCGACCACCTCCCACGTCTGGCCGCCGTCGGCCGAGCGTTCGACCTCGAAGCTGCGCTCGCCCCCCGCGGGCTGCCACGCGAGCGTGAAGGCGCCGTCGAAGTCCACCTGTCGATTCTGTGCGTCCGTGAACTCGCCGCTTATGGTCTGAAGCGAAGGCGGCGCCGCGCCCTTCGTCAGCTTCGTCGTGATGGTGAACTGCGTCGCGGCGTTGGTGAAGCCGACGACGCGGTGCGTGTAGGTGCCGGCGCGGTTAACGCGGACGTTCACGTACTCCGGCCCGCCGGCCGCGCCCGAGCTGGCGATGACGTTGCCGTCCGGATCGAGCAGCTCGTAGTCAACGTCCGGGTTGTCGTTCGTCGGCAGCAGGAACCACTCGGTCGTCGCTTCGATCTGGTAGGTCGAGGCGTCAACTTCGAAGGGCACGTCAACGTAGGTCACGCCGCCGGCGAGCTGGCTGCCGTAGTCGCCCACGGGCACCGTGCCGGTCTGCGTCAAAGTGTCCACGGTCGGGTTGGCGGGGAGCGAAGTGCCCGGGCGGAAGTAGAAGGGCATGCGCAGAGACTGGTCGCCGTCCGAGCGGGTCGCGGTGACGAACCACTGGAGCTGCAAGCGCTCGAAGAGTACCTGCGAGCCGTTGGTCTTGGCCGCCATCACGTCGCGCAAAATGTCGCCGTCGAGCGTGGCGTCCACCTGGAAGGTCGCCTCGCCGTGCCCCGGCACCGTCACGCTCGGCCGCGAGAGCGAGACGCCGATGCCCGCGAGTTGCAGGTCGCGGTTGTTGAGGACGCCGAGGAAGTAAGTCCCGCCCTCCCCCGACACGTCGCGGATGGTGACGTTGACGGTCGCCGTGTGCGCCACGCGGCTGTTGACGACGGGCACCTCGCCGAACGAGTGGCTGCCGAGGATGCCGGGCTCCTCGATGCCGTCGCCCTTCACGCCCATCAAAGCCTTGGCGTTGACGGCCTCGTAGACGTTAATCAGCCCGCCGCCCTCGGCGATGATCGAGTCGGCGGCGGTGGGGCCGTCTGGCTTCGGCGTCCCGTCCGCCGAGCGCAGGTTGGTCGCAGTGTTGATGAGGGCCGTGCGCACCATGTCGGGCGTCCAGTCGAGGTGCGCCTGGCGGACGAGCACGGCCGCGCCCGCCGTGTGCGGCGAGGCCATCGAGGTGCCGTCCACGTGCGCGTAGTTCGGCGTCCCTTCCAGCGCGCCGAGGGCGCCGAGCAGGCTGCCCGGCGGCACGGCCGCGAGCACGGCGACGCCCGGCGCCGACACGTCCGGCTTCACCTGCCCGAAGCCGCGCACGGGGCCGCGCGAGCTGAAGCCCGCCATGTCCGGGCTGAACGCGCCCGGCGTCGCGAGCACCTTCACCTGCTGCGGCGAGACCGCGCCCGCCGCGTCCGTGCCGATGAGAGACTTCAAGTATTCGCCGTTCGCCTTCGAGATGCCGAGCACGGGGATGGTCGTGTGATAGGCCGTAACGCCTTCGATTTCGCCGTCCGCGTTGTTGAAGATGATGGCGCCGATGGCGCCCGCGGCCGCGGCCTGCAACGCCTTGTTGGCGAAGAGGCCCGTGCCCGCGGCGCCGCCGTCAACGGTCGAGCCGCGTGCGATGAGCGCAATCTTGCCCGCGACTGAAGACGGGAACTGGTCGGGCGTGTCGCCCACGCCGCAGTAGACGTAGTTGTTCCGGAGCCCCGCGGGGACGGCCGCGCTCCCGTGGAGTTGCTCGGCGTGGATGTCTTGCAGCCCGCCGTCAACGTCCACCTTGAACGCCGACGCGGCGTTGCCGGGGTGGGAGGTCGCGCCGACCGAGATGACGTGGCGGCCGGCGGCGGGGCTGCCCGTCGTCCCGTCGCCGGGGCCTTCGTTACCCGAGGCGGCGACGACCGACGCGCCCGCGAGCGCCGCGTTGCTGCACGCGACCGCGGTCGGGTCGTCCGGCCCGCCCGCGCCCCCGAGGCTCAAGTTGATGACGTGCGCGACCGGCTTCGGCTGGCCCGTCAGGGTAAAGGGCGACATCGCGTCTTCGAGCGCCATGATCGTGTTCGAAGTCTCGCAGCCGCCGATGGGCTGCACCTGGCTGACCGTGGACTTCACGTCGCTGCACACCTTGTAAGACATCAGCTTCGCCTGCGGCGCGACGCCGTGCAGCCTGATGTCGTCGGCCGTGTTCGGCAGACCGTCCGGGCCGGGGTGCTGCGCGAGATAACCGGCGGCCGTCGAGGCGACGTGCGTCCCGTGGCCGAAGCCGTCCTCGGCGGCCACGTCGGCGAGCGGCAGGTAGTAGACGACCTTCTTGTTCGTCGGGACGGAGGCGGAGACGGGCGCGACCGCGAGGCGCGGCGGGGTCGGGTCGCCGCCGAACATCGGGTGCGTCCAGTCAATCCCCGTGTCGATGACCGCGAGGTACATGCCCTGCCCCTCGTAGCCCTCGCGCAGGTCGTCGAACTGCGTCAGCTCCTCGACCGCGCCGTAGACCCTCGGCGCCTCGATGTACTTCACGCTGTGGTCGAGCTGCGGGTAGAGCAGCGTGTCGGCGCGCACGCCCTTCACCTCCGGCATCGCTTTGAGCGCGGGCACGGCCGCCCCGGGCACCTTGAGCGCGAGGCCGTCGTAGACGAGCGTGTAGCGCAAGGGCACGTCGGCCGCGAGGCTCCCGTCGTAGTTCTTCACGCCGCGCGAGGCGACTGCGGCCGTGACGCCGCGCGACGCGAGCGCGGCGAGGAACTTGTCCTGCTGCGCCGCGAGCTGCGCGCGGTAAGCTTGCAGCTCGTCGGTCGAGACGGCGCGGCCTGCCTTGCGCGCGCGCGCCGAGTAGACAGCCGCGGGCTCGCCCTTCAGCTCAACGATGACCGTGACCGGGCTGCCCGCGCCGGCCGAGGCCGTGCGGAAGGAAGGGCCGGCGAAGGCGGCCAGCACGAAGGCAAGGGCGAGCAGTGCGGCAATGATTCGGCCGCGCGTGATGACGAAAGCGCTTCTCTGAAAGGCGGGCATGAGTCTTGATTCTCCTCATTACTCTGGCGGAAGCCCGACCGTGAGGGAGGGCGTGTAGCTTCCGCCGTAGCGTGATGCGTAAGTTGAGACGCCCTCCCTCACGGTCGGGCTTCCGCCTACTCGCCGAACATCGTGACGATGAGCCTGACCATCGCGGGGACGAACTCGACGCGCTTGACGGCGCGCGCGGGCTCGAAGCGCGGGCCGGGGACGGCGACGAACTGACCCGGGCCGACCTGTCTAATCTCGGCCGGGTAGGCTTGCAGCAGGCCGCGGTCTAACGCGAGCTGCACGTAGCCGCGCAGCGCCGAAGGGATGTCTGCGTTGTCGCTGAGCGGCTTGCCGCCCGTCGTCACGGTCGTGCCCGCGAGCGCCTTCGCCTCCTTGTCGAGCCGGAGCGCGCGCACCAGCGCGGTCGCCTCCTCAAGCCGGTTGACCTGCGCCGGCCCGCCGAAGGTCGTCCCCGACACGCCCAACACGCCCTCCCTGCGGAGCGACTCGGCGAAGAGCGCCTCGGGCGTCCCCGCCGCCACGTCTGTGAAGCTCGGCCTGTTCGGGATGTACTGCGGCACACGCGCCCCCAACATCAGCGCGCGCGCAAGCTCACTTCTGGTAAGCACGTCGTCGGGGCGGAAGAGCCCGCCGTCGGCCGCCATCACGCGGTCGTAGACGAGTCGCAGCGCGCCCAGCCGCGTCGCGGAATCGAGCGTGGAAACGTCGGCGGCCTCCGAAGGGTTGTAGAGGTAGTGGCGCGTCAAAACGTTGTAGGGCTGGTCGGTGGCTTGGCCGAAGCCGACGAGGCCCGCGGAGACTTCGACGGTGTATTCGCCGGGCTCGGGGAATTCGAGCTTCACGCCCTCGCGCGCGCCGAAGAGGCCGCCGAGGTTGATGGCGTCCGAACTCGCAACCGTCTGCCCGTCCTTCTTCACCGTCAGGCTCAGGTCGTTGAGGACGATGCGCGTGTTATCGACGACGACCTCGTCCTCGCCGGCCGCGGCGCCCCAGTCCAGCTCGACGAAGGTGAAGCGCGCGTTGGCCGGGACGTTGATCGTGAAAGTGTTCGTGGAGTTCGGCGCGACGCTGCCCTGCTGGAGCGGCGCGTCCTGGCGCGCGAGCGCGAGCCCCTTGCCCGTGAAGCCGAAGTTGCCGTAGGGCTTCGAAGGGTTCAGCGCGAGGTCAACGGCCGCGTGGACGTTCGCCAATCCCGCGCCCGCCTCGAACTCGTCGTAGGTGGCGAGCGGCGTGGCCGTGCGCACGAGCACGTCGCGCACCTCGTCGGGCGTGAGATTTTTGTTCGCTTCGAGGATGTCGGCGACGACGCCCGAGAGGTGCGGCGCGGCCATCGACGTGCCGGAAATCTGCGTGTAGTTCGGCAGGTAGTTGGCAGGGATTTCCGTGTCGTCCGTCAGGCCGTTCTCGGCGATGTTGGTCTTCGAGCGCGCGGCGATGATGGCGGCCGTGTTGCCCGCGCCGCCGCCCGTGCCCGGCGTCAGAATCGTCGGGTGGACGTTCTCGTCCATGAAGACGCCGCGCGAGGAGAAGCCGGCGAGGCGGCCGTCCTTGGTCGAAGCGCCCGCGGTGATGACCCACGGCCAGGGCGTCCAGCGGTTTTGCGTGTTCGGCGCCGGGCCGTCGTTGCCGTTGGCAAAGACGACGACGATGTTGTTGTCGTGCAGCGCCTTCGACGCGACGTTCACGGGATGGTCGGGGTCGTAGTCGGCGGCCGAGTTCCCCCACGAGTTGTTGACGACGCGGATGTTGTAGGTCGTCTGGTTCGTCAGAATGTAGTCGAAGGCCGCGACCTGGCCGAGCACGAAGAGGCCGCCGCCCGAGCCGATGCCGAGGATGGAGGCGCCGGGCGCGACGCCCGCGTAGAGCCCGCCCGAGGCCAGCCCCGTGCCGGCCGCGATGGAGGCGACGTGCGTCCCGTGCCCGCCGTTCGTGTCGGAGTTCGGCTGGTTCTCAAGGTAGGAGGGCGGGATGATGCCCTCGAAGACGTTGCCGAGCGTGTTGCTCCTCACGACAAGGCCGTCCTTGTCGTTCATGTTCATGATGACGTTCTGGATGGTCTTGCCGGCGGCCGGGTTCGTGACGTTGTAGGTCAAGTCCTGGTGCGTCCCGTCCACGCCCGAGTCGTTGATGGCGATGGTGATGCCGCGCCCGGAGACGGGGAGGCCGCCGTTGGCGCGCGTGATGTCGATGTCGTTGCGCAGGCGGTCGGTGCCGATGAGCGGGTTGCTCTGGTGGTCGTAGAGCTGCACGGGCGCGTTGAGGTATACGGAGCGCAGCGAGTCCCAACCGGCCATCTGCCGAATCTGCGCGGGCGTCGCGTTGACGGCGACGACCGGCAGGCGGTTCATGCGGTAGCCGCCGCGGATGCCGAGCCCGAGCACCTGCGCCACCTGCGCCTCGCCGACGCGCTCGCCCTTGAAAGTCAGGATGACGCCGAAGAGGTCGGTCGGCTTCGCGGTCAAAAGCTTCGACTTCAACTGCGGGTCGAGCTTCGGCGCCGCCTGCGCGCTCAACGTGAACAGGACGCCGAGCGCGACCGCGATGATGACGTTGAGAAACTTCCGCCGCTTCATACCCACATCTCCCTTTCGCGACGGGGAGACAAGGTGAAGGGGGAGACGGGGAGACGTATGATTACGATTGCTTCTTTCTCCCCGTCTCCCCGTCACTCAGTCTCCCGTCCTGCTTTTCAATTCTTTACCGTTGGCGGCTCGGGCGAGGCCCCGTTCCCCCGAAAGGGCCTCACCCGAACTGCGCCGAACCGCGAGGCTGACACGGCACGGCTTGCCCTCCGCGCCGGCGCCCCGCGGCAAGCCGCGTCTATTGCACGACGAAGTCGGAGCCCGTGGCCGTGTCGGAGCTTAAGAGCAGCCCGCCCGTGGCCGACGTGCCGATCAGTATCTGCGCGTTGGCGGAAGTCCCCGTCGAGGTCGTGCCGACGACGTTCCCGCCCGCGATGGCGTTGACCTTGTCCACCGCGACGCGGAAGACGATCTGGTTGCCGGAGACCTCCGCCGAGTCGGGCGCGCCGTCGCCGACCTGGTTGTTCGTCCCGTTCGGCAGCTGCTCGTAATGCCCGTACTCGTAGGCGAGGTCGCCCGTCTCCGAGACCTGCGCCGCGACGTAGACCGTCACGCCGTTGAAGACCGAGCTGATCGTCCAGGCGTTGTTCTGCGTCCGCGCCGAGGCGTCCCCGAGCGTCAGCGTGTAGACGATCTGGTTATGCTGCGCGTCGTAGGCGAAATCCACCGAGCGTATGTCCTGCGCGGCCGTGCCGAACTCGTCGTCCGAAGGGTCTTGAATCTCGGGCGCGCCGCCGCCGGGTATCAGGTTGAAGGGGTGCGCGACGGCGGTCAGGCCCATCGCCGCGCGCACGGCGTTGTGTGCGTCCACGTAGCCCGCGCCGACAACGCGCTCCTCGAAGGGCATCGGGTTCGCCGTCTGGCGCAGGATCGTCACCACGTCGTCCGGCGTGAGCAGCGGGTTCGCCTCGATCATCAAAGCGACCACGCCCGTGATGTGCGGGCACGAGAAGGAAGTCCCCTGCGAGGTCGTGTAGTACGGAAGATAAGCCGGCGGGATGGTCGTCAAATCGTTCCCGACGACCGGCACCGTCCCCAGAGTGTTCGTCAGGCCCGCGCCGCGCAGCCGCGCGCTCTTGATGTCCACGCCGGCCGCGGTGATGTCGGGGCGCAGGTTGGGCGCGAGCGTCGGGTCGGCGGGCATGCCGGCCACGTCCGAGCCGGTGCCGTTGTCCACGCCGCGCGAGCTGAAGGAGGCGGGGCTCCCGAGCCCCTGCTTCTCGCCCGCGGCGACCGAGATTGTCCAGGGCATCGTCGAATAAGGGTTGATTGAAGTCGGCGTGTCGCCTGAGTTGCCGGCGGCGAAGACGACCGTGATGTTGCGGTCGTGCGCGGCGCGCGTCGCGACGTTGATGGGGTTGTTCGGGTCGAGCCCGTCGGCGCTCAAGGTGTCGCCCCACGAATTGTTGATGACCCTGATGTTGTAGGTGTACTGGTTGGCGAGCAGGTAGTCGTAGGCGCCGATGATGGCGACGCCGGGCAGACCCAGCTCGTTGCCGGAGTTGACGCCGACGAGGTGCGCGCCCTTCGCGACGCCGCCGTAGAAGCCGCCCGACTGCTCGCCGGTGCCGGCGGCGACGGCCGCGCCGAAGGTGCCGTGGCCGGACTCGATGTCCGACATCTGCTGGTTCTCGACGTAGACCGGCGGGAGGAAGCCGGTGCCCGCGACGAGGTCGGCGATGGAGACGCCGACGCCGACGGCGAGCCCGCCGTCGCCCACGGTCGTCTCGGAGAGCGGCTGGATGACGTTCTGGACGGTCTTCTTGCCGTAGGTCAAATCCTTGTGCGTCCCGTCGATGCCGGTGTCGATGTAGCCGATGCCGACGCCCTTGCCCGTGATGGGCAGGCCCGGGTTGCTCTTGTTGTTCTTCGTGACCTGCGTGTCGGCCTGCATCTGCGGGACGCCGATGAACGGGCGGCTGACGTTGGTGAAGGTCTTCATCAAGTGGTTCGCGTAGACCGAGGCGACGCCTGGCTGGCGGCTGACGGCCGCGAGTTGGACGGCGCTCATGTCGGCGATGACCATCGGCAACTCGCGCGTGGCGAAGCCCTTGTTGATGCCGGCGAGCTGGAGGCGCGAGAACTCGGACGCGCCGGGCTTCTGCCTGTAGGTGATGATGACGGGCACGGTCGCGCCGGCCGCGTGCGTGGCGAAGAAGCGCGTGAGCTGCGAGTCAATCTTGACGTTCGCCGCCGCCGACGCCCCGCCCGCGCCCGTCCGGTCGGGCAGAGTCGCGAAGCCGAGGGCGAGCACTAACGCCAACAGTAATGAAGCTCTCAACGTCGTCGTCATGGTCTTTTCCTCTTATGAAATCAGGTCAGAAGAACTTCGTCGGGTTGCGGCCCGGGGGTCGCCCGTCTCTGCCAAGCGGGCGACCCCCGGGCCGCTCCACTCGCCGCGCCTCCCGTCCCGACTTCGGTCGGCGCGGCGAGATGCGTCAGGTCAGTTGCCCGCCACAAAGTGCTGGCGGAAGTTGTCGAGCGCGTAGGCCGTGAAGGCGCGCGTGGTCGCGTCGTTGGCCTTGACGCGGGCCTTCATGGTCGGCTGGAAGTCGAACGGCCCCTGTTCAAGGCTGTAGAAGGCTTGCAGCAGCCCCTTGTCCAGGGCGAGCTGCACGTAGCCGCGCAGCGCCGAGGGAATCTCCGCGTTGTCGGCGAGCGCAATCGCCTGCCCGTTGTAGTTCGCCGTGACGACCGAGCCGGCCTTCGCCTTCGCCTCGGCGTCGAAGCCGAGGGCGCGGACGAGCGCGACCGCCGTCTCAAGGCGCGTGACGTTCGCCGTCGGGTTGAAGGCCGAGCCGCTGGCCGCGACCATGCCGGCCGGCCCGAAGTCCCAGTCGCGCAGCGTCGAGCCGTTGGCCGTCACCGCCTCGGCGATGGGCGCGAGGTCGGGCGTCACGTCCCCGTACTTCTGCGTCGCCGAGGGCGATTGCCGGAGCGGCGTGTTCAGGTAGAGGAGCCGCGCGAAGTCGTCGCGCGTCACGGGCGCGTCGGGGCGGAACGTGCCGTCGGCGAAGGTGTCCATCTGGCGGTTCTTCAGCACGGTCTCGATCTGCGCCTGCGCGGGGTGGCCCTGGATGTCGCCGATGGGCGCGAGCGTGAACTGCTGCTGCGTGATCTTGATGTCAACGGGGCCGGGAGCCGCCGCGCCCGAGGTGGGCAGGGAGACCTGCGGGGCCGCCGCGAGGCCGCGCACGCCGCGGACTTCGACGTGCCACTGGCCCGCAACCGGGTTCTTGACGACGACCTCGCGGCTCGGCGCGTCGAGGACGGGCAGCGCGATGCCGGAGGAGTAGGACGTGCCGTTCGGGTCAAACACGAGCAGGCCGATGGTGTTGCCCTCGCCGTCCTCCAGCGCCGTGTCGAAGGTGGCGAACACGTCGAGCACGCTCATGCCGGGTTCGACGTTGAAGCTGTGCGCGTTCGTCGAGTCCGCGCCGGGCAGCGCCGCCGGGCTGTAGTCGATGTGCACCTGCTCGGGCGCGGGGCCGCCGACCGTGTACTTCGCGTTGAAGTTGTAAGAGAAGTTGTTGTTCGCGCCGTACCTCTTCGAGGGGTTGAAGACCTTGTCCACGGCGGCGTAGGCGTTGACGTAGCCGGCGCCGACCTCCCATTCCTCACGGCCGGGCATGCGCGACGCGGTGTCAATCAGAATCTGCTTGATCTCGTCGGGCGTGAGCGTCGGGTCGGCGTCGAGCATCAGCGCGACCACGCCCGCGATGTACGGCGTCGCCATCGAGGTGCCGGAAATCTGCGTGTAGTAGGGCAGGTAGCTCGGCGAAAGCTCCGCGTCGTCCGTCAGGCCGTTGGCGAAGACGTTCGACTTCGAGCGGGTCGAGACGTAGGCGGCGGAGAACTTCGAGGCGTTCGACGCGAACTCGCGGCCCGTGCCGGGCGCGGTGATGGTCGGCGCGTCGTAGTCGTTGAGGGGGTCGTTGTCGGCGAGCCGCTCCTCCTTCGGGATGCCGCGCGAGGAGAAGCTGGCGAGCCCGCCCTCCTTCGTGCCCGCCGCGACCGAGATGACCCACGGCGCCTTGCCGTAAGGGTTGTGCGTGTCGCGGCCGGGGCCGGAGTTGCCGGCGGCGAAGACGACGATGATGTTGTTGTCGTGCGCGACCTTCGAGGCGATGGTGACGGGGTCGTTGGGGTCGAAGGCGCCCGTGCCGCCGTACGAGTTCGAGATGACGCGGATGCCGTAGAGCGCCTGGTTCGACAGAGACCACTCGAAGCCGCCCAGCGCGTTCAGGACGAAGAGCACCGCGCCCGAGCCCGTGCCGATGATCTTCGCGCCCGGCGCGACGCCCGCGTAGAGCCCGCCCGACTGCTGCCCCGTCCCGCCGACGATGCCCGCGCAGTGCGTGCCGTGGCCGACGTTGAGGTCGGTGTTCGGCTGGTTCTCCAAAGCCTGGAGCGTCGTGAAGCCGGAGAGCGTGTCGGTGCCGGTGGCGATGAAGACGTTCTGGACGACGTTCTTGCCCAACTGGAGGTCGGGGTGCGTGGCGTCGATGCCGGAGTCGTTGATGACGACCGAGAAGTCGCCCTTGCCCGAGACGGGCAGGCCGCCGTTCTGCGTCGTGAAGCCGCGGTCGGTGCGCAGGCGCTCGACGCCCGTCAGCGTCCGCGCCTCCTTGTCGAAGTAGTGGAGCTGGTCGTTGAACCAGACGGAGCGCACCGAAGGATTCGAGGCCAGGGCGCGCACCTGCCCGGCCGTGGCGACGCAGGCGACCATGCCGAGCCGGTTGAGCGTGATGCCCTTCAAGATGCCGACGCCGCGCAGCGCGTCGAGGTTGACGGGCTGGAGGCCCTTCGTCGTGTTGAAGCTGACGATGACGGTGCCGACCTTCGCGTCGGAGGCGAGGCCGTTGAGCTTCGCCTTGAGCGACGGCCCGAGCGTGGCGGCCGAGACGTTGGCGGCGGCGACGATGACGAGCAGGGCGAGGACTGAGAACGCGGCAGAGATTTTTCTGTGCATCGCTTTCAAATTTTCTCCTTGGAGTCGGGTCTCGAAGTTTGGGAATCGGTTCGGCTGACTCGACCTTGTCGTCGTCAGCATGGAGAAGATAGTCAAGACCGATTGAGCGAAACTTGAGCGCGGAGAAAATTTTTCGGCTCGGGGAAGGAATTTTCAGGCGGCTTAATTTTCAACAACTTAAGGCCGCTTGAGGAAAACTTGAGCCGCTTGAGGGCGCGGGCTTAAGTTGATTCAAGACGGAAACAAAGTCGGGCAGGCGGAGGCGGAAGGTTGGGCCTTTTTACTCGAACGTTGGGCCTTTTTGCCCGAACGACGAGGCTTTTTTCTCGAACGTTGAGCCTTTGAGGGGGAAAAACGGGCTTCGGAGGTTCAAACTTCTGCCTCCGAGCGAGGATACGAGGCTGTAGCAGTCAGAACCGCCCGCGGTAGCGGGTGGGCCTTTGTGATTCGGCGCATCTGTTTAGCAAAGGGCCACCCGCTACCGCGGGCGGTTCTGACCTGTTTCGTCATTTCGAGGGCGCGGGGCTGCTCACGATTGGCCTTTTACTTTAGACCTCCCGAGAGCAGTGGGAAGAAGCGGCCGCCCATCGGCTCGCCCTTCGGGATGGCGGGGACGCCTGCGAGCGGGGGCGCATCGGAGTTGGAGCGGACGCCGTCGCGGAAGACGTTGACGACCGTCGCGCGGCGCGGGCTGTCGGTCGAGTTGGCGTAGGAGCCGTGAATCATGCGCGGGTGGTGGAAGGAAGCCTCGCCCGCCTTCAATTCAATCGCCACAGGTTTGAAGAGGCTCCGCTGCCCGTCCGTCAGCACAGACCGTATCGCGTCCATGTCGCCCGCAAGTCCCGTCCGCGGCAGGTCGGGCCAGCGGTGGCTGCCCGGGACGTATTGGACGCAGCCGTTCTCGCGCGTCGAGTCATCGAGCCCCGCCCAGCAGGTGAGGTGCGCGAGCGGCGTCGTGCGCGTCCAGTAGGAGTAGTCCTGGTGCCAGGCGACGACCCCGCCGTGGCGCGCGGGCTTGCAGAATAACTGGTCGTGCCAGAAGCGCACCGCGCCGCCGAGGAGCTGCGCCGCGGGGACGGTGAAGCGCGGGTTCCACAGGAGGTCGTGAAAGCCCTCCGCGATCCGCCACGCCCCGAGCGCGTGGAAGAGGACGCGCGCCGGGTCGGCAGACTCGTTCGAGTGGAACTCGTACCAGAGTCCGCGCGCGGGGTGCTCGGGGTTCATCAGCCCCGACAGCTCCGCGCGCAGCCGCCCGACCTGCGCGTCGTCGAACACCCTCACGCCGGAAAGGTATCCGTGCTCCTCGTAGAAGGCGACCTGTTCGTCCGTCAACCTGAACCGCTCCCACTCCGCGGACGCGACGGGCGCGGGGAAGAGTTCGGTAATCGGCGAGTGGTACTTTGAAAGGTCTTCGTGCATCTGCTAAGTTCCGCTGGCGGGGCGGCAATTTTACACGACGAAGGCAAGGGGGTTGAAGACGTGGCGGAACATGACGCGGGGCCGGACATCTCCGAGGGGATGCACTCGCTGCTCGACAGCAGCAGGTCAACGTCCGAGGCTTTCACCATCATCGCGAACGAGCTGATCGAGGTGAAGGCGATGCTGATGGCGCTCATCGACCTCCAGAAGTCGGCGCTCTACGCCTCGGGCGTCAACGAGGGCGAGTTGGAGACGCACGTCCGGAACCTCATCGACGGCTACCGGCGGCGCTACCTCAGAGGGCTTGAGGGCCAGGTGCGCGAGGCGGCCGAGGAGCAGTAAGGGGGAGCTTGACGAGAGAGGGCCGCCCCGTCTTCAAGACGCTCGCGCGCGCCGCGCGGCTCCGCTGCCCCGCGTGCGGCCGTGCCTCCGTCTTCCAGTCGCCCTTCCGCGTCCGCCCGTTCTGCCCCGCGTGCGGCACGGTCTTCCAGCGCGAGGCGGGCTTCTTCGTCGGCGCCATCATGCTCAACGTGGTCACGACCGAGGCGGCGGTGTTGGCCGCGGCGGGGCTCTGCCTGCTGCTCCTCCCAGGCCGCGCCGCGACGCTGCTCTCGCTCCTCTTCGCCGTCGCGCTCCTCTTCCCCGTCGCCTTCTACCACCACTCGTGGAGCCTCTGGCTGGCCGGCGACCACCTCGTCGAAGGTCTTCCGCGAAGACGCCTGGACGACTAAATTTTAACTGGCATCCCTCCGCGCCGAAGTCTCATCTCTGAAGCCGAACGGCACGACGAATATTTCCCTCGCAGGTGACGAGCCATCGGACTCTGTCTCCCCGGATGATGGAACCGGCCCAACCCCTCGGAGGACGTATGCCTACAGCAACCCGCGAAGCCGCGCGCCCGGCTTTGAGCATCTCCCTTTGCCTTTGCCTCTTCCTTCTCGCCCTCTGCGCCCTGCCCGCGCGCGCGCAGCAGGAGGGCGCCTCGACCGCGGCCGCGGCGCGCACGCGCTACCTGTCCGAGATGGGGCTCATCCCCGCCTCCAACTCGGTCGCCGTCGAGGAGTTCGTCAACTACCACCGCCACCAGATCGGCCGCCCCAAGGCGGGCGAGGCCGTACTCATGGACGTGCGCTGGGGCAACGACCGCGTCAACGCGGCAGACCCCGAGGCCGTTTTGCAAATCGGCTTCAGCACCGCGCTCGTCTCCGACCGACAGCAACTGCCGCCCGTCAACCTCGCGCTCGTCATCGACAAGAGCGGCTCGATGGCCGACGCGAACAAGCTCACGCGGGTCAAGGAGGCGCTGCTCACGCTCGTCAACCAGCTCCGCGAGACCGACACGCTCTCCGTCGTCGTCTTCGACTCGGAGGCCGAAGTGCTCAGGCCCGCGCGCCCTCTGGGCGACCGCGAGGAGGTGCGCCGCCTCATCAGCCAGATCGAGCCCGGCAGCTCGACCAACATGCACGCCGGCCTCATGCTCGGATACCAGGAGGCGCTCAGGCACTTCAACCGCGAGGGGGCGAACCGCGTCGTGCTCCTCACCGACGGCATCGCCAACCAGGGCGTGACCGACCCGGAAAGAATCGCGCGCGACTCGCTCTCCTTCAACGACCGCGGCGTAGACCTCTCGACCATCGGCGTCGGACTCGACCTCAACAAAGACCTCCTGCGCCAGCTCGCCAAGAGCGGCCGCGGCCTCTTCCACTTCGTCGCCGACGCGCAGGACATCGACAAGGTCTTCCTCAAAGAAGTGCAGAGCCTCGTCGCGCCCGTCGCCACCGAGCCGAACCTCACCGTCACGCCCGGCCCCGGGGTGGAGGTGGCGCAGGTCTACGGCTACGACCCGCAGCCCCTGTCCGGCGGCCTGACATTCAAGCTCGACAACATGAACCAGGGGCTGACGCAGGTCGTCCTGATCCGGTTCCGCGTCCGGCCGCAGGCGCTGGACGCGGCCGCGCCGCCGACCGTCAGGGTCAAGTTCGGTTACACGGAGGTCGGGACGAAGCGGCGCGTCGTGAAGGACGAGGCGGCGACGCTCTCAGCCGGCGGCGGCGACCTGCTGCGCGACCCCGAGGTCGGCAAGAACTTCACCATCGCCCAGCTCGCCCAGGCCATCCACGACATGGCCCAAGCCGTCGAGGCCAAGCGCTACAAAGACGCCGAGGGCATCCTCAACGCCGCCGTCGCCAAAACCTACCAGCGCTACCCGCACCTCGAAGACGAGGACATCTCCCGCACCCTCCTCATCGCGCAGAAGTATCAGGAGCTGGTCAGGAAGTACAACCAGGAGCAGCAGCAGAGCAAGAAATAAAGGCAAAAGGCAAAAGACAAAAGGCAAAAATGAAAGACGGAGCCACACCACACGGGCCGCCGTCTTCACTTTTGCCTTTTGCCTTTTGCCTCTTGCCTTCTCTACGGCCGGGCTTCCGCCTTGGCGCGGCCGGCGCGGCGCTCTTCGAGGATTTCCCAGGCTTCGCGCGTGCGCGTGTAGATGCCGTCGGCGTCGAGGCCGTACTTGGCGAGCAGGAGCTTGGGGTCGCCGTGCGTGACGATGCGGTCGGGGACGCCCATGCGGACGAGGCGGACGGCGTCCAAAAGCCCGTTCTCTTCCAAAAGCTCCGCGACGGCCGAGCCGAAGCCGCCCGCGAGGTACGCCTCCTCGACGGTGACGACGAGCCGCTTCGTGCGCGCGAGCGCGAGGAGGAGTCCCGCGTCCAGGGGCTTGACGAAGCGCGCGTTGACGACGGTCGTCTCGATCCCCTCCTTAGCCAGGTGCTCGGCGGCCGCGGCCGCCGGGCGCACCATCGAGCCGTAGGCGACAATCGCCACCTCGCCGCCGTCGCGCAGAATCTCCGCCTTGCCGACTTCGAGCAGGCGCGGCTCGCGCTTGATGTCCACGCCGGCGCCGTTGCCGCGCGGGTAGCGCATCGCGGCCGGCCCCTCGTGCTCCAGCATCGTGTAGAGCATGTCGCGCATCTCGCCCTCGTCCTTCGGCGCCATCAGGATCATGTTCGGCACGCCGCGCAGGTAGGCGATGTCTAAGAGGCCGTGGTGCGTCGGCCCGTCGCCGCCGACGATGCCGGCGCGATCCATGCAGAACTTGACGTTGAGGTTCTGCAAACAGACGTCGTGGACGATCTGGTCGAAGGCGCGTTGCAGGAAGGTCGAGTAGATGGCGCAGACGGGCTTCAACCCCTCGGTGGAGAGGCCGGCGGCGAAGGTGACGCAGTGCTGCTCGGCGATGCCGACGTCGTAGGCGCGCTCGGGGAACTGTTCGAGGACTTTGTCGATCCCCGTCCCGTCGGGCATCGCGGCCGTGAGCGCGACGACCCTCTTATCCTTCGCCATCAGCTCGCACATCGTCTGCCCGAAGACGGCCGTGTAGGCCGGCGCCGACGGGCCGGAGGATTTGACGGCCGCGCCGGTCTTCAAATCGAACGGCCCCGTCGCGTGCCACGCGTAGTAGTTCTTCTCGCGCGCCGGGTAGCCCTTCCCCTTCTGCGTGAGCGCGTGGACGATGACGGGCGAGCCCTCGACCTGCTTCGCCTCTTCGAGCGCGCGCACCAGGGCGCGCGGGTTGTGGCCGTCCACGTAGCCGATGTACTTGAAGCCCAGCTCGTTGACGAGCGCGCCGGGCAGAACGGCCGCGGCGATGGCGTCCTTGACGGTCTTCGCCGCGTTGTAGAGCCGCTCGCCGAACGAAGGGATGTCGTGCAGAAGGTCGCCCACCTCGTCCTTCATGCGGTGGTAGCCCTGCGCCTCGCGGATGCGGTTGAGGTAGCCGGTCAGCGCGCCGACCGCGGGCGCAATCGACATCTCGTTGTCGTTGAGGATGACGATGAGGCGTGTCTTCAAGTGTCCCGACTGGTTGACCGCCTCCATCGCCATGCCGCCCGCGAGCGACGAGTCGCCGATGACGGCGACGACGTGGTGGTCTTCGCCGCGCTGGTCGCGCGCCACCGCCATCCCCAGCGCGGCCGAGAGCGAGGTCGAGGCGTGGCCCGCCCCGAAGGTGTCGTACTCCGACTCGTCGCGGCGCAGGAAGCCGGAGATGCCGCCGTACTGCTTGACGGTCGGCAGAAGCTCGCGCCGGCCCGTGAGAATCTTGTGCGCGTACGCCTGGTGCCCCACGTCCCAGACGAGGCGGTCGCGCGGCGTGTCGAAGGCGTAATGCAGGGCGACGGCCAGCTCGACCGCGCCGAGGGAAGCGCCCGTGTGGCCGCCCACGCGCGACATCGTCTCAAGGATGTACTGGCGCACTTCGTCGGCGACCGGCTGCAACTGTTCGGGGCGCAGACGGCGCAAGTCCGCGGGCGAGTCGATCTGATTCAGGAGTTTCATCGCGCGCGTATTTTACTCTGAAAGACCGTAAACCGTGAACCGTAAACCGTGACAAGATAAGAACTGGCTTTTTCTTGTCACGGTTTACGGTTCACGGTTTACGAGTCACAACGCTATTGCACTTCTAACACTAACTTCCCGAACTGCGCGCGGTCTTGCATCAGCTCGTGGGCGCGGCGGGCTTCGGCGAGGGGGAGGGTGCGGTCGATGACGGGGCGAATCTGCCCGCGCTCGACGAACTTCAAGGCGTCGAGCAGCTCGGCCTTCGAGCCCATGAACGACCCGAGCAGGTTGAGGTGCCGGTAGAAGACCTGGCGCAAGTCCGTGCGCGCGTCGTAACCGCTCGTCGCGCCGCACGTCACGAGCCGCCCGTCCTTCTTCAAAGACGAGACCGAGCCCGGCCAGGTCTCCGCGCCCGTGTGCTCGAAGACCACGTCCACGCCCTGCCGGCCCGTCAGCCGTTTGACCTCCTTCGGCCAGTCCGCGCGCGTGTAGTCCACGACCTCGTCCGCGCCCAGCTCGCGCGCACGCTCGCGCTTCTCCTCCGACCCGGCGGTGGCGATGACGCGCGCGCCGCGGAGCTTCGCGACCTGGACGGCGATTGACCCGACGCCGCTCCCGGCCGCGTGGACGAGCACGTCCTCGCCCGGCTCGACGCGCGCCCGCGTGACGAGCATGTGCCAGGCCGTGACGAGCACGAGCGGGAGCGCCGCGGCCTCCGCCCAGCTCAAACCTTGAGGCTTCGGGACGACGTTCACGCCGGGCGCGGCGACCAGCTCGGCGTAGCCGCCGTCGCGCCGGTAGCCGATGATGTCGTAGTGCGGGCACATGTTGTCCGCGCCGCCCAGGCAGTCGCGGCAGTGGCCGCAGCTCACCCCCGGCTGAAGCAAGACCTCGTCGCCCGGCTTCACCCAACCGACCAGCTCGCCGGCCTCGCGCACGACGCCCGCCACGTCGTTGCCGAGGATGTGCGGCAGAGGGATTTCAATGCCGCGCAAGCCCCCGCGCGCCCACACGTCCAGATGATTTAGCGCGCAGGCGCGCACCTCGACCAGCACCTCGTCGGCGCGAATCCGCGGCTCCGGGCGCTCTTCGTAAAGGAGGACTTCCGGCCCCCCGTGCTCGTGGAAGACGACTGCTTTCATTTTGAATCGGTAGGCAGGAGGCAGATGGCAGTAGGCAGTTCGCTCCGCGTTACGCGTGTTGAGAGATTAAATCAAAGTTTCGACAGCAGTGTCTTCAACTGCCTACTGCCATCTGCCTCCTGCCTACTGCCTACTCTCCGGCCCCGTCGGTCTGCTGGCGCGCGTGGTAGGAGGAGCGCGTCAGGGGGCTCGACTCGACGTGCTTGAAGCCGAGTTCGAGGCCGACCTCGCGCCAGCGGGCGAACTCCTCGGGCGTGACGTAGCGCTCGACGGGGAGGCGGCGCGCGTGCGGCTGGAGGTACTGCCCGATGGTCATGATGTCGCACGAGACCGAGCGCAAATCTTTCATCAGCTCGACCACCTCTTCGAACGTCTCGCCGAGGCCGACCATGATGCCGCTCTTCGTCAGCATCCCGCGCCGCTCGCGGTCGCGCCGCGCCGCCGCGCGTTCGAGCAGCGTCAGGGTCTGCCGGTAGTTGGCGTCCGGACGCACGCGCTTGTAGAGGCGCGCGATGGTCTCGGTGTTGTGGTTGAGCACGTCCGGGTAGGCGTCGAGCACGGCGTTCAGAGCCTCCTCGTCGCCGTTGAAGTCGGGGATTAAGACCTCGACGCGGCAGCCGGGGTTGAGCCGGCGCACCTGGCGGACGGTCTCGGCCCAGTGCGCGGCGCCGCCGTCCCGCAGGTCGTCGCGGTTGACCGAGGTGATGACGGCGTGCGCGAGGTCGAGGGTCTTCACCGCCTCGGCGACGTGGCGCGGCTCCTCGGGGTCGAGCGGCGTGGCCTGCCCCTTCGAGACGGCGCAGAAGCCGCAGTGGCGCGTGCAGATGTCGCCGCCGATCATGAAGGTCGCCGTCCTGTCCGTCCAGCACTCGAAGATGTTCGGGCAGCGCGCCTCCTGGCAGACCGTGTGGAGGTTCAGATTCTCGATCAGCTTCAGGACGTAGTTCTGGTTCGAAGGGTCGCCGAGGCGTATCTTCAGCCACTCGGGCTTCGGCCCGCGCGGCGGACGTGTCGTCGGGGGGTTGTTAAGGACGCGCAGCTCGCGGCTCAAACTCTTTCTCCTTGTTCGACTGTTCGACTATGCAATTTGAATATTCGGCTATGCAACCGGGCCGATTTTAACACCCGCCCCGGGCTTTGTCCTGCGGGGCGCCTCTCCCCGGCGGCCGAAAAATTTGTTGCGCGCCGCGCGCGCCGGATAGTAGATTTGAAGGAGGGGCGCGCCGCGCGCCGCCACTCACGAGCACGGCGGGCGGACGCGCTTCCCGCCTGCTCCCCAAGTCCACACGACCCGAACTCACACCACCGAAGGAGCCTTACCAAAATGATTAGCGTGAAGTGTCCGGCCTGCGGGCTGGTCGATTGGAACGTCGGCGACTGCAAGCGCTGCGGGACTTCGCTCGTGGGGCTCGGCGCGGAGGGCGGCGACGGCGGCTATTTCGGCCAGACGTCCGACGGGGCCGCGGACGGGCGCTCGGTGCGCGCCGCGCGCCTCGTCGTGGCGGCCTGCGCCGCCTTCGCGCTCGCGCTGACGGCGCTCGGCCTGCTCTACCTCGCGCACCGGCCCGCGAAGCCGCAGTGGTTCTGGAGCATCTACCGCGACGCGCCGACGGCCGCCGAGGTCTTCGAGCAGAACGTCGCGGCGAGCGGCGGCCGCGCGCGCCTCTCCAAGGTTCACTCCCTCCGCGCCGCGGGCAGCATCTTTTACAAGGGCGGCGAGGTGGGGCGCGCGACGGCCCCGCTGGGCGGCAGCGTGACCTTCGTCATGCACGTCAAGGAGCCGGACAAGATCGAGTGGGAGATCGGGCTCGGCGACTCCGAGCAGCGCATGCAGGAGTTCACGGTGCGCGACCTGCTGGCGCCCGCGCCGCCGTCCGTCCACACGACCGCGCGGCGCGGCTACGACGGCACACGCGGCTGGGAGTACGTCGAGCGCACGATCCTGACGGCCGGCTCGACCGTCCCCATCAAGCAGAACTCCTCGCGCGAGCTGGAGGGCGCCGACCTCGCCCAGATGAAACACTTCTCGCAGACGACGGCCACGGGGCTCGTCGCGCTCGCCGGGGAGTTCACCTCGCTCAAGCTCGTCGGGCGGGAGGCCGCGCACGTCCCGAGCGCCGCCGAGGGCGAGTTCGCGCACGCCTTCGATAAGGACTACGACGCCTACGTCGTGACCGGCGTCAACCGCCGCGGTCAGGACGAGACGCTCTACTTCGACACGGAGACGGGGCTGCTCGTGCGCGCGGACTACGAGCCCGAGGCGGGGGAAGGCGGCGGGAAACTGGAGTGCTACCCGCAGGACTACAAGGCGGTTGACGGCGTCAAGTTCCCGCACACGCTCCTCTACGTGCACGGCGACGAGACCATCAGGCTGACGTTCACGGAGTTCGCGCCGAACGACCCGACGCCCGACTCGACGTTCGAGATGCCGGAGTAGGCGGCGGGAGTTTAAGCCAGCGTCGGGTGGATGAGGCGCGCGAGCGTTTCCGGGTCTACGTTGCCGCCCGAGATGACGACGCCGACGCTCCCCACGTCCGCCGGAAGCTTGCGGAAGAGCGCGGCGGCCGCGGCGACCGCGCCCGTCGGCTCGACCAGAATCTTGAGGCGGAAGAGCAGGAAGCGCATCGCCTCGACGATCTCGTCCTCGGAGACGGTGAGCACGTCCTCGGCGTTGCGTTGCAGCACGGGGAACGTGAGCGCGCCGGGCGTCTGCGTGCGCATGCCGTCGGCGATGGTGGGCGGCGGCGGAATTTTTATCCGCTCGCCTTTCACGAAAGACTGTCGCGTGTCGTCGGAGAGTTCCGACTCTACGGGGAAGCAGCGCACTTTGGGGTTGAGGGCCTTCGCCACGGTGGACGCGCCGGCGAAGAGGCCGCCGCCGCCGCAGGGCGTGAGCAGGGCTTCGAGGTCGGGCACGTCTTCGAACAGCTCAAGCGCGCAGGTGCCCTGCCCCGCCGCGATGTGGTAGTCGTCGTAAGGCGGGACGACCACCGAGCCTTCCCTCTCCGAAATCCTCTGCGCGACCTCCTCGCGGTCTTCGCGCTGGCGGTCGTAGGTGACGACCTCGGCGCCGTAGCCCCTGGTCGCTTCGAGCTTGGCGCGCGGCGCGTCGGTCGGCATCGCGATAACGGCGCGCACCCCCGCGTCGCGCGAGGCGAGCGCCACGGCCTGCGCGTGGTTCCCCGAAGAGAAGGCGACGACGCCGCGCGCGCGCTCCTCGTTCGAGAGGGCTTGAATCCTGTTCGTCGCGCCGCGCATCTTGAAGGAGCCGGCGCGCTGGAAGTTCTCGCACTTGAAGAAGACGCGGCGGCCGGCGGCCTCGTCGAACGTGCGCGAGGTCGTGACGGGCGTGCGGTGCACGAACGGCCGCACGCGCGCGGCGGCCTGTCGGATGAAGTCGAGTGTCAGCATGCGGAGCTTGTCAACGTTCTTTCTTCTTCGGGCGTGGACTCGAACACCTCGGCGAAGCGGGCGACGACGCGGTCTTCCACTTCGCTCAAAGGAACCTCGCGGCCGAGCAGTTCTCTCATCGAAGTCACCGGCTCGCCCTCGCAGGCGACGATGAGGTTGAAGTAGGAGAGGTCTGTGTTGACGTTCAGGGCGAAGCCGTGCGTCGTGACCCAGCGCGCGATGTGGACGCCGATGGCGGCGACCTTGCCGCGCGCGGTGTGGACGCCCGTCAGCCCCTCGATGCGGAACGCTTCAATGTCATAATCCGACATCGCGCGGATCAAGACCTCTTCCAGGTCGCGGACGTACTTGTGCACGTCCTCGCGGTCGGGGCTCAGATTTATGATTGGATAGCCGACCAGTTGGCCGAGGCCGTGGTAGGTCATCTTGCCGCCGCGGTTCGTCTCGAAGACTTCGACGCCGCGCGCGGCGAGCGCTTCGGGCGTGGCGAGGATCAAGGAGGGCGTGGCGCGGCGGCCGACCGTGAGGACGTGCGGGTGCTCGACGAGGAGCAGCGTGTCGGGCTCGCGGCGGTCGCGCACCGACGCTTCGGTCTCCTTCTGGACGCGGTACGCCTCGCCGTACTCCGTGCGGCCCAGGCGGCGAACTCTCAGTCGTCTCGCGTGCATCGCAGTGCGCAGAACTGTTACTCTTCCCCTTCGGCCACATTGTAGCAGAGGCCAAATCCGAAAACTTCTGGAGGAAGGAAACGTGAAACCGCTCATCGCCAAAGCGGCCGTGTGCCTGCTCATCACTTGTTCGGCCGCCGCGCCCGCGCCCGCGCAGACGCGTACGCGCCGCACCGCCCCGGCCTCTTCGCAGAAGAGGAAGCCGGCGGCGGCCGGCTCGCACCTCGACCAGACGCGCTTCAACACGCAGCGGCTCGAACTCGCGGGGCTCTCGAAAGACCTGACGCGCTTCCTCTACCTCTACGGGAGGCTCTCGAAGGACTTGGAGCTGACGGGCGCGCAGTCGGGCGCGGCCGACGCGGCGAACCAGACGAAGGCCGGGCTCATCCGCAGCATCGGCGACATGCGCGACCGCCTCGACCAGTTGGAGGGGCACTTCCGCTTCGAGGAGGGGCTGCGGACGCCGTACCAGACGCTGCAAGGCGTCTCGGCCAGCGCCGAACAGGCCGCGCAGGCGGCCGGCGCCAACCGCTTCGACCAGGCCGGCCGCATCCTCCTCGACGTCGCGAATAAGTTGACGGACGTGCTGCTCGAAATGCAGTAGTCGAGAAGGCAAGAGGCAAAAGGCAAGAAGCAAAAATGAAGACGGCGGCCCGCACGGCGCGGCTTTCGTCTTCCACTTTTGCCTCTTGCCTCTTGCCTTTTGCCTTCCCTATCCCTTCTTAAAGTACCCCTGCCGTGCGCGGATGCGCGTGTCGGGGCGCGGTGGGGTCGTGACCTTGATGCGGAGGAACTTGCCGGCCGTCGCCTGGTTGTTCGAGAGGTACTGGAGCAGGTACTGCGCGCGCAGCTCGGCGGCGATCTGGCGGAAGATGGCGTCGAGGTCTTCGTTGCGCGCGGGGACGTAGGCGGTGCCGCCGGTGGCGTCGGCGACCGTCTGCATGCCGGTCTGTGCGCGCATGCTGATCTCGTTGAGGCGGACGGAAGGGCCGCCCGGGTTGATCGAGTAGAAGACCGAGTCGGCGCCCTGCACGGCGCGCTGCACGCCCTGGATGGCGCGCGCGTGGCGCGACTGGAGGTCGCGGCGCGCGGCGGCGCGCTCGCCGACGGGGAGCGTCGCGTCCTGCGCCTCGGCCTTCTTCAGCGCCTCGTACTCGGCGACGGTCTGCTCGCGGACGGCCGTCGAGAAGTTGTCGTCGCCGTCGGTGACGGCGAGGATGACGCGGCGGTGGTTGCCCGGCGCGTTGTCGGCGAGGTACTTCGCGGCGAAGGTCACGGTGTCGTAGAAGGCCGTCGGCACGGCTTTCGCCGCGGGCGGTATTTTGAGGATTGCCGCGGCCGTCGCCTCGGCCGGCGCGAGCGGCTGGGCGAGCGCGGGCTTGTCGGCGATGGTGACGACGGCCGCGCGGTCTACGGGCTTCATCACCAGGCGCAGGAAGCGCGCCGCCGCCTCCTGCTGGCGCGTGAAGAAGTCTTTGGCCGTCACGCTCGAAGAGATGTCGAAGAGGATGACGATGTCGAGCGGCACCTCCTCGGCGGTGCCGACGCTCTGAAGCTCCTGCGCGCGCCCCTCCTCCTCAAGCAGAAAATCCTCCCTCTTCAAACCCTGCACGGCGTTGCCCCCCGCGTCGGTGACGGCGACGGGCACGACCACGAGGTTCGAAGTGACCTTCACCACGTCCGACTCGTCGAGCGTGTCCTCGACGGGCTTGGGCGTCGGCGTCGGTTTGGGCTTTGGGGTCGGCGTGGGCGGCGGGGGCGGGGGCGTGTCGTCGGGCGTGACGGGCACGTTGATGATGGCCGGCGTCGGGGTCGGCGTCGCGCGCTGCGGGAGGCGCGGGACGACGACGGGCGTCGGCCGCGGCCTCGCGTTCGTGTTCGTCTGGCGGCTCTGCGCGCCCGCCGCCGCGATGAACGTGAGCGCGACCGCACCGAGCGTCAACCCCAGCAGAAACCTTCTCGCCGCGTCGGGTAAGCGAATCACTGTGTGACCCCTCCATAAAAAAAGTAGACAGTAGACAGTAGTCAGTAGTCAGTAGAACTCTCTTCCTACTGTCTACTGACTACTGTCTACTGTCTACTTCGTCCTTCCGGACTAGTTGCCGCCGCCGGGGTTGTCCGAGCTGGGCTTGGTCATGGTCGGCGCGCCCTGGATGAGGCCGCGGTTGACGAGCACCTTGACCTCGACGCGGCGGTTCTGCTCGCGCCCCTCGCGCGTCGCGTTGTCGGCGACGGGCTGCGCCTCGCCGTAGCCGTACGGCGTGACGATGCGGCGCAGCGGGATGTTGTGGTTCTCGACGAGGTAGCGGATGACCGTGTCGGCGCGGCGCTGGCTCAGGCGGCGGTTGGCCTCCGTCGAGCCGTCCGAGCTGGCGAAGCCCGAGACCTCAAGCACGTAGCCCTTCGCCTGCAAAGCCTGCTGCGCGATCTGGTCGAGCTTCGACTTGCTGTCGGGCGAGAGG
>Ga0213876_10000201_pt1 | contig 61091 bp, 54 predicted proteins | sample BarmaccomBMRX_R9_FD_160113 | JGI IMG/M metagenome (GOLD analysis project Ga0213876, IMG submission 160113) | Root-associated microbial communities from Barbacenia macrantha in rupestrian grasslands, the National Park of Serra do Cipo, Brazil - RX_R9 | ecosystem: Host-associated > Plants > Roots...
GAGATGCCCGCGACCCAGACATGCGACGGGTTGGGATAGAGCGTGTTCATCCAGTCCAGGATCGCGGCGGCGTCGGATAATTCGCCCGCGCCGCTGTCGAAGGTGCCCTGGCTGCGCCCGACGCCGCGGAAGTTGAAGCGCACCGTCGTGCAGCCCAGCCCGTGGAACATGTGGAACAGGTCGTAGACCAGCGGGTTGTTCATCGTGCCGCCGAACTGCGGATGCGGGTGCAGCACCAGCGCCATGGGCGCGCCGGCCGTCTTCTGGCGCTGATAGCGGGCTTCGATGCGGCCCGCGGGGCCTGGCAGGATGATGTCAGGCATGAGCGCTCTGCTCAGGTTTGGCCAAGGAGATTAAACCGATTGATTTCAGGCACTTAGAGTGTCTTTGGATCATTTCCAGCTCAATACTTGACCATGGTACTCGGGAAAATTATATCCGGCTGAAGGATTCTTGCGCGGGTTCAAGCTTTTACACCAGAGCCCCCCGCAGGACGCAAGGAAAACGCGCCAAGGGACCGATATGCGATTGAGCACAAAGGGACGCTATGCGGTGATGGCGATGGCCGACCTGGCGGCGCATGAAGAGGGCGCCCGCCCCGTGTCGCTGGCAGACATCGCCCAACGCCAGGAGATCTCGCTCTCCTATCTCGAGCAGCTTTTCGCCAAGCTCCGCCGCGGCGGGCTGGTCAGAAGCGTGCGGGGGCCGGGCGGCGGCTACCGGCTGAGCCGGCCGTCGGGCGAGATCCGCGTCGCCGACATCATCGTCGCGGTCGACGAGCCGATCACAGCCACGCGCTGCCGCGCCGGATCGCCCAAGGGCTGCACCGCCTCGGGCCAGCGCTGCGTCACCCACGACCTTTGGGAAGAGCTCGGCCGCCAGATCCACGTCTTCCTGTCGTCGGTGTCGCTGGGCGACGTGGTCGAGAAGCGCGTGCTCGGCCGCGCGCATCCCTGCGAGAGGCAGGGCGAAAGACAGGCCGCCGCCTGATGCATTACCTCGATCACAACGCCTCGTCGCCGCTTCGCCCGCAAGCCCGGGCCGCGATGGAGCGCGCCTTTTCGGTTGGCGGCAACCCATCCTCCGTTCACGGAGCAGGCCGCGCGGCGCGCCGCCTCGTCGAGGAGGCGCGCGAGCAGGTCGCGAGCCTGATGGGCGTCTCTGCCTCGAGCGTGATCTTCACCGGCGGCGGCACCGAAGCCAACGCCCTGGCCCTGCGCGGCGCCATCGACGGCGCGCTGGAGGCGGGCGAGCGCATCACGCGGCTGTTCGTCTCGAGCGTCGAGCACCACAGCGTGCTCAAGACCGCAGCGGCGCTCGCCGAGCGCGTGCCCGGCCTGCGGCTCGAAACCATCCCGGTGACGGCGGACGGCATCATCGATCTCGCCGCCACGAGCTTGAACGAAGGCAAGGGCCGCGCGCTGATCGCGGTCCAGGCCGCGAACAACGAGACCGGCGTGATCCAGCCGATAGACGTTGTCGCCCGCACGATCGGGCCACTGGATGGTATCGACGGCGCTGGGCGTCTTCTTTTCGCCGATGCCGTGCAGAAGCCCGGCTGCTATCCCAACGCATCGTATGTTTCGCTCTCGGCGCACAAGATCGGTGGGCCGCAAGGCGTCGGCGCCTTGATCGTCAAGGACGACGCGCCCTTCGCGGCCCAGCTTCTGGGCGGCGGGCAGGAGCGGGGCCTTCGCGCCGGCACCGAGAACGTCGCGGGCATCGCGGGCTTCGGCGCCGCCGCTGCCGCCTGGAGCGCGATGCAGCCCACGCTGCGCGACCGTTTCGAGCGGGGCTTGAACGGCGTCGTGTTCGGCAGGAACGCGCCACGGTTGCCCAACACCTCGTGTTTCGCATTGCCGGGTATCGCGGCCGAAAACGCGCTGATGGCGCTCGATCTCGATGGCGTGATGGTGAGCTCGGGCGCGGCGTGCTCGTCCGGCAAGGTCAAGCAGTCGCATGTGCTGGCCGCGATGGGCGTTCCCGACGATCTCGCGCGCTGTGCCTTGCGCGTAAGCTTCGGCTGGAATTCCAGCGAAGACGACGTCGATGCGGCGCTCGCCGCCATTGCGCGCCTCGTCGCCCGGCGGGAGGCCGCATAATGGCCGCGATCGAAACCCGCGAGAAAGTCTCGGCTCTGGCCGAGAAGTACAAATACGGCTTCGTCACCGACATCGAGATGGAGCGTGCGCCCAAGGGACTGAACGAGGACACCGTCCGGTTCATTTCCGCCAAGAAGGGCGAGCCGGAATGGATGCTGGAGTGGCGCCTGGGCGCCTTCCGCCGCTGGAAGGAGATGCGCGAGCCGAACTGGGCGCGCGTGCACTATCCCCGAATCGACTACCAGAACGCCTATTACTACGCGGCGCCCAAGAACACGCCCGCGAAGCAGAGCCTGGACGAGGTCGATCCCAAGCTGCTCGAGACCTACAACAAGCTGGGCATCCCGCTCTCCGAGCAGAAGCTGCTCGCCGGCGTCGCGGTCGACGCGGTGTTCGACTCGGTTTCCGTGGCGACGACGTTCAAGGAGAAGCTCAACGACGCGGGCGTGATCTTCTGCCCGATCTCGGAAGCCGTCCGCGACTATCCCGACCTGGTGCGGAAATACCTGGGCAGCGTCGTGCCCGTGACGGACAACTTCTTCGCGACGCTGAACTCGGCGGTGTTCTCCGACGGCACGTTCGTCTATGTGCCCAAGGGCGTGCGCTGCCCGATGGAGCTGTCGACCTATTTCCGCATCAACGCGTCCGAGACCGGCCAGTTCGAGCGCACCCTGATCGTCGCCGACGAGGGCGCCTATGTCAGCTACCTCGAAGGCTGCACCGCGCCCAAGCGCGACGAGAACCAGCTTCATGCCGCCGTGGTCGAGCTGGTCGCGCTCGACGGCGCCGAGATCAAGTATTCGACGGTGCAGAACTGGTATCCCGGCGACGAAGAGGGCAAGGGCGGCATCTACAACTTCGTCACCAAGCGCGGCGATTGCCGCGGCCGCGACTCCAAGATCAGCTGGACGCAGGTCGAGACCGGCTCGGCGATCACCTGGAAATATCCGAGCTGCATCCTGCGCGGCGACAACTCGGTCGGCGAGTTCTACTCCATAGCCATCGCCAACAACTGGCAGCAGGCCGATACCGGCACCAAGATGATCCATTTGGGCAGGAACACGCGCTCGCGGATCATCTCCAAGGGCATTAGCGCCGGCCGCGCGCAGAACACCTATCGCGGCCTCGTCAGTGTGCACCCGAAGGCGGCCAACGCGCGCAACTACACGCAATGCGACTCGCTGCTCATCGGCGGCAAATGCGGCGCCCATACCGTGCCGTACATCGAAAGCCGCAACCCGACCGCGCGCATCGAGCACGAGGCGACGACATCGAAGATCGCCGACGACCAGCTGTTCTATTGCCTGCAGCGCGGCATCGGCCAGGAAGAGGCCGTGGCGCTGATCGTCAACGGCTTCTGCAAGGAAGTCCTCCAGCAGCTCCCCATGGAGTTCGCCGTCGAGGCGCAGAAGCTGGTGGGCATCAGCCTCGAGGGGAGCGTGGGATGAAGGAAGTCGTCAACACCGCCGACATCGCGCTCGACAGCCACCGCCATGGCGAGCGTTTCGCCGCGCAGACGGGCGAGATCGGCCTGGCGCTGGGGCTCAACACGCTCGGCTGCATGCTGCACATCGTGCAGCCCGGCAAGATGTCGGGTCCCTATCATCGCCATCACGGCTGCGACGAGATGTTCTACATCATCGCGGGCGAGGGCGAATATCGCATCGGCGAGAAGCGCATCGCGGTCAAGGCGGGCGATTGCCTGGGCGCACCCGCTGGCGGCGAAGCGCATCAGCTTCTCAACACCGGCACCGGCCCGCTGCGCTATCTCGGTCTGTCGAACAACCCGGCGGCCGATCTCGTCGAATATCCGGACTCGGGAAAGATCAGCATGCGCGTCGGCGCCAAGGGCGTCATGTACGACAGCGCGACCTACACGGCGCGCGGCCGCCTGACGCCGGCGGACTATTGGGATGGCGAAGATGCTTGAGATCAGAAACCTGCACGCCGCCGTCGACGGCAAGGAGATCCTCAAAGGCCTCAGCCTTACCGTGAACGCGGGCGAGGTGCATGCGATCATGGGGCCGAACGGCTCGGGCAAGTCGACCTTGTCGTACGTGCTCGCAGGCCGTGCCGGTTACGAGATCACGTCGGGCGCGATCGTCTACAACGGCGAGGACCTGAACGCGCTGCCGCCCGAGGCCCGCGCCGCCAAGGGCGTGTTCCTGGCGATGCAGTATCCGGTCGAGATCCCGGGCGTCACAACGCTCACCTTCCTGAAGACCGCATTGAACGCGCAGCGCCGCGCCCGCGGCGAGAAAGAGCTGGACGCGATGAGCGTGCTCAAGCTCGTCCGCACGAAAGCCTCCGCGCTGCGCGTCTCGGAAGAGATGCTGAAGCGCGCGCTGAACGTCGGCTTCTCGGGCGGCGAGAAGAAGCGGCTGGAGATCCTGCAGATGTCCTTGTTCGAGCCGTCGCTCGCGGTGCTCGATGAAACGGACTCGGGTCTCGACATCGACGCGCTGCGCCTGGTCGCGGAAGGGGTGAATGCGCTGCGCTCGCCCGACCGCGCGATGCTGGTGATCACGCACTACCAGCGCCTGCTCGACTACATCGTGCCGGACAAGATTCACGTGCTGTCCGCTGGGCGCATCGTCAAGGAAGGCGGCAAGGAGCTGGCGCTGGAGCTCGAGGCCAAGGGCTATGAGCAGATCGTGAAGGACGCGGCATGAACGCGCCCGGCGCCGCCGAAGACTTTCGCGCGAAGGGCGTGCCGCACCGGCGCGTCGAGGCGTGGAAGTACACCGACCTGAAGTCGGCGGTCGACGTCGAGCAGGTCGCCTCGGCAACCGCGGCGCAATGGACGCTCGAAAGCGAGGGCGCCGAACCGATCGATTTCCACGACGGCGGCTTTGCAGGCGCGATGGGCGAAGCATCGATGGCCTTCGCCGAAGCCGGCTTCGGATTGCGCGTCGCCAAGGCCGGCAAGGTGCGCGTGAACTTCGCCACGCCCGGACAGGCGCGCGTGCGCCTGGTCGTCGAGCCCGGCGCCGTGCTGGAATATATCGAGACCGCGGAAGGCGACGGCTTCCAGAACATCGGGCTCGACGTCAGCATCGGCGAGGGTGCGGCGTTCACCCATGTCCGCATCGCGCGCGAGGGCCGGGGCGTGCGCATCGAAGACGTGAACGCGACCGTCGCGGCACGCGGCACCTATCGCCTGCAAGCCGCGCATTTCGGCTCCGAGCTGTCGCGGCTGGAGCTCAAGATCGCGCTGAACGGCGAGAGCGCCGCGGCGCATCTCTCCGGCGTCAGCGTGCTCGACGCGCGCCATGCCGACATCACCACGCATATCGTCCACGCCCATGGCGACACCGAGAGCACGCAGCTCTTCAAGCACGTCGCGGCCGGCCGGGCGCGCGCGGTCTATCAGGGCCGGATCACCGTCGCGGAAGGCGCCGATGGATCGGACAGCCGCCAGACTGCCAAGGCGCTGCTGCTCGACGAGCGCGCGGAGGCCGATCTCAAGCCAGAGCTCGAAATCTTCGCCGACGACGTCAAATGCGCCCATGGCGCCGCGGTCGACGATCTCGACGCGGATTCGCTGTTCTATCTGCGCGCCCGCGGCATTCCCGACGACGAGGCGCGGGGCCTTTTGATCCGCGCCTTCCTGGGCGAAGCCTTCGACGGCGCGAGCGACGAGACGCGCGCGCTGCTCTGGGCCCCGGTCGAGGAGGCGCTATGAACGCGCCGCTCAAGACGGTTTTCGACGTCGCGGCCGCCCGCGCGGATTTCGAGATCCTGTCGCGCGAGGTTTACGGCAAGACGCTCGTCTATCTCGACAATGCCGCTTCGGCGCAGAAGCCGCGCCAGGTGCTCGACGCGATGCGCGACTTCGCCGCGAGCGAATACGCCAACGTGCATCGCGGCGTGCATTTCCTTTCGGCCGCCTCGACCGAGCGCTACGAGGCCGCGCGCGAGACCGTGCGGCGCTTCCTCAATGCTCGGCACGCGGACGAGATCGTCTTCACCAAGGGCGGGACCGAGGCGATCAACCTGGTGTCCTATTCCTGGGCCGCGCCCCGCATCCAGCCGGGCGACGAGATCGTCCTCTCCGTGATGGAGCACCACTCCAACATCGTGCCGTGGCATTTCCTGCGCGAGCGGCAAGGCGCGGTGTTGCGCTGGGTCGACGTCGGAGACGACGGCTCCCTGGACGCGGACGCGGTCGATGCCGCCATAGGGCCGAAGACGAAGCTGGTCGCCGTGTCGCATATGTCGAACGTGCTGGGCACCGTGTCGCCGCTGAGGGAGATCGTGGCGCGCGCGCATGCGAAAGGCGCGGCCGTGCTTGCCGACGGCTGCCAAGGCGCGGTGCACGCGGTCGTCGACGTGCGCGACCTGGACGTCGATTTCTATTGCATCACCGGCCACAAACTTTACGGCCCCACGGGCATCGGCGCGCTCTATGCCAAGCGCGCGCATCTGAAAGCCATGCGCCCGTTCAACGGCGGCGGCGAGATGATCCGCGAAGTCGGCCGCGACATGGTCACTTACGCCGATCCGCCGGCACGCTTCGAAGCCGGCACGCCCGCGATCATCGAGAGCGCGGGGCTGGCGGCGGCGATCGATTATCTGTCGTCATTCGATCGCGCGGCGGTCGCGGCGCATGAGCACGACCTCTATGCCTATGCCCGCGAGCGGGCGCGCGAATTCAACTGGCTGCGGGTCGTGGGCGATGCGCCGGGCAAGGGCGCGATCCTTTCCTTCGAGACCGAGGGCATGCATGCGCACGACCTCGCCACCATCCTCGACCGCGAGGGCGTGGCGGTGCGCGCCGGACATCACTGCGCGCAGCCTTTGATGGAGCGCTTCGGCACCGCGTCGACGACGCGCGCGTCCTTCGCGCTCTACAACACGCGCGCCGAGGTGGACGTGTTGATCGACGCGCTCGCCAAGGCGCGCAAGATACTGGGTTGAGCACGATGGACGACAGCCTGCGCGAGCTATACCAGGACGTGATCCTCGATCACTCGCGTCACCCGCGCCATTTCGGGGTGGTGGAGGGCGCGACGCACAAGGGCGAGGGCCACAACCCGCTCTGCGGCGACCGGGTGAACGTCACCATGGCGCTCGACGGCGAGGGCCGCATCGCCGACATCAAGTTCGAGGGCAAGGGCTGCGCGATCAGCCAGGCCAGCGCTTCGCTGATGACCGAGATGCTGCAGGGCCGTAGCGTCGAGGACGCCGAGAAGCTGATGGGCGGGTTCCTGCATCTGGTGAAGGGCGAAGAGACCGAGCTCGCCGGCGACGACCGCGAGCGGCTCGAGGTGATGGCCGGCGTCTCGGCCTTTCCGATGCGCGTCAAATGCGCGACGCTCGCCTGGCATACGATGAAGTCGGCGCTGGAGGGCGGCTCATGAGCGCCGAGACCCCGAACATGCTGCCCGTCGCCGAGGCCTCGGCCCTGCCGCCCGAGGAACTGAAGGATTTCACCGCCAAGCTCGTGACCGCGCTCAAGACCGTCTACGATCCCGAGATCCCGGTGGACATCTACGAGCTCGGGCTTATCTATAAGGTGGACGTCTCGGACAACAAGGACGTCGCGGTCGACATGACCCTGACCGCGCCCAACTGCCCGGTGGCGGGCGAGATGCCCGGCATGGTGCAGAGCGCGCTCGAGACCGTGGACGGCATCGGCAAGGTGACGGTGAACCTGACCTTCGATCCGCCCTGGACGCCCGAGCAGATGAGCGAAGAAGCCAAACTCGAACTGAATATGTTCTGATCATGGAAACGAAGCCGAGACGAGAAAGACCCAAGGCCGTCCGCTTGAGCGATGCCGCCGCCGCCCGCATCCGCGAGATCATGGAGAACGCGGAAGGCAAGTATCAGGGCGTGCGCGTCGGCGTGACCAACGGCGGCTGCGCCGGCATGAGCTACACGATGGATTGCGCGGAAGCCGCGACGCCGCTCGACGAGGTGGTCGAGGACAAGGGCGTGAAGATCTTCATCGAGCCCAAGGCGATCCTGTTCCTGATCGGCACCGAGATGGATTTCGTGCGCGAGAAGATGGGCGCGCGCTTCGTGTTCAACAACCCGAACCAGACCGCGGCCTGCGGCTGCGGCGAGAGCGTGTCGATCACGCCGGCCGAAGCCGAGACGTGAGCCGCTACGACGATCTGTTCGCCGCCTTCGGCCCCATCAAGGCGAAGCGCTTCTTCGGCGGCGAGGGGCTCTATGCCGGCGCCGTGATGATCGGCATGGTCTTCGACGACGTGATCTACTTCAAGACCGACGACGAGACCCGCAAGGCCTTCGCAGCGGAGAAGTCCAAGCCCTTCACCTTCGAGAAGGGCGGCAAGACGGTGGTGACCACCTGGTTCGCGATCCCCGACCGCCTCTATGACGACCCCGACGAGCTGGCGGAATGGGCGCGTGCCGCGCTCGATGTGGCGTCTCGCGCCCGCTAGCGCCCCTGCACCAGCGTCCCGTCGTTGTTGTTGATGTTGTTGAGCTGGGTGCTGGTCTCGGTGAACTGGTTGTTGTTCATCCGGCAATAGGCGGACAGCGTGACGATGGGGCCCTCGGCATAGATGTCGATCGAGCCGCACATCGTCTGGAAGTTGCTGGGCACGCCGCTGTTCAGGTTGTCCAGCACGCCGTTCACGACCACGATGCCCGTCAGGATCAGGCTCGTCGCGTGCGGCGTGCCGTCCTTCTTCAGGCACACGGCCTCCAGCGCCGGCTGATTGCCCGAATAGGCAAAGCCGTAGTTCGAGCAGGTCTCGGTGAAGCTGCTCTGCGCGCCGGCGCCGCTCACGCAAAGGCAGGCGGCCAGCGCAGCCGCGCCGGCGACGGAATGTTTGAGCATGGCGGTTCCCCTTCTGGTAGGGCCTTGATCGGTCCTACCTGGGGTTTACCACAGCTTCACGCGCTTGTCCGGCGCCAGGTAGTACTTGTCCGTCGGCTTGATGTCGAAGGCGGCGTACCAGCCGTCGTCGTTCCTGACCACGCCGTTGACGCGATAGCTGGCGGGGCTGTGCGGGTTCGACAACAGCCGCGCGCGCAGGATGGCGTCGCGGTTCTTCTCGCGCCAGCTCTGCGAATAGGCGATGTAGAAGCGCTGGTCTCCGGTCAGCCCGTTCAGCACCGGCGCGGGCTTGCCGTGCAGCGAGATGTGATAGGCCTTGTAGGCGATCACCAGCCCCGCGACGTCCGCGATGTTCTCGCCCAAGGTCAGCTTGCCGTTGATGTGAAGCCCGGGCAGCGGCTCGTACTGGTCGTATTGCGCGGCGAGCGCGGTGGTGCGGGCGTCGAAGTTCTTGCGGTCCTCGTCGGTCCACCAGCTCTTCAGCACGCCGTCGCCGTCGTATTTCGAGCCCTGGTCGTCGAAGCCGTGGCTGATCTCGTGGCCGATGGTGGCGCCGATCTCGCCGTAGTTCACCGCGTCGTCGGCGCCGGCGTCGAAGAAGGGCGGCTGCAGGATGCCGGCCGGGAACACGATCTCGTTCAGCGTCGGGTTGTAATAGGCGTTGTTGGTCGGAACGCTCATGCCCCATTCGGTGCGGTCGACGGGATTGTCGAGGCGCGCGACCTCGCGGTTCCATTCGAACTGCGTGCCGGCCTTGGCATTGGCGACTGGATCGCCGGCCGACGTCTTGAGCGCGCCATAGTCGCGCCAATGGTCGGGATAGCCGATCTTGGGCATGTACTTTGCGAGCTTCTCCAGAGCCTTTTCGCGCGTCGCAGGCGTCATCCAGGCGAGCGTCTGGATGTCCTGGCGGTAGGCCTCGAGCATGTTGTGCACCAGCTCGTCGGCCTTGGCCTTGGCGTCGGGCGTGAAATATTTCTCGGCATAGAGCCTGCCCAGCGCTTCGCCCATGTCGCGGTCGATCAGCGCGACGGCGCGCGTCGGCCGGTCGAGCTGCGCCGTCTTGCCCTGCAGCACCACGCCATAGAAGGCGAAGTCGGCATCGTCGACTTTCTTCGGCAGGTCGGCGGCGAAGGCATGCAGGTAGCGCGTGGTGAGATAGTCGCGCCACACCTCGATCGGCGTCGCCTTGAAGACCTCGGCGAGCTTGGGGAAGGCCGAACGCTCGGCGACGATCACCATGCGGTCGCCCTTGGCCGAGGTCATCGGGATGCCGGCCGCGCCCAGGAGACCACGCCACGGGAAGCCCGGCGCCATGCCCTCCAGGTCCGCGACCTTCATCGGGTTGTAGGTCTTGTCGGCGTCGCGGCGCTGGTCGGCCGGCCAATGCGCCCCCGCCATCGCCTCTTCGAGCTTGAAGATGGCCTCGGCGCGCGCGTCGGCATTCGCGGCACCGGTGAAAGAGAGCATCTGCGCCAGGTATTTCCTGTACGCCGCGCGGGTCTCGACGATCTCCTTGTCGTTGCGCAGGTAATAGTCGCGGTCGGGCAGGCCGAGGCCCGACTGGTAGAGGTTCACCGAATAGCTGCCGGGATGCTTGTCGTCGATGCCGAGATAGATACCGTACGGCCCGTCGAGGTTGAGCGCCGGCGTGCCCATCAGTACCGCGACGTCGTCCACCGTCTTGACCGCCGCGATCCTGTCGAGATCGGCCTGTGCATGGCTCAAGCCCGCCGCCTCGATGGCCGCGGTGTCGGTATAGGCATCGTAGAAATCGCGCAGCTTGGCTTCGTCGGCGGTCAGCCCCGTCTTCTTGTGGAGGCCTTCGATCAGCCCGCGCAGCTTCGCCTCGTTCTGCTTGTCGATCTCGAGATTGACGCCGGCATAAGAACGGTCGGCGGGGATCTCGGCCGTCTTCAGCCAGCCGTTGTTGGCATAGAGGAAGAAGTCCTCGCCCGGCGCCACGCTCTTGTCGACATAGGAAAGGTCGACGCCCCAGGGCGGAACCGCGGGACCCGCGGCATGGGCGGTACCCGCATAAACGGGCAGGGCGACGCTGCAGAGCGCGACGAGACGAACGAGCTTGAGCATGAGAGAACCCCCTGAAGAAAAGGGGCGCCGCACTCGCCGCGCGGCGCCCCCATGACTACCAAAGATGAACGCGCTGGTCGGGCGGAAGGTAGTACTTGTCGCCCGGCTTCACGCCGAACGCCGCATACCATTCGTCCTGGTTGCGCACCGCGCCGATCGGGCGCCACATCGCCGGGCTGTGCTCGTTGGAGAGCAGCTGCTGGCGAAGCGCGCCGTCGCGCATCTTGCTGCGCCAGATCTGGCCGAAGCCCAGATAGAAGCGCTGGTCGCCGGTGAAGCCGTCGATCACCGGCGCGGGCTTGCCGTGCAGCGAGATGTGATAGGCCTTGAGCGCGATGGCGATGCCGGCGTTGTCGGCGACGTTCTCGCCCATGGTGAAGGCGCCGTTGATGTGGATGCCGGGCAGGGGCTCGTAAGAGTCGTATTGCTTGCCCAGCGCCGAGGTCTTCTCCTCGAACACCTTCTTGTCCTCGGGCGACCACCAGTTGTTGAACGCGCCGTCCCAGTCGAACTTGGCGCCCTGGTCGTCGAAGCCGTGGCTGATCTCATGCCCGATCACGGCGCCGATGCCGCCATAGTTCACCGCGTCGTCGGCATTGGGATCGAAGAACGGCGGCTGCATGATCGCCGCCGGGAACACGATCTCGTTCCACTGCGAGTTATTGTAGGCGTTGACCGTCGGCGGCGACATGCCCCATTCGGTCTTGTCGGTCGGCCGATCGAGGCGCTTGAGCTGGCGTTCCCATTCGAACAGGTTGCCGCGCTGATAGTCGCCGAGCAGGTCGTCGCGCTTGATGGTGAGCGCGGAATAATCGCGCCAGTGGTCGGGATAGCCGATCTTGATCGCGAAGTGGTTGATCTTGTTCAGCGCCTTCGCGCGCGTCGCCGGCGTCATCCACGGCAATGTCTTGATGTCCTCGGCATAGGCCTCGAGCAGGTTGTGCACCAGGTCGAGCGCCTTCTTCTTGGCCTCGGGCGGGAAGTACTTGGCGACATAGACCTTGCCCAGCGCCTCGCCCATCAGGTTGTCGAGCAGGTGCGCCGCGCGCGCGCCGCGCGGCAGCTGCTGGGTATTGCCCGACAGCACCGTGCCATAGAAGGCGAAGTCCTCGTCGTCGAAGGCCTTGGGCAGGACCGAGGCATAGGTGTGGAGATAGTGGACGGTCATGTAGTCCTTCCACGTCTCGACCGGCGTCTCGGCGAAGATCGCCGCGAGCTTGGGGAACGCCGACTTCTCGGCCACGATCACCTGGCGCTCGCCGCCCTTGGCATCGAGCGGCAGGCCGCTTTTGCTGAAGAACGCGTCCCACGGGTACTGCGGCGCCAGCTTTTTCAGCTCCGCATAGGTCATGGGATTGTAGATCTTGTCCTCGTCGCGGCGGTCGGCGTTCGGCCAATCGGCCTCGGCCATCTTGCGCTCGAGCTCGTAGACGCCCTCGGCGCGCTTCTCGCCGTCCTTGATGCCGGCCAGCGCGAACATCGCGGCCATGTGCTTCTTGTAGGCCTCGCGCGTCTTGGCGAGCTCGGCGTCGTCGCGCAGATAGTAATCGCGGTCGGGAAGGCCGAGGCCCGCCTGGCCGAGATTGATCGAATAGGCGTTCGGGTTCTTGTCGTTGATGCCGATGCCGAAGGCGATCGGGCTGTAGAGCTGCATGCGCGGATCGCCCATCGCCGCGGCGACGTCCTCGCGCGTCTTCAGGTGGGCGATGATGTCGAGGTCGTGCTGCGCGGGCTTGAGGCCCGCCGCGTCGATCCCGGCCTGGTCCATATAGGCGTCATAGAGGTCGCGCAGCTTCTTCTCTTCGTCGCTCAGCTGGTCATAGGGCTTGGCGTCGAGCGAAGCCGCGATCTCCTGCATGCGCTTCTCCGAGAGGATGCGCAGGTCCTGGAAAGAGCCGGTCGAGGAGCGGTCGGGCGGGATTTCGGCGGTCTTGTACCAGTTGCCGTTGACGAACTGGAAATAGTCGTCGCCCGGCTTGACGTTCTTGTCCATCGCCGCGGTGTCGAACCCCCAGGTCCCATACTGGGTCTTCGGCGCGTCGCCATGGGCCGCGGTGACGGCGAGCGTAAGCCCGGCCGCCGCAATCAAACTCCGTCGCATTCAGGTCTCCGTTGTGAGCAGGAAAGGCAGGGTGGAAGTAGGGTAGTCTATCACAAGGGCGCGCAAGTCACGGCGTCGCGAGCATGGCGCCCGCGCGTGCGGCGAATGGCTGCGCATGTGCGAGTCGCGCCCGGCGGCCTCCATTTACCACAAATGTACGCGCTTCTCCGGGGGCAGGTAGTACTTGTCGCCGGGCTTGACGTCGAAGGCGGTGTACCAGGCGTCGGTGTTGCGGGTGGCGCCGATGACCCGGAACTCGGGCGGCGAATGCGGGTTGGACAGGACCTGCTGGCGCATCTGGCTCTCGCGGTACTTGCTGCGCCAGATCTGGCCGAAGGACAGGAAGAACCGCTGGTCGCCGGTGAAGCCGTCGAGCGCCGGCGCGGGCTGGCCGCCCAGCGAGATGTGATAGGCCTGCAGCGCGATGTTGATGCCCGACAGGTCGCCGACGTTCTCGCCCATGGTCAGCTTGCCGTTGACGTGCAGGCCGGGCAGCCCCTCATAGGAGTCGAACTGGGCGCCCAGCATCGCGGTGCGCTCGTCGAAGGCCTTACGGTCCTCGTCGGTCCACCAGCTCTGCAGGATGCCCAGGCCGTCGTACTTCGAGCCCTGGTCGTCGAAGCCGTGGCCGATCTCGTGGCCGATGACCGCGCCGATGCCGCCATAGTTCACCGCATCGTCCGCCTGCGGATCGAAGAAGGGGGGCTGCAGGATCGCGGCGGGGAAGAAGATCGAGTTGAACACCGGCGTGTAATAGGCGTTGATCGTCGGCGGCGTCATGCTCCATTCGCTGCGGTCGACGGGCCGGTCGATGCGCGACAGGCGATAGTTCCACTCGAACACGTCGGAGCGGTGGATGTCGCCGATCAGGTCGCCGCGCTTGATCGCCAGCCCCGAATAGTCGCGCCACTTGTCGGGATAGCCGATATGGGGAACGAAGGCGTGCAGCTTGTCGAGCGCGCGCTTCTTCGTCGTCTCGGTCATCCAGGGGATGACGCGGATGTCGGCGTCGTAAGCCTTGAGCAGATTGCCGACCAGCGCCTCGACCTTCGCCTTGGACTCGGGCGGGAAGAAGCGCGCGACATAGAGCTTGCCGAGAGGATGGCCGAGGCGGCCGTCGATCAGCTTCACGCCGCGGGTGTCGCGCGGCAGCTTGACGTCGGCGCCGCCGAGCACGCGGCCGTACATTTCGAAATCGGTCTGGTCGAACTGTTCGGGAAGGAACGCCGACATGTTGTGCAGGTAGTGAAGGGTCAGCCAGTCGCGCCATACCTCGACCGGCGTGGCGGCGAAGATCTTCGCCATCTCGGGGAAGGCGGTGTTCTCGCGCACGACGAACTTGCGCTCGCCGGCGGGACCCGTGACCGCGACGCCCTGGGCCTTGAAATAGGCGCGCCAGTTGAAGCCCGGCGCGAACTTCTCAAGCTCCGACACCGTCATCGGGTTGTAGGTCTTGTTGGCGTCGCGCCGGTCGGCGGCGGGCCATTCGACCTGGGCCAGCGCCTTCTCCAACTCGAACACCTTTCGCGCGCGCGGGTCGTCCTGCCCGTGGTCGAGCAGCCACAGCATCTTGCCCATGTACTGGACATAGGCGCCGCGCGTGATCTCGAGGTTGGGATCGTCTTTGAGGTAATAGTCGCGCTCGGGCAGGCCCAGCCCGCTCTGGGTCAGGATCACGACATAGGCGTTGGGGTTCTTCGGATCGGCATTGATGCGGTCGGCGAAGATCGAGTCCGAATTGTGCTCGATCTCGCCCATGGCGGTCGCCACGTCGTCGAGCGTCTTGACCGATTGGAAGCGCTTCAGGTCGGCCTGAGCCGGCTTGAGGCCGGCCTTCTCGATCGCGTCGGTATCGACGAAGGCGTCGTAGAGGTCGCGCAGCTGCTTCTCTTCGGGCGACAGATCTTTCAGCTTCTTGGCCTCGAGATCGTGCACGATCTCCTTCATGCGGTTCTCGCTCAGGATCTGCAGGTCCTGGAACGAACCGGTCGAGGTGCGGTCGCGCGGGATCTCGGCCTTCTTCAGCCATGCGCCGTTGACGTATTCGAAGAAGTCGTCGCCCGGCTTGACGCTTTTGTCCATGCTCGAGAGATCGACGCCCCAGGTGCCGAATTTCGGCTGCGGGGAATCGGCCTGGGCGATGCCGGCTGCGGCCGCCAGGATCACGAGCACGGACAGGGATTTGCGCATGAGGAAGCTCCTTCTGCCGCCAATTTGGGCAGAGAGTCCGCATGACACGCAAGTGACGGCTACGTTATTTGGTTCGCAACCCGTCGCAGGGTTTGCGTTATTTCCCTTTGAACTGCGACGGCCGCTTTTGCAGAAAGGCCATGACGCCTTCCCTGAAATCTTCTGTCCGGCCGGCGCGCTGCTGCGCCATGCGCTCCAGGTCGATCTGGCTCTCGAAAGTGTTGTGCGGACTGTCCCAATAGAGTCGCCGCACGAAAGCGAGCGAGGCCGGCCCGTCGGCCAGGCGCTTGGCGAGCTTCATCGCTTCGTCCAGCATCGATGCGTCGTCGAAGACCCGATTGATCAGGCCCCAATCCAGCGCCTGCTCGGCGGGAAGCTTCTCGGCGAGCAGCGACAGCTCGCGCGCCCGCGCCAACCCGATCAGCCGCGGCAGCATCCAGGTCGAACCGCCGTCGGGCACCAAGCCGACGCGCGCGAAGGCCTGGAGGAAGTAGGCCGAGCGCGCCGCGACGATGATGTCGCCCATCAGCGCGATGCTCATGCCGATGCCGGCCGCGGCGCCGTTCACCGCGGTGACGATCGGCAGGCGGAAATCGCGCAGCCGCCGCAGCATTGGATGATAGGCGGTCTCGAGCGCGTCGCCGGCATTGGCCTCGGACGACCGTTCGCTGCCCGCGGCCTCGGCGAGATTGGCGCCGGAGCAGAAGCCGCGGCCTTCGCCGGTGATCACCAGCGCGCGGAAGTCGCCTTTGTCGACATGGGTCAGCGCTTTCGCCATCCCGCCCACCATCGACACCGACGCGGCGTTCAGGCTTTCGGGATGATTGAGCGTGAGCACGGCGACGCCGCCATGCGCGGTGACGTAGCAGCGTTCGAAATCGGTTCGCATGGGCGGAGCCTCTCTGGGTAGCCCCGCAATTGTGCCCAACCGCGATCAGTCTGCAACTTGTTACGCCGCGTCAATTTGCAGTTCGCCCGGCTCGGCTTCGTTGACGACGCGATTGCGGCCGCCGTTCTTGGCCGCGTAGAGACAAGCATCGGCGCGCTGGATCAGGCTTGTCGGCGTGTCGTCGGGCCCTAGCTGGGCGACGCCGATCGAGACGGTGATGGTGCCCAGGATATCGCCGGTCGATTTCTTGACCAGCTTCTTGCTCTGCACATAGGCGCGGATCTGGTCGGCGAGCACGGTCGCGTTGTCGAGCGTCGTGCGGCGCAGGATGACGGCGAACTCCTCGCCGCCGAAGCGCGCGACGGTGTCGCGGCCCTTGACGTTCTCGGCCATGCAGCCCGCGACGAGGCGCAGCACCTGGTCGCCGGTCTGGTGGCCCCAGGTGTCGTTGAACTTCTTGAAGTGGTCGATGTCGAGCATCATCAGCGCGACGGTCTCGCCGTTCGCATGCGCATCGGCGGTGGCGGCGAGAAGCTCGGCGTCGAAGGCCTTGCGGTTGGCGACCGCGGTCAGCGAATCCGTCAAGCTCTCCTTGCGCACGTCCTCGAGCTGCGTCTTGAGCGCATTGACCTGCTGCGACGAGCGCTGCAACTCGTCCTCGAGCGCATGCGTGCGCGCCTCCATGGTCTTGGTCGCCGCGACCAGCGTGTCGACGAAGCGGCGCAGGTCGGCCGGCGATTGCTCGCTCTCGAGCTCGCCCGAAGCCTGCGACAGCGCGCGGCCGTAGTCGCCCGCGTCGCGGCCCGCCGCGTCCAATTTGCCGAGGATCGCGTTCAAGGTGGCGACGACCTGCGAGCTCGCATTGTCGAGCGCCTGGGTGGTACGCGCGCTGGACAGGCAGCGCGTGCGCAGGTCGTCCAGCACCGCGCTGGTGAAGGGCCGTCGTGCCGAGATCATGCGGTCGATGATCTCGCCCATCGCAGGGTTGCTCCCCGACGCGTAGGTGTAGAACAGCTCGAAGTTGTCGGGCGTGGGCGCGACGCCCACCTCGCTCATCAGCGCAAGGGCGGTCTTCGCGAGGGCTTGTTCGCGTTCCTGCTGATAGGCCTGCATCGGGTCCCCGAAGTGTTTCAGCCAGTCTGCGTTGACGCTCCGTAAGAAACGGTTAACTGAACCGTTGCGGGGGCGGAAACGCGCTGCTTTAATCGACAAATCGTCATTGTTGGAAGGATTTGAGCGATGGACAGGCCGGAGGATTTCCAGGCGCGGATGCGCGACGTGCTGGCCAGGCAGAAGGCGGCGCATATCAAGGACGGTCCGCCCAGCGCCCAGAAGCGCATCGAATGGATCGACCGCGCCATCGGCCTTCTCGTCGACAACAAGGACGCGATCGCCGAGGCGCTGCGCGAGGATTTCGGCCACCGCTCGGTGCATACCAGCCTGTTCACCGACGTCTCCGGCTCCATCGGTCCGCTCAAACATGCGAAAGCTCACGTGAAGAGCTGGATGAAGCGCGAGAAGCGCAAGGTGAGCCCGTCGATCCTGGGCCTGTTCGGCGCCAAGGCCTTCATCGAGTATCAGCCCAAGGGCGTCGTCGGCGTCATCAGTCCGTGGAACTTCCCGTTCAACCTGACCTTCACGCCGCTCGCCGGCATCTTCGCCGCGGGCAATCGCGTGATGATCAAGCCCAGCGAATACACGCCGCGCTCCTCCGAGCTGATGGTGCGCATGTTCACCACGGCCTATGACGAGAGCGAGGTCGCGGTCTTCACCGGCGGGCCCGAGGTCGGCCATGCCTTCTCGCAGCTCGCCTTCGACCACCTGCTGTTCACCGGGGCCACCTCCATTGCCTATCATGTGCAGCGCGCCGCGGCCGAAAACCTGGTGCCGACCACGCTCGAGCTCGGCGGCAAGTCGCCGGTGATCGTGTCGAAGAGCGCCGACATCGCGCTCACCGCCAAGCGGGTGATGAACGGCAAGACGATGAACGCGGGACAGATCTGCCTCGCGCCCGACTACATGCTGGTCCCTAAGGACAAGGTCGGCGAGTTCGTCGGCGCCGCGACCGAGGCGGTCAAGACGATGTATCCCACGATCAAGGAGAACCCGGACTACACCTCGGTCGTGAACCAGCGCCATTACGACCGCCTGCAGGGCTATCTCGACGACGCCCGCGAGAAGGGCGCGGAGATCGTCGAGATCAACCCGGCGCGCGAGGACTTCCGCCAGCAGCCGCATTGGAAGATCCCGCCGACGCTGGTGCTCAACCCGACCGACGACATGAAGATCATGAAGGACGAGATCTTCGGGCCGCTATTGCCGGTGAAGACCTACGACTCCGTCGACGAGGCCATCGGCTACGTCAACGCGCATCCGCGCCCGCTGGGTCTCTATTACTTCGGCGCCGACGGCGCCGAGACCGAACAGGTGCTGACGCGCACCACCTCGGGCGGCGTCACCGTCAACGACGTGATCATGCATGTCGCGATGGAGGATCTGCCGTTCGGCGGCGTCGGGCCGTCGGGCATGGGCGCCTATCACGGCATCGACGGCTTCAAGACCTTCAGCCACGCCAAGAGCGTGTTCAACCAGGCCAGGTCCGACATCACCGCGATGATGCGCCCGCCCTTCGGACCCAAGTTCGAGAAGCTGGTGGGCGGGGGGATAAAACGATAGTCCTCAATGCGAGTGCCTGAGATTGGCGCGCTTGAGCGCGTCCTGCGCGATGGATTCCCAGAGCTCTTTGACCCTGGAGTCTACGGCGGTCTCGGCGCGGCGATGCGCGCGCTGAGCCTTTTTCAGAAAGCCGGATAGCGGCTCGATCTTGCTGGCTTGGACCACGGTAAACGTCCCTGCAGCGCTACGGCATGTGATAGCGCCGCGGGGATGTTCGGCTCAAATTAAATAAGGACACGGGCCTCAAGAGGACTGGCCTCAATAGGTCTGCGGCTTCTTGGCCTCGCCGCTTTTGACCTTCTGCTCGGCCGCTTTCACCGCGCCGCTCTGCGCGGTCTTGGGCTTGGACTTGCGCGCCTCGGGCGCGCCGATGGCGCCGGGGGTGAACGAGGGCGCGTCGCTCGCGGGAAAGGTGCTTTCCATCTGCTGATCGACGGAGCCTGGCTTCGAATGCGGCACGCCGTCGGCGTCGTGCTTCGGCTTATCGGTCATGGCGGGTTCCTCCAGCGTCGGCCAAAGAAAACGGCTGGCCACGCTACAGGTTCCCGGGCCCGGCCATCATTTGATGTTCGGCGCCGTCAAGGCGTGTATTGGAAAACCGTGCCGAAGCCCGCCGCGCCGCCGGAATTCGTGGTGCCGTAGATCCGGCCGGCGGCATCGATGACGACGTTCGCCTCCGCTCCGCTGCCGTCGGCGCACTGGGCCTCGCTGCAGAAGGAATGGAGCACCTTCAGCTTGGAGCTCGAAAGGTCGAGCTTGTAGAGCAGGTTGCTCGTGGTGCCGACCAGGTTGCCCGCCGCATCGAGCACGGGGTTGGCCTCCAGGATGCCCGACGAGGAATCGAACTGGTGCAGCACGGTCTCGGTCCACTCGCCGGACTCGCTGGGCGCGAGCTTGTAGAGCAGGCCTTCGAAGCTCGAGCTGCCGCCCGCGGTCGCGCCGTAGATGTTCCCCGCGCCGTCGAGTTGAATCGCGCCGTAATAGGCCGGTTGCGCCCCGCCCTGGCATTGGCGCTTGCGGCAGAAGGTGAAGAGGACCTTTTCGCTCCAGCCGCTCTCGCCGGGCGTGATCTGGTAGACGACGCCCCTGCCGCCCTGCGCGCCGCCGCTGTGGGTCGCCCCATAGAGCGCCGAGACGCCGTCATAGGGGAGGCCGCTCGCCGCGCCGGCATAGGTGATGCCGCCCGTCGGCTCGTCGCCGCCGGCGCAGGCGTCCTGGGCGCAGAAATCGTAGAGCACCTTGTAGGTCCATCGCGGCTCGCCGGGCGAGAGCTCGAACAACACGCCGTGATGATGTGCGCCGCCGGCGAAGGCCGTGCCGTAGACGTTTCCGGCCGCGTCGATCGCGAAGATGCCGTCGCTGCCTTTACCGTCCCTGCAGCCGCGCACCGGGCAGAAGTCATAGATCACGTCGAAGCGATAGCCGCCGTTGCGGCGCGGGGTCAGCTTGTAGACGATGCCGTTGTCGGTTTTGCCGCCGTGCTCTGTCCCGCCGTAGAGATTGCCGTGCGCGTCCAGCGACGGAGCGCCGAAGGCGAACGAGCCGTCGAGGCAGTGGCGCGTCACATGGCTGCAGAAATCGTGGAGCACCTCGAACTGACCGGTTCGCGGCTGCAATTGAAACAGCGTGCCCGAAAGCGTCGCGTCCTGGCCGGTGAAAGTCGGGCCGACGAGGTTGCCGCGCCGGTCGAGGACGATCTGATGCGGCTGCTGGCCGTCGGCGCAACCCGCTTCGGCGCAGAAGGAATGCAGCACCTTGTACGCCGATGCCCCTGCCGGAAACGCGGCAATCGCAAGCACCGACGCCAGACCTACGCTGCGCAACACCGACATGGCCGAAATCCCGTTTACGGGCGCGACCATGGCATCGGCGAAGCGCGAACGCTAGCTGTCCGCGTCCGCTTTAGCCTTCTTGGGCCGTGCTGCGGGCTTCTCCGGCGCCTTGGGCAGCGGCACCGGCCTGAGCAGGAAGGCCGGCAGCTGGCTGCGCAGGTCTTCGACCGGCTCCGGCTGCTGCTGCGGCTTAGCGTGTTGCTGCGCGTGCGGCTTCTGCTGCTGGCGATGTTGCTGCTGCTGTTGTTGCTGATGCTGCGGCTGCTTCTGGCGGTGATCCTGGCGATGATCGCGCCGCGGCTGCTGCGGCGGCGCGGCCTGCTCGACGATGGACGCGGCGGCAACGGGTTGTGCCGGCTCCATCGATGCGACCTGGCCGTGCGGCTTCACGGGATATTCGCGCTTGCGGTCCCGATCGCCGCGTCCGCCGCGGCTGCTGCCGCCCTTGCTGCGATCGCGTCCGCCTCGGCCGCCGCGATCCTCGCGCGGCGGGCGCGCGTCGCTGGCTTCCTGCAGGCCTTCCAGCGTGCGGCTTTCGAACTTCTTGCCGATCAGCTTTTCGATCGCCTCGACGTATTTCGCGTCGCGCTGCGTCATCAGCATATAGGCGTGGCCGGAGCGTCCGGCGCGGCCGGTGCGGCCGATGCGGTGGACATAGTCGTCCGGATGGTAGGGCGCGTCGAAATTGAACACATGGCCGACCGAGGGAATGTCGAGGCCGCGCGCCGCCACGTCGCTCGCGACCAGGAAGTCCAGCGTGCCGGCGCGGAACCCGTCCAAGGTCCGGGTGCGGACGGATTGATCGAGGTCGCCATGCAGCGGCGCCGCGTTGAATCCGTGCTTCTGCAGCGACTTGGCGACGATATCGACGTCGGTCTTGCGGTTGCAGAACACGATGGCGTTCTTGACGTTGTTGTCGCGGATCAGCTGCCGGAGCGCCTCGCGCTTGGCCCAGTCGTTGGAGGGAACCTGAATCACCTCCTGCGTGATGTTGGCCGCCGTCGTCGCCGGACGCGCCACCTCGACGCGCACGGGATTGTGCAGGAACTGCTCGGTCAGCCGCTGAATCTCGGGCGGCATGGTCGCCGAATAGAACAGCGTCTGGCGCGTGAACGGGATCAGCTTGCAGATGCGCTCGACGTCGGGGATGAAGCCCATGTCGAGCATGCGGTCGGCCTCGTCGACGACGAGGATCTGGACCTGGCTCAGCATCAGCTTGCCGCGCTCGAAATGGTCGAGCAGGCGGCCGGGCGTGGCGATCAGCACGTCGACGCCGCGGTCGAGCTTGCGGTCCTGGTCCTCGAACGAAGTGCCGCCGATCAGCAGCGCCATCGACAGCTTGTTGTACTTGCCGTAGCGCTGGAAGCTCTCGGCGACCTGGGCGGCAAGCTCGCGCGTCGGCTCCAGGATCAGCGAGCGCGGCATGCGCGCCTTGGCGCGGCCGCGCGCCAGAAGCTCGATCATCGGCAGCGTGAAGCTCGCCGTCTTGCCGGTGCCGGTCTGGGCGATGCCGATGATGTCCTTGCGCTGAAGGACATGGGGGATGCCCTCGGCCTGGATCGGGGTCGGCATGGTGTAGCCGCTCTGCTCGACCGCCTTGAGCAGGTCGGCCGACAGGCCCAGCGTCGCGAAGCCGTTTACGGCAGGCGCGGGTTCTGCTGCGGCGGCCTCGGCGGGCGGCGGTTCGGGCGCGGCCGAAGGCTCTGCTGCGGGCTCAGCCGCGGCAATAGCAGTTTCGGGGGCAGTCTCTGAAGTGTCCGTCTGGCTTACTTCAACACCGGCTTCCGCGCCGGGACTCGTCACGTTCGTCATGCGCTCCTGTGGCGGGCGCATGTCACGCGCCCTGTCGGCTTCGCCCGGATTGGCAGCCGAATCCTATATCGGGGCGATATAGGTAATGTGACGCCGGGAGTCAACCGCCTGGAACGGACCTTGCTCCATCTCCGGAATGGAACACCATTCCGGGACGGCGATGCGTATTTGGACCATTGTGGCGCTGTTGACCCTGGCGCAGTCGGGCTTGACGTTTGGCGCGGCGCAGGCCGCCGAATTCCGCGTGCTGCACAACTTCTGCGTTTCGGACACCTGCCTCGACGGCCGCGCGCCGGCAGCCCCGCTGATGCTCGACGGCGCGGGCACGCTCTACGGCACGACCAGCCGCGGCGGCGCCCACGACACCGGCACGGTGTTCCAGATCGCGACGAGCGGCGGCGTGCGCTTCCAGCGGCTCTACAGCTTCGCGCAAGCCGGCGGCGCCAATCCGCAGGCCCCGTTGATGCTCGACGCGGCCGGCGCGCTCTACGGCACCGCGGTCAACGGCGGCACGCGGGGCGAGGGCACCTTCTTCAAGCTCACGCAGCAGGGGCCGCGCTGGCACCTGCACGTCGTCCACCAGTTCTGCTCCAGCTCGTTCTGCTCCGACGGCTCCAACCCGATCTCGGGCGCCGCCTATGCGGCCGCGCGGCAGGGCCAGCCCTATGACGGCAACGCCGAGGTCTTCGGCACGACGGTCGCGGGCGGCAACGGTCCCTATGGCGTGCTCTATCGCTGGACGCCCAAGGCCGGCATGCACATCGCCAAGAGCTTCTGTTCCGAATTGGCTTGCGCCGACGGCGCCCAGCCCAATGGCGGCGTCGCGTTCAACGACGCGGGCTTTCCTTGCGGCACGACGCATGGCGGCGGCAGCGCGAGCCACGGCACGCTGTTCTGCCTGGACGCGAACGACGCGGTGTGGAGCGTGAGCTTCTGCAGCTGGACCGGTTGCGCCGACGGCAGCGAGCCGTCCGCCGGCATCGTCGCCGACGGCAGGGGCAACGTGATCGGCACGACGCGCTTCGGCGGCCGCTACGGCCAGGGCGTGGTCTATGCGGTGTCGGCGGGCGCGGCGCCGCACCGCCTGCGCGTGCTGCACAGCTTCTGCCGCGCCACGGGCTGTCCGGACGGCAGCAATCCCATAAGCGCGGTGACGATGGTCGGCGGCGACATCTACAGCACCACCTCGCGCGGCGGGAAATATTCCGGGGGCGCGGTGTTCAAGATCGACGCGGCCGGGAACTTCACCCTGGTGCATTCCTTCTGTCGCGCCCAGGGCTGCCCCGACGGCTATGCGCCGCAAGCCGGCCTCGTCAGCGACGGCAACGGCCATCTCTTCGGAACGACCGCGCAAGGCGGCCGCAGCGGCGGCGGCGTGGCCTACGAGATCACGCTGTAACGGCGTAGCGCGCGAGATCGCGCTATAAGGCGAGAGCCGACACGAGGCCCGCGCCATGACCATCACCATCACCGCATTCGAACGCTCGCCCGACGGCGGCAGAGGGCTCGCGCGCGACACGCGCGTGCGCTGGGCACTGGAGGAAGTGGGCCGGCCTTACGACGTCCGCCTCGTGTCCTTCGCCGCGATGAAGCAGCCGGAGCACCTGGCGCGCAATCCCTTCGGCCAGATCCCGACCTATGAGGAGGGCGGTCTCGCATTGTTCGAGACCGGCGCGATCGTGCTCCATATCGCCGAGCGTTATGCTGGCCTGTTCCCCGGCGATGCCGATGCGCGGGCGCGCGCGATCGCCTGGATGTTCGCCGCGGTCAACACTATCGAGCCGCCGATCCTCGATCTGATGACCGCGAAGCTGCTGGAGGGCGACAAGCCCTGGACCGGAGAGCGTCTGCCCCTGGTCATGGATCGCATCCGCGACCGGCTGAAGCAGCTCGCGGCGCGGCTGGGCGACGGCGAGTGGCTCGACGGCGCGTTCAGCGCGGGCGACCTGATGATGGCCTCGGTGCTGCTGCGGCTCCGCGCGTCGGGCATCCTGGACGAATTCCCGAACCTCGCCGCTTACGTCGCGCGCGGCGAAGCGCGTCCGGCTTACAAGCGCGCTTTCGCGGCGCAGCTGGCGGTCAATACCCGATAGAAAAAAGGGGCGCGACGACCTCGCTGGATCGTCGCGCCCTGATCGACCTCAAGCCTCAGTTCACCGTCACGTTCACCGCCACCGACGGGATGCCGTTGGCGACCACGACGAGCTTGCTGGCGCCCGCCTCCATGCCCGCGGGCACGTCGAAATGCGTCGTCACCGGGGTCGCGCCGGTCGCGACGCCCATCGAGCTGTGGTCGTGGGTGCGGGCATAGAAGACGTGCCCCGTCGCATTGTTGGTGATGCGCACCAGCGGATAGTTGGTGTGGGTCTCGAGCTCGTCGCCGAAGGCCGCGCCCTGGTTCAAGCCGTCGAGGTGCGTGCCGGCGACCATGTAGCTCTGGCCGCGCGTCACGCTCGACGGGCAGTCGGTGATGGACGGCGCCCAGGACGGATCGTAGGTCCCCGTCGGCTGGTAGACGCCGAAGCCGCCGACCAGAACCTCGCCGGTCGGAAGCGGCATCAGCCCGCCGCCGGCCGCGTTGAACGACTTGCGCACCAGGCTGGTGCCGTCCCACTCATAGAGCGAGCCGCTGGAGGCTTCGACCAGCACATGGCCGCTCGGCAGGATCGACACCGGCGTATCGAAGGCGTCGTCCCCGTTCGGGAAATCCGGACCCGGCGTCCAATGGCCGGTCTTGTCGCCGGCGCTCGGCGGCGTCCAGATCGCGGTATGGCCGTGGTTCTCGCCGTCGGGCGCCGAACCGGTCGCGAAGACGCGGCCGTCGGGCAGGCGGATGGCCGCGCCGGTCTCGCCCGGCGGGTCGTAGCACTTGTTCTTCGGGCCGTACTCGATGCAGCGGCCGCAGCAGTTCTGCGAGCCGCGCAGGTCGACGACGGTGCTGCCCGCGCTCACCCATTTGCCCTTCTTGGGGATGTAGCGCTCCGAGCCCGGATGCGCCTTGACGTCGACGGAGAGGAACGAGCCGTCGGGCAGGAGCACCCAGCCTTCCTCGGCGTTCCAGCCCTGCTTGTTCTGGTGAGCGACGGCCGTCCACTGGCCGGTCTCGGGGTCGTAGAGCGCCATCTTGGTCTTGAACTTGTAGCCCAGCATGAACTTGCCGTCGGGCATCACGGTCGCCGGCGTGTCGCCGATATTGGTCCAGCCCTTGGGCGGCGGCAGGTCGGTCCAGGTGTTGCTCAGCGGATCGTAGATCGCGCCGCGATTGATGAAGGCGAACTCGTTGTTGTTGTATTCGCCGCCGGTGATCAGCAGCCGTCCGTCGGCCAGCACGCTTTCGGCCTGGGCATAGGGGGAGTAGCCGGAAGGCAGATCGGCGACACGCGACCAGGTGCCGTTGACATAGCTGCCGTTGATGTCGGGCGTCAGCTTCCACCAGTCGCTGTTGTTGAAGCCCTGCGCCATGACCGTTCCGTCGGTCATCTGGAAGGTCACCTCTGCGCCGTCGGGCGGCTGGTGGGTGAGGTTCTTGAAGGTCTGCGCTTCGGCAGTGGTGAACGAGGCGGCTAGCAACGCGGCACAGAACGCAAACCGGCGGAGCATCTGGGGGTTCCTCTCTTTTGCGGGCGCGACGCTAGCACCGGTGCAGCGCGCCGAACAGGGTGTCGGCAGGTTTGGCGAACGATCGTCGGCGGGCGCGCAAGCGGCCCAATGCATCGTATCCAACTGGGCCGTTGACCGCGCCACGCGGTCCGCGCGAGGCTTCGTCTTCTGTCGCGGGAGGGGCACTTGGACAAAGATAATTTTGCGGCCGTCGCACGCGTGCTCGTGCTGACCGTGGCCGCGGTGCTGGTCTGGTGGGCGTCGAAATACTGGTACGCCAAGCCGGAGCTGCTGACCGACGGTGCGCCCGCGATAGAATTCAGCGCCGGCCGCGCCGATGCAACCTTAGGAAGGCTGCTCGGCTCCGAAATCCCGCACCCCGTGTCGAGCGAGGAGAACGCGCGTCTGCGCGCGCGGCTGTTGGCCGAGTTCGCCAGGCTCGGCATCAAGGCCTCGACCCATACCGCCTTCACCTGCAACCCTTGGCGCGGCTTCGGCTACGTTCCCTGCGCGACGGTGACCGACGTGCTGGCAGAGGTGGTGCCGGGCCCGGAGCGGAACGACGGCAAGGCGATCGTGCTGCTCGCGCACTACGATTCGGTGCCTGCAGGGCCCGGCGCCTCGGACGACGAATCCGGTACCGCCATCGTGCTCGAGGTCGCGCGCGCGTTGAAGGCGCGCGGGGACAAAAGCAGGCATCCGGTGCTCGCCGTCATCACCGACGGCGAGGAGGCGGGGCTGCTCGGCGCGCAGGCGTTCCTTCAGGACCCCAAGCTGAAGGCGCGCGTCGGCGTGGTGGTGAACGTCGAGGCGCGGGGCACGCGCGGCCGCAGCCTTCTGTTCCAGACGAGCCCCAAGAGCTCCGCGCTGATCGGCCTCTATGCCGACGCCGTGCCGTTCCGCGCGACCAGCTCGCTCTTCGCCGAGATCTACAAGCTGCTTCCCAACGACACCGACCTGACGCTGTTCATCCGCCAAGGCTTCCCCTCGTTCAATTTCGCCTTTTCGGACAACGTCGCCGACTACCACACGCCGCTGGATCGCCGCGAGAACCTGAGCAAGCTGACCTTGCAGCAGCAGGGCGAGAACATGCTGCGCGTCGCGGCCGCCCTGGAGCAGACCGACTATGCCGCGCTCGACGGCCATGAAGAGGTCTATCTCGACATCTTCGGGCGCTGGCTGCCGCGCATGCCCGCATCGTGGGCGCCGATCTTGTCAGTGCTGGTGCTGATCGTTCTGGCCATATCCGCTTTCCGCGCGCGAGGCATCTCCACGCGCGAATGGGTGATGGCGGGGCTGCTGCCGCTGGCCTTGATCGTCGTGTGCGGATTGGTCGGGTGGGCGCTTCACGTCATCGCGCAGATCATCTCCGGCCAGCCCGATCCGTCCTATGCCTATCCGATCGCGTTGCGCGAGGCGCTCGGCTTCGGCGTGGTGCTGGCGACGCTGGTCGTGGCGCCTATGGCGACGGCGACCGCGGCGCGCCACGCGGCGTGGCTGTGGTACGCGGTGCTCGCGGTGGCGACGTCGCTGCTGCTGCCGGGCTTCAGTCCGTACTTTCTGTTCCCGGCGCTGCTGGCGGCGGCGGGCGCCTCGATCGGCATCTTCGTGCCGCGGCTTTCTCGTCTCGCCGATCTCGGCGTGCTGCTGGCGCTGCCGATCTGGATCGGGTTGGTGGCGACGGGCGAGGGGCTGATGGGCCTCAGGCTCCATCCGCTCTTCACCGTGCCGGCCGCCTTCGCGGTGATGACGCTGGTGCCGCTGCTCGACGCGCGCGCGATGCCGCGCGCCGCATGGCGCATGCTCGTGATCGTCGCGGCCGGCGGCGCGCTGATCGCCGGTGTGATCGCCGGGATGCAGCCCGCCTTCAGCAAGACCGTCGCGCAGCGCCTGAGCATCCGCTACGTCGAAGGCATCGGCGCGCCCAAGTGGTCGGCGGACGCGAACGCACCGCTGCCCGCGCCGCTGCGTACGGCCGCAAAGTTCGCGCAGGATCCCGCGCCGCTGCTGCCCGGACCGTTCCCGGCCGTCTATCAGGCGCCCGCGGGCGATGCGCCGCGCTACGCCGTCTCGCCCGCCGAGATCGTCGCCGACGGCGCGTTCGAAGGCGGGCGGCGCGTGACGGTCGCGCTGCACGGCTCGTCGGAAGCCTCGGTGATGGCGCTCGTCATCCCCAAATCCGCCAAGGTCCGCGGCGTCGCTATCCACGGCCAGGATCTGGTGGCGCCGAAGGACTTCGACGGCGACATGCTGCTGGCCTGCGCCTCGCGCGACTGCGCCGGCGAGGTCGTGTCCATCGAGACCGCGGGCCGCGCCGCGTTCCCGCTCACCGTCATCGAGCAGCGCTACGGCCTTCCCGATTTCGCTCACGCGATCGTGGCCGCCAGACCGCCCCAGGCGATCCCATCCCAGCTCGGCGACGGCGTTCTGCTGGTGAAGACGCTGAACGTGCCGGCGAAGTAGGTGATGGAGTGATGGTACCGCAGAGGGTACCATACGCACGACGTCCCGCGACAAGCTGCTCGAGCGAATGCGGCGTACCCTAAGAGCGACCGGCAGATTGCCAATTTCAACTCCCTCGCGAAACACTTCGATATCGCGTGGCGCGCGTCCGGCGGAAGCCATGTCGTTTTTGTCGCGCGGAACTCGGCCGGCAGGTTCCGGAGCCCACGCGCGCCAGCGGCCAATGGCGGATGCGCGCGCCGCGCTCGTTGCATCAGCGATTGGCCTCGCGCGCAAAAGCGGAAGGCGTGAGCCTCAACACGCTGGCCGTGACGCTGCTGGCGGAAGGGCTCGGCCGCCGCGACAAGTCCGCGGCTTGAGCGTCACACCGGGCGGCGCGTCATGAGCGACAAGCTGCCGGACGTGCTCTCTCCCGGTCTCGACGTTGTCTTCGTCGGGACCGCGGCGGGGACGCGCTCGGCGGACGAGGGCATCTACTACGCGCACCCCGGCAACAAGTTCTGGCGGACCGCGATCGCCATCGGGCTGCTGCCGAAAGGTTTCGCGCCGGCGGACTTCCGCCGCGCGGTCGAGCACGGCATCGGCTTCACCGACATGTGCAAGACGCGTTCGGGCAGCGACGTGGAGATCGGCAGCGACGGCTTCGACCGCGCGCGGTTCGAGCGATCCATCCGTCGGGTGACGCCGCGCGCGGTGGCGTTCACCAGCAAGAAGGCGGCGAGCGCCTGGCTCCGCGTGCCGACGTCGAAGCTTCGCTATGGCGAGCAGGACGCGGTGGACGGTTTCCCTGCCGTCTTCGTGCTCCCGTCGCCGTCCGGCGCGGCCGCGGGGCACTGGGACGAGGCGCCGTGGCGCGCGCTTGCCGCGTGGGTCAAACGTCGACCGCCGCGGCCGCGAACTGCGCGTTCTCCTGGATGAACTGGAAGCGCAGCTCGGGCTTCTTGCCCATCAGGCGCTCCACCAGGGTCTCGGTCTCGTTCTTCCCGGCCTCGGGGATCTCGACGCGCAGCAGGGTGCGGTGGCCCGGCTTCATCGTCGTCTCCTTCAGCTGCGCCGGCATCATCTCGCCCAGGCCCTTGAAGCGCGACACTTCCACTTTCGCATTGGGCTTGAAGTGCGACTTCATCAGCCGCTCGCGGTCCTTGTCGTCGCGGGCATAGACCGTGGTCGCGCCGTGGCTGAGGCGATAGAGCGGCGGCATGGCGAGATACAGGTGCCCCTTGGCGATGAGGCGCGGCATCTCGCGATAGAAGAAGGTCAGCAGCAGCGACGCGATGTGCGCGCCGTCGACGTCGGCGTCGGTCATGACGATGACGCGGTCGTAGCGCAGGTCCTCTTCGCGGAACTTCATCCCCGTGCCGCAGCCCAAAGCCTGCACCAGGTCGGTCAGCTCCTGGTTCTGCGCGAGCTTGCCGGCCGCGGCGCTCGCGACGTTGAGGATCTTGCCGCGCAGGGGCAGCACCGCTTGCGTCGCGCGATCGCGCGCCTGCTTGGCCGAGCCGCCGGCGCTGTCGCCCTCGACCAGGAAGATCTCGGTGCCTTCGCTTCCCGCGCGCGTGCAGTCGGCGAGCTTGCCGGGCAGGCGCAGCTTGCGCGTCGCCGATTTGCGCTGGGTCTCTTTCTCGTGCCGCCGCTTGAGGCGGTCCTCCGCCATGTCGACGACGAAGTTGAACAGGCGGTCGGCGTCCTGCGGGCTCTCGGCCAGCCAATGGTCGAAGTGGTCGCGCACCACGTTCTCGACCAGGCGCTGGGCCTCGGGCGTCGACAGCTTGTCTTTCGTCTGGCCCTGGAACTCGGGCTCGCGGATGAAGACCGACAGCACGGCGCACGCCGCGCTCATCAGGTCGTCGGCCGTGATCAGCGCGGTCTTCTTGGAGTTGATGCGCTCGCCATGCGCACGCAGCGCCTTGGTCAGCGCGTTGCGCAAGCCTTGTTCATGCGTGCCGCCCTGCGGCGTGGGGATGGTGTTGCAATAGGAGTGCACGAACGGGTCCATGTCCGGCACCCAGGCGACGGCCCACTCGACCGCGCCTTTTCCATCGCGGTTCTCGAGCCGGCCCGTGAACTCGCGCGGCGTGACGGTCTCTTTCCCGAGGATCTCGCTGCGCAGGAAGTCGAGCAGGCCGCCGGGAAACTTCAGGGTGTCCTCGGCCGGCGTATCGCCCTTGATGAGCGAGGGGTCGCAGCTCCAGCGGATCTCGACGCCGCGGAACAGATAGGCCTTGGACTTGACCATGCGATAGAGCCGCGCAGCCGAGAAATGCACGTTCGGCCCGAAGATCTGCTCGTCGGGATGGAACGACACCCGCGTGCCGCGCCAGTTGACCCCGCCCGTATCCTTCAGCTTGCCGATGGGCTTGCCGCGCTCGAAGCGCATCTTGTGGCCGTGCTTGTCGCGCGCGACCTCGACCTCCATCCAGTCCGACAGCGCATTGACCACCGACGAGCCGACCCCGTGCAGCCCGCCCGAGGTGTCGTAGACCTTGCCGCCGAACTTTCCGCCCGAGTGCAGCGTGGTCATGATGACCTCGAGCGCCGACTTGTTCTTGAATTTGGGATGGGGGTCGATGGGGATGCCGCGGCCGTTGTCGCGGATGGCGATGACGTCGCCCGCGGCCAGCTCGACCTCGATGCGGTTGGCGAAGCCGGCCACGGCCTCGTCCATCGCATTGTCCAGGATCTCCGCGGCGAGATGATGCAGCGCGTTCTCGTCGGTTCCGCCGACATACATGCCGGGGCGGCGGCGGACGGGCTCGAGCCCCTCCAGCACCTCGATATCCTTGGCGGTATAGCCCTTGGACGAGGCGGGCGCGGTGTCGAAAAGGTCGGGTGACTTGGCCATGGCTCTGTTTAAGCGATTCGAGGGAGTTCGTTCAGGTTAATGAAAACCTACCGCCCGCGCATGCATCAAAAGAAGGTCTCCGTTAACGCGCCTTGTGTAAACCAGGGATCGTGGATACGACCGCAAACCGCATGACGCTTGAATCGGGACCGCGCAAGGAGGACCTTCGCGACCTCGATGCGCGCTTGAAGCAGATCGTCGCCAGCCTGCCGGCGTCGATCATCTACAACCCGTTGATGACGGCGTTGGCGGCGATCGCGTTCCTGCTCGGTCCCGATACCTTCGGCCACGTTTCGTGGATCGCCATCGCCACCGCGATCGGCATCCAGCTGATCACTTCGGGCATCGGGCGCCTCGTCTACGTCAAGAACCGCGACACCGTGCGCGACCTGCACGCCAAGCAGCGCGAGCTCATCGCCCACCAGATCGTCTATTCCGCGGGCACCGGCGCGATGGCGTGGTGCTTCTGGGTCGACGGCAACGACGTCAACAACATGTACGTCATCCTTTTGATGGTGTGCGTGCTCTGGGCCGGCGCCTTCACCCGCGCCGCGCACCGCCAGATTTTCGTCGTCTCGAGCATGAGCGCCGCCATCGTCTTCACCACGCGCTTCGCGCTGGCCCCCGGTGCCGCCGCGCATATCATGACGCTGCTGACGCCAGCCTGGCTGATGTACATCCTGGTGATGGGCTCGGCGGCGCGCAAGCGCGTCGACGAGATGCTCGCGGTCCGCTTCGCCAACGAGGATTTGACCGACGCGCTGCGCCTGGCCCGCGACGACGCGCTACGCAAGCGCTTCGAGGCCGAGGCCGCCAATGCCTCCAAGACGATCTTCCTGGCGAACATGAGCCACGAGCTGCGCACGCCGCTGAATGCGATCCTGGGCTTCTCGGACATCATCGCCGAGCAGAGCTTCGGACCGGCGGTTGACCGCTACCGCGAATATGCCCGCGACATCCACAATTCCGGCGCCCATCTGCTCAGCCTGATCAACGACCTGCTCGACGTCGCCAAGATCGAGGCGGGCAAGATGGAGATCGACCCGCAGCCGCTCGACCCCGCGCCGCTGCTCGAAAGCGTGCGGCGCCTGATGGGCAGCCGCGCGCTCGCCAAGGGGCAGACGCTCGACTTCGCGCCCTTGAGCCCGAACCTGCCGCAGATGATCGCCGATCCGCGCGCGGTCAAGCAGATCGTGCTCAACCTCGTCTCCAACGCGGTCAAGTTCACGCCGCATGGCGGGCAGATCAAGGTCAAATGCGGGTTGACCGACGAAGGCGGCTTCGCCATCTGCGTCGAGGACAACGGCCCCGGCATCCCGAAGGAAAAGCTCGCCAAGGTGTTCAAGCCGTTCAGCCAGGTCGACAACCGCTACGACAGCAACGGCGGCGGCACGGGGCTTGGGCTCGCGCTGGTGCAGGGCCTGGCCCAGCTCCACGGCGGCAACGCGACCATCGAAAGCGAGGTCGGCGTGGGAACCAGGGTCACGGTGTATTTTCCGTTAGCGACGATCCAGGCGCCGGCGCGCCGCTCGGCCTGATGCCGCGCGTCGGTTGCATTGCGAACCGAACTCTCTCAGTAAATTTTAACGCACGCGCTTATACGATCCTGCCGTCCGCGCAAGGCGGAGCACGGTAAACGAGGGAATTCCCCGTGGGTTTTGGCAAGCGGTTGCGTGTCCAGAGAAGCGCCGACGTGCGCGTCCTGAAATCGCAGCTCGATCTCACCGCCGAAGCATTGCGCGCGACGCGCCTTTCGGCCCCGCTCTGGGCTCTCGTCATCGCCATCCTGGCGTCGGACGAAGTGGGCAAGGTCGGCAACACGCCGATCCTGCGCGCGCTTCTGATGCCCGCGATCCTGGGCGTGACCATGGTCGTGCTCGACTACGTCGTGTCGTACTACCGCCGCGATACCGCGGGCAGCGCGGGGCACGAGCGCACGCAGGGCTGGTTCGGCAAGCTCGTCGCGATGCAGGCTGTGGTCAGCGCGGTCTGGGGCCTGATGCCCTGGACGCTGTGGGACCATGCGGGCGACCTCAACCATCTTTTCATCGCCGCCTCGACGATCACGATCCTGGCGGGCCTGGTGGTGAGCCGCGCCAGCCATATGGACATGTTCCTGGCGAGCCTCATCCCGTTCACGGCGATGGCCTCGCTGCGCTTCGCCTTCGGCAGCTCCTGGATCGATTACGGCACGGCCTGCGTCATCCCTCTGGTCGCGCTGCAGCTGTTCTTCGATGGCCGCCGCATGATGCATCGCCTGGACGAGGACTCGCGCCTGCGCTTCCAGGTCGAGGATCTGGCACGCGAGCTGGAGGAGACCCGCGACGACGCGCTGCGCAAGCGCTTCGAGGCCGAGACCGCGAACGCGTCCAAGACCGCGTTCCTCGCCAACATGTCCCACGAGCTGCGCACGCCGCTGAACGCGATCCTGGGCTTCTCCGAGATCATCGCGCAGGAATGCTTCGGGCCGACCGGCTCGCCGCGCTACAAGGAATATGCCGGCGACATCCATTCCTCGGGCGCGCATCTCTTGAGCCTGATCAACGACCTGCTCGACGTCGCCAAGATCGAGGCCGGCAAGATGGAGATCGAGCCGCAGCCGCTCGAGGCGCGCCGCACCTTCGACATCGCGCTCAAGCTGATCGGAGCCAAGGCGCGCGAGAAACACCAGGAGCTGACCATCGACGTCGATCCCTCGGCGCCGCCGCTCTTCGCCGACGAGCGCGCGCTGAAGCAGATCCTGATCAATCTCGTCTCGAACGCGGTCAAGTTCACGCCGGAGGGCGGACGCATCCAGGTGCTGGGCAGCGCCGCGCGCGGCGGCGGCTTCCAGATCTCCTGCCAGGACAACGGCCCGGGCATCCCGCGCGAGAAGCTCGACCGCATCTTCACGCCCTTCAGCCAAGTCGACAACCGCTACGACCGCCAGGCGGGCGGCACGGGGTTGGGGCTGGCGCTCATCCGCGGCCTTGCCGAGTTGCATGGCGGGCGCGCCTGGCTGGAGAGCGAGCCGGGCAAGGGCTGCTGCGCCTATGTGGTGCTGCCGCTCGAAGGCGAGCGCCGGCACGACGAGACGATCGCCGTCGCGGCGGCCTGAGCCGCCGCGCGGTGGCTGCGGCTAAGCTGCCGGTTGCGGCGTCGGCGGCGGCGGAGTCCCGCGCGGCTTCACGTCGGTGAACAGCAGGCTGGCATCGCGGCGCAGATAGACCGCGATCAGGCGCTGCTCTTCCGCCGGCACCGGCTTCTTGAGCGCGATCCAGTCCGCGAGATCGTCTTCGGAAACGTCCGTGCCCGCGGCGAGCTCCGCCGCGCCGATATTCTGTGCCGCGAGCGCTGTGCCAAGCCCGACCGCCCAGCGGCTCTGCATCGCGCCGCTTTCGAGCTTGAAGGTGCGCTCGCCGACCTCGCGCATCCATGCCGTCACACGGTCCGACAGATAGCCCGCGGTGATGCCCAGGAACGCGATCAGATAGGGGCTCATGTCGTTGCTGTCCGGACCGGCTCCGGCTTGCGACATGGCCAGCATCCCGGCCGAGGCGAAGAAGAACAGCGCCAGCGCCACCGCCGCGCCCAGCCCCACGCGCGAGGCGATCTCGCCATAGCCGGTGTCCTCGCGGTCGAGCACCAGCTTGCGCGCCAGGAATATCAGGCTGCCCAGCATCCCCATGAAGATCGACAGCAGCAGCACCAGCATCGCATTGGGGATCATCACCAGATTGGAGAAGCGGCCCAGCAGCGCCTCGTAGGCGCGGAAGTCCTCGACCACGCTGCGATAGGATTCCTTCTTCAGGTTGCCGGCAGGCTCGGGCAGGGGATTGGTGAGGTCCTTCTCGCGCATGGCGGCCTGCTGGTCGGCGGCATAGGCCGCCATCCAGTCCTTCTGCGCCTTGGCATAATCGGAGAGGATCTTGTCGGTGTCGGCGTTCACTTCGGTCAGGAACTTGCCGATCTCGGTGCGCGGCTCGTTGGCGGCGACGCCCTTGGCGCGCGCCGCTTCCTCATAGGCCGTCAGCCGCTGGTCGGCGGGCAGCAGGCCCTGCGGCGGGCCGCGGTCGGCGGGAAGCATCTGCGTGTCGGCGGCGGTCAGGCTCGAGTACTGCGCCGCGCGCGAATAGACGGCCCGCTCGAGCGCGCGATGCAGCGCCAGCATCTGGGTGATGGCCGCGCCCATCTGCGCGGAATATCGTCCGCGGTCGTTGCGGATCTGGTCGTATTGCTCGGCGCGCTTTCCCGCCAGCAGCTCCCGATTGTTCAGCGTCAGGATGTCGAGGCGCACCGAGCCCACGGTCGCGTGCACGTCGGGATCCTTGATCGTCTGCACCGAGCGCTGCAGCTGCAGCGCCGAGATCAAGAGCAGCACCGAGCCGAAGACCAGGACGAAGAGCACCGCCAGCAGCGGCCCGGTAAGCGAGGACGAGGATTTCGGCGCGCCGGCCATGGCGTTCTATCCCGGCGGAATGTCGGTGAAGATCTGGCTGGGATGGATGCGCAGGAACGCGGCGACGAGACCCTGCTTGTCGCCGGGCACCGGCTTGGTCTGCGCCACCCAGCTTTCGGCATCGCCGACGGTCGCGCCGGTGGCGTTCGCCAGCGTCGCATTGTCGAGACCCGCGGCCGCGAGCTTGCCGCCAAGGTCGATCGCCCAGCGGTTGGGCGGGCCGTCGCCCTTGATCTTGAAGGTGTTCTCGCCGACCTCGCGCATCCATTGGGTCACGCGGTCGGAGAGATAGCCGCCGGTGATGCCCAGGAACGCGATCAGATAGGGGCTCATGTCGGACTGGCCGCCGGACTTGGTCTGCGCCAGCGCCAGCGTGCCGGCGGCGGCGAAGAAGAACAGCGCGAAGGCGACGCCCGCGCCCAGCCCGATGCGGAACATGATATCCCAGAAGCCGCGCGCCTCGGGATTGTTGTAGAAGTCCATGGTGATGTAGATCAGGCTTCCCAAAATCCCCATGAAGATCGCGATCATCAGCACCAGCATCATGCGCGGCAGCGCCACGATGTTGTAGGCGAAGTCTCCGACCAGCGTCTTGAAGGACAGGAAATCCTCGGTGAGGCTCCAATACGAGCCGTTGGCGAGGGGCGTGCCCGGCGCCTGAGAATCGTCGTCGAGCTGCTTGGCCTGCTTCTGCAGCGCGTTGATCTGCGCCTCCAGCGCGCGCTTGGTGCTGGCGTCGGAATCGTACGCCGCCTTGGCCGCGAAGAACGGCGTCATGCGCTTGTAGACCTCGACCTTGAAGGTGTTCAGCGATTGGCGCGCCTTCTCGGCATTGGGAAGCGTGTCGAGCTCGTTGTAGTAGGCGTCGAAATAGTCGTCGACGGCGCTGCCGAAAGGCCAGGCGACGGGCAACGTGTTCGCCAGCGCGAAGCCGGGGCCCTCCGTCGCCGTCACCGGCTTGCCCGGCGGCGGCGTGGCGGCCTCGTCGGGAGTCGCGGTGTCGAGCGTGGCGGGTGCGGGGCTTGCCTCGGCGGGCTTCGGCGGCGGCGGCGGCGGGGGAACGTCACCGTTGAAGGTGCGCAGCTTGAGCGGCGGCAGGATGTAGACGGAATCGTTCAGGTCGATGAAGTTGCGCACGCCGTCGGCCGTGCTCGACATCACCGCACGGGTCTTGGCGTTGCGCGCGCTGATCTGGAACAGCTCGTCGTTGGCGGCCTTCTCGCGGCGCGTCACCGCGCCCTTGTCCGCCCAATACTGCTCGAGATAGGCGACGTCCTGGCGCACCCAGCCGGTGGAGATCTTGAGCGGCGCGAAATCGGGATTGCCGACGGCGTTCTGGAGCTGCTCGGCGGTGACGATCAGCAGCAGCACGGCACTGGTCGCGGCGAATGCGCCGATCAGGAACAGGCCGATCAGAACGCGCCGCACCGACGGCGAAAAGACACGCCAGGATGGCGCGGCCTGCGCCATGCCCGTATAGGTTTCCGCCACCATGACCCCGTCGCCCCGTGGTTGCGGAGCGAAGCTATCACGTCCTGGGTGAACCCTCTACGGCTCTACGGCCTTCCGCGGCGCTACTGTTTGAGCTCGAACACGGTTCCCGAGCCGTTGCCGCCCTGGGCGGTGATGCCGAAGAGGTTGCCGACCGGATCGAGCGCCAGTTGCCCTTCCGGGATCCTGCCGTCGGTGCAGTTCTGCTTGGAGCAGAAGTCGTAGAGCGTGGTGAACGTGTTCGCGAATATCTGGAACACGGTGCCCGCGCCGACGCCGTTCTCGCCGGTGCCGCCCAGGGACGTGGTGCCGTAGAGGACGCCGCCGGCGGTCACCACGCCGGCCGAAGGCGCATAGCCGTCGGTGCAATCGGGCGGCGAGCAGAAGGTGTGCAGGATGTGGATTCCGCCGCCGTCGAACTCGTAGACGTTGCCGTTCTCGCTGGTGGTGTTGAGCGTCGTGCCGGTGAGATGGCCTTGCTCGTTGCGCAGCAGCGGGCCGCTCGGATTGGCGCCGCTCTCGCAGCCGCCCAGGCAGAACTTCCACAGCGTGGATTCCCCCGTCGGCGCGATCTTGTAGATCACCCCGCCGTTCGAGATGCCGCCGAACGAGGTCACGCCGTAGAGATTGCCGGCGCCGTCGAGCGAGACCTCGCCGCTCGGCCCCAGGCCGTCGGCGCATTGTGCCTGGCTGCAGAAGGAATAGAGCGTCTTGGCCTTCCATTTGCCCTTGCCGTTCCGCGTCAGCTTGAACACGGCGCCCAGGTTGTGCGTTCCGCCGTCGCCGGTCGCGCCGTAGAGCGGCGAGGTGCCGTCATAGGGCGCGCCCGACGCCTGGCCGGCATAGGTCACGCCCGCGACCGGGATGTTGCCATCGTCGTCGGTGGCGCAGAACGCGTGCAGGGTGATGAGCTTGCGGCGCTTGAGCTCGAACACCGTGCCGCAATCCTTCGGACCGCCGGCGCCGGTCGTGCCGTAGAGGTTGCCGTCCACGTCGACGATGAGGCCGGCACCGGGAAGCCAGCCTTCGCCGCAATCGCGGCAGAAGCTGTGCACCACCTTGAACACGAACTGCTTGCCCTGCTTGTCGAGCTCGTAGATCACGCCCTGGCCATGCGCGCCGCCCTGCGACGCGGTGCCGTAGAAATCGCCGCGGGCATCGCGCACCAGGCCCGCGCCGGGGAACTGGCCGTCGGCGCAGTCGGCCTCGCTGCAGAAGGTGTGGAGCGTCACGAGCTGGCGCGCCGCTTCGGCTTGCGTGGCGAAAGCGGCGAACAAAAGAAGCGACAGGAAAAGCGCGGCGCGCAGCATGATCATCATCCCCACATGATGCCCGGGCAGTATGACGATTTGGCCAGCGAAGCACCATGGGGGCAGGACGGGAAAGGCTTTTCGCGGCGTCTCCATCCGTTTACGTTTGCGTGAACGCATCGAGGAACGCGACGGTTGGAACGTGTGGTGCCGCTGGATACCGATATCGGTCCCGAAGCCGCGGTCTCGGGGGCGATCGTGTTCCAGACCGAGCATGAAACGATGCTGAGCTTCAACGCGACGCGCCTCCACCCGGACGGCCGCTACTACGACGCCGGCTGCGCGGTCGTCCGGTTCAAGCGCTGCAACATATCGAAGTTCGGATATCCGAACGACGAGGCCTGGAGCGGCATCCCCAGGACGAAGGGCCTCGACTACGGGTGCTATGAGATATTGGACAGCCCCTGGCCGGCCGAGCTATGCGAGTTGAACAAGCATTCTTTCCCGAACAGCAAGCCAAGCACGGAGCTGAGGCACTTTCTGTTCTTGTTCCACGACAGCAGCTTCGAGTGCCTTGCCGAAGACTATTCGATGGAGCTGATCCCGGCTGGGTTTGAGCGCTATCTCTCCGTGGTGCGCCGGTTCCTGGCGCCGGCCTTCGGCGAGGAGCCCGACGCCGCGCTGTAAACCAAAGGGCCCGGCCGCGAGGCCGAGCCCTCGTGTTTCCAGACGCAGCTCGGCTCATACCGAATAGTACATCTTGAACTCGATCGGATGCGGCGTGTGCTCGAAGGCGTGCACCTCGCTCATCTTCAGCTCGATATAGCTGTCGATGAAATCGTCGCTGAACACGCCGCCCTTCTTCAGGAAGGCGCGGTCGCGGTCGAGGCTCTCGAGCGCCTGGCGCAGGCTGCCGCACACGGTCGGCACTTCCTTCAGCTCCTCGGGCGGCAGCGCATAGAGGTCCTTGTCCATCGGATCGCCGGGATGGATCTTGTTCTCGATGCCGTCGAGGCCCGCCATCAGCAGCGAGGCATAGGCGAGATAGGGGTTCGCGCCGGGGTCTGGGAAGCGCACCTCGATGCGCTTGCCGTTGGGGCTGGCCGAGAACGGGATGCGGCACGAGGCCGAGCGGTTGCGCGACGAATAGGCGAGCAGCACCGGCGCCTCGAAGCCCGGGATCAGCCGCTTGTACGAGTTGGTCAGCGGATTGGTGAAGGCGTTGAGCGCCTTGGCGTGCTTGATGATGCCGCCGATGTAATAGAGGCAGGTGTCCGACAGGTCGGCATAGCCCGAGCCTGCGAACAGCGGCTTGCCGTTCTTCCAGATCGACTGGTGCACGTGCATGCCCGAGCCGTTGTCGCCGTAGACGGGCTTGGGCATGAAGGTCGCCGTCTTGCCGTAGGCGGCCGCGACCTGGTGGATCACGTACTTGTAGATCTGCATGTTGTCGCCGCACTTGGTCAGCGTGTTGTACTTGAAGCCGAGCTCGTGCTGCGCGGTGGCGACCTCGTGATGGTGCTTCTCGGGCTCGATGCCCATGTCGCCCATGATCGCGAGCATCTCGCCGCGGATGTCCTGCGCGCTGTCGACCGGCGGCACCGGGAAATAGCCGCCCTTGACGGCGGGACGATGGCCGAGGTTGCCGGCCTCGTATTCCTTGCCGGTGTTGTAGGCGCCCTCGGAGGAGTCGATGTAGTAGAACGCCTTGTTCATCTGCGTGTCGAAGCGCACGTCGTCGAACAGGAAGAACTCGGCCTCAGGCCCGAAATAGACCGTGTCGCCGACGCCGGCCGAGGCCATGTACTTCTCTGCCGCTTTCGCGATCGAGCGCGGGCAGCGGTTGTAGCGCTGGCCCGTGGTCGGCTCGACGACGTCGCAGGTGAGCACCAGCGTGGTCTGCGCGAAGAACGGATCGATCACCGCGGTCTCGCAATCCGGCACCAGCGTCATGTCGGACTCGTTGATCGCCTTCCAGCCCGCGATCGACGAGCCGTCGAACATCGTGCCGTTGACCAGGAAGTCCTCATCCACCAGCGACAGGTCGAAGGTGACGTGCTGCCACTTGCCGCGCGGATCGGTGAAGCGCAGGTCGACGAACTTGACCTCTTTGTCCTTGATCGTCTTGAGTACGTAGTGGGCGTCTTTCTTCTCGGCCATGGCGGCGTCTTCCCTTCGATTGATGGTGTCAGATGGCGTCCGCGCCGGTCTCGCCGGTGCGGATGCGGATGGTTTCCTCGACTTTGAGGACGAAAATCTTGCCGTCGCCGATGCGTCCGGTGCGCGCGGCCTTCTGGATGGCGTCGATGCAGGCTTCCAGGCGCTCGTCGGGCACGACGATCTCGACCTTCACCTTGGGCAGGAAGTCGACGACATATTCGGCGCCGCGATAAAGCTCGGTGTGGCCCTTCTGGCGGCCGAAGCCCTTGGCCTCGGTGACGGTGATTCCCTGCACGCCGACGGCCTGGAGCGCTTCCTTCACCTCATCCAGCTTGAACGGCTTGATGACGGCTTCGATCTTTTTCATGGGGTTCTCCTAGGGCCCAGGTCTTACACCCGCGCGGGCCGCCCAAAGCAGGAGTCGTGCCGGTTTATTCACAGGCTTTTGGGCGGAATTCCGCGGGCCGTGCCCAAGGATTGATCGATGTGCGCGAAATTCAGGCAGCGTTGTCAGCGCGGCTTCGTGCCTGCATAACGGGGCGCGAACAACCCGTCCTTCGAGCCATGACCAATCCCGTCTTCTCCGCCCTCGGCACCACCATCTTCACCCACATGTCGGCGCTCGCCGTGCAGCACGGCGCGGTGAACCTGGGCCAGGGCTTCCCGGACGAGGACGGACCGCTCGCGATCCGCGAAGCCGCGTCCAGGGCGCTGATCGAGGGGCCGAACCAGTATCCGCCGATGCGCGGCCGCGCCGAGCTTCGCCAGGCGCTGGCGGGCCACGCCAAGCGCTTCTACGGCTTCGATCTGAATCCCGAGACCGACGTGGTCGTGACCTCGGGCGCGACCGAGGCGCTCACCGCCTCGATCATGGCGATGGCAAGCGAGGGCGAGGTCGTGCTGATCGAGCCGGCCTACGACTCCTATCGTCCCATCCTCGAGGCCATGGGCGCGAAGGCGCGCGTGGTGAAACTTGCCGCGCCCGACTGGCGCCTGACCGAGGCGGCCCTGCGCGCCGCCTTCACGCCGCAGACGCGCGCGATCCTCGTCAACTCGCCGCTCAACCCGATCGGCCGCGTGTTCGACCGCCAAGAGCTCGAGGCTCTCGCACGCGTGCTCGCAGACAGCAACGCGGTCGCGATCTGCGACGAGGTCTACGAGCACCTGGTGTTCGACGGCCGCCCGCACCTGCCGCTCGCCAGTCTGCCAGGCATGGCCGAGCGATCCTTGCGCGTCGGCTCGGCGGGCAAGATGTTCTCGCTCACGGGGTGGAAGGTCGGCTGGATCACGGGACCGGCGGCGCTGATGCGCGTCGTCGCCAATGCGCACCAGTTCATCACCTTCACGACCTCGCCCGCGCTGCAGCTCGGCATCGCCTATGGCCTGGAGCACGGGATGGAGTTCACGCTGAACCTGACCAGGACGCTGCAGGCCAACCGCGACGTGCTGCGCGACGCCATCGCGGGTCTCGGCTTCAAGCCGCTCGCCTGCGAAGGCTCCTACTTCCTCACCGCCGATATCCGCGGCCTGACCAACGAGAGCGACCGCGATTTCTGCGAGCGGCTGGTGCGCGAAGCGGGCGTGGCGCTGATCCCCTTGAGCCCGTTCTTCGCCGACGGCAAGCCGGACAACCTCGTGCGCTTCGCCTTCTGCAAGAAGCGCGCGGTGATCGACGAGGCGGTCGCGCGGCTGCGCGCGTTCTTCAAATAGCTGCGCCTGCGCGCGTCCTTCAAGTAACGACTCGGCTGCTTGCCTTCTTCAAACAGCTACTGCTTCGCCCAAGCCCAGGACGCGATGCGCCAGCCCTTCGCGGTCTTGGTCAGCGCGAAGGCGAAGATGCCTTTCTCCTGCGCGGGCTTGCCGTCGTGCTTGGCGTCGATGACGTTGGGCACGACCTCGTAGGCGTCGGCGGCGCCGACTGTGCTCGTGGTCGCGGGCAGCAGGGTGAGATGGACGTCGCTCACCTTGTTCTTCTTGCAGTCGGCCATGAAATCCTTGAGCCAGGCGTCGAACGAGCTCCAGCGATAGGGCGCGAACTCGTCGACGATCGGCGTGCCGGACACATGCGCGGCAGCGGCCGTCTTCACGTCGCCCTTGTTCAGCGCATCGACGAACTGGTGCACCGGCGTCATCGCGTCGTCGGCCAGCGCCGCGCCGTTCGCCAGAAGACCCGCTGCCGTAACGGCAAGAGCAATCGCTTTCATGATCATTCCCCCCTTCGCAATCGCGGCATTATCCGGATAATCGCAGATATGAGCAACATCGATCCCCGCACGCCCGTCCTCGTCGGTGCCGCCCAATTCACCCAGCGTACCGCGCGCGAGGGCAAGGTCGCCGAGAGTCTCTCGCCCATCCAGATGATGGCCAAGGTCGGCCGCGCCGCGCTCGACGATGCCGGCATCCGCGACGAGGTCGACACCGTCGCCGTGGTGCGCTTCACGGCGGACTCGCCGGGCGACCAGGGCCGGCTGCCCAAGCGCATGTTCCGCAACCCGCCGCGGTCGGTGGCGGACCGCCTGGGCCTGAAGCCGAAGCGCGCGCTCTACACCGCGACGGGGGGCAACACGCCGCAATGGCTGGTCAACCGCACCGCGGAAGAGATCGCGCGCGGCGAATGCGAGGTGGCGCTGCTCTGCGGCGCGGAATACATCGCCTCGCTGCTCGGCGCGATGAAGGCCGGCGTCGATCTCGGCTGGGCCCACGGTCCCGACGCCGACCCGGGCAGCGACCCGGAAGAGATCGGCGACCAGCGCCTGGGCACGACCGACTACGAGCGTCGCTACGGCCTGCATTTCCCAGTCAACGTCTATCCGCTGTTCGAGAATGCGCTGCGCGGCCAGTCGGGACGCGCGCCCGAACAGCATCGGAAATGGCTGGGCGAGTTCTTCTCGCCGTTCTCGAAGGTGGCGTCGGAGAATCCTTATGCGTGGTTTCCGACCTATCGCTCGCCGGAGGAGATCTCGACGCCGAGCGAGAAGAACCGCTTCGTCGGCTTTCCGTATACGAAGTATCTCAACGCCGTGATCGAGGTCGACCAGGCCGCCGCCGTGGTGATGACCAGCGTGGGCAAGGCGCGCGCGCTCGGCGTCCCCGAGGGCCGGTGGGTGTATCTGCACGGCTGCGGCGACGCCAGCGACATCTGGTACGTCAGCGAGCGGGTGAACTATCACTCCTCGCCCGCGATCCGCGAGATCGGCAGGCGCGCCTTCGCGATGGCGGGCAAGACGCCCGCCGAGCTGACCTATATCGACCTCTATTCCTGCTTCCCGAGCGCGGTGCAGATCGGCTGCCGTGAACTGGGCATCGCCACCGACGACCCGCGCGGGCTGACCGTCACCGGCGGCTTGCCGTATTTCGGCGGTGCGGGTAACGACTACGTCATGCATTCCATCGTCACGATGATGGAGAAGCTGCGCGCAAAGCCCGGCGCCTTCGGGCTCTGCACCGGCAACGGCTGGTACGTGACCAAGCATTCCGCCGGCATCTATTCGACGACGCCGCGCGCGGGCGAATGGGAGCGCGACGATCCCAAGTCCTATCAGGAGGACATCGATGCCGCGCCGCATCCGCAAGTGATCGAGCGTCCGGAAGGCCGCGCCGCGATCGAGACCTATACCGTCGTCACCGACCGCAAGGGCAAGCGCTTCGGCGTCGTGGTCGGCCGCGACACGCAGGGCCGCCGGTTCCTGGCCAACACGCCGGACGACGACGCGACGCTCGATGCCATGACCCGCGAAGAGATGCTCGGCCGTGCGGGCACCGTGACGCCGGGCGAGATCAACCTGTTCCGGTTCGATTGAGATGGGCGCGCTGCGTTCCGTGATCGCGGTCGTCGCCGGGCTCGCGGTGGCGATCGCCGTCGTCATCGGCGGGGAAATGACGCTGAAGACCGCGGGCGAGGCGATCCTCGGCCATGCGGCGTTCGACATCGTCGTGAGCGCCGTGGCCGGGCTGTCGGCAGGCGTCGTCGTGGCGATCGTCGCGCCGGGCGCGCGGATGCTGCATGCGGTGGTGCTCGGCGTGATCGTCGTGACGATGAATTTCTTCCAGACCGACGTGGGCGAGCCGGTGTCGTCCTATCTGCCCGGGCTCGCGGTCTTGTTCGCCGGGCTCCTCCTCGGCGCCTGGCTTTGGAGACGGTGATGCGCATCGAGGTCCTTGGCGGCGAGGAGGGCTGGCCCATCGTCGAGGCGCTCGACCGCGAGGTATATCCACCGGAATATATGGCGACCGTCATCTGGAAGCACGTCGTCTGGGCGCATGCCGACAAGCGCGTGGTGGTGTGGGACGCGGATGGCCGCGTCGTCGGCCATGCCGGGTTGTTCTTCCGCGACGGCACGCATGACGGCGCGGCCGTCAGGATGTGCGGCATCGGCGGCGTGATGACCTCGGCTTCGATGCGCAAGCAAGGCGTCGCCTCGGCCGCGATGCGCCGCGCCGCGGGAGCGATGGCTGCGCATGGCGCCGATTTCGGGCTGCTCTTCTGCGAGCAGCACAACGTGAAGCTTTACGGCAGTCTCGGCTGGAAGATTTTCGCGGGCCAAGTACATTGCACGCAGCCGACCGGAGCGATGATCTTCGACATGATGCCCAACATGGTTCTGCCGCTGCGCCGCGCGCCCGAGCGCGGCAAGATCGATCTGTGCGGGCTGCCATGGTGAAGCTTTATCTCGTCCGCCACGGCCGCGCCGAGGCCGGCTTCGGCGAAAGCATGGACCCAGGGCTCGATGCGCTCGGCCGCGAGCAGGCCGACGCGGCCGCGGCCGGGCTTGGCGCGCTCGGTCCGCTGCCGATCCTGTCGAGCCCGCTCAAGCGTGCGCAGCAGACGGCCGCGCCGCTGGCCAAGCTCTGGAACGCGACGCCGGTCATCGAGCCCGCGGTCGCCGAGATCCCGTCGCCCAAGGGCATGACGCTGGAGGAGCGTGTCGTCTGGCTGCGCCGGCTGATGGCCGGCTCGTGGCGCGAGGCGCCGCGCGCGCTTGCCGAGTGGCGCGAGCACTGCATCGCGACGGTGGCCGCGATTCCCTCTGACACCGTGATCTTCTCCCATTACGTCGCGATCAACGTGATCTTCGGCGCCGCGACCGGCGGCGACCGCGTCGTCGCGTTCTCGCCCGACAATTGCTCGGTGACGGTGTTCGAGGTCGTACCAGAGCCGGGTGGCACGCGCCTTCGCCTCGTCTCGAAGGGCAACGAAGCATCGCTGACGAAGGTGAACTGATGGCCGAGCCGCATGAGATGACCGCCGCGGAGCTGTCCGCCGCTTATGCTGCGAAGGAGCTTTCGCCGGTCGAGGTCGCCGAGACCTTGCTCGGCCGCATCGAGGCGCTGGATAGCGAGATCAACTCCTTCTGCCTGATCGATGCGCCGGAGACCTTGCGCCAGGCCGAGGCCGCCCAGGCGCGCTGGATGGACGGCGCGCCGCTCTCGCCGCTCGACGGCGTGCCGGTGGCGGTGAAGGACCTTTTGCTCACCAAAGGCTGGCCGACCTTGCGCGGCTCGCGCACCGTGAGCCCCAAAGGCCCATGGAACGAAGACGCGCCGACCGTCGCGCGGCTGAAGGAGGCCGGCGCCGTCCTGCTCGGCAAGACCACGACGCCGGAGTTCGGCTGGAAGGGCTCGACCGACAGCCCGCTCACCGGCACCACGCGCAATCCCTGGAACAAGACCAAGACGCCCGGCGGCTCGTCGGGCGGCTCGTCGGCGGCGGTCGCTGCGCGCTTCGCGCCGCTCGCGCTCGGAACCGACGGCGGCGGCTCGATCCGCATTCCGGCGAGCTTCACCGGCACCTATGGCCTGAAGCCGAGCTTCGGCCGCGTCCCGGCCTATCCGCTGTCGCCCTTCGGGACGGTGGCCCATGTCGGACCCATGACGCGCACCGTGCGCGATGCCGCGATGATGATGAACGTGATCGCCAAGCCCGACGCGCGCGACTGGTTCGCCGTGCCCCCGTCGGGCGAGGACTATACCGCGCGCTTGAGCGAAAGCATGAAGGGCAAGCGCATCGCGTATTCGCCGCGGCTGGGTTACGCGAGGAAGGTCCTGCCCGAGATCGAGGCGGCGGTGGCCGCCGCGGTGACGCGCTTCGAGGCGATGGGCGCGCATGTCGAGGCGATCGATCCCGACGCCGGCGATCCCAGCGACATGTTCCAGACGACGTGGTGGACCGGCGCCGGCTACGTGCTGGGCGGCCAGCCGGAAGCCGTCAAGGCGCTGCTCGATCCGGGCCTGCGCAAGATGGCGGACGAGGGCGTCACCATGTCGAAGAACCGCTATCTCGGCGCGGTCGCGGCGCGGGGCATCTATGGCTCGAAGATGCGCGTGTTCATGGAGAGCTACGATCTCCTGATCACGCCCTCGGTCGCCACCACCGCCTTCGACGTGAACATGAATTCACCCTGGGGCGACGACGACCGCGCCTGGATGGATTGGACGCCGTTCAGCTTCCCCTTCAACCTGACCCAGCAGCCGGCGGCGAGCATCAACTGCGGCTTCTCGAGCGAGGGGTTGCCGATCGGGCTTCAGATCGTAGGGCGGATGTTCGACGATGGGAGCGTGCTCGCGGCCAGCGCCGCCTATGAGATGACCGATCCTTATTTCGATAAAGCGCCGGAAGGATTCTAGGATAGGCGCATCGCAACGCGAAAGGCCGGACCATGGCGCAAGAGAGACCGGCGAACAAAATACCCGCCAACCAAATGCCCAACCAGAGGCTGGCCAACCACATCCTGCCCAACGCCGCGACGATGATCGGCGTCTGCGTCACCGCCGTGGGCCTGGTGAAGATCGCCGAGCCGCATATCGGTCCCAGCCGCGTCGATACCTATTGCGCGCTGGCGGCGCTGATCTTCCTGGCGAGCGCGATGTGCTCGTACATGGCGCTGCGCTTCGAGGGCCGCGAGCGGATGTCGGCCTCGCTCGAAAGGATCGCCGACGCCTGCTTCATGGCGGGCCTGCTCGCGCTCACCGTCGTGACGATGCTGTTCGCCTATGAAGTGATCTGATGACGGCGAAGATCATCACCGTGAACGAGATGTATGCGGCCGATGCCTATGCCGAGGCCCACGGCACGCCCGTCTCCGTGCTGATGGAGAATGCCGGGCGCGCCGTCGCCGACGCGATCTGCGCGCGCTGGTCGCCGCGCCCCGTCGCGGTCCTGTGCGGGCCGGGGAACAACGGCGGCGACGGCAAGGTCGCGGCGCGCCTGCTCGCGGAGCGCGGCTGGGAGCTGCGCGAGACGTTCGACGATGCCGCGCTGGTGGTGGACGCGCTGTTCGGCGCGGGCCTGTCGCGGCCGCTGGAGGGCGAGGCGGCACGCTTCGCGCGTGCGTCGAAGGACCTGACCGTCGTCGCGGTCGACGTGCCGAGCGGGCTGCACGGCGACACGGCCGAGCCGCTGGGTGAGACATGCGTCGAGGCGGATCTGACGGTGACCTTCTTCGCCAAGAAGCCGGCGCATGTGCTGATGCCGGGCCGCGCGCTCTGCGGCGAGGTGGTCGTGGCCGATATCGGCATCCCCGATGCGGCGCTCTCCGCGGTTGAGCTGTTCGAGAACGGCCCCGGGCTCTGGTCCTATCCCCAGCCGAAGCCGGACGGCCACAAATACGATCGCGGCCACTGCGTCGTGGTCAGCGGCCCGGCGCACGCGACGGGTGCCGCACGTCTGGCCGCGCGCGGCGCGCTTCGGATCGGAGCCGGGCTGGTCAGTGTCGCCAGCCCGCCCGACGCCGTCGCGGCCAACGCCGCGCAACTCACCGCCATCATGGTCAAGCCGTTCACCGATCTGGGGGCGCTGCTCCACGACAAGCGGCTGAACGCGGTGGTGATCGGCCCCGGCGTGGGCGTAAGCGAGGACACCCGCGGCATGGTCCGCGCCGTGCTGGCCTCACAGGCGGCCGCGGTGCTCGATGCCGACGCGCTGACCTCTTTTCAGGAGGCGCCACAGACGATGTTGTCGCTGCTCCGCGAGCCTTGTGTCCTCACACCGCACGGCGGCGAATTCGGAAGAGTTTTCGGAGGCTTACTGGCCGACTCTCAGAACAAGATTGAAGCCGCGCGGGCGGCCGCGGCGCGGGCAGGCTGCACCGTGCTGCTCAAGGGCCCCGACACCGTAATCGCGGCGCCCGACGGGCGGGCGATCGTCAACACCAATGCGCCGGCGACCTTGGCGACGGCCGGGTCCGGCGACGTGCTGGCGGGATTCATCGGCGGGCTGATGGCGCAGCGCGTGGACTCGTTCCACGCCGCCGCCATGGCGGTGTGGCTGCACGGCGAGGCGGCGCGCCGATTCGGTCCGGGCCTGATCGCCGAGGACCTTCCCGAGGCGTTGCCCTTCGTCCTCGCCGCGCAAGCGTGACGGCCGTCACGGCGGCGCCCATCCGAGGTCGATAACCTTCGACAATGTGAGCCACGCCGGAAATTAGGCTTGCGCGGCACGCACGGCCGTCATCGCTGGGGGGCGGTGACGGCCGGTCGCGCGCGCTGCTAGCGTGACCGCATGACCGACATCGCGATCCGCGAGGCCAGGGCGGAGGATCTGCCGGCGCTGCTCGCTATCTACAATCACTATGTCGTCCATACGCCGGCGACCTTCGACGTCGAGCCGAAGACCCTGGCCGAGCGGCAGGCATGGTTCGCGCAGTTCAGGCGTGCCGGCCGCTACCGCTGCTTCGTCGCCGTGGATGGCGCGGCGGCCGTCGGCTGGGCGTCGTCGGCGAGGTTCAAGGAGAAGCCCGCTTACGAGACCACCGTCGAGGCGAGCATCTATCTGGCGCCTGGCCGTGCAGGGCAGGGGCTCGGCCGCAGGCTGTACGAAACCCTGTTCGCGGCGCTGGCGGGCGAGGACATCCATCGCGTCTTCGCCGGCATCACGGTGCCGAACGAGGCTTCGGTCGCGCTGCATGAGAGGATGGGTTTCAAGCTGGTCGGCACCTATCCGGAAGTGGGCCGCAAGTTCGGCCGCTATTGGGACACCGCGTTGTTCATGAAGGGACGATGATATGAACAAGACGATTTTCGTGGCCGCACTGCTCGCGGCAACAGCAGCAGCCGCGGACGACAAAGCCACGATCGCGGCGCTCGACACCCAATACCAGGCAGCGGTCAAGGCGAACAACGCCGATACGATGGCCAATATCCTGGCGCCGGATTTCGTGCTCGTGGTGGGCAGCGGCAAGGTCTACACGACCGCCGACCTGCTCCAAGGCGCGCGTGACAAATCCACGATCTATGAGCATCAGGAGGAAGACGCCGGTACCCAGACCGTGCGCGTATGGGGCGACACCGCGGTCGTGACCGCGAAGCTGTGGCTCGTCGGCCAGACTGGCGGCAAGCCGTTCGACCGCAAGCTCTGGTTCAGCGACACCTATCACCGCACCAAGGACGGCTGGCGCTATGTCTTCGGCCAGGCCTCGCTCGCGCTGCCGGAGGAAAAATAATTCCGTCCGCGCCCGGAACCCTTTTCGTGTCATCGATGTAGAACGCAAGCGTCGCAGTTGTTGAACGCAAGCGTCTCCAGCGCGCAATCGAAGCGTCACGCCCAAGCAACGCGTACGGCAGATGGTGCCGCCCTCATTCACTTCACGAGGAAACCATGCTCCATCTGTCCAAGACCTCGCGGTTCGTGGCGGCCGCGCTTCTGTCGACGTCGTGCCTGTGCGGCGCCGCGTTCGCCTCCGACCTCGACCTGGGACGCCTTTCCAAGCCGCTCAAGCCGCAGGGCCCGCATCCCAAGGTGATCCTGATCTCGCTCGACGGCGCGGCCCCGCGCTTCGTCGACAAGTACATCGAGCCGGGCATGAAGGGCATCGCGCTGCTGCGCTCCGTCGGCAGCCATGCGCTGCAGAACGTCACCGCGACGCCGTCGCTGACCGCGGTGTCGCACATCGCCATCGCCACCGGCTCGACGGCGGCGCACAACGACATTCCCTCCAACACCTTCAGCGCGGTCGCCGGCACTTTGAGCTCGTCGGTCAGCGGCTTTGCGGCGCCCATCGGCGGCTATCAGATCAGCCCGCTCGGCCCCACCGCCAATCCGACCTCGGTACCGATGTGGATGGCGCTGCGCGACGCCGGCAAGAAGGTCGTGACCGCGACCTGGCCGGGCGGCGACGGCGCCGACATCCGCATCAACGGCACCATCGTGCAGAACGCGGTGCCGACGCGTACCGTCGACTACACCGTGCCGTTCGGCGCTTTCGGCGGCATCGGCGCGCAGGGCTTCGAGATGACGGGTGCCTCCTTCGCCAGCGATCCCACCGTGCAGAGCCAGCTCGCCACGGCCGGCCATCCGTCCTATTCGCCGGTCGAGACGGCGTCCGTCGAGACCATCTTCTGCGCTCCCGACGCTTCGAACAGCTGCGGCACGACCAATGCCTCCGGCCGCACGCTGCAGTACACGATGAAGGCCGCGGCGCTCGATTCGACCAACGACGGCAACACGAACTATGACACGCTGGTGTTCTATGCGGTCGAGAGCGGCATCCATCCCGGCCCGTTCCATCATCCCAACACCGGCCCGGCCTATACGACCGTCGGCCATTCGGCGCCGTTCTTCTTCGAAGGCAGCGGCGACGTCGTCGGCGCGGCGTATTTCCTCACCACGCTGGCGCCCGATCTCTCCAGCGTGCGCTTCGTGCGCTATGGCGCGAACTTCATTCCGCGCAACACGGCGGTGCTCGACGACGTCGACGACATCAGCGACCATGTCGGCTTCTGGGCGCCGCAGGACGACTTCCGCATTCCCGAGCGGCTGTCGCCCGGCTTCGCCAACTTCTCGGACGAGGAGCTCGAGCAGGTCTATGACGACCAGGTCAAGACCTTCATCAACTACCAGACGCGGCTCGCGCTGCGCTCCATCGACAAGAACGCCGATGCCGACCTGGTCATGCTCTATTTCGAGGAGCCGGACGGATCGAGCCATCAGTTCCTTCTGACCGATCCGCGCCAGGCGACCGATCCGAAGAACCCCAACACCATCGGCGCGGGCCAGAACAAGGCGAAGGTGCACCGCTACGACAATCACGTGCGGCTCGCCTACCAGACCGCCAACGATGCCGTCGACGCGATCATCCGCAAAGTGGGCACCGCGGCGGACGGAACGCCGCTGTCCAATGTCATCGTCGTGTCGGATCACGGCTTCGCGCCCTTCCACACCGCGGTGAGCGCGACCAACCTGCTGAAGGCGGCGCTGGTGGCGAAGGGCTTCGATGCGGGCCTCGTCAATACCGCGGTCTCGATCAAGACCAGCGGCCCGGCGGCGAACGTCTACATCAACCTTCAAGGCCGCGAGTCCGGCGGCACGGTGGATACCGCGACCTACAACCAGCTCGTCGCCGCGATCTCGGATTACTTCCGCACCGCGGTCGATCCCAACCCGAACTTCGACTATTCGCTCAATCACCGCCATATCTTCACCCAGGTGTTCGCGCGTCCGTCGGGTTGCGGCAATCCGGGCTTCTGCACCGATGCGAATATCGGCCAGGACACCGGCGACGTCTTCGCGATGATGGCCGAAGGCTACAACTTCGACGGCACGCAGAGCCCCGGCGTCGCGCGCAAGGGCGACCCGGCTTACGACTCGGCGACCAGCGTGTTCTCCGCGCCGAACTTCTACGGCGCGCACGGCCACGACCCGAACGGGCCCAACATGAGCGCGAGCTTCTTCGCGGCGGGCCCGAACATCCGCCACAACGTCGCGGTGCGCAGGATGCGCAACATCGACGTCGCGCCGACGATCGAGACGATCCTGGGCGTCAAGCCTGCCGCCACCGTCGACGGCAACGCGCTCACCCAGATCGTACGGTAACGGTCGGTCGTTCTTTAGCCTGCCAGAGGCCGCCGGTGTGCCCCTGCACCGGCGGCCTTTGCGTTGCCGGAAACCCCCTGCTATAGGGGCGCCCTTCCGGCCGGATTCCGGCCGGGAGAGCCCGATCGGCGGGCGTGGCGGAACTGGTAGACGCGCTGGATTTAGGTTCCAGTGACTCACGTCGTGGGGGTTCAAGTCCCTCCGCCCGCACCAGTCTTCGCTGCGCAGCAGCGGAGACTGCCCGGCATAGCCCGAAGGGCGACGACGGGCCGTCGCATGGGGTCGCGCAGCTTCGCCTGGCAAGCCAGGACCATACTGATTGAGGACGCAAGGACATGCAGATCACCGAGACCGTCTCCGAGGGCTTGCGCCGCGAATATAAAGTCGTGGTGCCGATGGGCGACCTGGACGCCAAGGTCACCGCCCGCCTGGAAGAGATGAAGCCGCGCGTGCATCTGAAGGGCTTCCGCCCCGGCAACGCGCCCGTCTCCTTCCTCAAGAAGCAGTTCGGCAAGTCGATGATGGGCGAGATCGTCGAGGAGGCGGTCAACGAGGGCTCGAAGAAGGCCATCGAGGACAATGCGCTCAAGCCCGCCTTCGCGCCGCAGGTCGAGCCCGTGGGCGAGATCGAGCAGGTCGTCGACGGCAAGGCCGACCTCGAGTTCACGGTCAAGGTCGACCTGATGCCCGATTTCGAGCTGGCCGATCCCGCCAAGATCAAGATCGAGAAGCTCACCGCCGAAGTCGGCGACGCCGACGTCGACGAGGCGCTGAAGCGCCTGGCCGAGCAGTCGCGCAGCTATTCGGCGCGCGAAGGCGAGGCCCGTCTCGACGACGTGGTCAAGATCGATTTCGTCGGCCGCGTCGACGGCGAGGAGTTCCAGGGCGGCAAGGCGGACGATTTCGACCTGCTGCTCGGCTCGGGCCAGTTCATCCCGGGCTTCGAGGAGCAGCTCATCGGCGCCAAGGCCGGCGACACGCGCGACGTCGAGGTGACGTTCCCCGCCGAGTACGGCGAGCCCAAGCTCGCGGGCAAGGACGCGGTCTTCACCGTGACCGTCAAGGAAGTGAAGGCGCCGGACGAGCTCAAGATCGACGACGAGCTGGCCAAGCGGCTCGGTCTCGATTCGCTCGGCATCCTCAAGGACCGCGTGCGCGACCAAGTGAAGCTCGACTTCGCGCGCGCCACGCGCCTGCACCTGAAGCGCCGCATTCTCGACGCGCTCGACGCGCAGCACTCCTTCCCGCTGCCGCCGGCCATGGTCGAGGGCGAGTTCAACAACATCTGGAACCAGGTGCAGACCGAGCTCAAGCGCGAGGGCAAGACCGTCGCCGACGAGGGCAAGGACGAGGACGAGCTCAAGAAGGAATATCACGGCATCGCCGAGCGCCGCGTGCGCCTGGGCCTGGTTCTCGCGCGCCTTGGCGAGCAGAACGGCCTGACCGTCTCGCCCGACGAGATGCAGCGCGCCATCGCGCAGCGCGCCCGCCAGTTCCCCGGCCAGGAACAACAGGTGTTCGAGTTCTACACCAAGAACCCGCAGGCCCAGGCCGAGGTCCGCGCACCGATCTTCGAGGACAAGGTGGTGGACTTCATCGCCGAGCTCGCCGACGTCACCGACCGCAAGGTTGACCGCGAGACGCTGTTCATGGATCCGGACGAGGCGGCGGAGAAGCTGAAGCAGGGCTGAGACACCCGCTTCATTAATAACCCTGCAAGGCGCGGGGTCGTATTAACGAATCGACGTCCTATATGAGGGCGTTGACGGGCGCGTCCGTGCGCCCCAGTCTCATACAACGAATCAGGGAAGCCCATGGCCGAGCCGCGCGACGTCTATATGAACACACTGGTGCCGATGGTGGTCGAGCAGACCGCGCGCGGCGAGCGCGCCTACGACATCTATTCGCGCCTGCTGAAAGAGCGCGTGCTGTTCGTCACCGGGCCGATCGAGGATTACGGCGCGAGCCTGATCACCGCGCAGCTTCTCTTCCTGGAGGCCGAGAACCCCAAGAAAGAGATATCGATGTACATCAATTCGCCGGGCGGCATCGTCACGGCGGGCTTGGCGATCTACGACACGATGCAATACATCCGCCCCGCGGTTCAGACCTATTGCGTCGGCCAGGCGGCCTCGGCGGCATCGCTGCTGCTGATGGCGGGCAAGAAGGGCGAGCGCTTCGCGCTGCCGAATTCGCGCGTGCTGGTGCACCAGCCGTCCGCTTCCTATTACGGCCAGGCGGCCGACATCGCCCGCCATGCGCAGGAAATCGTGAAGCTCAAGAAGCGGCTCAACGAGATCTATGCGCGGCATACCGGCCAGACCGTCGAAGCGGTTGAAAAAGCGCTCGATCGCGATACATACATGACAGCCGAGGAGGCCAAGGCCTTCGGTCTGATCGACACGGTCATGGAACGGCGGCCCGATATCGCGGAGGGGCGGACCTGAGAACCTCCCGATTTTGCCAAAAAAGCCGCGGATTCCCTGGGATTAAACAAATCTTGATCCGCTTGGCGCTAACGTGGTCGAATGAATCGGGAGGGCAACCCGATCCGGCTGGCGCGGTTCGTGCAACGCCAGGGACGTTTTGGGTCAATGCGGTGTTTGAGGGACGGGCGATGCCCGGGATAGGCCTATGAGTAAGGCGGGCGGCGGCGAGTCGAAGAATACGCTCTATTGCTCCTTCTGCGGCAAGAGCCAGCACGAAGTGCGCAAGCTGATCGCGGGTCCGACGGTGTTCATCTGCGATGAATGCGTCGAACTCTGCATGGAGATCATCCGGGAAGAGAACAAGACCTCCTTCATGAAGTCGAAGGAAGGCGTTCCGAGCCCGCAGGAGATCTTCAAGGTCCTCGACGACTATGTCGTCGGCCAGGGCCACGCGAAGAAGGTGCTCTCGGTCGCGGTGCACAACCACTACAAGCGCATCAACGCGACGGGCAAGAACCAGGACGTCGAGCTCGCCAAGTCGAACATCATGCTGATCGGCCCGACGGGCTGCGGCAAGACGCTGCTGGCGCAGACGCTGGCGCGCATCCTCGACGTGCCGTTCACGATGGCGGATGCGACCACGCTGACCGAAGCCGGCTATGTCGGCGAGGACGTCGAGAACATCATCCTCAAGCTCTTGCAGAACGCCGACTACAACGTCGAGCGGGCGCAGCGCGGCATCGTCTATATCGACGAGGTCGACAAGATCAGCCGCAAGTCCGACAACCCGTCGATCACGCGCGACGTGTCGGGCGAGGGCGTGCAGCAGGCGCTGCTGAAGATCATGGAAGGCACGATCGCGAGCGTTCCCCCGCAAGGCGGCCGCAAGCATCCGCAGCAGGAGTTCCTGCAGGTCGACACCACCAACATCCTCTTCATCTGCGGCGGCGCTTTCGCGGGGCTGGAGAAGATCATCTCGTCGCGCACGACGGGCACCTCGATGGGCTTCGGCGCCACGGTGCGCGCTCCGGAAGAGCGCGGCACGGGCGAGATCCTGCGCGAGGTGGAGCCCGAGGACCTGCTCAAGTTCGGCCTGATCCCGGAATTCATTGGCCGCCTGCCGGTGCTCGCCACCCTGGGCGACCTGCAGGAGAACGCGCTGATCGAAATCCTCACCCGTCCGAAGAACGCGCTGGCCAAACAGTACCAGCGCATGTTCGAGATGGAGAACGTCAAGCTGCGCTTCCAGGACGAGGCGCTGCACGCCATCGCCCGGCGCGCCATCGCGCGCAAGACCGGCGCGCGCGGCTTGCGCTCGATCATGGAGAACATCCTGCTCGAAACGATGTTCGAGCTGCCCACGCTCAACGGCGTGCAGGAAGTGGTGATCACCGCCGACGTGGTCGAGGGCCGCGCAAGGCCGCTCTACACCTACTCGGACAAGGGCATGCCGCGCGAGCAGACGGCGAGCTGACGGTTTTTCCGGTTCCCATCTTCAACGGCGCCGGCGGCACTGTCGCCGGCGTTTCGTTTTCCGCGGCGCGAAGAGCCGGGACGCGATGGGACGTCCCGGTCTCTGTCGCGCGGGCCTTCACGTGGCGGCGGCGGCAACGACGGGAATGAGCCACCCCACGAAGTGATACACTCCGACACCGGCGGCGGCTATGCCGAACAGAACTGCGATTACCGGTTTGACGTCCTCGAAGCTCCTGCGGCGGATCGAGAGCTGAAAGGCTATTCCGATCTCGTCCACCTTGGACCCGCCGTCGTTCGACTTCTGCGCCGTATCGATGCGCTCGATATCGGTTCCGTCCGGCCGGATAATGGGCTCGCTGTTGATGTCTTGTGCCATGACTGTCCCGCCTCCTAGCGGTCTCACGAAGAAGGCCTTGCATGACGTTCACGCAAGGCCTTCGATTGCTACGAAATGTCGATAATGCTGATGGCGATGCCGCCGATGACGATCAGCGAGATCGCGACGATCGACGACAGGATGCCGATCCGCCCGATGCCTGAGCGGATGCTGCCCGGGATCCGGTCGATGCCGATATCGACGCCTTTTCCGATACCGCTGTCGATGCCGCCCTGGATACCGCTCTGGATGCCGGTCCGGATGCCGTTGTCGATCGTGTCGTTCTGGGTCTTCGAGTTGATGTCGCGGTTTTGCATGTTCGTGTCTCCTTGTCGGGTTGGGATCAGTAGGTCGGGTAGACGGCGGTGATCGTGGCGTTCGGGTGCTTCGCCTGAAGCTTCGCCTCGAACTCGCGCCACAGATGGACCTGGGTGATGTCGTCGTTGAAATCGTCCCAGACATCCTCACGGGTGCCGTCCGAGAACCAGATGATGAAGAGCGACTTGTTGGTGGCCATTGCAATTCTCCTTGGGCGCTTCGTTCGTGAGAAGAACATGATCTCTATAATGCGCGATATCAATGATCGAGCGTCTATACTAGAAGAGGCACAAGTATTGATGAGATTGGATAGAATGAACTGCCAACAGATGGCCGAAGCTATCCGAGTTTTTGCTTTGTCTATCCTGTACCGGCTTTTGGATAGCGCGGCGGCCCCCGCCCCGTGCCGCGCTAGCCATGCGCGGCTTTCGGCTAGAAACGGCTAGCGCCGGAAAGCCACATCGGCTCATATATCTTCGGTTGAAGACCGTCGGGGGATGAATTGGCAGCGAATTCGGACAAGGAGAAGCTCGACGCGCTTCGGGTGATCGTCACGCACTACCTGTTGAACGGGGGGAGCCAGCACAATCGTCAATTCGTGGCCACCAGGCAGCTCGGCCTGGAAAGCGACAAGCAGCTGAACAATTTCCTGAGCGGCGCCTCGGCCCGCCACGCCAAGAGCGTGAAGGAGGGGGTGAAGCAGATTGCCGCCAATCCCGCCTATTACGACGGCGCCCCGCGATACATCCGCGAGGCGATCCAGCTCGTCTACGGCTTCGGGCGCGTGCCGGAGATCGGCAGGGTCTTCGGCGAGGTTGCCGATCACGGCAAGGAGGCCGTCGGCAAGCTCTCGGAATGCTATGCCGGGATCTGGGACGTCTTCCGCTATGCGGCCCACGACAGCGCGCCGGCGTTGGAGACGGCGCCGGGCGTGTGGGATGCGAACATCGTGCGGATCTCGCTCAGGATCGATCCTTGCGAAGGCGATCCGCCCGCGTTCCCGAATTTCGAGATCAACTACCTGCCGCCGCGCTCGAGAAGCGTCGGCGATATCAAGACGACGAAGGGATGCGTGGTGCCGCTCAAGGGCGGCCCGTTCATGGGCTTCTTCGGGGTCGAGGAGAACACGCTGTTTCCGCTCGAAATCCGCGCGCGCCGTTTCCAGGCCCGCCAGAACTCGTTCATAGGTCTGGCGAAGCGCCACCTGGACGACGGCGGCGCGGTCATCGCCGCACGGGCGATCTTCGTCCGGTCGAAGGCGACGGACCTGGAATCGCTGAAGCCCAAGCTGGGTCTGTTCAGCGAATCCAAAGCGCTGAAGCTCTGGAAGGACGAGGTTCCCGATCTCGCGCATTACTTGTCGCAGACCGTCAACGAGGTGAAGTACGGCGGCAAATCCTGTCTATGGCTCTGATCTGCGGCTCTGGCCGCGCTTCGCGGTCCAAAGTGACGCATCGTCCTACTCCGCGCCATTTTGTGTCGCGGAAGACGCAAAATCTCGTGAAAAATCCCGCGTCGGCCCCTATGCCTTGAAACCGCCGGGCCTCAGACCCATTTTAATCCAACAGAGTCGGCCCGATCGGGCGGCTTAATCAAGGTTTCCTACGCCCATTTAGGGGTATGATGCCTTTTACGCCGGGCTTTAACGGCCCGGTCAGGAGCAAGAAATGACGGATCAGGTTAGTACCCCCCCCAACGACAAGGGCAAAGGCGAAGCCGGCGGCAACGTGGCGTCGGTCCTGCCGCTGCGCGACATCGTGGTGTTCCCCCACATGATCGTTCCGCTCTTCGTCGGCCGCGAGAAGTCGGTCCGGGCGCTGGAAGAGGTGATGAGCGAGGAGAAGCAGATCCTGCTTCTCACCCAGAAGAATGCCTCGGACGACGACCCGTCCGCCGACGGCCTGCACCGCATCGGCACGCTGGCCACCGTCCTGCAGCTGCTCAAGCTTCCCGACCAGACCGTGCGCGTCCTCGTCGAGGGCAAGTCGCGCGCCAAGGTCACGGGCTTCCTGCCGCGCAACGACTTCTTCCAGGCCACGATCGAGCGCATCCCCGAGAACGTCGGCGAGACGCGCGACGCCGAGGCGCTGATCCGCACGGTCAAGACCAACTTCGAGCAGTATATCAAGCTCAACAAGAAGATCCCGGCCGAGACGCTGGCCTCCGTCGCTCAGATCGAGGAGCCGGCCAAGCTCGCCGACATCGTCTCGTCGCACCTGTCGGTCAAGATCTCCGACCGCCAGCAGCTGCTCGAGACGCTGAACACCGCCGAGCGGCTTGAGAAGGTTCTGTCGCTCATCGAAGCCGAGATCGGCGTGCTCCAGGTCGAGCGCAAGATCCGCAGCCGCGTGAAGCGCCAGATGGAGAAGACCCAGCGCGAGTATTACCTCAACGAGCAGCTCAAGGCGATCCAGAAGGAGCTCGGCGAAGGCGACGAAGGCCGCGACGAGATGAACGAGCTCGAGACGCGCATCCGCAAGACCAAGCTCAGCAAGGAAGCGCGCGAGAAGGCGATGGCCGAAGTGAAGAAGCTTCGCTCCATGTCGCCGATGTCGGCCGAAGCCACCGTCGTGCGCAACTATCTCGACTGGATGCTCTCGCTCCCCTGGGGCAAGAAGTCCAAGGTCAAGAAGGACATCGCCCACGCGGAAGCCATCCTGCACGAGGACCATTACGGGCTGGAGAAGGTCAAGGAGCGCATCCTCGAATATCTCGCCGTGCAGCAGCGCGCCGGCAAGATGAAGGGGCCGATCCTGTGCCTCGTCGGGCCGCCCGGCGTCGGCAAGACCTCGCTCGGCAAGTCGATCGCCAAGGCCACGGGCCGCGAGTTCGTGCGCATGAGCCTCGGCGGCGTGCGTGACGAGGCCGAGATCCGCGGCCACCGGCGCACCTATATCGGCTCGATGCCCGGCAAGATCATCCAGTCGATGAAGAAGGCGAAGACCGCGAACCCGCTGTTCCTGCTCGACGAGATCGACAAGCTCGGCGCCGACTGGCGCGGCGACCCGTCGTCGGCGCTGCTGGAGGTCCTGGACCCGGAGCAGAACTCGTCGTTCAACGACCACTATTTGGAGGTCGATTTCGATCTCTCGGACGTGATGTTCATCACCACGGCCAACACGCTGCGCATGCCGCAGCCGCTGATGGACCGCATGGAGATCATCCGCATCCCCGGCTATACCGAGGACGAGAAGGTCGAGATATCCAAGCGCCACCTGATCGAGAAAGAGAAGAAGGCGCACGGCCTCAAGGACGAGGAGTGGTCGATCACCGACTCAGGCTTGCGCGACCTGATCCGCTACTACACCCGAGAGGCGGGCGTGCGTAACCTGGAACGCGAGATCGCGAACCTGACCCGCAAGGCGGTGAAGGAGATCGTCTCGGGCAAGGCGACCACGATCGAAGTGACGCCCGAGAACCTCGGCACCTATGCCGGCGTGCGCAAGTTCCGCTTCGGCGAGATCGAGGGCGAGGACCAGGTCGGCGTCGTCACGGGGCTCGCCTGGACCGAAGTCGGCGGCGAGACCTTGCAGATCGAAGCCGTCATGCTGCCCGGCAAAGGCCGCATGCAGACGACCGGCAAGCTCGGCGACGTGATGAAGGAGTCGATCGACGCGGCGCGCTCCTATGTGCGCTCCAAGGCGACCAGCTTCGGCATCAAGCCGCCCACCTTCGACAAGGTGGACATCCACGTGCACGTGCCGGAGGGCGCGACGCCCAAGGACGGCCCCTCGGCCGGCGTCGGCATGGCGACGTCGATCATCTCGGTGCTCACCGGCATCCCCGTGCGCCGCGACGTGGCGATGACCGGCGAGGTCACGCTTCGGGGCAGGGTGCTGCCGATCGGCGGCCTCAAGGAAAAGCTGCTCGCAGCCCTTAGGGCCGGCATCAAGACGGTGCTGATCCCCGAAGAGAACGAGAAGGACTTGGCCGAG